>Ga0180009_10003488_pt1 | contig 17831 bp, 15 predicted proteins | sample OS_PC_MetaG_FD_123537 | JGI IMG/M metagenome (GOLD analysis project Ga0180009, IMG submission 123537) | Groundwater microbial communities from the Aspo Hard Rock Laboratory (HRL) deep subsurface site, Sweden - OS_PC_MetaG | ecosystem: Environmental > Aquatic > Deep subsurface > Groundwater... | reverse complement strand
GTGGTGGACGTTGACGTTGCTGCCGCTGTAGACCATCAGCGCCCGGCTGGCGTTCGACAACAGCAGGCTGTTCGAGATCTCGGGCGAGCCGCCGTTGACGTAGATGCCGTACTCGCTGTTGCCAGAGACGGTGCCGTTCTTGAAGGTGAAGGTGGCCTGGCCGTAGATGCCGTAGCGGGCGCCGCCGAGCGTGACGTGGTCGAAGGCGGCGGAGGAACCGGCGAGCAGGCGTACGCCGTACCAGGTGTTGCTGCTCTGCTTCTTGAGCTCGACCGGCTGGCCCGCGGTGCCGCTGGCGTTCAGCGTCCCTTCGACGATCAGCTCGGGCCGGCTGGTGTCGGCCCCCGATCCCATGCTGTCGGTGCCGGCGAAGGAGATCACGGCGCCCGGGGCGATGGTCAGGGTCACCCCGGTGGGCACGGTCACGTCGCCGATGATGGTGACGGCGCCGGTCCAGGTCTCGTTGCCCGGCAGCACGCCCTGGGTGGTCTGGGCGCTGCCACGCGCGGGGCTACCCAGAACGCTCACGAAGGACAGGACGACCAGCAATTGCAGTCGCATCAGCTTCTCCAGTGGTTGGGGTGTTCCAGGATACACATACGGCGTGGGCGGTACCATCTTCCCGGTCGTACGCGCGGTCAGCAGGCCTCGTCAGGCCCCTCACCGCCGGCCGGGGCACGCTCCAGCAACGATCCAATGTCGCGGGGCCATGGGATGGCCCACCTCATCGCCATGAACGTGGAAGGTGCCAAATTGGGGGTGGGTGATTCTCACCACCCCTCAATTTGACACAGCAGAGTGCCATCTGGAGCAAGGTGGACTGTCACCCTCGCTCAGTTGGCACTCAAGAGCGCCAAATCGGGGTGGGTGATTCTCACCACCCCTCAATTCGGCGCAGGCAACCTCGATACCCATGGGGTGGAGGGTTCGGCTGCAGCGGCTTGCGTCGTGCCAACCGGCATCCTGCGGTCTACTTGAAGCAGGGCAGCGAATTGTCAGGCGTGAGGAGGTATGGCCCGCAGTCGGTGGTGCAGGACGCAGGTGGGGCGAGCAGCAGACTCCCGTCTGTGTTGATCGTCCAGGTCATGTGCTCGGTGGGGTACTTGTCGAGCATGATCAAGCTGACCTCGGGCCAGGTGGCCCGGATCGACGAGCTCGCGCCGGCCGGCATCGCCGCCGGGCTGCGCTACCCCGAGCAGGCCATGGCCTCGGTCGACCGCTAATAACTGTTGTCGGGTTGGGCTCCGGCAACGCCCCTTGCGCTCGCCTGGTGCGCCCCTGCTTGCAGGGACGCCCTCGGAACGACACTCGCGCGTGGGGCGTCGCCCTCGCCCAACCGGTCGACTCGTCAGTAGGCGCAGCTCAGGGCCACCTCGGCAGAGACGACCTTTGCACCGACGGGAAGTCCGGCTCCGGTGTAGGAGATCTCGACCTGCACCGGCTTGCCGCAGAGCCCGCATCCACCCGCTGGCTTCAGTGTCCCCGCGACCTTGACCACCTCTGGAGACAGCCCCTCGCCCGGCTTGATCACAAAGGGCGCGATCGGCTTGACGTCGAACGTGGCGAGCGTCGCACCCGTCGCCGAGACGATCGTTCCCCCGCTGAGCTGGATCGGTCCGACGGCGATCTTGCCGTTGTTGAGCAGCTCCATGTGCCCGGTCAGGGCGATGGGGTCCGGCGGGACGGCGGGCATGCAGTCCGCGAAGAACTTGTCCACGAACAGCGCGGCGAACAGGTTGAGGTTCACCGCCGAGTCCCGCGGCAGCTGCTGGTCGATCCGGCTGTCGCGTCCGCTCGAGGTGTCCGGCTGATGCGAGGTCGTATCAGCCGCGCCGTCGAGCACCGGGGCCTGCCGGGTTCCGCAGCAGAGGTGCAGCATGGCCAGGACCACGGTCCAGCAGGCCAGGTGTTTCAGCATCCGAGACCTCCGGCTGGCGTTGGGGGAGATCCTACTTGAAGACCGGCCAGGTGACCATGACGACGTCACGCGAGCGAGACCCCCCGCGACGTCCTGACCGATCGCGTCGGAGCTTCCGAGGACCAGGCATTGGGTTGCAGCATCAGAAGCGCCAGCGTAGCCTGCTGTCATCAGGAGGTGTTTGATGATCAGGGCACTGTACACCGTACTGTCAGCCCTCGTGCTGGTCGGCTGCAACGGCGATGATGGCAACGACTGTGGCAACTGTGAGGGGCACAGTTGCTGCGGCTCGACCTGCATCAACCTGAGCAACGACATCCTCAACTGTGGCACGTGCGGCAAGATCTGCCCCTCCGACAAGCCCTTCTGCGACAACGGGACCTGCGCCAAGCCCCCGTGCGGTGCGGGGACGAGCTGCGGCTCCGGTGAGACCTGCTGCGACAGCGCCTGCTGCACGGTGGGCAAGCTCTGCTGCTTTGTCCCGGGACCGGTGGGACCCACACCGGCGACCTGTACCGATCCGATCGACGGCACCTGCCCCATGGGATGCGTCACCTGCACCTGCCTCTCGCCCCTGACCCCCATCGCCACCCCGGGAGGCCCCGTTCCGGTCGCGTTGATCGGGGAGGGAGATCTGGTCTACAGCGTCCACGGCGCGGGGATCCGCGCGGTCCCGGTACGGCTCGTCCGACAGACACCGGTGACCGGCCACAGCGTCCTCCGGGTGTGGCTCGACAACGGACAGCCGATCGAGGTCAGCGGCGGACACCCGACCGCCGATGGCCGCACCTTTGACCGGCTGCGTGCTGGCGATCTGCTGGGCAACGTCGCCATCACGGCGATCCGCCCGGTTCCCTATGCGCACGGGTACACCTACGACATCCTGCCAGACTCGGACAGCGGCACCTACTTCGCTGGAGGGGCGTTGATCGGCAGCACGTTCGCGACACGGTGATCGCCAGGCCGACCTCCGGTCTCGGCCCGGCCACTCGACGGCACGCCGGTCAGTGCTCAGTTGCTCGGAGTGGCTCGTCCTGACACTCATGGGTCGGAGCCGCCGAGTGCGTGTAGTATGGTCGTGACCATGCGGGGCAAGCACGGCAAGCGCAGCAAGCGGGCCCGGCAGAAGCCGCCGACATGGACCTGTCCGGTCTGCGGCGCGGTGCAGGAGCAGGGCGCGCCCTGCTCCACCTGTGGCACACAGCGGGCGCCGAGCTGCTCTGGCTGCAGGGGACGGTCGTCTCCAGCGAGGACGCGGCGCACTTCGATCTGTTGCTGATCACCTGGGCGCCCTGGGCCTCCGACCTGTGGAGCCCGAGGGCGATCCCGCCGCTGGCGCTGGCGTGGTTCCTGGCGATGACGGTGCCGCACGCCGGGGTACATCCGCTTCGCCACGCTCCACGCCAGCCGGATCTACCTGGTGGCCGAGGACGGAAAGGGGCTGGACGACATCCACGTTGTCGCGCTGGATGCGCGCGATGGCACCACGGCCTGGGCGCGGACCTTCTGGTGAGCGGTCAGCCGGCCGGGCGGCGAGCGAGCCATGCGAAGCGCGTGCGCAGCTCCACCAGCAGCTGGGCGCTGGGGCGGTAGCAGGCCCAGTGCAGCTCGCCGCGGGCGTTGTGCTTGAGGAACAGCACGAAGCGTGCGCCGGGCAGCTGCTGCTGCAGGTGCAGAGCGAGCCGGAACTCGCGCGATGACGGGTCCAGCCGCAGCGTGAGCTCCCTCGCGTCGTCCAGCTCCTTGTCGAGCGAGCCGTGGAGCACCTCGTCGGCGCGAAACGCCAGCGCGAGCTGCCGCGGGGTGTCGCGGGGCGCGTACTGGCTCACCAGACGAAGCGTCCCCACCGCCACGGTGTCGGCGAACCCCATCTGCCGCAGCAGCTGGTCCTCCTCGTCGCGGCTCCACTTCTCGCGCGGAACCTCGTCGGGCTTGAGGGAGCTGTCGGAGAAGAGCGCGGCCATCTGGGGGCTCCAGCTACGGGCCGTCGTGGCGCGGCTGGCGCACCCGGCGATGGTGACCAGCATGGTCAGGATCAGCAGTCGAGGGAGGTCGTGTCGCATGGGTCGAGGTAAAGCAAACCGCGGGCCAGCGCCCATGCCCGCGAAGAGACAGGCAAGAGAGCTCGAGGTGGCTCAGTTCTCTGATGGCGGGGTGTGCAGGGGTGTGCCATTTCTGACAGGGCCCCCGGCGGACGATGTTGTCTCCCACGCGGGCCCCGTGTGACCATCAGCCGCGGAATTCCGGTCCTCACACCACTGGGGCGCTCCGGGATGAAGCAGCGGAATTGGAGGAATGCGATGACCACGACAAAGATCTATCTGGTGCTGGCGCTGTGGATCTGCCTCGTCCCCCGATCGGCCGAGGCCCGGCGGGGGGACCGGCTGCTGGCGCAGGCGATGCACGAGCCCAGGCTGCTCAAGGAGGCCACGGCCGCCCTGGTCCAGGTGGGCAGCCGGGAGGCGATGCGCGCGGTGGAGGATCGCTACGTCGCGGCGACCGCCGAGGAGCGGCTGGCAATCGTCGAGCAGCTGGAGGACGAGGCCAACCCGTGGAGTCGGAAGCTGTTGGCCTCGGCCACGCAGAGCCGCGACGTCAAGCTCGCGACAGTAGCGGGCCGGATCCTGTTGCGGCAGCAAGGCGTCGAGGAGAGCCCGCCAGAGGGCGATCCGCACAGCGAGCTGCAATGGACCACCGCCAGACTGCAGCAGGCCGACGCGCTGTTCCAGAGGCTGCGGCTGCAGTAGCTTGACAGGCAGCACTGGCGACTTGGTCCCCACCCTCCTCGAGAGACACCACCGGAAGCGGTCCCGGCGGCGGTGGCTGGTGACGAATCACCTCGTCCGGCGAACGACGAGCAGCGCGAGTAGGCAGAGCAGAGTCAGGACCACGGCGGAGGGCGAGGATGGCGCGTCGGCCAGCCGGCAGTCGCAGGCCATGGGCGTGCCGGGGCGTGCGTTCGGTCGCGGGGAACCGGAGTCGTAGTAAGTCGGGCCGCCTTCCACCGGGGCCCAGATCACGGCGTCCCCCTGCGGCCCGGCGTCGGAGAGCCCCGCGCCATCGGGGGTTGGGCCGTTGCATGTGCCCGGCATCGTGATCGCGTCCACCGCGATCGATCCGCGGAAGAAGTCGGTGATGCGATCGCCCACCACCAGGTACTCGGTGGAGGCGCCGGCGACGCTGGCAACGGAGACCGTGGCGCGCGTCAGCTGTGCACCGTCGGCGCTGACGGTGATCACGTAGTTCGAGGCGGTCTTCTCCAGCTCCACGACGTAGTTGGTGTAGGGCGCGAAGTAGGGATTCCAGTAGTCATCCGCCTGGCCCCACTGGCCGCCGTCCCAGGTGTGCATTGCGCCGCTGCTGTTCCAGTAGTTGACGAAGATCGAGGAGTCGTTGATGAAGTCGGGCTTGGAGTCGACCTCGACCCCGACGAGACGCCGGTTGAGCCAGGCGGTCTCTGTCCCGGGCGTGGGCACGCCGTTGGTGATGGCGAGCAGAGTCACACCGTTCTCGGCGGTGTACTTGTGGTAGCTCACGTTCTGGAGCTTGACGGTGATCTTGTAGGTGCTCGGAAGCGGGGTGGTGGAGCGGATGAAGGCCGCGTCGGCCTCGGACGGCGTGCTGATCTGGGCCACGCCGTTGCCGCTGACGCTCACGCTCCCGCTGCCGGCATTGGATATGGTCAGCTGCCCGCAGCTGCCCAAGGTGTTGCCAGTGGCCGGCTGGGTGAACTCCTCGATGAGCTGGGCGCTCGCCGGGCTGGGGACCGCCAGGGACACCAGCGCCATGAGCCAGGGACCAGCTCCTCGAGTTGTCTTCATCTCTGCCTGCCCTCAAGGCCTGGAGCTGCAAGACCAGGGCCATCCCCCCGAACGCCCAAGTGTTTGGAAGATCAGGTACCAGGTAAGGGGGTTTACTCACCATCAGTGGTGACAAATGACGTCAGCCGCTTGACGCGAAGCGTCGAGATGGGTCGGCGTGGCCCTGGTGGGTGCTTGCAGGTACCATGGGCCGATGGCGGCTCTTTCCGACGAGGAGCAACGGGCCCTGCTGGGGCAGGCGCGCGCCGGAACGAACGAGGAGCGGCGACGGGCCCTTGAGCGGCTGCTCCAGGACTTTCGCGGGCCCGCGCTGGCCGCCGTGCACAAAACGCTCGGCGCCTGCGGGGTCGGGGCGGTCCACGCCGAGGAAGCGCTGCAGCAGGCCTGCTTCAAGTTCATCGCCGTCGGGCTGCAGGCCTACCGCGGCGGTGCGGCCCCTCGCACCTACTTCACACGCATCGCGATCAACGCCGCGCTGGACCTGACCCGACGCGCGGCCCGCACGGCGCACGGCGGGCTCGACGACTGGAGGGTGGAGGCGGAGCTGCCGCCGGCGCCGACAGCCGAGGAGCGCATCGGCGGGGTCGAGGAGAGGCTCGCGCTCGAGGCCTGTCTCGAGCAGCTGCCTGATCGCTACCGTTGCAGCGTTCAGCTCTACTACCTTGACGAGGCGGGCGACTGCGCCACCTGCGCGCGGCTGGCCGGGGTCTCCAGGGCGGCCTTCATGCAGCAGCTCTGCAGGGCCCGCACCATGCTGGCACACTGCATCGACCGGAGGTTGAAGTGACGGGGCAGGCCAAGGATGTCAGCAATGCGGCCGCGGGGCGTCCAACGGGCGGCAGCAAACCCGTGACGGAAGGTGGTCATGCCGAGTGAATGGCTCGAACAGGCGAAACGCCTGCTGGCGGAGAGGCAGTGGATCGCTGCGCTTGAGGCGCTCGGCGCCCTGCTCCGGCGACCGCTGTCAGCCGAGGAGGATGCAGAGGTGGAGCAGCTCTGCGTCGGGGCGCGGGACCCATCGCAGTCTGGCGACGCGGGTGACATCGATCTGACGGACGCACCAGAGCTGGAAGGGCTCGAGCGGGCACTGCGCGAGCTCGACGAGTCGGGGGAGGCGCAATTGCGTTCCTCGCGCCCCTGCGGGGCGCTCCGGGATGAAGCAGCGCAATTCGTTCTGCTGGAGCAGCGAGAGCGGCTCGAGGCGGTGGCGTGGGGCGCACGACAGCTGGGTCTGCCCCTCGATTCGCTTTGGCGGCGCCTGCAGCGTATCGATCGTCTGGGTCAGCGGCAGATCCGGTCGTTCCTGTGCCACAACGCTGCCCGGCGCGAGGCGCGGGCGCGGCTGGATCCAGACGCCCGCGATGGCTGGTGGTGGAGCCTTCGCGTCGATTGCGAACCGGACGGCCTGGCGGCCCTGGCGCTGGGCGGGGCGGACGACGTAGACGATCGCCGGCGCCTCAAGCAGCACCTGCGGGGCTGCGCCGACTGTCAGCGAGAGCTGGGGCTGCTGCAGCGGCTGGATGCCTTGCTCGGCGCTCCCGACGAGGATCACCTCTCGGTCGAGGCCCTGTCGGCTCATGCAGCCGGCGAGGGCAGCGCCGCCCAGCGGGACGCTCTGTCCCGGCACCTGGCGCAGTGTCCGCAGTGCCGGCAGCTGCTGCAGGGAGCCTCGGCGGGGCTGGCGGAGGCGGAGCAGGTGGAGGCCGGGCTGGCGCTGCTCGCGGCCGGCCAGGATCGGATCGACGAGGTCGACGTGAAGGACGGCCGACAGTGGCTACACCTGCCGCTCGGAATCGGGGAGCCGGTCGAGGCCCGGGCCCTGGCCGCCGATCCGGCGCTGGCCGATGATGCGCCGCTTCCGCAGCGGCGATCCGTGCTGCTCGAGCAGGCCAGCGACTATCGGCTGGTCTACTGGGCGGTGGCTGGCCGGGGGCAGCTGGGGCTGTTCGCCGATCGGCCGGATCGGATCGATCTCTCGGTGTCGCTCGAGGGTCGGGCGCTTGGCTTCGTCGAGGAGGTGGGGGCCAGGTTATTCGATCTGGGGCCGGTGGCCCGGCTTGCCGGCTGCAGGCTGGAGGTCGAGCTGACGCTGGAGGGACAGCGACAGCGTCGGTCCTGGACCCTGGTCCAGGGGGAGGTGTGAGCTGCGAGGCGGGGCGACGCTGCGGCAGGCGGACCACCAGGCCAGGGTGCTGGGCAATCTGGTGCGGGCCCTGGAGCTGGTCAACGAGGCCTGGAGGGACGGAACCGACCCCGAGCTGCGGTACTATCTGCGCCGCCTGACGCGCTGGATCGCACCGCAGTTGCAGGGACACCACGAGCCGTCGCAGCTGCCGGTGCGCCTCGGGCTGCCCGAGGAGCTGGCGCGACTGGTCTCCACCAACACATCCACCGGCTCCACGGAGGCGCTGGTCGGCAGCGTCGAGACAGTGCTGCTCGACGCCGACGAGAGCGGCGAGGCGTTCGTCGTCCGACTGACGGTGACGGAGTCGCCGGACGCCGCGAGCCTGGCTGGCGGCACGGCGTTCTCGCAGGCGCTGGACCGTGCTCGGCAGGCGGTTTTCCGGCTGATCGTGGCGAGGGGAGAGTTTCGCCCCGAGACCCGGCTCCTGCGGGCCAGCGGGTTCGAGCTCGATGCGGCGATGACCCATCGGCTCGAGGGGGGGTCGATCGCGGCGGCGGCGGCGGTGGCGCTGTTCTCGCGCTGGACGGGCCTGGCGGTGCCGGCCGGCGTGGTGGTCACTGGCTGCCTCGGCTCGCGGGGCGAGATGCTGCCGGTGGCAGGGGTCGAGGCCAAGCGGTCCGCCGTGGCGCGGGAGCGGCCGGCAGGCTCGACGCGGCTGCTGCTGCCCGAGGGGCAGCAAGGGCCCACTCCTGGCCGGGGGCCACGCGAGAGTGGCGCGACGAGCCTGGAGCAGCTGCTGCGGGAGGTGTTCGGCGAGGAGGCTGCGAGCCAGGCGGCTTCCGCCGTGGACATCGAGGGGACGGTGCGGCTCGGGATCGAGCTCTACGAGAAAGAGGGGCGCTTCGGGCTGGCGCACGAGGTGATGCAGACGGCTCTCGACGCCATCGAGCAGCGGCGCGGCGGCGAGGGCGAGTCCTGGCGGGTCGAGGAGTTTCTCGCGCTGTGGCGGGCCGGCTCGAGCCTGATCCACCTGGGCCACATGCGCCAGGCCCGGCGGCTGATGGAGCGGGCCCGAGTGCTGGGTCACTCCCTGTGGCAGGCAGGGGAGGTCGACCCGCGGGCCTACCTTGGCTTTCGTGGCAACCTTGCCGTGCTGCTGCGCGACCAGCTCGAGCTGGAGGCGGCGGAGGCGGTGCTGCTCGACAACCTGGAGCAGCAGCGAGCGCTGCGCCAGGACCGGCGCGAGGTGGCGAAGACTCTGGGGAACCTGGGCGAGGTCTGGACCTTTCTTGGGCAGTGGGAGCGGGCGGAGCAGGCGCTGCAGCAGGCCCTCGAGGCGCTGCGCTCGGTCTATCCCGACGAGGTGCCGCGGGAGCTGTGCTACCTCGGCAACCTGCACCTCGCGAGAGGCGACTCGTTGCTCGCGTGTGCCTGCTACGAGGAAGGGCTCGAGGCCAACCGCGACGTGAGCTACGGGGCGCGGCGCAGCGAGGCCTTTCTGCGCTACGGGCTCTGCCGCGCCCACCTGGCGCTGGATCAGCCGGAGCAGTGTGTGGGTCATGCCAGCCGTGCCCTACGCCTGCTCGACAGCACCGAGCTCTATCCACGACAGATGATCCTCAAGGTCCAGGGTCTGGCCCGCCTCGCGCTGGGACAGCTACAGCAGGGCGAGGAAGACCTCATGGCCGCCGCCGATCTGACCTTTGCCAGCGGGCCCCTCGCCAGGTTTGCGGCGGGCACCGCACTGGGTGAGCTGGCGGTGGCCGTGCTGGATGGTCGGCTGGAAAGTGGAGCGGGGCGGGCGGTGGAGCTGGCCCGGAGCTTCCATGCGCTGGGGGGTGAGCTGCTCCAACGGCTTACGCCGTGGGATGTTCCAGGGGACCATGCCGCGCTGCGTCAGACCCTTCGCGCAGTGCTCGACCGCTTTCCCTACTGATCGCACCTGACCTGACCAATCGGGCACCTGACCTGACCAATCTGACCTGACCAATCGGGTGGCACCTGACCAATCGGGTGGCACCTGACCTGACCAATCGGGTGGCACCTGACCTGACCAATCGGGTGGCACCTGACCTGACCCAAGGCATTGCTGCGCTGCGTTAACTCCGCCACCCTGGTGAGGCGGCTTCTACTACGGCCACCCTGGCTGGTGGTACCTGGAGAGAATGCAGTGCGTCGTTGCGGGAGAAGTCTGATTTTATTCGCCCACGTGGGCGGCCTGGATCTTGCTCAGATGGCTGGGGACGGAGGATTGGATGCAACGTTCAGCGGTCATCCTGGTGGTCAGTTTGGTCGGGGGTATGGCATGGGCCACGCCACCCATCTGCGACTCGGCCCTGGCTCTGCGGGTCAACCAACGCGGTCTTGACTTCGTTGTTGACCAGGTCAAGCCGCTGATACCAAACAAGCTGGACATTCCACCCATATCCCAGGTGGTGGTGGACTGGCCGCTAACCGACAGCGATGCGACTGCCCACATCGCCGGAGGGTCGGCCAGCATCAAGCTGCATCAGCTGCTGGCGCAGATGGACGGCGGGGCGCTGCGGGTCCAGGGCAAGGCGGATGTGGTGACCCAGAGCCCGGTGCTGGTAGACAACCCCTACCTGGGCCTGGGCCAGGCCAACTGCGAGGCCGATGTGCAGCTGCGGGATCTGAGCATCGATCTGGCGCTGCAGCTCGTGACCCAGGGCGGGAAGATCCAGGCCGTGGTCAACCACGCCAACATCTCCTTCAACAACGACACGACCGTGATCGCCCTCAAGGGGTGCACGCTGGGCAAGATACTGACGGCGGTGGTCAACTTCGTGCGCAAGTACTTCATGGGAGTGGTTCAGTCCCAGGTGGAGAAGATCGCGAAGGACAAGATCTCCGTCCTGCTGACCGAGAAGCTCGACGAGACGATCGAGCTCACAAAGGAGGTGCAGGGCTTCGTCTTCACCGGCCGCCTCGACGAGCTGAACACCGACGCCGCCGGAGTCTCGGTGGGGCTCGGCCTCGGTGTGGGGTTGAAGCAGTCAGCGGCGCCTCCGTGCCTCGCCGGCGCCGACCTCACCGCGCCCACCTCCTGCGTCGGCGTCCCGGTCCACCTGTCAGCCCAGGTGGATGCGATGTTCGGGGCGGGGCTGTCCGAGGCAGTGGTGAACCAGGGGCTGCACGCCGTCTGGCGCAGCGGGATGCTGTGCATCACCAGCGCCGACCCCAGGCTGGCCACCGTGGCCCAGGGCCTGGAGCATCTCGCCAGCAGCCTGGGCCAGCCCAAGGGCACCAAGCTGGGCTTCGCCCTGCGGCTGCTCGAGCCGCCGCGCGTGCGGATGACCCTCGCTGGCGGCCTGGTCCTCGTGCTGAACAAGGTGTCGCTCAGCCTGAGCCTCACGCCTCCGACGGGACCGGCCGGCGAGGTGGGGATCGACACGAGCCTGATGGTGGGCGGGATCCCCTGGATCGATCCCGGCAGCAACATGCTGACGCTGGATCTGCGCCAGGTCGCGATCGGCCAGCTGGAGCTGCGCGACAAGGGTGGAGAGGCGTCGCCACTCCAGCTCGATCCGGCCCGGCTGCAGCGGTTCATCAGTACCGTGGCGATGCCGGTGCTGCGCCAGCGCCTGGCCTCGATGCCGCTCACGGCCTCGGTGGTGAGCGTGCAGACGTTCCAGGTCGAGCTGAAGAGCGTGCAGGTCAAGGACGGCTTCGTCGCGGCCTACGTCGACGGCCACGCCCTCAAGCCGACCGGTGACAAGTCGCCCCCCGAGACGCTGCTGCTGCAGGGTCCGCCGCCGCAGGTGGGTCCCCAGGTGGTGCGGTTCACCGTGGCCGGGCAGGACAACCTGACCCCCTCCGCGCTGCTGCAGTTCCGCGCCAACGTCGACGGCGGGGAGTGGACCGAGCCGAGCTATGGCGGGTGGATCGACGTGACGGTCCACGGCGGGTCGCACCTGATCCAGGTTGCCGCCGTCGACCATGACGGCAACATCGACCCCAGCCCGCTGGCCGTCACGCTGCTGGTGGACGACGTGATGCCGCAGCTGGCGATCAGCTCGCGCCCCGACTCGCTGGTCACCAGCGACGCGGTAGAGCTGGGATTCGACGGTCGCGACGATCGCACGCCGCCGGAGCAGCTGCGCTTCACCGTGGAGCTGTACCGCGTGCCCGATGGCGGGGGGATGCCGGAGCTGGTGCGCTCGGTGAGCGTGCCGGCGCTGTCTCGCTCGGTGCGACTCGAGGATCTGACCGACGGCGTCTACAAGGCGCGCGTCATCGTCGCGGACGGGGTGGGCAACGTGACTTCCCAGGACGTCGGCTTCGTCGTGGCAGCCGAGGCGGGGTGTAGCATGGCGCGCCAGACGTCGTGCCGGCCGCTGCTGCCGCTGCTGATGCTGGCGCTGCTCGGTGTGGTGCTCATCTCTCGCGCCCGCGGTTGACACGGATGCTCAGGTGCCGCAGCCTGCTGGCCCTGCTCTTGCTGCTCGTCCCGACTTCCGGGCATGCCGCGCTGGTGGGCAACATCTTCTCGGGCCCGACCACGGGCGACGGCGCCGCGACCTACCAGAATCCGGGCGCCATGACCCTGATGAAGGGGACCGGCGCCCTGTTGTTCGGCGCCGTGTCCTTCATCCGCCTGCACTACCAGCGGGACACGGTGAGCGCCTTCGACGGGCTGTCCTACCCCCAGGCCGACGTGTTCGTGGCCAAGCCCAACCTGTCCCTGGGTCTGGTGACCGATGCCACGACCGACCGGTTTCGCTTCGGCCTCGGCGTGACGTTGCCGATCATCGACGGTGCCACCTGGTCCGATGAGTACGATGGGCGGCCCTCGTCGACCCGCTACCACGCGATCAACGCCCGCCTGGCCTTGTTCAACATCTCGCCCTCGGTCGCCTACCGCATCGCACGCTTCATCTCGGTCGGCATCGGCATGGATATCGTCGGCGTGCTGCTGCACCACGACGTGATGACCGACTTCGGCGCCAAGATCAACCAGATGGCCTGCGCGGTGAACCCCGGCGCCGACTGTCTGCTGGACGCGCCGCTGCGACGGGAGGACCCGGCCTTCGACGCCCGCACCGTGATCGACGGGATGGGCTGGGGCGTCGGCGTCTTCGGCGGCGTGCTCATCACTCCCGTTCCCTGGCTCCGCATCGGCGGCAGCTTCCACAGCGGGGCGGGGACGGTGTCGGTGCCCGTGAAGCTCACGGTGGACTTGCCGTCGACCGTCACCGACTTCGTCGCCCGCAACCTGCCGTCGGTGACGCTGCCCCCGCTCGAGGCCGATGCCGAGGTGGACGCGGTCTCGCCCATGTTCGCCACGGCCGGAGTCGCCGCCGATGTCACCAGCAAGCTGGAGCTGTCGGCGGATCTGCACTGGACCAACTTCTCCAGCACCTCGGTGATGGTGGGGACGGTGATCAAGGGCGACCAGCTCGGCCTGATCAACGATCAGGTGCTGATCAAGACCAGGAAGGACGTGTTTCTGATTGGCCTGCGGGGAGCGTACCAGGTGCAGCCCTGGCTCAGGGCCGCGCTGCGCTTCGAGTACGAGAACAACTCCCGCCCCGAGGAGTTCACCTCGCCGGTGAGCATCGACTTCCACAAGTTCTCCTTCCACCTGGGGGCGGCGTTTCGCGTGACGCGCAACGTGACCCTGACCGCGGAGTACGGTCACTACTTCTTGCCCGATCGCAACGTGCGCCTCAGCCGGTTCGCGCCCAACGCCAGCCCGACCACGCCGGAGGAGGAGGGGTTCGACAAGCCCTCGCCCACCGGGCGATACTTCGTCCAGGTCGATCGCGCGGGCCTGGGCATCGTGTTAGGCTTCTAGGGCTTCCAGGACGATCGTGGTGCGGGGGCGGGGCAGACGATCGATCGAACGATGCTGTGGCCGGCAAGGAGGATACGATGACCGCGAGGAAGCGCACTGTCACGCTCGCCATCGTGGTGCTCTCGTTGGGGGCTTGCTCCGATGACGGAGCGTCGCCGGTCGACGGCGGGAGAGACCAGCTGCTGAAGGACTACACGACCATCCCGCAGCCGGAGAACTTCATCGGCTGGCCCTGCGAGCCTGAGGGCAGCTCCTGCAACCCCCACGACCCGTGCGCGATCAACGCGCTCTGCTCGCCCCAGGGGATCTGCATCCCGTCGAGCTACATGGACTGCGACGACGGATTGACCTGCACCCAGGATCTCTGCAAGGGGATGGGCCTGTGCGACAACGTGCCCAAGAAGGACAGCTGCGCGCTGCCGGTCCAGGTCGGGGGCACCACGCCGAAGACAGAGATCCGCTGCTTTGAAAAAGACGACCAGGACCCACAGGACCCCTGCCAGCTCTGCGACCCGGACACCGACTCGACCCACTGGACGCCGGCCAACGGCGGGGCCTGCGACGACGGAAACGACTGCACCAAGGATGACTACTGCCAGAGCGGCAGCTGCAAGGGGGTCTACTACGGCACGCAGTGCGCCGACGAGTACGGTTGCACCGACGATCTGTGCGACGGCAAGGGCGGCTGCGTCGGCAACCAGCTCAAGAGCGACTGGTGCCTGATCAACGGCGACTGCCACAAGGACCAGGCGACGCACCCGAACGGCACCTGCTTCATCTGCGACGTCAAGAGCAGCCAGAGCGCGTGGACGCCGATCTCCGACACCTGCATGATCGCCAACATCTGCCAGAACAAGGGAGCGAAGCACCCCACCGGCGTCTGCGCCGATTGCGATCCGGCCAAGAGCACGAGCGCCTGGACCCCGACCGGCAGCGGCTGCCTGATCGACGACAAGTGCTACCAGGCCGGCGACAAGGACACGATCCAGTGCAGCCAGTGCGACCCGACCGCCTCGACCACCGCCTGGACTCCCCTGAGCGGGCTGTGCAAGATCGACGGCCAGTGCTACCAGGCCGGGACCCAGCACTCCCAGGGCTGCGCCGAGTGCAAGCCGACCGTGAACGCCACCGCGTGGACGCTGACCAGCACCACCCAGTGCCTGATCGGCAGCAAGTGCTACAACCCGGGCGACAAGGACACCCTGGGCTGCAGCACCTGTAACCTGGCCACGCCCACCGCCTGGACCAAGATACCCGGCTGCTTCAACATCGTCTTCACCGCTCTCAATGAGGCCCACGACGGCAAGCTCGGCGGGCTCGCGGCTGCCGACGCACTGTGCGCCCAGCAGGCGGCCCAGGGCGGGTTCTCGGGCACCTTCAAGGCGTTCCTCTCCACCGCGACGCAGAACGTCAAGGATCTGGTGACCGGCACCAACGCCAGCGGGGTGGCGGTGCTCAACACCAAGGGCGAGAAGCTGTACGACAGCTGGAACGGGATGTTCAGCGCGACCAAGTGGTCCAGCACAGCGATTCGCATATACTCCTTCAACGGCACGGAGGTGGACGAGGGCAAGGTCACGCCCGACTGGTACGACGGCCGCGCCTGGCACGGCAGCACCACCGCCGGAACGGTGAGCAGCACCACCTGCCAGGACTGGACCAGCAACAGCTCCACCGTCTCGGGCTCCAACGGTGAGCTGGATTACGCGAATGTGTCCTGGCTTTCGAGCTACACCAACACCTGCAACACGCTTCTGGCGGTGGTTTGCGTCCAGACAGCGCCCTGACTTCGGTAGGTTGAGAGCGGGCGGCGGAGCGTGCTTCGCCTGTGGGCCGTATTTGTTGAAGTGGCCCTTTCATCCAGCACCAAACCTACTATATAGTGCCGGCGAATGACGCCCGCGATCCGGCGGTGGACCTTCGGCAAGGAGAAGCTCTCATGAGACGTGTCCTCGTTGCAGTTGTCCTCGGGTTCCTGCTGCTGCCCGCGCTGCCGGCAGGCGCGAGCCCCTACCCCCTGGCCGAGATCCTGGACAAGGCCGCGGTCGAGAAGCTGGCGAAGGCGAAGGTCGAGACCACCGACGATCTGCTGCAGCGTGGCGCCAAGGCCAAGGATCGCCAAAAGCTGGCGAAGGCCACCAAGCTTTCGGCCCGGAAGCTGGCCGAGTGGGTCAAGATGTGCGACCTCCTGCGCATCAAGGGGGTCGGTCCGGAGATGGTCAAGCTGCTCAACGCCGGTCGCGTGACCACGGTGAAGCAACTGCGGGCCAGCAAGGCCGCGGCGCTCAACAAGCGTCTGGTGGAGGCGAACAAGAAGAAGAAGATCACGCAGAACCCGCCGACCGAGGAGCAGCTCAGCGCCTGGATCGAGCATGCCAAGAAGCTGGAGCTGGTGTTGAAGTAGCTGTGACGGCCCGGGTTCGACTCACAACATCGAGAGGAGGTCGCATGTCGCGCTTTCTGACAGCTGTGATTCCCGGCGCCATGGCGCTGCTACTGCTCGCGGGCTGCCCGCCCAAGTATCCCAAGTGCGACAAGGACGAGCACTGCAAGGAGGGGGAGTTCTGTGTCAACGGCCAGTGCCAGCAGTGCCGCGAGGACAAGGACTGCGGCCCGGGCAAGATCTGCAAGTCGGGGCGCTGCGAGGAGGCCTGTCGCACCAATGATGACTGCCCCGATGGACAGGTCTGCCAGGACGCGAAGTGCGTCCCCTGTCAGAGTGACGCCGAGTGCGGCCAGGGCGGCCGCTGTCGCAACGGCAAGTGCCTTAGACCGGGGCAGTGCGCCACCGACGCGGACTGTCCGGAGAACCACGAGTGCCAGAACGGAGCCTGCGTGGCGCCGCCGACGCCAGCGGCCGCGGGACCCTGTACACCCAAGACGGTCTACTTCGATTTCAACGAGCACGTGCTCACCACCGAGGCGACGCGCACCCTGCAGGAGAACGCCGACTGCATCAAGAAGGTGGAGGGGCGTCAGCTGAGGCTGGAGGGACACTGTGACCCGCGCGGCACCGAGGAGTACAACATGGCGCTGGGCGATCGCCGTGCGCGGTCGGTGCAGCGCTACCTCAGCAGGCTCGGCGTCGCTGGCAAGCGGCTGCGGGTGGTCTCCAAGGGCAAGCTGGAGGCGACCGGGTCCAGCGAGGGCGGGTGGGCCCAGGATCGCAAGGTGAACTTCATCTGGGAGTAGCTCCCCGGCCGCCGTCTCATGGCAGCGCCGTTGCCCTCACGTCTGCGCCCTGGCGAGGTCCACCTCTGGTTCGCCTTCCCCGACGCTCCTCAGCTTCGTGACCCCTGGCTGCTGGAGGCCTACGACGAGCTGATGAGCGCCGAGGAGCGTGCGCGCCAGCAGCGCTACCTGCAAGCGAGACACCGACACCAGGCGCTGGTGGCTCGTGCGCTGGTGCGGACCACCCTCTCGCGCTACGCGCCCCATGTCGCTGCAACCGCGTGGCGATTCGTCCTGGGAGAGCACGGTCGGCCCGAGATCGCCGGCCCGGCCCCGGTCCCGCCGCTTCGATTCAACCTGTCACATACGGCGGGGCTGATGGTCGTTGGCATCGCGCATAGCGCGATCGGCGTCGACGTCGAGGACTCGCGCCGACGTGTGGAGGGGGGGGCCATCGCCGAGCGGTTCTTCGCGCCGGCGGAGGTGCGCCAGCTAGAAGCAGGGGATGCCTCAGGGTTCTTTGACTTCTGGACGCTGAAGGAGGCCTACATCAAGGCGCGGGGCGCCGGCCTGGCGCTGCCGCTGAGACAGTTCGCCTTCGAGCTGGCGCCGCCCCGCCTCGCCGTGAGCTTCACGCCTCAGCTGGAGGACGCTGCGGGATCCTGGCGTTTCGCCCTGCTGCAGCCGACGCCGCGACACGTGGCCGCGCTGGCCGTGAGGGGGCGGGGGCCGCTACGGGCCCGGGTGGGGCAGGTGGTCCCGCTACGCAGCGAGGCGCCTCTGCCCTGTCGGGTGATCGCGGCCAGCGGCGAAGGCTAGTCCCCTGGAACCGAAAAGGCTGACGGAAGTCCCGACCACCAAGGAGGCAGGTTTCGGCCGCAGCGGCGTGAGGAGTGCCAGCCCGCTTTCGTGCACTCAACCGGGCTGGCACGACGGCCGAGCGAGGCTTGCGGCCGACCCATCGCGTCGAATGACACGGTC
>Ga0180009_10003487_pt1 | contig 17831 bp, 11 predicted proteins | sample OS_PC_MetaG_FD_123537 | JGI IMG/M metagenome (GOLD analysis project Ga0180009, IMG submission 123537) | Groundwater microbial communities from the Aspo Hard Rock Laboratory (HRL) deep subsurface site, Sweden - OS_PC_MetaG | ecosystem: Environmental > Aquatic > Deep subsurface > Groundwater... | reverse complement strand
CGTCGCCTCCAAGAACCACAAGAACGGATCCCTGAACCCCAATGCCCAGTACCGGTTCGAGGTTCCGGTGGAAAACGCTCTGTCGGATCGCATCGTGTCCTGGCCCCTCACCCGGTCCATGTGCGCGCCCATCGGCGATGGGGCGGCCTCGGCCATCCTGTGTTCCGGGGCCACGGTGAAAAAGCTGGGGCTTTCGGGCCAGGCCGTGAAGGTCCGGGCCTCCATCCTGGGCTCGGGCATGGACCGGCCCTTTGGCTTTGACGCGCCGGAGATCGGGGAGCGCCTGTCCAAGCTGGCCTATGAAAAGGCCGGGGTGGGGCCGGAGGACATCCACCTTGCCGAGGTGCACGACGCCACGGCCTACGGCGAACTCCGCCAGGCCGAGAACCTGGGCTTCTGCCCCCAGGGCGAGGGCGGCGTCCTGGCCGAATCCGGGGCCACGGCCCTTTCGGGCAGGATCCCCCTGAACACCTCGGGCGGCCTCATCTCCCGGGGGCACCCTGTGGGCGCCTCGGGGCTGGCCCAGATCCACGAACTGGTGACCCAGCTCCGGGGGACAGCCGGGCCGCGCCAGGTGAAAAACGCCGCCCTGGCCATGGGCGAGAACGGCGGAGGGGCCCTGGGCGCCGAAGAGGCGGCCATGTGCATCCACATCCTGGAAAAGCCCTCCAAATGACGCCGGAAGGAGCCTCCATGCTGGAAAAACAAGTCCGGAACCTAAAATTCAACGTGCAGAAGGCCCGCCTGGCGAAGAACGCCTTCTTCTCCTTTGGCCGCTTCCTGGCTGACGAGGCCCGGCGGGGGACGCTTTTGGCGAACCTCAAATCCCTGCCCCAGGGCCGGCTGGCCCGGGACATGTCCTGGGCAGACCTCCTGGAGGAACGGGCGGCCCGCATCCCGGACCGGACCATGCTCCTGTACAAGGACGAGCACTTCACCTTTCAGGAGATGGACGAGAACGCCAACCGGGTGGCCAACCACCTCCTTTCCCTGGGGCGTGGCAAAAAGGGCAAAAAGGGCCTGGGCATCTTCATGCGCAACTCCCCCCGGTTCCTGGACCTCTTCTTCGCGGCCCAAAAGCTGGGCATGTACGTGGTGCCCATCAACGCGGAGCTTTTGGGCGACGGTCTGGCCTATATCCTGGACCACAGCGAGATCGAATTTCTGGCCCTGGACGCGGAGATGCTGGACCGCCTGGCGGACCTGGGAAATCTGCCACAGCGCCTGGCCACGGTCATCGTGGACGACGTGGAGGAGGAGGCCCAGGGCATCCCCATCCCCGACGGCATGGAGCGACTTTCCAAAGCCTACGCCCCCCGGGTGTCCACAGCCCGGCCGGCCGCGGCCATCAGCCCGGACGACCTCTGCCTCATCATGTACACCTCAGGCACCACCGGACCGCCCAAGGGCGTGGTCTACACGTACAACACCACCCGGGTGAAGCTCCTGGGCCTGGTGGGGGGCGTGACCTTGAAGCCCGACGACGTGTACTACACCACCTTTGCCCTGGGCCACGGCAACGCCATGTTCCTCACCGTGACCCTTTCCATGACCGTGGGGGCCACGGTGGCCCTGGCCCGGAAGTTCTCCGCCAGCCGGTTCTGGGACGAGATCCGGCGCTTTGACGCCACGGTGTTCAACACCCTGGGCTCGGTGATCCCCATCCTCATGAAGCAGCCGGAAAAACCCACGGACCGGGACAACAAAGTGCGCTACGTGCTTTCGGCCGCCTGTCCCACCGAGATGTGGGAGCCTTTTGAAAAACGCTTCGGCGTGCGGATCTACGAGGGCTACGGCGCGGTGGACAGCGGCGGCAAGGGCATCCTGAACCTGGGCACCGCGCCCGTGGGCTCCCTGGGCAAGGCCAGCAAGGGCCTGGGCCGGACCCGGGTGGTGGACCCCGAGGGCCGGGACTGCCCCCCGGGAGTTCCCGGAGAGCTTCTCTTCGAGGTCAAGGACACAAAAAGCTCGGTGTGCTACTTCAAGAACAAGGAGGCCACGGGGAAAAAGCTCAAGGGCGGGTGGATGCACACGGGCGACATCGTGCGCGTGGACGAGGACGGCTACTTCTATTTCGTGGGCCGGAACACCGAATCCATGCGCCGGGGCGGGGAGAACGTGTCCGCCTACGAGGTGGAGCAGGTCATCATGAAACACCCGGCCGTGGAGGAGGTGGCGGTGTACGCCGTGCCCTCGGAGTTGGCCGAGGACGAGATCATGGCCAGCGTCCGCCTGGTGAAGGGCAAGACCCTCAAGCCCGGCGAACTCGTGGAGTTCCTCCAGGGCAAGCTGGCCAGGTTCGCCATCCCCCGGTTCATCCGCGTGGTGGACGAGTTCCCCATGACCAACACCCACCGCATCATCAAGAAGAAGCTGGAGGAGGCGGGGGTGACGGCGGACACCTGGGACGCCAAGAAAGGTTCCTGAGGCCCATAAAAAAATGCGCTCCCGGCCGGGCCGGCGGCGGCGAGGATCACGTGCTTTTTTGTTCCACCCTAGTCCCAAGGAGATTTCATGCGCCCGCCACCCTTTGAGGACATGCTGGTCAGCCTGGACGCATCCGCCCGCATTCCCGCCGGAATGGTATCCGAAACCCGGGAGGTCATGGCCCTGGGCCGGAGGTTCGCCCGGGAGGTGGTGCGTCCCCGGGCCCTGGAACTGGACGCAAGGCTCCACGAGGACCCGGACCACCTGGACTGGGAGTTCGTGAAAACCGCCAACGAGTGGGGCCTGTACTCCATGTGGCTGCCCAAGTTCTTCGGCGGCGGGGGATACAACTTCATGTCCATGGCCCCGTTCATCGAGGAGGTCTCCTCCCAGTGCCTGGCCATGGCGAACCTCATCGGCGTGCATTACCTGGGGGTGGGCACCCTGTCCGCCTCGTGGAACGCCCAGATCATGAGACGGGTTTTTTCCGAGGTGGCCCAGGGGGAAAAAACAGGCGAGCCCTGCCTCATCTCCCTGGCCATCACCGAGCCCTCGGCAGGCACGGACGCCGAAGAGGTGGACCTCATGGACCGGGGGGAGATGTCCTGCCGCATCACCCGGTGCGACGGGGGATACAAGGTCAACGGCACCAAGATCTTCATCAGCAACGGCCACCTGTCCACCTGGCACATGACCATGGGGTTCGAGGACCTTTCCCGGCCGTCCGAGACCGCGATCATGCTGGCCGTCAAGACCGGCACCCCGGGGTTCTCCTTTGGCCGCATCGAACGCAAGATGGGCCAGAAAGCCTGCCCGGCCTCGGTGCTCGTCTTTGACGACTGCTTCGTGCCCGACGAGCTGGTTGCCCTGGACCACCGGCAGTTCTCCGGGCTTTCCCGGTCCCACCGGCAGACCACCATGCAGGTCATCGACTACGTGGTGTCCACCTCCCGGGCCGGGGTGGGGGCTTTTGGCGCGGGGGCGGCCCGGGGGGCCTACGAGGAGGCTCTGGCCTTTGCCTCGGAGACCGAGGTGGACGGGACGCTCCTGGTGAACCACGAGTGGGCCCAGTGCCTCCTGGCCGAGATGTACAAGAACGTGTCCCTGGCCCGCCTCACCTACATGGAGACCAACTACGCCAACGCCCTGTATGGATTCTTTCGCCTCATGGGCTCAGCGCCCTTTTTCTACTCCATGAAGTATGCGCCCCGGCCCCTGCTGGACCGCCTGTCCGGGCTTTTCGGCTCTGGGTGGGCCACGAGGATGTTCCGCCAAACCCACCTGGAAAACCAGCTGGAGAGCGAAGCCCACCGCACCAGCGGCTGGGCCAGCCTGTGCAAGTTCACGGCCACGGACCTGGCGGTGAAAAATGGCCACCTGGCCCTGGAGCTCATGGGCCAGGCCGGACTCCGCCATGACCGGCGGGTGGAAAAGCACCTCCGGGACGCCAAGCTCCTCCAGATCTACGAGGGCACCAACCAGCTGAACCGGTTGAACCTGTTCAAGTGCATGGCCGGGGCGGACTGCGGCCAGGCCGAGCCCTTTTGCGACTGCCCGGCCGCCTGACGGGAACCGCGCCGGGAACCGGGAAACCGGGCTCCCGCATCCAGAAAAATCCCGGCTCCCGGAAGCCCGGGCCGGTTCTCACGCCGCGCATGGAGGACGGATGCTCACCATCGGGGACAAAGGCAAAAAACTCCTGGCCGACGCGGCCACGGATTTCGCCAACAAGGCTCTTTTGCCGGACCGGGAGGAGAACGACAAGTTTCCCTTTGGGCCGTTCTTTGACCAGGCCCTGGAAACCGCCCTGGAGTTGGGGTTCCTGCACCTCGCCCTTCCCGAGTCCATGGAGGGCATGGGCCCCGGGATCACCGACCTCTGCGTGGTGTGCGACCGCCTCTGCCAGGTGGACGCCTCCATGGCCGGAATCCTGTTCACCAATTCCTTTGCCCAGCGCCTCCTCCTGGCTGCCGGTGAGGCAAAAACCCTGGAGGAGGCGGCTGGCCAGGATTCGGCCCGAAAAGTCCTCCTGGCCGCGCCCGTGTTCAACAATCCCGGCGAGATCCGCCACCTGGCCCGGGCGGAAAAGGACAACAAGAACCGTTGGAGGCTGACGGGCGGGGTGCCCTACGTGGTCCTGGGGGGCGTGGCCGCCCGGGCGGTGCTGCCGGCGGCCGTGGAGGGGAGCAAGGGGTTCGGCTGGTACGTGGTGAACGCCAACTCCCCCCAAATCGTCAAAAGCGCGACCGTGTTCTCCCTGGGGCTCCACGCCTGCCCGGCCGTGGACATGACCATAGACGGCACGCCGGCCACGCCCCTGGCCGGGCCGGAGGACGGTGCGGACCTGTTCCGTCAGGTGGCGGACGCCATGCAGCTCGTGGCCGGGGCCATGGCCGTGGGACTCATGAAGGGCTCGTTCCGGGAGGCTCTGGACTACTCCAAAAAGCGCCGCCAGGGGGGCAAGCGCATCGTGGAGTGGTCGGAACTCACCCGCATCCTGGCCGAAATGTCCATCCACGCCCGCATGGCCGAGGCCGCCCTGGACCGGGCCTGCCAGGCTGCGGACCATGGCGAACATTCCTGGGAGCACTTGGCCGCCGCCGTGTCCCTGACCGCCTGCTCCCTGGCCTGCGAGGCCACCACGGACGGCATCCAGGTCCTGGGGGGCGTGGGCTACATGAAGGAATACGGCCAGGAAAAACGTTTCCGGGACGCGAAACAGATCCAGGCCCTTCTGGGGCTGGCGCCCATGCGGCGGATCAAGTATCTTAGGAGGATGTTGAGGTAGAAGTCCGCCACCTTCCTTGAAGGATCTGCCATGCCCACCGCGGCGGACGTTTCCATCCGGCGCGCGGAACCCTGCGACATCCCGGCGCTGGTCTCCCACCACCGGAGGATGTTCGAGGAAATCCGCGCCATCATGAACCGAACCGTAAACAGCGATCAGCTCGCGGCCATGGACCGCTCCTACCGAGACAAGCTCCTGGAACAAATACCCATCGACCAGTGCGCGGCCTGGGTCGCACAGGTCCGGGGGAAAACCGCGGCCAGCGGTGCCCTCTCCGTTACCAGCCAGGTGCCCATACCCGAGGACCCCGGCCACCTGGTGGGGTATTTCCACTCCCTGTACACGGAAAAAACCTTCCGCCGGATGGGGCTGGCCCGGATCATCCTGGAAGCCGCCAAGGCCCACGCGGACCTGATGGGCATCCGGCGGGTCCAGCTCGGCACCAGCGACGCTGGGCGGTCCCTTTACGAAAGCGCGGGATTTTCGCCCATGGTCGAGGCCATGAGGTGGTGGCGGCGATGAACCCCGCGGGGGGCCTGGAAACCCGTGCCGGAACGCGAAGCGAAACAGCCTTCGGGACCGGGCCGGGAGCAGGCGGCAAAAGGGCGGGAAACCCTGGAAGAAAGCCTTTTGTCCCTCGGGCCGCCGACAAATTGCCGGTGTCCTTTTCCGGGCCTCCTTGCGGCTCCCATTGAAGTTTGGCAGGTGATATGATTATAATGATCCAATCGGGCCCCGGGTTCTCTGGGCGGGGAGAGCGGCATTCCCCATGCGGTTTTCCCCCTTTTCAATGACCACAACATAGGGTGGTTCGCGCAGTTAACGGTTTCTCCAAAAAATCAGCTGCGCAGGCTCTCCGTTTCATCTTTCCCTGTGGGCGGCCTGGTGATTCCAGGCCGTTCATCCTCGTAAGGAAAAAGCCATGGCTGAAAAACCAACCTACGAGGAGCTTGAAAAGGAGGTTGCACGGCTTAAACAAGCCGAGGCGGATCTCCTTGAGACTGAAAATAAGCTTGGTATCATAACAAGAACCGCTTTGGACTCCATTTTCACCAAGGACATGGATCGCCGTTATTCCTTTGTCAATCCCGCCATGGCCCGGCTGTTCGGGTGCCGGGAAAGCGATCTTCTGGGGAAAAGGTCCGAGGATGTTTTCAGCCCGGAAGGAGCCGCCATTATCAACGATGTGGATGACAGAACCTTCAAGGGAGAAAAGGTCTCGGCGATAAGAGAACTTTCCGTCAATGGAATACCCTATTTTTTTCACACCATCCAGATACCCATATACGACTCCAAGGGCGATGTCGTCAAAATCAGCGGCATTGTTCGCGACATCACCGATCTGAAACGCATGGAGGCGGAGTTACGCAAGGAAAGAGACCGTGCGCAGCGTTACCTTGATCTGGCGGGCGTGCTTTTCATCGCCATCAATTCCAGGGGAGAGCTGACCCTGATCAACCGGAAAGGGTTGGCGGTCCTGGGATACAGGGAAGATGAAATCCTCGGCAAAAACTGGTTTGATACCTGCCTGCCCGAAGATATCCGGGAAGAGATAAAATCCGTCTCAAAAAGAATACTTGCTGGCGAGATAACCTCGATGAAATATTATGAAAATTTTGTTTTGACCAAATCAGGCGAAAAGAAACTCATCGCCTGGCACAATGTAGACCTGAGGGATGGCGCGGGCCATGTCATCGGGCACCTGAGTTCAGGAGAAGACATCACAGATCGGAAGAGGGCCGAGGAGCGGTTCCGGCTGGCCTCGGCTGTCGCCGCGGACTTCATATATGAGTGGGATCCCCGCGATGACACTCTGGAATGGTACGGGAGGATGGACGAGTCTCTCGGATACGCTCCCAACGAGATTCCCCGGACAATCCAGGGCTGGGCTGCACTCATTCATCCCGAGGACCGAAAAAGGCTCGCCGACTCGGTTGAACGGCACAAGCATACAACTGAACCCATATTTGAAGAATACAAGGTCCGCACCAAAGACGGCAAATGGCGATACTGGGAGGATAGAGGGATTCCGAGTCTGGACAAAAATGGGGTGCCGCAACGTTGGGTCGGTGCATGCACCGATATCACTGACCGCAAGCATGCTGAAATAGAAAAAAGGAGATTGGAAAGAAATCTCCTGCATTCACAGAAAATGGAGGCCATCGGCAATTTGGCGGGAGGCATAGCCCATGATTTTAACAATCTTTTAACGGGCATACAGGGAAACACAAGCCTTCTGCTTTATGAGATGGACCCGGATAACCCGGCCTACGACAAATTGAAAAGCATTGAGGAAAATGTCCGCTCCGCTGCACACTTGACCCACCAGCTTCTGGGTTTTGCCAGGGGCGGAAAATACGAGCCTCGGCCCACCGATGTCAACGCCCTGGTTGAAAAAGTATCCCGTATGTTTGGAAGAACGAGAAAAGATGTGCGAATACGAAAAGATCTTGAAGACGTGAAATCGGTTGTCATGGACCAGACGCAGGTTGAGCAGGCAATATTGAACCTATTAATGAATGCTTGGCAGGCTTTGCCGGATGGCGGGACCATAAGGATTGTTACCCGGGAACGCATCCTTGATGAATACGAAGGACGTATAATAGGACTTGATCCAGGCGACTACGTGTGTATCTCGGTATTGGACAACGGGGTCGGCATTGCACCCGAAATCATGGAAAAAATATTCGACCCCTTTTTCACCACCAAGGAGCGCTCACACGGAACGGGTCTGGGCCTGTCTTCGTCTTTAGGTATAGTGAAAAATCATGGCGGCACAATTAGCGTGAAGAGCATCCCGGGCCAGGAAACCACCTTTGAAATTTGGCTTCCTCCTTGCGGGCAACCCGTATCCGAGGAATATCCAGAAAGAGCGTCAATTATCAAGGGTACTGAGACCGTGCTGCTGATTGATGACGAGCCCTGGGTCTTGGACACGGGCGCCGCCCTTTTGGAAGCATTGGGCTATAAGGTATTTTGCGCACAAAGCGGTGAGCAGGCGATCGATATCTATTCCAAAAACAAGGATTCGATCGATATGGTGATGTTGGACATGATAATGCCCGAAATTGACGGAGCCAAGGTATACAGCCACCTGCAAAAGCTGGCCCCTGACGTCCGGGTTCTCCTTTCCAGCGGATATAGCTTCGATGGGCAGGCTTCCAAGCTTCTTGACCAGGGTTGCCGAGGGTTTTTACAAAAGCCCTTCAATCTGGAGCAACTTTCCAAAAAAATAAGATGGGTTTTGGACAACAAGTGAAGTCCGGAAACAATATATATCGGGGTCTTCCTTTTCATCTGCAAGCTTTTTCTTTCCGCCACCTATCCGCGACATTGCCGCTCTCAAGAACAAAGGAAATCAACACCACAGAAACGGTTCAAAAAGAGCCGGGCAAATTTGATCCGAATCCATGAGGAGAATGAGCCATGAAAATCCTGGCCCTGGGCGGATGTGGAGAGATGGGGCGGTACGCGGTGAAGACCCTGCTGCCCCTGCCGGAAATCACCGGGATCACCATCGCGGACATCGATGGGGACCGCGCCCGGGCCTTTGCGGAAGAGTGCGGCCCCAAGACTTCCCACGCCCGGGTGGACGCCATGGACCCGGCGGACCTGAAAAAGGCCATGGCCGGGGCGGATATCGTCATGAACACCACGGGCCCCTATTTCCGCTTCGGGGTCCGGGTCCTGGACGCGGCCATCGAAACCGGCTGCCACTACCTGGACTTGAACGACGACTGGGAGCCCACCCTGGAGATGCTGGCCCTTTCCGACAAGGCCCGGGAGGCCGGGATCACCGCCATCCTGGGCCTGGGGGCCAGCCCCGGGGTTTCCAACCTCCTGGCGGCCACGGCCGTGGGAGAACTGGACGAGACCTTGGAAATCTACACGGGCTGGGATCTCGACGCCGCCCGGCCGGAGCGGATCGGTCCCAAGGTCTCGGCGGCCATGATCCACGGCATCCACCAGCTCACGGGAACCATCCGGGGCTTTGAAAACGGGACCTACACCGAAACCCGGCCCCTGACCCGGGTGGTCCTGGATTTTCCCGGCATGGGTGCAAGCACGGCCTGGACCGTGGGGCACCCCGAGTCCGTGACCCTGCCCCGAACCTTCCCGGGACTGACCCGGAGCGTCAACGTCATGACCACCCAGTGGTACAATGTCGGGATGTTGAAGTTCCTCGGCCTGTTCGTGAACGCGGGGCTCCTGTCCGTGGAGGCCCTGGCCCGGCTGGCGGAAAAGCTGGAGGGGCCCTCGGACCCTGAAAAAAATACCGAGCGGATGCTGGCCGAAATGGTCATGGAAGGCGGCCACGGCCTGCCCCCCCTCTTCTCCCTGGCCCGGGGCAAAAAGGACGGACAGCCCGCCTCGGTGGGAGTCCTCGTGACCTCGGCCCCGGCCGGGGGCATGGGCGGAGCCACGGGCGTGCCCCTGGCTGTGGGGGCGAGCCTCATGGCCCGGGGCCGGATCACCCGCCGGGGCGTGTTCGCGCCCGAGGCCGTCCTGGACCCGAAGGAGTTCTTCGACAACCTGGCCCCCCTGTGCTCTCCCCCCAGGAAGAACGCCAACCAACTGGTCCTGACGACCCGCTCCTGGGAGCCCGCCCGGGTGGCGGACCGCCTGGCCGAATTGCTGTCTTAGCGGATATTTCAACGGCCCGAGGAATCCGGGAATAGACTTGCCCGGCTGGCATCCCCCCCGGCGCGGAAGAAAATGCCCATGCTGTCGATCCCCCGCAGAATCCTGAAGCGGTTCCATCCGGAAGGCATCCCCTGGCCCATGTCCAGGGTCTACAACGCCCTGTCCTCCATGGAAATCTTCCAGCACCACTACGAGCTTTGCGCCCGGGACGTGGCGGCCATCCAACGGACCGGGCGGCTTCTGGACGTGGGCACCGGCCCGGGCTGGCTCCTGGGGCATCTGGCCAGGGAGGCCCCCGGCCTGGAGCTGGTGGGCCTGGACGTGTCTCCCGCCATGGTGAAGCAGGCCGGAAAAAACCTGGGCGGGCAGGCGCGGATGGAGCTGGGCAACGCCGAGGACCTGCCTTTCGAGGACGGCTTTTTCGATGTGGTGGTGAGCACGGGTTCCATGCACCACTGGAAGGACCCGGTAAAAGGGCTCGACGAAATCCACCGGGTGCTGGCCCCGGGAGGCCGGGCCCTGGTTTACGACCTGGTGACCCACACCCCCCGGGAAATCCTGAAACAGGCAGCCGGGCGATTCGGCCGCATGCGGGTCATCCTTTTGTGGCTCCACTCCTTTGAGGAGCCCTTCTACAGCCCGGCGGACATGGCCGAACTGGCCGAAAAAAGCGCCTTTCGCCAAGGAGAGGCAAGCTTCGTTGGCGTCATGTGCCGGCTGGTCATGGAAAAAGAGGCATAGGGCCAAGAGGATTTCACAGGCCGGGAATGTCCCCTGGAACCTGGACTTGCCGCCTTTGGCCCTGTATTATGGGGACCATCGTGCCGGGGACGGGAGAATCCGGCGGCTGAACCATTTCCTTATTCCTTTTCCTCCATTCACGTTCCGGAGCATGCCCAGACCGCTCAACCTTTCCTGGAAAAACGTGGCGGTCATCGTCCTGTTGGCGGGCGTGGCCCTGACCGCGGCCTTTTCCGCCCAAGAACGCGCGGCCGGCTTCCGCGAGCTGTACGACGAGTATTCCATCATTCTCCCGGCGGTGGGCCACCTCATGGGAGACCCCCTTCCCCTTCTCCACTACCCGGAATTCACCTACCTCTTCTACTCCTATGTCTTCCGGGCGGCCCATGCCCTGGGCCAGCTCAAGCCCGATGGTTTCCTGGACGCTGCCCGGTTCGCCAACCACCTTCTCTACCTGATCAACATCTTCCTTTTCTTCGCCGCGCTCCGGCTGTATTTCCGGCCGTTTTACGCGCTTCTGGGTGCGTTCCTCTTTGCCTTCTCCCCGGCCATCTACTACTCGGGAGCGGTGGTGAAGACCGAATCCCTCACCCTGGTCTGGATCCTCCTTTCCCTCCTGGTGGCCCACCGCATCCGGCAAGAACCCCGGGCGCTATTGTGGCATGCCCTGGCCGCTTTTCTTTCGGCCATGGCGGTGAGCACCAAGTACAATCCCGTGCCCATGGCCATCTGGCTCTGCGCCTGGACCGCCGGGGAGTGGGAGGGGATCGCCCAATGGCGGAACATGGCGCGGAACATGCTTTTCAGCGCAAGGCCCTGGGTGTTCACGGCGGTTTTCGCGGTGGTGCTGCTGATCTTTGGGAAAAACGCCCTTTTCGGACAAAGGCCGGATTGGTTCGTGACCGGAGAAGCGGCTTTCCTGCCCTTTCCCAACTTCCTGCGGTCCGTGCCCGGGTGGATGACCTTTCCCTATGGCAGGTGGAGCTACGGGCTCCTCTTTGTCCTGCCCTTTGCCGCGGGGCTGTGGAACCTTGTCGTGGCTTTCCCGGCTACCGTCCGGAAAAGCCCCCCCCGGGAGTTTCTGTGGATCTGGGGCGCTTCCCTGGCGCCTTATTTCATCGCCACCACCCTGTATACCTGGAGCAGGGCGTCCTGGTTCTTTTCGCCCATGATGCCTTTCGTGATCGCGGCGGGCCTTTTCCTGTACCGGGATCTTCTGGAAAGTTCCCGGTCAGCCGGGTTCCGGGCCGGAGGGGTCCTGGCGGTTTTCGTGGCCCTGGGCATGAGCGCCGCCCAATACCCCAGCAACCTGGACATGATCGCCGGAATCATAACGGTGGGCGTGGAAATGTCGGGACCGGCTTCGGAGGATGGCCAGGGGGTGGTTCCGGTGAAGCTCATCACCAACGCCGGGGTGAAAGGCCAGGGCCTGAACCCGGGCCACCCGGCCTCGGACATCCTGGCCCGCCAGCCGGAATCCGTGCTTCTTCTGGATTCCTATGCCTTCAATTTCCTCAAGTTCCCCTCCGGTTCGGAGGAAAAAAAGGAAGGAGAGATTCTGAAGGAACTGATGGAGGGGAAGCACGGATACGAGGTGAAGAGAAAAAAAAGCCTGGATTTCTTCCGAATCAACCTGACCTTTGATCCCGAGGCGTCCATGACCTATTACTACCTGGTCCGGGAACACTGACGCGCCGGGGGCGGCAGGGCATGATTCAAAAGTGTCTCCGCAGCCGGAAAAACAGGGAAAGAGCGAAGATGGGGCTCGCCTTGAGCCTCCGCATCATGTGCAGTCCATGGTACAATTGGAAAAATTCGTGGAAGACGGGATTGGGAGGCAAACGCACCAGCAGCCGGACCAGAGGCTCCAGGGAAGGGTGCCGCACCGCCAGGGCAAAAAACTTCTGGAGGTTGGTGAAAAGCCGGGCTTCCTTTCCGGGCAAAAGGCTCCTGTGGAAAAAACTTTTCCCCACGAGACTCAGGATTTCCTTTTCGCTTGTTCCCTCTATGGCCGTCCATCTCTGTGAAAGGCTCGTGCCCGGATAGGGAGTGGCAATGCAGCACAAGGCATAGTCCGGTTTGATCCTCTGGTTGAACCGGATGGTTTCCAGGGCATGATCCAACGTTTCACCCGGGAATCCGATCATGTTGTAGGTCTGGACCTGGATGCCCGCCCTCGCAAGTTCCCTGGCGGCGCGAAAGATTTCTTCGTTTTTGAGTTTCTTGTTCAAAAGCCCACGCCGCAACGCTTCATCTCCGGTTTCGATACCCATGCCCACCAGAGTGCACCCGGACTCCGCCAGCGCCCGGACCACGTCCCGGTCCAGGTACTGGGCGCAGGTGGCGATGTCGTAGGTCATGGGCAGCCGGGCCATCTGTTGGGCGAAATCGAATATCCACTTTCGGCTCAGCGTGAACACATCGTCACTGAATATGATGTGGCGGCATCCGTAACGCTGGTGAAGATAGGCCAACTCCTCGATAACGTGCTCCGGGCTTCTGGTCCGGATGTAGGGCCCGAGCCCTTTGGTCATTCTTCGAAAAGGGGCGTTGAAGCAATAGGAGCAGGAAAAGGGGCAGCCCCGGCGGACCGTGACCCGCATAAACGGAGCCCTGGCCAAAAGGGGGTAATGATCATACAGGTGCCGGCGGCTGGCAATGGGGAGGCTGTCCAGATCCCTCACCAGCCGCCCCATCTTTCCTTCCAGGATCCCACCGCTTACTTTGATCAAAAAGTTGGGGGCCGGGCTGTCGAGCTTCCCGTCCCGGAGCCTGTCCAGAAAAAGGGGGAACGCCGTCTCCGCTTCCCCCCTGCAGATGGCGTCCACGGATGGATGTTCCAGTGCGCTCGGGAAAAAAGTGGGATGAGGCCCGCCCATCACCACCAGGGGGGGGCCGGGGCATGTCTCCTTGATCCGTTTTGCGGCGGCGAACATGTCCAGGTGGTTTCCCGTGAACGTGGACAGGCCCACCACCTGGGGGGCATAGGCTGCCAAGGTTTTTTCCCAGCCCTTTTGCGCCAGCACGAACCGGACATCGTGGCCTTCCTCCTCCAGAAGCTGGGCAAGGAGAAGGGGACCGTTGAGATCCGTCCAGACGTCCTGGAAAAAGGCGATGCGCATCTGCTATCCCATTGAAATTTTTGAAAACATGGCTTCTTGGGCGCAAGGCGAGGCATTGCCCCAAACCTCCCATCGGTTCAGGAAATGCCTGGGGCATGGCAATAATTTTACCAAAACATCAAATCGCCCGGATGCGCATGCTGATGTCCATGGCCCGGGCGGAGTGGGTGAGCGCGCCTGCGGACACGATGTCCACGCCCAGGAGGGCCAGGGTGGGGAGGCGTTCCCCGGTGACGTTGCCCGAAACCTCCACCAGGGCCCGGCCGCTGATGACTTGCACCGCCTCGGCGATGGTTTCGTCGTCCATGTTGTCCAGCATGATGACGTCCACCCCGGCGTCCAGAGCCTCGGCCACCTGGTCCAGGGTCCCGGTTTCCACCTCCACCCGGGTCAGGTGATGGAGGTTTTGCCGGGCCTTTTCCACGGCCTGGGCGATGCCCCCGCAGGCCGCGATGTGGTTGTCCTTGATGAGCACCCCGTCGAAGAGCCCCATGCGGTGATTCGACGCGCCGCCCACCCGCACGGCGTACTTTTCCAGGACCCGCCAGCCCGGAGTGGTCTTCCGGGTGTCCGTGACCCGGACCCCCAGGTTCCCGGCCTGGGACGCGAAACGCCGGGTCTGGGTGGCTACGCCCGAAAGGCGCTGGAGGAAGTTCAACGCCGTGCGCTCGCCGGTCAAAAGCGCCCGCATGCGGCCCTCCACTTCCGCCAGGACAGCCCCCGGGGCCAGGGAATCGCCGTCCTCGCAGGCGGGGAGGAACTCCACCTCCATGTCCAGGAGGGAAAACACCGTTTCCGCCACCTCCAGGCCCGCCACCACCAGGGTTTCCTTGGCCAGGATCACGGCCCGGCCCATGGCGTCGTCGTCCACCAGGGCGTCGGTGGTCATGTCCCCGGTGCCCACGTCCTCGGCCAGGGCCAGCTCCACCAGGGCGGCCACCCCGGAAAGGGCGTTCCACTGGGGGGCCCAGGCCCGGACCAGGGGGTCCTGCCGCGATTTCTTCCTGTCATCCCTGGGCATGGAGTTCCCTCACTTTCGCCAGGTTTCCTTCCAGCCGGACCTTCTTGCCGGAGAACTCCTCCACCTGGGCCCGGACCTTTTCCCGCACGTCTTCCGGGGCCTTTTCCATGAAACCGGAGTTTCCGAGTTTCTTTTCCGCCTTGCCGAGTTCACTGCCCAGCTTGGCGAGTTCCTTTTCCAGGCGGGCGATTTCCAGGTCCCAGTCCATGACCCCTTCCAGGAGCACGTACACCGCATGGCCGGCCGCCAGGGCCGAGGCCGCGCCCCGGGGCCGGGCCGCGTCCGGGTCCACGGAAAGCGAATCCAGGCGGGCCAGGTTTTCGATCAGATACCGGCTCGGTTCCAGGGCCCCGGCCTCCGCGCCTTCCGGGGGATGGACCACCACGGAAAGGGCCTTGCCCGGGGGGATATTCATCTCGGACCGCACGTTCCGGATGGCGGTCACAAGCTCCATGATCAGCTCCATGGAGCCCTCGGCTTCGGGGTCGGCCGGGAGGCTGTCCGGGAAAGACGCGTCCATGATGGAGCCCTCGGTCCCCGGCAGGCGGTGCCACAGCTCCTCGGTGACAAAGGGGATGAAGGGGTGCAGCAGCGTGATAATCTCCCTGAAGGCCAGGCGCTGGGCGGCCAGGGTGGCCGGGCGCTGGGCGGCCCTGGCCTCCTCGTAGAGCACGGGCTTGATGGCTTCCAGATACCAGTCGCAGAACTCGTGCCACACGAACTGGTACAGGGCCCCGGCCGCCTCGTTGAACCGGTAGGCGTCCAGCTCCTTTTCCACGGTTTTGGCCACAGCCGAAAGCCGCGACAAAATCCACCGGTCCGGGAGAGTGGCCGTGCCCTCTTTCGGCGCGGAAAAATCCGGGTCCTTGATGCTTCCCACGTGGTGGAGGGTGAACCGGGCCGCGTTCCACAGCTTGTTGATGAAGTGGCGATAACCCTCCACCCGGTCCACGGACATTTTCACGTCACGGCCCTGGGCTGCGAAGGCCGCCAGGGTGAACCGGAAGGCGTCCGTGCCCATCTCATCCATGACCTCCAGGGGGTCGATGACATTGCCCTTGGACTTGGACATCTTCTTGCCCTCGGCGTCGCGCACCAGGGCGTGGATGTACACGTCGTAAAACGGCACGTCCTCCATGAAGTGGAGCCCCATCATCATCATCCGGGCCACCCAGAAGAACAGGATGTCAAAACCCGTCACCAGGACGGAGGTGGGGTAGTAGGTCTTCAGGAGGTCGGTGTTCTCCGGCCAGCCCATGGTGGAAAAGGGCCACAGGGCGCTGGAGAACCAGGTGTCCAGGACATCGGTTTCCTGGACCGGGTCTGCCGCGCCGCAGTCCGGGCAGCGGTCCGGGTCCTCCATGGACACGATGAGCTTTCCGCAGGCCGCGCAGTTCCAGGCCGGCACCCGGTGACCCCACCAGATCTGCCGGGAGATGCACCAGTCCCGGATGTTCTCCAGCCAGTCATAATAGGTCTTGGTCCAGTGGCTGGGAATGATCTTCGTCCGGCCGTCGCGCACGGCGGCGAGGGCTTTTTCCGCCAGGGGCTTGGCGGCCACGAACCATTGCTTGGACAGGTTGGGCTCCACCACGGTCTTGCACCGGTAGCAGTGTCCCACCGCGTTTGAATGGGGCTCCACCTTTTTCAGGAAGCCCTGTTTCTCCAGTTCGGCCACCAGGTTCTTCCGGCACTCGTAACGGTCCTGGCCCTGGTAGGGTCCGGCCTCGGCGGTCATGGTTCCGTCGTCGGCAATGACCTTGACCGAAGGCAGGCCGTGGCGGACGCCGATCTCGAAGTCGTTGGGGTCGTGGGCCGGGGTGACCTTCAAGGCCCCGGTGCCAAAGGACCGGTCCACGTACTCATCCCGCACCAGGGGGATCTCCCGGTTGACGATGGGCAGGAGGAGATTCCGGGTCTCGCCCTGGTAGCGTTCATCCTCCGGATGCACGGCCACGGCCGTGTCCCCCAGCATGGTCTCGGGCCGGGTGGTGGCGATGACCACGCCGCCGTTGCCGTCCGCATAGGGGTAGAACAGGTGCCAGAGGTGGCCCTGCTGCTCCTCGTGCTCCACCTCCAGGTCCGCCAGGGCGGTCTGGCACCGGGGGCACCAGTTGATGATGTAGTCGCCCTTGTAGATCAGGCCCTCATCGTAGAGGGTGACAAACACCTTGCGTACGGCCACGGACAAGCCCTCGTCCATGGTGAAGCGTTCCCGTTGCCAGTCGCAGGAGGCGCCCAGGCGCTTCAACTGGTTGATGATGGCCCCTCCGTATTCCTTGCGCCATTCCCACACCCGCCCGATGAAGGCCTCGCGGCCCACTTCGTGGCGGGATCGGCCCTCGGCGGCGAGCTGCTTTTCCACCACGTTCTGGGTGGCGATGCCCGCGTGGTCCGTGCCGGGCATCCACAGCACGTGGTCGCCCTTCTGACGGCGGTACCGGCACAGGATGTCCTGGAGGGTGATGTTCAGGGCATGCCCCATGTGGAGCTTGCCCGTGACGTTGGGGGGCGGGATGACGATGGAATAGGCCCCCTCCCGGCTGCCGGGCTCGGCGTTGAAATGTCCCTCGCGCTCCCAGAAGGCGTACCAGCGGGCCTCAACCTCCTTGGGCTCGTAGCTTTTTTCCAGATCCATGGTCTCGGTCATGGTGAATGTTCTCCGTGATTCCTTTGGAACCCATCTCAACAATCTTTTCTGCTGCGGTGGGTTCTACCCAAAAAACAGGGCCGCCGAAAACGGCAGGCCCCGGGGTCATAACAAGAAAAGGGGGACCGCTCGGGGTCCCCCAAAATGGAACGAAAAACCCTGGCCGTGAGGAGACTATCTCTCGGCTGCGGCTTTTTTCAACTTTTGGATTTCCCGGATGACGGCCTCCTCCACGGCGGCGGTTACGAGGTATTCCAACCTCTTAACCACCATGTCGCGTACCTCGGCGGCTACCCGGGTGGCAATGGCCTGGGGATCCATGTCCCTCAGGATGTCCGCCGGGGTCTGGCCGGAGCCGGCCTGGCCGACCGGCGTGTCGTAGCCGGGTTCTTCCTCAGGCTCGGCTTCTCCCTCGGAATCACCCAGGTCGATACCGAT
>Ga0180009_10003486_pt1 | contig 17832 bp, 18 predicted proteins | sample OS_PC_MetaG_FD_123537 | JGI IMG/M metagenome (GOLD analysis project Ga0180009, IMG submission 123537) | Groundwater microbial communities from the Aspo Hard Rock Laboratory (HRL) deep subsurface site, Sweden - OS_PC_MetaG | ecosystem: Environmental > Aquatic > Deep subsurface > Groundwater... | reverse complement strand
GTTTCTCCCTTCTTGAGTTCTAAAGCTTCACCTATTGCAACAGGTATGTTGAATAACCATTGTTGCGAGTCCTTCCTTTTTATTAATTGGATTTTTGTTTTATATCCCATAAATAACACCTCCCCCCTATAAACTATATGTATATATAGTTATAAACATTTCGGTGCTGGAGAATATACTTTTGGATACTGCTTATAAATAACTAAAGAAAATCAACACATTCGGTTATACAAAGTCAAGGTTGCTGGCAAGCCTGTTCCTTATGTTCTCTGAATCAAAGTAAAGGGTTTCCACTTTTGTTAAGTCAGAGCTGAGTACAAAGCCAAGCAAGACAGTTTCCTTTGAAAACTGGCAGTCATAGCCAAACTGCGTGTCCCCTTTTGAAAATGCCAGGACTTTGTCAACATAATCACCGCTGTTATCCTTGAGGAACCTTCTCAGCTTGTTGAAATAAGCTTCATCCATGCTTTCCTTTGTCCTGTCAGAAAAGTCAGCGCTAAACATTGAATAATCCCCTCTGTCCAGCCCGACAAGAATCTTTTCTGATATATTGTTTGCAATAGCTATGCTTTCTGCTGAAGCTGCTTCTTCAACAGCAGGCACTGGCTCTGTAAATTCTGCTTTTTTTGCGCATCCTGCTGCAAGCAGCACAAGCGCCAATAATGCTATTGTTATTATCTTTTTCATTTTTTGCCTCCTTTAAATCCATCCCAGCAGCATTGCTATCCCCAATGCCAATAATAATAATCCCATTGCAAGCTTCATTAGGTTCTTCCTTGATGTTCTCCATCTCTCTATGTGCTCTGCCTTCATGCCTAAAACAACAAGCCCTGTTATCGCGATTAACGGCAACACAAACATTAGATTGTAGACAAGCAAATACACAATGCCTTGCGCTGTTGTCACATTATTGCCCAGCATTGCAAGTATCGCAAGATAAACCCCTCCTGTGCAAGGCAGCTCAAACATTGAAACCAAAAAACCCAAAACAATGGCAGCGGGGATATTAGACTTTTTTGTCCATCTTTCAATAATGCCTTTCTTTGATTCAGGGATTGCAAGAGTAAACCCTTTGCCGTACCAGAAATAATCCTTTACATTTACAAGCCCTGCAAGTATTGCAAGAACAGCGGCTATTTTCACAATCCAGCTTGAAAAACCGCTTACCTGTATTATGCTTAATATGCCAAGCCCTGCAATGAAGTATGTCACGTATACGGCAACTGTGTAAACAAGCCCTATCTTAACCATTCTTTTCCTGCTGTTTGACACCTCAAGCAAAAACATCAATAAAAATATCAGCACTGCAAATGCGCACGGGTTTATTCCATCAACAAGCCCTGCCCCAATTACCAATGGCCATGACAATGTTGACTTAAAATTCTTTATTGCTGTGTTTGAGTCAGCGCTTTGCTTGACATTGCCGCACGTTCCTGCCTCAGGGATAGGGCAGATTCTCTCCCCTGATTCCAAAAGCTCTTCAATCTTCGGCTCAAGATTTGATTTTATCTGCGTGACTCCCATGTAATATGCATTGCCTATTGCAAGGAATGGAACGCCCCTTTCTTCAATAGCAATATCCTGCAGGCCGCAGTAGCTGCTGTACATCTGGTAATTCTTCACATTATGGTAAATTTCATATTCGTATATTGCAATCTTATCGCCGTATGCAGCTTTTACTTCCTCTATATATGGCTTTAGCTTTGCGCAGTTAGGGCACCCGTCGCCATAGAAATATATGATGCAGATTGCATCTTTTGCAACAGGGCTGAATACATTTTCTGTTTCAGCATACCCTCTCGGGGGTTCAACAGCGCAGGTTTCAGCCTCTGCAGAACACATATCCTCGGCAATTGAAATGCCTGACAATATTAAAACAGCAAGCATCAGCAGTATTATTAGCCTGTTTTGCATTTGTATTCTATCCTTTTGCGCTATTTATAAAACTTATGGCTTTGTAAGGCTTGCTTGACAGCAATGTTTAATAAGATATTCACTTATATCTTATATGGGTAAAAATGGGTAAAAAGCTGCTAACATGCTTAATAGTAATGTGCTTTATGCTGTCTATGGTTACAGTGGTGAGTGCAGCAAGGACTATAACTGAAGTTACTCTAAATGGAGCAAGTTCAGTGAATGTTGCGAGTGAGGAATCTATTACTGCTGCGGTTACTGTGCATGTAGATCACAACAGTGATTGGAATTGGCATTCGACAAAATACAAAATAGGGACAGCAGATGCTATATGTGTGGATACCTACAACCATAATAATGCCGGCACATTTACTGAATCCTTTGTTATAAATGTATCTCTTACCAATGGAAATTATGATTTTACAGTATGGATATATAGCAATAATCAATGTACTTCTAGAGAAAGCAATGAATATGTTTTATCAAATCCAAATGGCATACATGTAGTTTCCACATATTATCTTGATTCTGATAGTGATGGCTATGGCGATGCTGCAAGTTCAGTGCAGTCAGTCAGTGTTCCTGAAGGATATGTTGAAGATTCTACTGATTGTGACGATTCAAGCGCGGCAGTTAATCCTGATGCTGAAGAAGCCTGCAATGCAATTGACGATAACTGCAATGGCGAGACAGATGAGGGGCTTTTTAGGGATGATGAAAATTTACTTGGCTTATGCTTTGAAAACATCGAGTTCTGCGTAGAAGGTGTTTGGATTGACAGCGAAGACAACTATGTGCCGGATGAGGAATCATGCGATAATCAGGACAATGATTGCAATGGTGAGATAGACGACGGGTTATTCAGGGCAGATGGTAATTTGTTTGGGCTGTGCTCGGCAAATACCGAAGTTTGTAGCGCAGGCGAATGGGCTGACAGCGAAGGCAATTATATTCCACGGGAAGAAGCTTGCGATGGCCTTGATAATGACTGCAACGGGGATATAGACGAAGAATATAATGTGGGCTCATCTTGTTTTAGCAATCCTAACTCTTGCGAAGACACAAATTCAGGAGAATATGTATGCTCAGCTGACGGATTAAGCTCAGAGTGCAATGCTGAAATCCCTAATGAAAGAGAAAACTGGGACCAAGAATGCGCTTCAGAGGAAAATGAGTGCGGAGAAATAGGGCAGGGATTCTATGTATGCTCAGAAGAGGGCGTAACCTGCAATGCTGAAATCCCTATTGCCGTAGATTCCGACAGCGATGGCACGGCTGATTGCAATGACTTATGTGCTAGCGACCCATTAAAGATTGCTGAAGGAGTATGCGGATGCGGTGTTGCAGACACAGACACAGACGGCGACACTATAGCAGATTGCAATGACAACTGCGCTGATATTGCAAATATGGGACAAGAGGACTCTGACGAAGACGGCATAGGTGATGCTTGTGAGGATGAGGATAACGACGGCATCATTGATACAGGCGATAATATCTTTGGCAGGGTTTCAAATATTTCCACAAATGCGCCAAACCTGACATTTAAGGTTAATGATGAGGAAAGAAATGATTTTGATGCTGTTGGGAATGCCCTGTTCCTTTCAGGCAGCAAGCCCCTTGTTGAATTTGAGTATGACTTTGCCAATAATATCCTTGACTTAAGCAGGATAAACATTACCTCTAATAGCGGAGAAGGAGCCGGCTTTATTATAATCAAAGGCATAAACCTCAGCTCGCAGAACAAGACAAAGACAGCTTACATCGAAAGGATAGCGGGAACAAACACACTCTGCATCATAGACGATGAGGTTGATGCAATAATTGTTGAAGCAGACTGCGCAAACGGGGTAAAGCTTTCATGTGAAGGCTCAAATGGGCCTTATACGTGTTCCTTGGCGGAAAATAACACAATGTACAAGGTTTCAGGATTAAAGCATTCTGCTGTTGCCGAATACAGCTATGCGCCGCCTGCAGCCCCCCAAAAAGAGGAAATTATGGGCAGCACAAGCGGCATTCTAAAGGCGGTAAGGCACCCCCCGGCTCCTGAAACGCCAAAAGAAACAGCTCCTGAAAAGACAATAGAAGAACCGCCTGAAACAACATCTTATGCGACAAGCCCTTTTTCAGAGCCGGAAGAAGCGCCCACTCGTATTGAAGCAGCAAGGCTAAGGCTTGGGCAGATGACTGGAAGGGTTGTCAGCTCTATCAGGGAGTCCCCTGGGCAATGGGGAGGGGCTGTTGGGTTGCTTATTGCACTTGTGCTTATCATTGCCATATATATCCCTACAAGAAGGGTGTTTAAGCAGCCTTAATGCGATAAATTTTTAACGTATTGCAGCTTATTCTGTTTTATGGATAAGGCGCTTTTGGATGAAATAAGGGAAGAGCTGGGAAAGCTGAAGAAAGAAAACATGCTTGTTATTGTGGAGGGCATTAATGACAAGAAGGCATTAAATGAGTTTGGAATAACGAATGTGAGGGGTGTTAAAGGAACTCCAATATACAAGCTTGTTGAGTCAATCAAAGAAAAGGAAACAGCTATCCTTACTGACCTGGACAATGAAGGCAAAAAGCTTTACCATGAACTGAAGGATGCATTGCAGAGGCACGGCATAAGGATAAATGACACATTAAGGCTTTTATTGTTCAAGACAGAGCTCAGGCAGATTGAGGGATTGGCGAATTACATGGTGAGAGCCAAATTAACTATTTGATATTTTCTGCTTTTGATTTCAAGGTAGCATATATTTTTGCCATAAAGCGGGTTGCTTTTTCCGCCTGCTCCTTTTCAAAGCTTTTCCCATAATATGTGATTCCATTCCTGAAATACCTTATTTCATTTAAAAATCTCACGTCTTTTTCATCAAATCCTATATTGCGCATATATGCAACCTCTGCTTCATGGGCGCCTTCTCCTGAGGAACTAAATCCGTCCTTAAGAAGCCTTGCCCTTACTAATTCAATAAGCGTATCATAGCAATTTTCAATAAAACAATTTGCATTGTCATCTGAAATGCCTATCTTATTCCGGGCAGTCTCAATAAACCTTTTTCGTTTTTCAGATTCTTCAATAAGATGCCTTGCACGTGCATAGTCTGGGCTTACCTTTCTCATAATCCCTGCCCGGATAAATTCATCAAAATTCTTAAGCGGTTTCATAATTCAACAATGCCGTAGAGCACTATGCCATTTATTAGGTTTTCCCTTAGGTTCTTATGTATCGCTCCAAGGCTTTTATAGAACTGCAGCACAATCTTCCGCTCAAGCGCCGTTTCAAACAATGAAAGCTCAATGCCTTTTTCCTTTGCGCCAATAACTGCTATATCTATGTCAGAGCTTGTTACATCCTCCCCCCTTGAATAGCTGCCGAATAAAACTATTGCTGCGCCTGGGAATTGCTCTGGCAATTGCCATACAAGCCCACTTTCAGATATTTGCTTAAAATTCTCAGCCCTTTTTAATGCAATAGCTTCAATGCTGTCCCTGTTTAGGCTTATCAGCCTTATATTTCCCTGCCGGCTCTTTTCCGCCCTTGCCAGCCCTGCTTTTTCAAGCTGCCGTATTGCTGTTGCCGCAGCTGTCGGCGAAATATTGAGCATATTGGCTATTTGCCTCTGGCTGAGTGTTTCTCCCGCCTTTATGCAAAGCAGCCGGAAGGCGTCCCCTATTAATGATGTAAATTTAACTTTATATGTATCCATTTAAGTTTATATATGTAAAGTTATGTTTATATAGCTTTCTGTTGGGAAGCCGCTTACTTCCCTGCAATCTTCCAAAGTGTTTCAAAGAATGCCCTGAATGCCTGGGCTATTTCCTGGTTTTTTATGGAAAGGCAGGATGGCTCTTACAGTTGCCTTACACAATTTATTAAGCCTTCCAATAGGGAAATTGGGATTTTGGGGGAATATATTCAGAGATATTTAAGTGTGGTAGAACAAACAAGATAATTAGGCATATTGCCTAAAGAAATAAGAAACTATGCCGAAGGCTGGCTTTTTATCTTTGTCTTATTATTCCTTCTCCACAAAGCTTAATTACCAGCTTTAAAGTATACTATATAATTAATATTCAAAAATGGAAACTAAGCTGGTATGGGGAATACGCGCAGTGGGGCTTGCGCTGTATGTTAACAAGACCCTTATTATGGGAGATGTGCATATGGGCTATGAAGAGGCACTGAACAAGAGTGGAATCCTGGCTCCAAGGCACCAGTACTGGGATACACGCGTGATGCTAAAATGGATTTTTGAAAAGCTTAAGCAGGGAAAGCTGCCTGTTAATAGGATTATTATTAACGGAGACTTAAAGCATGAGTTCGGCACAATCTCAGAGACAGAATGGCGAAATACAATAGGGGTGCTTGACATGCTTTTGAAGGAATGCCGCAATGTAATTTTAATCAAAGGCAACCATGATACAATACTTGGTCCGATTGCAAAAAAGCGCAATGTAATCCTCAAGGATTATGAGGTTGTGGGCAATATGCTTGTATGCCATGGGGATAAAATCCCTAAGAAAAGCATTTTGGATAAGGCAAAAGTGGTTATAATCGGGCATGAGCATCCTGCTGTTGCTTTAAGGGACAGGAGCAGGCTTGAGAAATACAAGTGCTTTCTTGTCGGCAAATGGAAAACTCTGGATTTAATAGTAATGCCTTCGTTTAACACAGCTGTTGAAGGCGCTGACATACTGCGTGAAAAGCAGCTTAGCCCCTTTCTCAAGGATATATTGGATTTTCAGGTTTTTGTGCTTGGCGACCGCGGCAACCTTGTTAATTTCGGCACTGTAAGCAGGCTGAAAGAGTTTCAAAGGGAATTCTGAGCAATCTTTATATATGTATATTGCTAAGCTTATATTAATGGCAAGAAAAATTCATGTTGAGGATGCTGCAAAAGCAGATATTATTAAAGCAATAAAAAAAGGCGCTGTTTTTGTCATGCCTATAGATACTGCTTACTGCATTGCCTGCAACGCACTTTTGCCTTCTGCTGTTGAAACCTTACGAGCGGTGCGAAGTGAGGTTGAGAGTGTTAGCGAACAAAGGCTTCAAGCTGCGTGTTCTTCAGGTGTTTTTGTTATTGCTCCTTCCAAAAAATGGATTGAGAAGAACTTTAATGTGAAAAAAGCGTTTCTTGACAAGCTGCCGGGCCCATTTACTTATGTGTTAAATCCGAAAAGAGGTGTTAAAGGTTTTTCTTCAGCAATTGGTGTGAGGCTGTTTGAACATCCTGTGCTGAAAGCTGTTGAAAAAGCCAATGTGCCGCTGCTTTGCGCTGAAGTGCAAATGAAAAAGCTGCCTATTGGTATGGTTGATTTTGCAATTGATGCAGGCGTTATTGCAGGAGCTCCTTCCGCTGTCATAGACTTTACAGGAAAGTTTCCATTGATTGTGAAAAGATAAGGTTTTTAAATAAGTTTATAGTGTCTAAAACAGTAATTGGGACTGTAGCCGTAGCAAGCGGCATTCCGCTTGAGCAAATGGCGAGCATAAAGCTCACTTATGGCAAAGTTAAAATGGGACTGTAGCCGTAGCAAGCGGCATTCCGCTTGAGCAAATGGCGAGCATAAAGCTCACTTATGGCAAAGTTAAAATGGGACTGTAGTCTAGCTTGGTAGGACTCAAGGTTCGGGGCCTTGTAACCGGGGTTCAAATCCTCGCAGTCCCATAAAGTGTAAAGTAAGCAAAAAAAGATGAAAACGCAAAAAGTGTTTAACAGTTGTGAGGATATGAATGAAATCCCGTGGAGTTCATTCATCCTCGTAGACCTATCTTGATTTGGGAGGGGAAAAATGATAGTAGAATGCTATGACATTGGCGGCACAAAGATAAAAGGCGCTTTGATAACTGATGGAAATCCTTATGAGATTCTCCAGCAGCTGCAGATTAACAGCGAAAGAGGTAATCCTGCAAAGCTCTTAAACCAGATTAGGGCTATGTCAAAACAATTGCGCGGCGAACTAAAGCGCCAGAAAATAGATGCTGTTTCAATAGCCTTGCCTGGGCCTGTTAAGGATGGCATTCTTCAGGCATCCCCTCCTTTGCATCTGCATGCGCCTTTTGATATAAAAGCAGGGCTTGAAGGTATTACAGAACCGGTTTTCATTGATAATGATCTCAATATGGCTGTAATGGCTGAACTCTATTTTGGGAACAGGCCTGGTAATTTTTATCTGCTTACATTAAGCACAGGAATTGGCGCAGGCATTGTAATTAATGGAAAACCCCTGCAGGGCTCTTGCGGGGAATTCGGGCATGACGTTCTTGAACGCAATCCGAATTTGGCTAATAAATGCTCCTGCGGCAAAAAGGGTTGTTGGGTAGCGCAGGCGTCAGGCTATGGCATTGAGGAAACAGCAAAAAAGCACGGATTAAATATATCATGTCAGGATGTATTTGATATGGCTGGGGAAGGAAATAAGGATGCTGTAAAAATTGTTGAAGCTGCAAAAAGCTATACTGCCCATGGCATTGGGAATATGCTGAATGCGTTCTTTGTGGATACTCTTGTTGTAATGGGAACGCTTGGCATAAAGCAGTTTAAGAGCATAATCCCTGCAAAGGATGAAATAAAGCAATATAGCATAAACCGCGTGCCTGAGATTACAGCTACAAAATTCGGAGAAGACATAGGAATAATCGGCGCATACGCTTATGCAGTTTCGAGGCTGAAGTAAAATGGAAGTTGGCATTGCAGGCTTGGGAAGAATGGGCAGCCGGCTGGCATCGCGGCTTATTAATGCAGGATATTCTGTAATAGGATACGATATGGATGAGGCTGCTTGCAGCAGTCTTTTAGGAATACGAAAGGCAGCGTCTTTGCAGGATATGATAATACAAATAAGTCCGAGAAGGCTGATATTTCTGATGGTGCCTGCTGGGGTGGTTGATGATACACTTGATGGGATTGCTCCTTACTTAAACAAAGGAGATGTCATAATTGACGCAGGCAATTCTTTTTACAAGGATTCTGTGCGGCGCGCAGAAGAGCTTAAAACAAAAGGGATATATTATCTGGATTCAGGCACAAGCGGCGGACTGGAAGGGGCTTTGAACGGCGCAAGTTTTACTGTCGGAGGCGAGAAAGAGGCGTTTGATTTTGCACTTCCTGCATTTACAGCAATGGCTGCAAAAGAAGGCGTACATTATATTGGAAAAAGCGGCGCAGGGCATTTTGTGAAAATGGTGCATAATGCAATAGAGTATGGGTTGCTGCAAGCATATGCTGAAGGATTTGGGCTTTTACAAACAGAAGAGGGAATAGATTTAGCGCAGGTTTCAGCAGCATGGGAACATGGTAGTGTTATACGCTCATGGATTCTGGAGTTAATCACAAGATGCCTTGAAAGGGACGCCGAGCTTTCTGCTTATAACGGTAAGATTGGCGGCGGGGAAACTGGCGCTTGGGCCATAGGAGAAGCAAGGGCAAGAGATGTGGATTTCCTTTCCATAATTGCTGCCTTTGAAGCTAGAAAAAAGTCTTTAGATGAACCTTCTTTTTCATCAAAGCTAATTGCTGCACTCAGGGCAGAATTCGGGGGGCACAAGCAGCCAGAATGATTTACGATATTTCACTGGAACTTTCTAGAACAACTAAGGCATATCCAAATAATCCTACAATTAAAATAAAATCAATTCCAGGAACAAGCTCAAACATTTCAGAGATAACAATTGGCAGCCATTCAGGCACACACGTTGATTCCTTAAGGCACATTGATAATAAGGGCGATACTGTTGAAAAACTTTCATTGGATTCTTTTTATGGTAAGGCGAAGGTTTTGGATCTGACATTATGCAAAGAATGCATTACAGCTGATGATTTAATGAAATTTGAAATAGAAAGAGGAGATATCATCCTTTTAAAAACGCAGAATTCACTTCGCGATTTTAAGGAATTCTATCCTGATTTTATATATCTTACAGAGGATGCAGCAAGGCACCTTGTAGACAGGGGTGTTAAAACATTGGGCGTTGATTCACTTTCTGTCCAGAAATTTCATTCAGGGAATCAGGTTGTGCATACTATTATTATAAACAGTATGACTTTGTTTGAAGGAATTGATTTAAGTAAAGTTCCGGTTGGTGAATATACATTTGCGGGGCTTCCTCTGAAATTAAAAGGCTGTGACGGAGCGCCTGCAAGGGCTATCCTAGTTAGCAGATAGTTTTTTATATTCTGTTGCAATATTAAATATCAATGCGCGAAACAGAAGTAAAGGTAATAGAAATTGATAGGAATGCAATAATTGAAAAGCTCCTTGCCCTGGGCGCTAAGAAATCATTTGAAGGCGAGATATACGCTGTTTCATTTGACTTTCCTGACAATTCAATAAGGGGCTCTAAACAAACCTTAAGGTTGAGGACAAAAGGGAGTAAAGCCTATCTTACATTAAAGAGCCCTGTTGCCAATCCTGATGCAAAAATAAGGGAAGAGCTTGAAGTGGAAGTTTCTAATTTTGAAACAATGAAGAAAATCCTTGAGTCTTTGAATTTAAAGCAGTGGAGGGATGTGAGAAAAACAAGAGTGAGCTATTCCATGCCAGGCATATTGTTTGAGTTTGACAAGTACCATGATGAGTTTGAATACGTCCCTGATTTCATGGAAATTGAGGTATTGGCTGAAAATGATGAAGATGCAATGAAAAAGATTTTTGAATATGCTGAGAAGTTAGGAATTCTTAAAGAGAATTGCAAGCCGTGGACTTTAAATGAATTGGTTAAGCATTACACTAAAGCTTAAGAACTTCTCTCCAGTTATCCCACGTGAGCCGCCTTTTGTTTGTTATATGCCTGTTGTAAGGCCTGTCATAAAAAATATGCTCCCATGATGGAACTGCAATGCCTGTAATCTCCGGCTTGTCATCAATCAAGATGTTGCCTGAAACAACAGTCTTATCCGGTACTAACAGGGTCTTTTTTTCCCATTCCTTGCCTAAATAGTGCCTTACCCATTGATATTTTTCTGAAGCGCAAGTCTCATGTCCAGTCAAAGGAGAACTGCAAATAAACACTTCATGCCCTTTGCTTTTCATTTCTGTTATTGCCTCCAATCCGCCTTCTGTTGGCTTTAATGAAAGGAATATTCCTTTGCTCATCCTTATTTCTTCTATTAGCGGAGCATATTCTTTTGGATAGCAGTCAGTAAAATAATAAAAAGGCTGTTGCTCAGCAGGGATACAAATCAAGTCAGGATGCTTCTCTTTCCATATTTCCTCAAATTTTTTGCATGTTTCAGCTAGAACATCATCCATGTCTACAAGTATTCTCATAAGTTTGCTTAATATGCAATTATTTATAAAGCTTTACAGCATTTATACAATTATGAGAAAAAGGCAGTGGCTGATTTTAGCGTTGATTCTTATTTCATTTGCAATAGCTGTTTATTTCTATCCATGGATGCCTGCAAGAATGGCTTCTCACTGGAATATTCACGGAGATGTTGACGGGTATATGCCTAAAGCCCTTGGTTTGTTTTTGATGCCGTGCATTTCGCTTGTATTGTTTGGCTTGTTTTTAATAATACCAAGAATAGACCCTTTACGGGAGAATATAAAAAAATTCAGGGATTATTTTGACATGTTCATTGCGGTAATGATATTGTTCCTGTTTTATCTTTATCTGCTTACAATATTATGGAATCTTGGAACCAGATTTAACATGGGGCAGATGCTGATGCCTGCTTTCGGCTTATTGATATATTACTGCGGGATTTTAATGCAGAACGCCAAAAGAAACTGGTTTATTGGAATTAGGACGCCGTGGACAATAAGCAGTGAAGAAGTCTGGGAAAAGACGCATTTGCTTGGGGGAAGATTGTTTAAGATTGCAGGAGTATTGGCTTTTTTAGGCGTGTTTATTCCTGATTATGCATTGTATTTTGTATTGGTTCCTGTGCTTGGCTTTTCAGTTTTCCTTTTTGTATATTCTTATGTGAAGTACAGGGCGATTGTTTGAGAAAAGGCGGCAGGGGAATAACCGCTGATTAACGGATGCCTTAATTGCCCCTAAACCCTTGCTATTTTGACGACGGGAATCTTTTTTCACTTCTGGCGATGTTGAAAAAATGCATCAAAAAGTATTAGAATTCATATTATTTTCAGCTGAACCTTAAGTATTTCCGGATTCTATGAAAATTCTCATGTTTTTTTGCAGAAAGCTTTATGAATAGGCAGAAAAAATAACAAGAAAAACTAAAAAATCTGGCCAAAGCCAGATTAACACGTGACCGCAATAAGAGAAAAGCAAAGGAGGTATATAAAAATATCGGTGGGCAAAGCCGGGGTGGCATAGTCAGGTATTGCGTCTGGCTGATGACCAGATTAACGCGTGACCGCGTTACGCGGTATCCTCACTGCGGTTCGGGACTGCACTTCGCTATCGCTTGTGCAGGTTCAAAGCTGTTAATCACGGTGAAACTCCCGTCCCCGGCGCCTTAAACCTGAAATAGAACATTCACAACTTCTTCATCATCATTATGTCCATATCAAAAAATCCCCATTTCTTGTAAATTGAGTGCGCCTTTGTATTAATAATACTGAGATTTAGCTCTATATATCTTGCGCCTTTCTCTTTGAATATTTTGAATACAGCATCTTTAAGCATACTGCCTATCCCCATGCCCCTATACTCTTTTTTCACGAAGATGTCCCAAATTGAGGCTATTTTTTTGATTAGTGTTTTGGGCTGCCGTATAGAGCCTTCAATGTATCCTATTGCTTTATTGCCATCTTCAGCAAGAATAAGAATCCCTTCCTTAGATCTTATTGTTTTCATAAAAGACTTTTTTAGAAAGGTTTCACGATTAGTTTTCTTTTTTAGAATGGTTTTTTTTAATACCAGGTCTTTTGCCGCCATCTGATCATGCTCGTCCTGCAATATTATATTTAATTCTACAAGCGCAGGAACATCCTTGGGCGTGGCTTTCCTTATTTTTATCATATTTATCTAAAATGCCTATAGGTTTATAAACCCTTCAATCCCTCTCTTTTTCAATGGATTTTAAGATTAAAACATTCAAGGCAATAAAGCCAAAGAAAGCAATAATGTTAACAGGCTTTCCAGGCATTGGCAATGTTGGAAAGATTGCAATAGACTTTTTAATAGATTCTATTAAGCCATTGAAGATAATGGAAATCACGTCAAACAGGTTCCCGCATTCTGTGTTTGTTACAGAGCAGGGGCTTTTGGAGATGCCTTCTGTCAAGATATTCTACAAAAAAGTAAAGGACAATGAGTTTATCCTTGTTTCAGGCGATGCTCAGCCTGTAAATGAGGGGGCGTGCTATGCATTCTGCGAGAAATTACTGTCGATAGCAAAGGACCTGAAATGCCCTGAAGTTATCACAATGGGCGGGATAGGGCTTGGAAAAATCCCAAAAAAGCCAAAGGTGTTTGTCTCAGGGAATAATAAAAATTATATTAAATCATTCCCAAACTGTAATATTAAGATTTACGGCGTTGTGGGGCCTATAATCGGCGTTACAGGATTATTGGCAGGCATGGCAAAGGAAAAGAACATGCTGTCAGCTGTTTTATTAGCTCAGACATTCGCGCACCCTATTTATCTTGGAGTAAAAGGCGCAAAAGAGATTCTTGCTGTATTGAATGAGAAGTACGGCTTTAAGCTTGAGCTTAAGAAAATGGCTGATGAGATAGAGGCAATTGAGGCAGAGGCTTTGCTGCCAGGCATTGAGGAAGCTGTTGCAGAGAAGGTTAAAAAGCCGGTAATGAGCTATTTTGGATAGGAACCTATATAAATTCTGTTCTAATTGGACAATGTTATGGGCAACGAACCTCCAGATCCTGCTGCATTAATCAGGGCAAAGGAAATTTCTGATTTACTCTTTAATGCAATAACTGAAATGGGCGATGATAAGGAAAAGCTTGTGATTCTATGCAGATTTTACATGCATTTAAGCCCAGAAGAAACAAGCGGGCGAATGGGGGTTGAGTGTGAATATGCAAGGCAATTGGAAAAGCAGGCAATTGCAAGCCTTAATGAGCGCCTTGAAGGGATTCTTAGCATTGATGATGTGGATGCCAGCCATTATTGCATGCCTGACATGGATAAGGTGACTGCCCTTTATAGGAAATTGGTTTTCAGAGTTATTCCTGGCGGGAAGAGCTAGAACTCACCAAGCCCCTTCTGCTTTTCATTGTCTTTATTGCTTGATGAATTACTTTTATGATTCTTCTTGTCAGCGGCCTTTTTAGGATTTTCTTTTTTTGCCTTTGGCTCTTTCTTTGGATTCTCATCCGCATCAGGATTAGCAAAACCCTCTATATTTCCATAAACTCCGTCGTATCCTGGATTAATCTTTATTGTCCTTTTCCTTAAGTCAATTATTAATTTAGCAATTCTTTCATCACATACTGATTTTAATTCATCAAAAGAAACTCTTATCAAAACATTCAACTCATTCCCAAACTTCTCAATCAATGGGTTATAAGCTTCCCACACTGCTTTTGTCGCAATGCCTTTTTGAAGTACAGTTGCGATTATCTCTGACAATGGAATCAAATGATATGTTTTAGGCGCATTCTTTCTTTCAAACCCGTCTTTCCTGTCAGCCAATTCTTCCACTCTGTGCAATACCCCTATTGTCAAATGGCTTTTGCATACAGGGCAGATATTATTTAACTTAATAGATTCTTTCGGCTCCAGCTGCACATTGCAGTTCCTGTGCCCGTCAACGTGGTACTTGCCGTATGCAGGGTCTGCTTCGATAGTTGCCTTTATCCCTTCTCCTGTTCTTACTGCTTTAAGAAAGCTCTTGTAGTTCGGCTCAATCTCAAATACAGTTGCTTCCCTCCCCATTCTCCATGGCCAGAACGAGTGCAAGTCAGAAAAGCTAACCATGCTTATCTTGTCTAATTTTGACAGTCTCCAGTTCATTTCAGGATCGGAATTTCCGCACCAAACCGGTATCCCGTTCCTTCTTACATATATCACATGATTTGGAACACTAACACAATATACTGGACCGTCAAAATCAATCCATTTTTCAGTATAGCTCCATTTTTTAATAGTGGACGGCATGACTGTGTGCATATTTTCCCTAATAAAATAGATATTCCATGAATCTGCACTTTGCAGATATACTTTTTTTTGGCATGGGCTTTTAAATGGCGTTCCTTTTTTCTGATGGAGCTTATAATAGGCAGATATTCCCATTTTTAAGGCGATTTCCTGCAGGTCATCTCTTAGTTTAGTGGATATTGTAGTAGCAGATAATCCTTTGCCATTCCTTCCATATCTATGTCCATCACCTTTAATATAATATTCAAAGAATATTTCCAATAGCTCTTTTGAAAGGCATTTAACCTCTTTTGGAATGAATTTTTGCGCACATTTGCCAAACTGCTTAAGATAATTATATAATTGGAAATCTCTGACCCTCAAAATATGAATATCTTTATTGCTATGATAAGGATTATAACCGAAAGTCTTAAGGATATTTTCCATCTCGTCTATTATTTCCTTAGTTTTATTTGAGATATAAACACCATAAGACCCTTCTTTGCCTTTTGTTGCACACCCTTCTGCTATCCAAAATCCCAAAAACTTTAGCCAGTCTTTTACGGGCAGTTTCTTTTCTTTTTTATTTCTTAAGCCTGAATAATATTTGCTGCCATGGGGTATTTTAACAGCAGGCAATACAAAATAATCTGGATTTTGCCCCTCCCAACATCCATCCTTTTTAAATCGTTTAGACTTGCCAAAAGCATCTTCGGCTTGTTTTAATGAAAAATTGGCAGGCTTGCGAAAATCGCAATGGCTGACTAAAAGGTTGTGGTTAGGGGTTACTAATAAATTAATCCTCTTTGTCTTTAAATGATACATTTTGCCTTCATATTTAGAAGCAATAATCCTTGTTGGCTTTTGGTATTCGACTCTATTAACTTCGGCATTTAATGTGCAAATATTATCTTCCTGTTTTACATCACTAAACTGTTTCCATCCATCTTCAGTTAATATTTCTGTTTCTTTGTCATAGCACGAGATTCCTGTTTCAATCGCATGGATATATTTTACATTCTTACCAAACGCTTCCTCCAAAGAGTCAAAGCCGCCATTTGAGCCGAACACTGCGAACCAAGGCGTCCAGCAATTATGGACAGTGGCTGCCTGTGAAACATATGAATTGTCTTCTTCAACTTCAAGATTATATACTTCTCCGCTATAATTTTCTGATTTTATATCTCTTATTGGCAAATATGCATAGCTTCCGTCAATCCAGCCATGGCGTGTAGTCTTTTTAGACTTAAATTTTTTAAAAGCAGAATCATTTAGTAACTTGAATTTATCTTCAAAGAAGGTTAATCTTCCTAGGCTATAACTCTTGGAAATTGTCGATATTTGCCTGTCTCCTATCTTTTTGTTATATTTGCTTAAATCATCCGCCCTAAATGCCGGCAAGATACCCAGTCGCAGGCATATTGATTTCATTTGAGTTGCCAGTACTAATGAAGATGTATATCCTGCATCCCCATACCACCATCCCTTAAGCAATTCTATTTGTTTTTCTAAAGGGAGATAAAGCAGTTCGGCAGGGACTTTTTTCGTGCAAGCATTATGCTTTGAGCTTTCATAGCAGAAATTAGCAAAAAATTCATGTGCATTTTTCGAATAGAACACTAAATCAGTGGTATTACCTGCACTTTTCCCAATCTTATGCTTTAACCCAAAAATATTCTGCATAAGCCCAATTACATCTTCAATGTAATTTTTTTCATTTTTATGGAAAGTGAAAGTTATAGCATCCCTGTTATTTGTATATCCTTCTGCCAAATAATACCCTATTAACCTGCAAAAATCAGAGGCTACTTTAATTGTGGCATTGTTCTTAAGTTTCTGCCCTTTTTCATAAAACTCTTTTTTAAGATAATCTTTTAATCTTATTTCTGTAACATCTTTTATAGTTTGTATGATTGGATACAATAATATATCTCCTATTTTCAGCTCTTTTGCAGACACCCATTCGGGTTTATACTCCGGATAGCGCTTCTTTTTGCATGTTTTAATATGGCATGTTGGTTTGCAAACTGCCTTGGTCCATGGACATTTATATGATTTATAACAATAAAACGGATGTTCTTCCGTAGTTTTTGTTCCGAGCGATAATTTCCATGGAATAATATGATACAGCTTCCCGGAATAATTACGCTTGTATATTTTTTTGACAGTTTTAAGCCTTCCTTTATGGGTTAGAACAGTATCGCCAATAGTTAATTGGCTTATGGGCTTTACTGAATTGTTGCACATTATAAGCTCTTCCGGCGGCAAGCAATGCGCCGGTATCACTTCAATGTCTTCAGATATCTCCCGCATCATGTCAACAATCTCAATGCAGGGAATCTTGAATATCGGCCTTCCATCATAGTCTACTCTTCCTCTTTTTTTCAAGGCTTCTGTTATCTTGTCAGCTATTGCCAATGTTGGCGCATACAAGAGAATATGCACTCTCCTCCCCCTTCCCCCTTGTGAATAAATCAGTGAAATCTCTGTTTGCAGAATAAAAGGAAATCCTGTTTTTGTGCGAAGAAAGCCTGAGCCATCCTCTTTTAATTCTTCCTTTATGTGCTCAATCCACTTTGGATGCGTAAAGTCGCCTGTGCCAAGCAGGGTAATTCCCTTTACCTTTGCCCACTTCTCAAGCATAGGGATAGTCAATTCCTTTGAGCAGGCTCTGGAGTATTTGCCGTGGATGTGCAAATCAGCTATGAATTCCATCTGAAATAAAAAAAGAGGCAGTGCTTATAAGTGTTTGCAAGAATTGAAGTGCTTTTAGGAGCTAAGGGGTAGCCTAAAAATAACTTGCTAAATTTTTGATAAGGTATAATTCCATTTAGAATTAATTTCGTGATATTTAATATTAATTTTCTTAAATTCTTTCTCCAGAACCTTCTTACCTAAT
>Ga0180009_10003485_pt1 | contig 17834 bp, 19 predicted proteins | sample OS_PC_MetaG_FD_123537 | JGI IMG/M metagenome (GOLD analysis project Ga0180009, IMG submission 123537) | Groundwater microbial communities from the Aspo Hard Rock Laboratory (HRL) deep subsurface site, Sweden - OS_PC_MetaG | ecosystem: Environmental > Aquatic > Deep subsurface > Groundwater... | reverse complement strand
CGCGGGCCCTGGGACTGCTCGTGCGGCTCAGCCCAGCGGGTCGAGCAACTGGCCGAGCGTGTCGGCGCCATGCCCTACCGCGTGCGCCAGCGAATGGCCTGTGAGGCCACCGAGACTCTGCGCGCGCAACGGTCTGCGGCATCGGCCGACGGCGACGGTCTGCCGGCCTCGGGGTGGCCAAGGCGAGGGAAAAGACCCCATTGCCCTGATACCTGCGTCCGCAACAGCTGCTGGTGAGAGTCGGCGGACGTCACAGGCCCGGTCGGACCGATCGGAACGAAGACATTCGCCGGCACATGGACATGGAATCCGATCGCATGTTCCCCGACGACGCCCACCACCATTCCCACGTACCTGCATTCCGCGCAGGTCGACCTGCACAAGGACCCATCTGCCAACTACATCCCCAACGAGCACATCCTTACGTGTTGGGGCATTCTCCCAGCACGTCGAGCAGTACCGGCCGCGCTACCACTACACATGGATGGGCGGCATAGACGGCGACCTCGCCAGCTGGTCCCACAGAGAAGGCACGTCCTATGTCACGGCCGCAGACAACTACGGGTATCCGAGCTATCCCGTCGGTTGGCGCCCAACCAAATTGACGGGCAATCATAGCGGATCGTACTATGAGAACTGGTGGCACTCGTACAACACGGGAGGGGACTACAACTCACTTGGTTTCTGGATCGACCAGATGGAGGCGAAGTGCACGGGTAGTCCGACGGGCACGGACAACACCCTCTACATCATGCGAAACACCCCGTACGATGCCTTCCTGCTCGGCACTTCCGATGTGATCTACGCGTGGACGACCCAGCCTGCGAATCACCGGCTCGTGATCGTGGTGTGGCCGGGGAACAGACACCAGTCGCAGTTCGACTTCGATGTGTTTGCGAACTGGCATGGCCAGAAGCTCCCCAACCCCTTCACCGCGGACGCCTCGAGCGTCAACGGCAGCGATCCCAGTGGCAACATGTACCCCGAGATGATCATCGTTCCGACGACCACGAGCGCGAGAACCGTGTACATCGCCCTTGGCAGCTACTCCGGCAAAGGTCACGTCCGGCTGTATGCCAACGCTGCACCGGACACATACCCGCACTCCATGGACGTGATGACCAACTACTCTCCCACTTGGGGGGACAGGCAACACATCAAGATGGCGCTGAAGAAATGGGCCATGGCGCTGCACTGGGCCACCGAGGGGAAGTCCATGATCACCAACTTCGACCTCTATTGGAACAAGGTTCCCCCCGACACCACGAAGCCAATGTTCAAGCTCAAGTACACCCTTGGCTCAGGAGCCTGCTTCAACTACCTGCCTGGGGAATCCCCACAAGAGGGCCAGCGAGCACTTCTGGCGACAGAGGCCTGGTGCGGCTGCAACAAGGAAGTCGACATAAACTGCGCCTGCACCTACGGAGACTCGGACCTGGACAACGCCTCGTACTGGTTCATGCACGAGTGGGGTCACTGCTTCGTCGATGACGACATGATGGACCCAGCTAGACTGGGACTCCTGTACGACGAGCGCTGTGACTACCAGCCCACGCCCTGGTGGCCCAATCAGCTTTGCATGCACTCGGTGATGGGGGACGCTCCTTCGTATCCGAACCAGAACGGCGGCATTGACTTCTGTCATGGCAGCAACGGGGGTCTCAACGCCGATCTCCTGCCCTGCTACGGTGTGAACAACCAGGCCGGTCACAGCTCATCCGTTCGCAACTGGCCCATCATCGAGAACCTGTGGCCCAGCACCCCACCAATCCCCAGCAACCGAACCCCGGACCCGTTCGCGGGCATTGGGATGGCCGAGTACGGCGTGCTTCCCAACGGGCCCAAGACGGTCTTCGTCGAGCATTGGAGCCAACCATGAGAGTATCAACACTGGGCGCCTGCCTGATCGCAACCTTGGCTGCCATGAGCTGCAGACATGACCATGGTGCCGGCACTGCTGACAGCATACGGGACAGAAAACCTGACACCGCGGCAGCAGCCGACATCATCCCCATCGCCGACAGTCCCGGCGCTGCCTTGGACAGCCTCCCGATGCAGCACTTCATCCGTCTGACGGTCGTTGGACACATGGCATCCAACGCACCGACGGATGCGAAGATCCCGATTTCCTGCATCGCGCAAGGTGTGAGCCAAGCGGACATCACGGCAGCACTGAACGCGATCACGCTCTACGACGCGCCGACAAAGACGCCCGTGGCGTTCGACCTGGAGCAGATGGGCGGCTGCGGCCGGAACATCGTGCCCAAGCAGAAGCTGCAGAATGACACCGAGTACTTCGTGGAGATCACGAAGACCAAGTACGTGACCACGAACCGGGCGCTCTCGCATTTCCACGTGGGGTCCCTTCCGCGCATCGCGAAAGTAGGTATTGGCAAGCAGATCGTCGGCGTGACCGTGGTGTCGATCTTGTTCTCGGAGCAGATGACGAGCACGACCCTCACGGCAGACCTGAGCGACGGCGGCAAGGCTCTCGCCTTCACTCCCGCTCTAAGGCCGCCGACCACGGCCGCGCTTGAGCTCACACTGACCACGCCGGTAGCGACAAGCAGCACCCTGACGCTCGGCATCGATGCCGCGGCGGAGGCCGCCACAGGGCTCAAGCTCGACGGGAAGTATGCCGGCACGGCCGGCTCCGGCCCCTTCTCGCTCACGTTCACGCCGGATGCCATGACGACCGGCGTCTGGGAGCCCGACTGAGCTGCTCGTCCGATTTCCTTCGAGGCTGTTCCCCCTCCGGACTACTTGCGCTTGCACTGACCGGTCAGCTTCTCCAGCGTCTTCGGGGGAAGGTCCCGCCGGGCGCGAACGAACGCCGCGAACGCCCGGCGGGCCGCCCTGCACCGCCCTTCACCCGCGTGGGCCAGGCCAATCAGCAGGTGCGCCTTGGCGTATTTGGGATCCAGCTTGAGCGCCGCGCGATACTCGGCCATGGCCTTCGCCACCTTGCCCCACTTGCGATAGATCTTGCCGAGGTCGCAGCGGACCGCGGCGGAGGTCGGCGCGAGACGGCGGGCGCGCTGCATGCTCCGTGCCGCCTCCTCGAAGCTGCCCAGCCGCGCCTGCACCAGGGCCAGCCGATGCCATGCCCGCAGGTGCTTGTGGTCCAGCTTCACCGCCTCGGCCAGCTGCGACGACGCCTCCCTGTCGCGCTTCTTCTCCATCAACAGGCTGCCGTAGTTGAACCGGGTCATCGGATCCCTGGGAGCCAGCCCCACCGCCATCTTGAGCTGACGGACGGCCGAGTCCAGGTCGCCCGCGCGCCGCAGGGCGGCTCCCAGGTTGATGCGCACGTCGACATCCCTGGGACGCAACCGCGCGGCCCGTTCGTACGCCTTGGCCGCATCCCCCACCCGGCCCATGTCGTAGAGCACGAGCCCCAGGTTGAACCATGCCTCTCCGTAGTCCGCCTTGGCCCGGACCGCCCGACGCAGGTAGCCCTGTGCCTCCTTGGTCTTGCCCTGCTCGTGCAGCAGCGCGCCCAGGTTGTTGTTGGCCTCGGCGAAGTCGCCCTTGAGCTTGAGCGCCCTGCGGTAGTCGGCCATGGCGGATGCTGCGTCGTCCTTGCGCCCGTGGCACACGCCCCGCTGGTAGTAGCCCCGGGGATCACGGGGGGCCGAGCGGATCGCCGCCGTGAACGCCCGCAGCGCACCGTCGATATCCCCCTGCTTGAGCAGCCTCTCGCCCTGCACGAAGTTGGCCTTGTCGGACACGGCCTTTTCGCCCACGGCCTCGCCAGGCACGACCGACAGCGCCAGCAGCAGCGGTACGAATCTCGCGCGCGAGGCCCGCACTCCAGGGGAGGCCCCCCACCTCGCGCGCGGTGCCCGTCCATGTCCCACGTTGACTTGGCTGGTTCGCATCTACTCCCACCTCACGTCGGTGACCCGTGGGCCGGATCCAGCGCGCCGATGGCGTCGGCGATGCTGCCCTGCAACGACTCGATCGTCGCCTGGTCCAGGACCTTACCGCCAGACCGGCCGTCGCTCACATAGAAAATGTCCACCACCCGCCCCGCCTCCGAGGTGACCTTGGACAGGTGTATCTCCAGCCCCTTTGAGCTGAGCGTGTGCGTGATCGCGTGGAGCACCCCGATCCGGTCGGGCGCCTGCACCTCGACCACCGTGTGTCGATCCGATGCCTGGTTGTCCACCGTGACACCGATCGGCACCCTGGGCAGCACCTTCTGCTTCAGCGCCGACGGCCGGGTGCGGCGGCGAACCTCGTCGGCCACGGACAGCTCGCCCGACAGCGCGCGCTCGAGGTCATCTGAGAAGGAGCTCCAGATCGTCTCCTCGGCCCCGACCGGCAGCTTGACGGTGAAGATATCGAGCACCAGCCGATCGCCCTGTGGGGTGTCGGGCCGACGCTCCAGCGTGTAGACCTGCGCCGCGAGCACCTCGATCCGGTGCATCAGCATCACCCCGGTGATCGACGCCAGGCGACCTGGCGAATCGGAGCAGCAGACGGTGAGCTCGATGGCGCCGCCCGAGAGCTGCCGGGTCGCGAGACGCAGCGTCACGCTGTTGTCTCGCGCGATCGGCCCGCACTCCGGGGGAGGCCCCCCGCCTCGCGCGCTGTTCTCGGTGGTGCCCAGCCGCTCCAGCTCGAGGACGACCCCCAGGTGGTGCGCCAGATCCTCCACCTCGTAGGCCAGCAACATCTCCTGCGGGACTCGCGGGATGATGCCGACCCCCTGCGTCCCCCACGGCCGCCGCAGCGTCAGCTCCAGCGCGTCCTGCCGCTCGAGCAGCCGGCGCTCGCGATCCTGGCGCAGCTGATCCCGTTCACGGGTCAAGAAGACGTAGGTCTTCATGTACAGCTCCTCCAGCAGCCCGGCCTTCCACTCGGACAGGTTGCCCGGAGCGGTCATCGCAGTGTCGGCACAGGTCAGCAGATAAAGCTGTCGCACCCGCTCCACGCTCCCAACGTTCTGTGCGAAGGATGAGATCATGGCAGCATCTGCCAGGTCCCGTCGCTGTGAGACGTGCGCCATCAGCAGGTGGTTCGCCACGAGAAACGAGACGTCGGCCAGTTGCTCGGGGTCGAGGCCCAGGCGGGCCGCGACTCCCGCCGCCAGCCGCGCCCCCTTGGCCGCGTGCCCGTGACCGAGGGGCTTGGCGACGTCGTGGAGCAGCGCGGCGAGCATCAGGCTCTCGGTCCGCGCCAGTCGGCTCATCAGCGCCACCGGGGTCGGGTAGCGCTCCGATTGCTCTCCTCGGCGCCATGCCTTGAGCAGCGCCACAACGTAGAGCGAGTGGAGGTCGACGGTGTAGACATGGTACAGGTCGTGCTGGATCCGTCCGGTGCATGGCTCGAACTCCGGCACCATTGCATTCACCACCCCCAGGTGGTGCATCTCCTCCAGCACCGTCCCCTCTGCCGCTCGCTCGGGGCTGCACAGGATCTCCATCAACAACGCCGCAGCCCGTTCGTCGGCCACCAGCTGGGCGCCGGGCTGATCGGCGACCGCTTCGGCGATCACATCCTGGGTCGCCCGGTCCAGGGACACATCGTGCTCCAGGGTCAGGCGGAAGGCCCGCAGGATCTCTGACGGCTCCTCCCAGAATCGCTCGGGCCTCACGCTGAGGATATGACGGTCCGTGAGCACGAGATGTTCATCGGGCTGACCGGTCGCCGGTTTTCCGCTCGGGACCCGTTGCCTCCCCGCCAGCCGGCACCGCTGGAGCACTCCGTCTGATTCGAGCACCACCGTGCGAGCGTGGCGGTAGAAGGCATGCATCAGCCGTTCCACTGCAGGCGCCACCGCGGGTGCCTGGCGCTTGACGCCCGGCACCTCGACCTCGGGGAACAGCCTCGGCGCGAGGGCCTCCTGCAACTCGAAGGAGAGGTGGTCCTGCGCCCGTCCGACTTCAAGGTGCATCGCCAGACGCAGTCGACGCAGAAATTCCTGGGCATCCTGCAGCGCGCGGACCTGGCGCCGGGTGCCGGCCCCCACCTCGACAAATCGCTCGAGGTCGGCGGTGCCGAAGCGAGCCTTCGCCGCCCAGAGGGCCGTGTTCAGATCCCTCAGCCCTCCCTTGACCTGCTTGACGTTGGGCTCCAGCAGATACTCGGTCTCACCAAAGCGTCGATGTCGCTGTGCGCGCTCCTTGTACAGCGCAGCGACGAACTCCTGCACGCGCTGGGGACCGAAGAAACGCCGCAGACCGCCGGCCTCCAGGGCATGGAACGGCCCCTCGTCGCCGCAGATCAACCGTCCGTCGAGCAGCGCCGTGCGCACCGTCAAGTCCTCGACCGCAAGATCCAGCGTCTCGTCGATGCTGCGCACGGCGTGACCGACCGAGACCCGCGCGTCCCACAGCGGGTAGACCAGGTGCTCGACCACCTGCGCCGCGAGCTGCTCCCCCGTTCCGTCGTGCAACAACAACAGGTCCAGGTCGGAGCTCGGAAACAGATCCGACCGACCGTAGCCCCCAAGGGCGACCACGCTGATCATCGCCGCGGGAGGGAGACCGGCCGCGCGGTAGAGCGCCGCGAGCAGATGATCGTAGGCCTCGGCCAACCGCCGCAGCAGGATCTCGCTGGGAGCGCCGTTTTCGTACCCTTCTCGCGCACTTTCCAGCGACAGCCTGACATGGTCGGCGCAGATCCGGGCCCGCCCTGGTCCATCCGCCCGCCCCAGCTCTTGCAACTCGGCCCGCCTTTCAGGCATTGTCTTGCTGTATCACGTTGCGACCGCGACTCACCACACTAAACTCCGTTGACACACCTTGCGGATCGAGCTTACCTGGTCGTAAGTGGTTCGGAGAGGACAGAGATGGCCGAGCTGAGACTGCTACCTCTGGAAGACTCGCTCAGCGGCAAGCAGATCGGGATCCTCAAGCGCGAGCTTGTCGAGCTGGGGGCAGACGAGATCTCCGAGACAGACGACGACTCCGACTTCGAGGAGTCCCTGACAGAGGACCAGCTCACCGACTTCATGGACCGGCTTGACGCCCACGATCTGGCCTGCAACATCTACCTGCCGCTCGAGTTCGAGGGGCTGGTGGAGATCAGCGACCACACCGTCGGCAGCGCCTATGCGCTGATCGATGCCCTCGAGGAGCTCAGGGAGGAGCTGGACATCGACGAGGAAGAGAACGACGACGACGACGACCTGGACATGCAGGTGATCGTGGAGCAACTCCGCTTCACCTGGCGCCTCTTTCTCCGGGCCGCCAGCACCTGCGTCGAACGCCAGATCCCACTCCACGTCATCTCCGACTGAGGCAGCCCCAGGTGTGACCCGCTACGTCCTACGATCTCAGCGCAGGGGTCACAGCAAGCTCAGTGTTGACCAGGATCTCAACGACCAGCAACGCGCCGTGGTGCTGGCGCCGTCGGGGCAGGTGCTGGTGATCGCCGGCGCCGGCACCGGCAAGACTCGCACCCTTACCTACCGCACGGCACACCTGCTCTCCGAGGGGACCCGCCCCGACCGTGTACTGCTCTGCACCTTCACCAACCGGGCCGCGAGAGAGATGGTGGGCCGCGTGGAGCAGCTCATGGGGCAAGCGCTGCGACCGTTATGGGCCGGCACGTTCCACCATGTGGCAAACCTCGCGCTGCGTCGCTACGCAGAGCGGGTGGGGCTGCCCGGCAACTACACCATCCTCGACCGCGAGGACGCGAGGGATCTGATGGCGGTCTGTCTCGCCGAGGAGGGCAAGCGGCTCAGGAGTCGCTCCTTCCCCAAGGCGCCGCTGCTGGCTCACCTGCTCTCGCGGTCGGTGGACGGTCAGCACGGGCTGGAGCAGGCCACCGCCCTCCACGCGCCCAGATTCCTGCCCATGCTCGACGACATCCGTCGGGTGCTCGAACGGTTCACGTCCCGCAAGCTGCGCCTGGGCCTGGTGGACTACGACGACCTGCTTCTGTTCTTCAAGGTGCTGCTGGTCGAGCACCCCGGGCCCTCGGCCGAGCTGACCGGACGGTTCGAGCAGGTCCTGGTCGACGAGTATCAGGACACCAGCTTGTTGCAGGGAGAGATCATCGACCTGTGCGCCGCACAGCACCGCAGCCTGACGGTCGTCGGCGACGACGCCCAGAGCATCTACTCCTTCCGGGGCGCCGACTTCCGCAACATCCTCGAGTTCCCCGTCAGGTACCCCGAGGCCCAGCTGTACCGGCTGGAGATCAACTACCGCTCCACTCCAGAGATCCTGCGGCTGGCCAACGCGTCCATCGCCCGCAACCGCAGGCAGCATCCAAAGCAGCTGCGCGCGGTCAAGCCGCCGGAGACCACTCCGGCCCTGATCCCTCTGCGCGATGTCTACCAGCAGGCCGAGTTTGTCGCCCAGCGGGTGCTGGAGCTGACCCAGGAGGAGGCGGTGCCGCTCGATCGCATCGGTGTGCTCTATCGCGCTCACTCCCACTGCCTCGAGCTGCAGGTGGAGCTCACCCGGCGAGACGTCCCCTTCACCATCCGGTCCGGTCTGCGCTTCTTCGAGCAGGCCCACGTCAAGGACGTCACGGCCTACCTGCGGTTGACCCACAACGGCTCGGACCAGCTGGCCTGGCACCGCGTGCTCCGTCTGTGGCCCGGTGTCGGCTCGCGGAGCGCGAGCAGCGTGGTGCAGGCGGTCCAGAGCAGCCGGGGCGTCCCCGCTTCCGGGCTGCTCCAGTCAACCGAGCTGCAGCAGCGGTTGCCGGGCTCCGCCCGACCGTCCGTCGCGCGCCTCGCCCGACTGCTCGACCAGCTGCAGGGCAAGAACGAGGTGCAGGGCATGATCCAGTCGGTGCTGGACGCCCACTACGCCGAGTATGTGCAGACCGCCTTCGCCAACCCGGATGTGCGCATCGATGACCTCAGGCAGTTCGCCCAGTTCGCCGGACGCTTCGAGGGGCTGGAGCAGTTCCTCAGCGACCTGGCTCTGGTGGCCGGGGTGGCCGCCGAGGCGGTGGGGCCGGGTGAGGTCCCGGACGAGACGCTGACGCTGACCACCATCCACCAGGCCAAGGGGCTGGAGTGGCAGGTGGTGTTCATCCTCTGGCTGGCCGACGGCCGCTTCCCGCAAGCCGTTGCGCTGCGCACCGAGGAGGAGGAGGAAGAAGAGCGCAGGCTGTTCCACGTGGCGACCACCCGCGCGGAGCAGCAGCTGTACCTGTGCTACCCCCAGTTCGAGGAGCCCAGGGACGGCCCGCGGCGCATGCTGCGCCTCTCCCGCTTCCTGGCCGAGCTGACCGGTCCTCAGACGCCCTACGAGCGCTGGACCATCGTGGAAGAACCGGACAAGGAGAGTCCGCCATGAGAGCATCTGTCTGCTGCAACAGCCGCCAAGCGCGGTCAGGCCGCTACGGCGTCGCAACCCTGGTGCTGGCCTGCCTCTCGCCGGCAACAGCACTCGCGCAGGGCCCGAAGGCGCCCGGGGTGCGCAGGCCGGTCGCCGTCGCTCGCTCCGTGGAGCAGCTGCTCACCAGGAGCAAGGACCCGCTGGTGCGCGAGACGGCGGCCCAGGTCCTGGGCCTGAGGGGCAGCGCCGAGTCGGTGCCGCTGTTGATCAACCGGCTGGCCAAGGACGACAACCTCTGGGTCCGCGCCCGGGCCGCCGAGGCGCTGGGCACCATGGGATCCCCCGCGGCCATTCGACCGCTGCGCTCGGCCCTGGCCCGCGAGAAATCGCAGCGTGTCCGTCGAATGATCGGCATGGCGCTGGTTCGGCTGGGTCAGCGTACGGGCGTCGAGGAGCTCATGTGGCAACTGAAAGCCGGCACCAACCACACCAGGGCCGACGTGATGGCCTTTCTGGTACAGGTCTTCGGCCAGCCCCTGGGGCAGAAGGCCGATTCCTGGTGGGCTTACCTCTCGGACCATGGCTACGAGTTCCTGGCCCACCGCCCCGGCGGCGTGGTGGGTCTCGACGAGCTGAAAGGCCTGGACGGCAACCCCAGGCTGTTCAGCGCAAAGACGCCCCCCGCCTGGCGTCGGGTGCCGGCCTTCGTGCTGCGGCTGCCTCCCCCCGTCACCTCCCGCCAGCTGCGGCTCTTCGAGGGTCGCAACGGACCGCTACCAGACGGATGCCTGCTGCTGATCCACACCGGCTGGCGCGGCGGCAAGTCAGGCGCCCGCGCGGCTCCCGGGCTCACGATCGACGCCGTGCGCCACCTGCTGAAGCGGGCCCCGAAGCTGGTGGGGGTGAGCATCGACACACCGACGCTGGACCCTCCGACCGTCGAGGGACACCCCGGTCGAGACCTCCTGGTGGGCCAGGGTCGGCTGGTGCTGGAGGGAGTGACCGGCATGGAGCATCTGCCCGACAGCAGCAGCCTGCTGATCGTGGACCGTGGATCCTCCGGTGACTCCAGGCGTGCCCTGGTGCTGGGCCTGATGCCCTGAGGCAAAAACGGCTGGCCCATTGTCGCGGTTGAATCTAGAATCGCGGTCTCTGTTCGTCATGTGCTATTCCTTCTAATTACAGCCTCTTACCACTGGAGACACCATGGGACGAGATGAACGTTTCCGCCTGACCTTCCTTGGCGCGGCCCGCACCGTGACAGGCTCGATGCATCTGCTGGAGCTGGGTGCCCGCAGCATCCTGGTGGACTGCGGCATGCACCAGGGCAGACGCAACGAGTCGCTGCACCGCAACCGGAATCTGCCCCGCGTAGCGACCGAGGCCGACGCGGTGCTGCTGACCCACGCCCACATCGACCACAGCGGCATCCTGCCGGTGCTGGTCAAGCGCGGCTTCGAGGGCCCGATACACTGCACCTCCGCCACCGCGGACCTGTGCCAGGCGATGCTCAAGGACTCGGCGCGGATCCAGCAATCAGATGCCCGCTGGCTCAACAAGAAACACAGGGATGACGATAGCTGGGAGCAGGTGGAGCCGCTGTACGACGAGGAGGACGCCGAGAAGGCGCTGAGCCGGTTCGAGCCTCACGGCTACGACGAGGAGATCGAGGTGCTGCCGGACACGCGGGCCCGGTTCATCGACGCCGGACACGTGCTGGGCAGCGCGTCGATCGTGGTCGACGCGAAGATGAACGGGCACCGACGACGCGTCGCGTTCTCCGGCGACATCGGCCGGCGGAGGCTGCCGATCCTGAGGGACCCGACCCCGCCGGAGCACGCGGACTACGTCGTGATGGAGAGCACGTACGGCGACCGGACGCACTCGCCGGCGGAGGGCATGCAGGACCAGCTGCTGGACGTGATCGAGCGCACACGCGCGCGCGGCGGCAAGGTGATCATCCCCAGCTTCGCGCTGGAGCGGGCCCAGGAGATTGTCTACTCGCTGAACCAGCTGATCAAAGAGCGCCGCATGCTCCCGATCCCGGTCTACGTTGACTCGCCGCTCACGGTGAACCTGACAGAGGTCTTCCGCCGGCATCACGAGTGCTACGACGCCGAGACCGTGGCCTTCGACGGCGACCACGGCGACCCCTTCGGTTTCGGGCTGCTCACGATGGTCGAGTCGGTGGAGGAGAGCAAGGCGCTCAACCGGCTCTCCGAGCCCGTTGTGATCATCAGCGCCTCGGGCATGTGCGAGGCCGGCCGTATCGTGCACCACCTGCGCAACAGCATCGAGGACCCCAAGAACACCATCGTCATCGTCGGCTACCAGGCGCAGCACACGCTGGGACGCCGGATCGTCGAGCGCCGGCCCCAGGTGAAGATCTTCGGCGTCAAGCGCGACCTCAACGCCGAGGTGGCGGTGCTGAACGCCTTCAGCGCCCACGCCGACCGCGACGAGCTGCTGTGGTGGGTCGGCGAGTGCGGCCCCCAGGTCCGCCGGTTCTTCATGGTCCACGGCGACTCGGACCAGTGCGATGCGCTGGCCCGCCACGTGGCGGCGCTGGGCCGCCAGTCGCACGTCCCCGACCTGGGCCAGCACGCCGACCTCGATCGGTAACGGGGCCCGCGGGGGCCCATGGACGCTGCCCCAAGCCAACGGTAGAAGCCGACACTGAGCTCGCCCGGCCGCTCGGTCCCTGGTCCCCTCGACCTGCGCCTCGAGGTCGGCCCCGTCATGGTGCATCCGGTCGACCTCGCTCGGCAGGCTTGGGCGGGTAGTCTGCCTTGCGCCAGTCCCAGCGAAAGTAGCGCGTGCGGTCCTTGCGGAAACGAGCTGACGTTGGAGTCCGATGCCCTTCCGTCATGTCCCCGCAGAACCAAGTCCACGAAAAAAAAAAGTTGGCAAGCACCGATGAGCAACAGGCCGGAATCACGATGTATTGGCCCGTCAGACTGATCCCGAGAGCCGGGCAACAGCGCCATGCATGCTGCCCCAAATTGAACTGCTCCCCTGGTCGAGATACGCTCCTGCGCATGCGAGCGCTCGCTGCCTTGATCCTGGTCCTGCCCGTCCAGATCGGATGCGACGGGGAGACTGTGATCCACGGCACCACGAAGCTCGCGGACACCCAGGACCGCCTCGGGCCCTACGCCGTGGTGACCGATGTCTCCGACCCTGACGGTGTCGACTCGGTCTCCCTGCTCTATCGCGCAGGGTCGACCGATCTGGTGGAGCTCGCCATGGACGAGGTCAGCGGCGGCGTGTACGAGGCGGCGATACCCGGCCAGCCTCCCTTCACCTCCGTCGAGTACTTCGTGGTCGCCAGCGACGCAGGGACGGATGTCACCGATCCCCCGGGTGCGCTGGATTCGACCGCCAACCGCTACAGGTTCTCCGTCCTGTCCAGCAAGTGCAGCGCAGACATCGACTGCGGCCCGGGCGAGTTCTGCGATACATCCAGTCTGTGTCGCCAGCACGTCGGCGCCTGCACCACGGACGCCGAGTGCGGCAAGGGAATGCGCTGCTGGACCGATGGCGCCTGCCGGCTGGCCGCGCGTGCCTGCCTGCTCGACGAGTCCTGCCTCGTGGGTGAGGTCTGCGACGCGATCCTGAAGGAGTGCGCCCCCCGGCCGATCTGCGACGAGCTGCTGACCTGTCCGCTCGACTACAGCTGCGACGAGAAGGACCAGGTCTGTCGCCGCTCGTGCATGGGCACGGCCGACTGTGGCCCCGGTGAGAGCTGCAAGGCGGGCGTCTGTTCCGGCGCGAAGTCCTGCGTCAAGGCCGGGGACTGCGGCGCCCAGCTGATCTGTGACACCGTTGGAGGCTACTGCCGCCCCGAGGGCGCCGGACTGTGCGCCGTTTGCGTGATCGACGCTGACTGCGGCGGTCCCACCGATTTTTGTCTGCTGCTCTCCGACGGGCAGTTCTGCGGCAAGGACTGCTCCGCGGCGGTCTGTCCCGGCGGCTACAGCTGCAGCGACAGCACCGTGCCACCGCAGTGCGTGCCCGATTTGGGCGTCTGCTCGGGCAGCTGAATCGCTTGCGCAGGACTCGGCGCTCGGGGGCCCGGACGCCGGGGAAAAGGGGTGCGGCGACGGGCGAGGTGGACCGGGACCTCACCCATGAGCGTCTCTGATCTGGCCTTCGACGAGAAGTGGCTCGAGGAGTACCTCTCGACCCTGCCGGCGGAGCAGCGCCGAGAGAGCAGGAGCGCATCCAGTGTACGTGTGAGCAACTTCGCCTGCTTCGACCAGGCGAGCCGTTCGTAGCGCACGAGCGCTTCCCCGGCGCTGCCACGACGCCGGCGCCCGCCTACCGACCGCATCCGACAAGACACCGATGCCCTGCCGCATCGCGAAGCGCACGATGCGGATGCAGGGCTTTTCTTTGCATGCCAACACCGCCGTGGCGGCGGACAATCGCCTCGGCCTCGAGAAGCTCTGCCGCTACGGCATGCGGCCCCCCTTTTCCCACGAGCGCCTCAGCCTCACCGAGGACGGCCTCGTCCGCCTCGAGTTCCGAAGACCCTGGCCCAATCCCGACGGTGTCTCGAGCCTCACCTTCGAGCCTGTCCAAACGTGGGTGCCAACCGGGCGAAAGCGCCTGCCGTGGCGCAACTTACTCCGGCGGGTCGACGCTCTCGTGTGTCCCAGGTGCCTGGGCCCGATGACCGTGTCAGTCCGCAAGACCAGACGTTCGAACGACGCCAGCGGCCGCTCCAGGAATCGGGCCAGGATGATGCGGCCGACGAGTGCTCGCTTGGCGACTTCCTCGCTCGACCGATTCGGCCAGGTTTCTCGTCCTCCCGGCTCGTCTCTCCGTGCCGTGCGTCCGTGGTTTCGTCTTCCTGGAAGCAGGTGTCATGGCCTTGGCGTATTCTCATCCTCCGCTCGTTTGCCCGTTCGGGATCTCGTACTCCTCAGGGTCGATACCCTCCGCGGTGGCCAGCTCGGCGAGCCGGCGGGCAAGGAAGGGCATCGGCCTGCGGCGCCCGTTCTCCCAGTTGTTCACCGTTGCGAAGGTCACCCCGAGCTCGTGCGCGAGCTCCTCCTGAGTGAAACCTCCGCGACGACGCAGCGTCTTGACCAGGCTCGCGTAGTCGAGTTCCTTCATCTTTGCCCTTGGTGCAATTCAAACGCTCAGTCCCAGGGTCGAACCCTAAACCTTCTATAAAAGTTTATATATCCTGTCAACCCTGAAGTGCAGCGGCAGGATGAACGGCGCGGTTCTCCTGGCCGAAGGCGATGTACTGCATCGCCTCTACGATCTGCTTGGGTGTGTCCTGGGAGGCGCGCTAGTCGCTCATCATGCGGATCCGTCCACCTCTCCTTGGTTTGCGAACTTGAAAGCGGGGTCGGTGCGAGGCTCGTCGTCAGGGCATGCGCCAGGGGCAGAGCCGCACCTGCTGCACGGCCATCTGCTTCTCGTGCTCAAGGTCTCGCAGGAGGCGCTGGATCTCACGGAGGCTCCGGTCGTCCAGCGCCTCCCATGCGACATGGTAGCGGCGGCCCACCTGGCGGGTCACCTCGGCGGTGATCCACTCGATGAGCCGCCGCTTCTGGTAGTCGGCCTGGTTCATCAGGCTTCCGTGGCGAGCATGGCCGCGACGTCGTTCTCGCCGGCGTTGGCCAGGAAGGCGTGGAGCGACTTGCGGAAGCGGTCCATGCGGCTGTGCAGCCCCTGGCTGGAACCGACGATTCCAGGCCTCGTCGAGCTTGTCGACCAGGTCAGCCTCCATGCGGAGGGGCAGCACCTTGAAGGTGACACCTTCCCTGCGTGCGCTCCTGCGCGGGCCGACCGGGATGCGGCCCTTCTGCGCCTCACGGATCTTCCAGACCAGGTAGGCCTTGTTCGAGCTGCCCGTGGGGCGGCCGACCACCTCGAGGTAGCGAGCCTGCAGCTCGGGCACGTCGAGCTTGGTGAGCTTCTCGACCGCAGCGGGTGCGTCGCCGGTTGGCTCACTGGCCTCGTCGGCGGTTGCCACCTCGGGCTTGGCGTTGCCCTTCCGCGAAGAGGCCTTCTTTCTTGCTTTGGGTCATCTTGGTAACCTTCTTCTTCGACATGGCTTTCTCCTCTCTGGTTATGACCCACAGGGCTCGGCCCGGCCGGGTCGGGTTTCTTCGGTCGATCGGCTCACCTGGACCTCACCAGCGTGATCTGGAACTCCGCTCCGTCGATGCGCACCACGAGGCCGTGGTTCCTGGTCATCACTCCCGCCTCGGCGAAGGTCCTGATGCGCGGCCGAACCATCTCGCTCGTCTCGGCGTAGGCCTCGATGGCCTCGGCCAGGAAGGTCTCGAAGTCGGGTTCGTTGTCTGGGCCAGGTTGCAGGTCGCCCGATCCCGGGACGGTGACGTACCGGGTCTCGCCATCGCGCTGGACCTGGTGCTCTCTTCGTTCTTGTCCATGGTTCACCTCACAATCGTCTGGACTCGACCACGACCCGCGGGTCGCCATCTTCCTCGCCGCGACATGGAGGCTCATCAAGCGCGGCGAAGTCCAGGGAATGGTCGCTGTTGATCGCGAGGCCGTCTCTGGATAATATGGACGCATGGTCAGGAAAAATAGACGCGGCAACCTGTCCCCTGAAGAGCAAGAACGACGCAAGCGGGTCGGTGCCTTCATCCGTGCTCGAAGAGAGAAGCTGGGCCTGTCGCAGGGCGACCTGTGCAAGGTCATGAACTACGCGAACAGGAACTCGATCAGCAACGTGGAGCTCGGCCGCGAGGGCCTCCCGATGAAGAAGGTCTACCAGTACGCGGACGTGCTCCAGGTGGACCGGGACGACTTCCTCAAGTTCGTGGTCGGTGAGCTTGGCGACCTCGCCATCGAGGGCGTGCGGCAGATCGCGATCAAGGACAGAGAAGAGCAGAAGCTCTCACGGCGCGAGCACGACCTGGTGGTCAACTTCCGGCGGCTGTCGAAGAAGTACCAGGACCGCATCCTGACTGAGCTTGGCGAGTACCTGCGGCTCGAGGGGAAGGAACCGATGCAGGCCGGTGGCAGAGCTGAAGCTGGCCGCAAAAAGACCGGCAAGAAGAAGAGCAGGCATTGAAACCTATTGACCATTGAAGGGTGATTCATGTCAGAAGTGAAAGGCGCTTGTGAGCAAGAGGAGAAGCTTTTTTTCATTTTCAAGAAGGCCATCGAGGGCGAGCAGGAAGCGCAGAGAATCTACAAGGATGCAATTGAGTGCTGTAGTGATCAGATGATGTCCAAGGTACTCCACCGTCTGCATGATGAAGAGGTTCAGCACGAGACCACGTTGAAGGAGTACTACGGCCAGCTCAGGGAGAAGTACGATACCAATGGAAGGCCAAGGTAGGTCGCGGCACTGGCTCGGGTTCTCACGGTCCTCCTCCCACTGCATAGACGATCCCCACGGTCGTTCCCACGCCCGCCACGAAGCCGATGGCGATCAGCAGCACCCGACCCTCGGTCCGGCTCCAGAACGAGGGCAAGGCCGTGGCCTCGGCGACATTTGCCTCGCAGTCGGTAATGTCCGTATCGCAGCGATCGGCGTGCAGCTTGAGAACGCGGAACTTCTCCACGTCGATGCGATGGAAGAGGTATCCGCGCGAGAACGAGGACGGCTTCCCCGTAGCCTGGTCGGTTCCCGAGACTTCACCAAGGAGCAACGGCGAGTAGTAAGGCGGCCATCCGAGTGACGGTGTATCGGCTTCTGGTGGATCGGCAGTCTCTCCTCGCATAGCGGTGGTGACCGCCGGCGTTGTCTTCGTACCGGTACCGGTGGTCGCGCATCCACCGGCGGCAAGGCTACAGGTGAGCCAGCAGATCAGTAACGTCCTTGAGCAGTTCTTCATCGGACATTCCCCTGGTATCGACCCGCGCCTTCACGTCGGCGAGCTGGCGCTTGAGCCTGCTGTTCTCGGTCTCCAGCTCCACGATGCGGCGGCGGGCCCGGCCGAGGATGAGGTACAGGATGAAGATCCACAGCGCCGCGCCGCCGGCGAGGATCAGAAACAGGTAGACCAGACCGCGAAGGGTCTGCGGGTCCATGTCAGCTCACCGTGTCGGGCTCGCGCGACTTGGATTGTCCGAGGATGGCCTCGACCACCGCCTCGTGGGCGAAGACCGCCGTGGGCCCGGAGAACAGACCAACCATGAGCGCCTCGATCCAGGGCATGCCACCCACGATGCTCGACAGGATACCGGCAACACCGCCGAGCATGATCGGGATGGCGATCCGCCAGCGCTTGGGGATCTTCTTCACCAGACCGCCGAGCCACGGCGCCCGTCACGGTGCCCGACGGGCACGCGGGTGGGGGCTGGGGAGCGCCCAGCTTGAGGCCCATCTGATTGCGATGCGGTGCAATCTCCAACTCCTGGCCAGAGCGCTCGCCGAACGTGACAAGGAGCAACGCGATGTAGCCTGACAGCTCGTCGTCTGCGGGGCCGAGTTGGGGCAGTTCCGCGCGGCGAAGAGAGCTCGGAGAGCGAACGGGCGTGGGAAGCGCCGCCCGGTTGCGGTGCGTCGGAACAAGGCGACCACCCGTGGTCGTCGAAAGAGCGGCGTGCGTCGAGATGGTCGCCTTGTCCCGCCGCCCCGCT
>Ga0180009_10003484_pt1 | contig 17839 bp, 20 predicted proteins | sample OS_PC_MetaG_FD_123537 | JGI IMG/M metagenome (GOLD analysis project Ga0180009, IMG submission 123537) | Groundwater microbial communities from the Aspo Hard Rock Laboratory (HRL) deep subsurface site, Sweden - OS_PC_MetaG | ecosystem: Environmental > Aquatic > Deep subsurface > Groundwater... | reverse complement strand
TCCATGCCGGCCACCAGCCGGGTGCGCGTCGCCACCACTTTGGCGCAGATCGATTCGAAGTAGCTGCGGTCCTCGATCGACGCCAGCGCGCCGGCCTGGGCAAAGCGGTCGAGCGGATAGGAGTTGAAGCTGTCCTTGACCCGATTGAGCGCCTCGATCAGGTGCGCCTGCCCGATCGCGTAGCCAACGCGCAGGCCGGCCAGTGCGTGCGACTTCGACAATGTTCGCGTCACCAGCAGCTGCGGAAAGCGCGCGACCAGCGCCACCGCCGATTCGCCGCCGAAGTCGATATAGGCCTCGTCGATCACCACCACCGAATCGGGGTTGCCGGCCAGCAGGCGCTCGATTTCTGCCAGCGCCAGCAGCCGTCCGGTCGGTGCATTGGGGTTGGGAAATATCACTCCGCCGTTGGGCGTCAAATAGTCGTCGACCTTGATCTCGAACGATTCCGTTAGCGGAATCGTGCGATAGGCAATCTCGTACAGTCCACAGTACGCCGGATAGAAGCTGTAGCTGATGTCGGGGTACAGGATGGGCCGCTCGTGCTTCAGCAGCGCCATGAAGGCGTGCGCCAGCACCTCATCGGAACCGTTGCCGACGAAGACCTGATCGGGCGTCACGCCGTGATAGGCGGCGATGCCGGCGCGCAGGCGATCGGACGCGGGGTCGGGGTACAGGCGCAACGTGTCGGCGGCTTCCGCGCGCACAGCGTCGAGCACCTTCGGGCTCGGCCCGTAGGGGTTCTCGTTGGTGTTGAGCTTGACCAGGTTGGCCAGCTTCGGCTGCTCGCCCGGCACGTAGGGCGTCAGGCCGTGGACCACGGCGCTCCAGAACTTGCTCATCGGGACAGACGGCTCATTTGTGCGTCAGGCGATATTCGGCCGAGCGCGCGTGCGCCTGCAGGCCTTCGCCGTAGGCGAGCGTGGCGGCGATTTTTCCCAGCGTCTGCGCGCCGGCTTGCGACACGTGGATCAGACTGCTGCGTTTCTGGAAATCGTACACGCCCAGCGGCGACGAGAAGCGCGCGGTGCGCGAGGTCGGCAGCACGTGGTTCGGCCCGGCGCAATAGTCGCCCAGCGCCTCGCAGGTGTTCTTGCCCATGAAGATCGCGCCGGCGTGGCGCAGCTTCGGCAGCAGCGCATCGGGGTCGGCCACCGACAGTTCCAGGTGCTCCGGCGCGATGGTGTTGGAAATCGCCGCCGCGTCGTCGAGGTCGCGCGTCTTGATCAGCGCGCCGCGGTTGGTTAGCGAGGTGCGGATCACCTCACTGCGCGGCATCTCGTCGATCAGCCTGTCGATCGCCGCAGCGACGGCATCGAGATACGCCGCGTCGGGCGACAGCAGGATCGACTGCGCCATTTCGTCGTGCTCAGCCTGCGAAAACAGGTCCATCGCCACCCATTCCGCCGGCGTGTTGCCGTCGGCGATCACCAGAATCTCGGACGGGCCGGCGATCATGTCGATGCCGACAGTGCCAAACACGCGGCGCTTGGCCGCCGCCACATAGGCGTTGCCGGGGCCGACGATTTTGTCGACCTGCGGCACGGTCTGCGTGCCATAGGCCAGCGCCGCCACCGCCTGCGCGCCGCCGATCGTGAACACGCGGTCGACGCCTGCGATCGCGGCGGCGGCCAGAACCAGCTGGTTATGTTCGCCACCCGGGGTGGGCACCACCATGATCAGTTCGCCGACGCCTGCCACCTTGGCCGGAATCGCGTTCATCAGCACCGACGATGGATACGCGGCCTTGCCGCCCGGCACGTAGAGGCCAACGCGGTCGAGCGGGGTGATCTGCTGCCCCAGCACAGTGCCGTCGTCCTCGGTGTAGGTCCACGATTCCTGAATCTGCTTTTGGTGATAGCGGCGCACGCGATCCGCGGCAGCTTCCAGCGCCTGGCGGGTGTCGGCGGGCAAATGGTCGAGCGCGGCCTGCAGTTGCGCCGCATTCAGCTCCAGGCTGGCCAGCGTGGCGGCCGGCAGGCGGTCGAAACGCTCGGTGTATTCGAGCACCGCGGCGTCACCACGCGTTTTCACGTCGTGCAGTATGGCCGCCACCGTCTGCTCGATGGCGGCATCGGCCGCGTCGTCGAATTGCAACAGGCGGGTAAGACGCGCCTGAAAATCAGCTTGTGCGCTGTCGAGTCGGGTGAGCGTAACCACGGGATTTCGTTTCCTAAAGACTGGCGCAGATTGTACCGTTTTTTGGCGCGCCACCGCGGCCGGCAGGGCAGTCGGGCGACAAATTCATACCCATTCCGGAAATTAGACAAAGTCCAGATTGACGATTATCATGGGCCCATGCATTACACGCGCGACAACATGGCCGGCCTTTTGCGCGGCCACGACATCAATCCGACTCATCAGCGGATCGAGATCGCGCACGCGCTGTTTTCACGCCAGGAGCATCTGTCGGCCGACCAGGTGATGACGATCGTCAACACGCGCCACTCCGAAACCTCCAAGGCCACGGTCTACAACACGCTCAAGCTGTTCCTGGAAAAAGGCCTGGTGCGCGAAGTCATCGTCGACCCCAGCAAGGTGTTCTACGACCCCAATACCAGTCCGCACCACCACCTGTATGAAGTCGACAGCGGCAAGCTGTCCGACATCGACGCCACCCAGGTGCGAATTTCCGGCCTGCCGCCGCTGCCGGCCGGCATGGTGACCGAAGGCATCGACCTGATCGTGCGCGTCCGCCGCACCGACTGAACCGCCCCGCCCGTCATGAAACGGGTCCACATCGCCCCCACCCTGCTTGACGCCCAGCTGGCCGCCGATGCGCTGTCCAGCCTCGGCATCGTCACCCACATCTTCAACGCCAACGTGGCCGGCGCGCTGGGCGAAGTGCCGTTCATGCAGGCCCAGCCCGAGATCTGGGTGGATGACGATGCGGAAGCAACGCGCGCCCGCGAAGCGCTGGCCGGATTGCGCGATGCGCCGCTGCGCGATGAAAAGCCCTGCCCGGCGTGCGGCGAGACGAATCCCGGTAATTTCATGAGCTGCTGGCAGTGCGGCAGAGCCCTGCCGGACTGAGTCAGGGCGACTGCGGGTCGGGGTGCTGCGCCGCGCGGTGCTGCTGATACTGGCGCGCAAAGATCCGTTCCAGTTCGTCGATCGCATCGGCCGCCGCCACGCCGTGGATCAGATGACGGGTCATCTGCGCGGACGCTTCATGGAAAATCTGGTTGCGTTCCAGCATCGGATAGGTCTGCATCAGGCGCTGTATCGCCTTGACCACGTTTTCCTGCTCCGGCCGCGGAATCGGCAGGGGCTCGGCAGGCGGGGCGGCGGCGGTGTCGGCGCCCTCCTTGCCCGCCAGAAACTCGGCGTAGTCGAGCAAGGCCTGCTGCCGCGATTCCGACAAGCTCCTGAAAATGGATACCAGGCGCTTGCTGTCGCGCATCAGCGGCCGCGGCCCTTGAACGGACGCTTCATCGGAACGATGTCGACATTGCACTGCTGGAACTTGGTTTCGACAAAGCTGATGAAGGCGTCGAGCAGCTTGCTGCGGAATTTTTCCGGCGCGTAGACCATCGAGAGTTCACGCGTCAGCCGCGGGTTCAGCGGCAGGGCGACCAGCGTGCCGAGCTGGATTTCCTTGGTGACGGTGGAGGCCGACATGATGGCGACGCCGAGGTTGGCCTCGACCGCACCCTTGATGGCCTCGCGGCTGCCTAGCTCCATTTCGATGTGCAGGTCGTCCGGGTTGACGCCGTTGTTCTTGAAGAAATCGTCGACCACCTCGCGCGTGCCCGAACCGTGCTCGCGCGACACATAGGGCTGCTCGGCGATGTCGGTCGCGTTGACGCTCGAATGCGACGCCAGCGCATGACCTGGCGCACAGATCATCACCAGCTCGTCCTCGCAGCAGGCGAGCGTGGTGAGGTTGGGATTGTGCGAAGGCGCCTCGATCAGACCGACGTCGAGCGAATGGTCGGCTACTTTCGCTGCCACGGTTTCCGAGTTGGCCACGGTGAGCCGTGCCTGAACCTGCGGGAAACGCTCCTTGAATTCCCCCAGGATGCGCGGCAGCTGGTACTCGGCGATGGTGGTGGACGCACCGATCATCAAAGGGCCGGTCACCTGCCCGGTCAGCTCGCCGACGCGCGCTTCCATTTCGCCGGTCAGCGCCAGGATGCGTTCGGCATAGCCGAGCACCAGGTCGCCGGCAGGCGTCATCGAAATCTTGCCGTGGCTGCGCTCGAACAGCCGGGTATTGAAATGCTCTTCCAGCTGCTTGACCTGAAAGGTCACGGCCGGTTGAGTCATGTACAGGATATCCGCGGCTTTGGTGAAACTGAGCTGCTTGGCGACGGTGTAGAATACTTGCAGTCTGCGGTCGGCCATAAATCCCCGTCCCTGGGTCAAAAAAGTTTTTTATTGAACCACAAACACGCCCGTGTTGAAACCTGTCAGACGCCAACCCACTGTTTTGACTCGACATCCGCCAACACCCACCCTACACCCCGCTCGCAGCCTCCGCCGATCCTGATCCCCACGTGAACCGCGCGTTCTACATCGTCCTGCTGGCGCAATTCCTGTCCGCGCTGGCCGACAACGCCCTGTTGTTCGCCGCCATCGGCCTGCTCGTGTTCTTTGCCTCGCCGGAATGGTTCTCGCCACTGCTGCAGACCGTCTTCGTCGTCGCCTACATCGTGCTGGCCCCTCTGGTGGGACCGTTTGCCGATGCGCTGCCCAAAGGCCGGGTCATGCTGATCGCCAACACGGTCAAGTTCGCCGGCTGCCTGATCATGCTGGCCGGACTGCACCCGTTGCTGGCCTATGCCATCGTCGGCGTCGGCGCAGCGATGTATTCGCCGGCCAAGTACGGGATCCTCACCGAACTGCTGCCACCCGCAAGACTGGTCGTCGCCAACAGCTGGGTGGAGGGCACCACGGTGGCCGCCATCGTACTCGGCGCCATCATCGGCGGCGCGCTGATCAACCCGCAACTGGCCGAGGGCATCCTGGTCAACCTCGGGCTGGACAGCCGGCTGATCGCACCGAAGTTCGCCATCGTCTTCATCACCGGCCTGTACCTGGCCGCCGCCCTCGTCAACCTGTTCATTCCGCGCCTGCCGATCGACCACAAGCTGCCCAGCAAGTCGCCGCTGTTCATCCTGCACGACTTCGGGCACAGCTTCGTGCTGCTGTGGCGCGACCCGCTCGGACAGGTGTCGCTCGCCGTCACCACGCTGTTCTGGGGCGTCGGCGCCACCCTGCGCCTGCTCATCATCGCGTGGGCGGCACTCAATCTGAAATACGGACTCGACCAGGCGACCCAGCTCACCGCCGCCACCGCGCTCGGCATCGCGGTCGGCTCGGTGCTGGCCGGCCGCTTCGTCAGCCTGCAGCGGGCCGTCAGCGTGCTGCCGGCCGGCATCATCCTGGGCTTCGTGCCGATTGCGCTGATCTGGGTGGAAACCCTGTTCCCCGCGCTGCTGCTGTTACTGCTGGCGGGCATTCTGGCGGGGTATTTCGTGGTGCCGATGAACGCTTTGCTGCAGCATCGCGGCCACCTGCTGATGGGCGCCGGACACTCCATCGCCCAGCAGAATTTCAATGAGAACATCAGCATTCTGGTGCTGACCGGCGCCTACGCCCTGATGGTACGGGCCGAATGGCACATCCACACCATCATCTGGGTATTCGGCCTGTTCATCAGCAGCGTGATGAGCCTGATCTGGCTGCGCCACCGCAACGACGTGGTGCACTAGTGTCGCAAATCAGAAACAGCGGGCAACGCCGCCATGCGAAAAAATATGCCGTTTTATGTTTCGATATTTCTGATTCGCGGCACTAGACGCTGGCGCGCTGCGGCTCCGGGTACCCGGTCAGCGCAGCGGGACGACCGATATGGAAGCCCTGGGCGTGCGAGAACCCCAACTGTCTCACCTTGGCAAGCAGGGACTCGGATTCGATGCCCTCGGCCACCAGACCGTAGCCCGCGTCCTTGATCATGCGTGCAAGGTCTTCGACAAAGACGGCCTGCCGTCCCGATTCTTCCAGGCTGCGCACCATCGAAATGTCGAACTTCACCAGATCCACCGGCATGCTCGACAGATAACGCAATGAAGAATAGCCGCTGCCGAAATCGTCGAGCGCGATGATGAATCCCGCCTTGCGCAGGCGGGCGAGATTGGCCGAGGCCTGGGCGATTTGCGTGATCAGCGAGGTTTCGGTCACTTCCAGCACCAGTTTGTGCTTGGCCAGCAGGGGCGCGAACTGCATCAGGGCAGCGTTGACGCGCTGACTGACGATACCGGGGCCTGACACATTGAGCGAGACGCCTGCGCCCGCAGGAACACGCCCCGCTTCCAGATCCGCCCGTACCCGTTCCAGCACGGCCAGGTCGAACTCGCACTCGAGTCCACGCAACTCCACCACCGGGAAAATACTGGACGGCATGATCAGGCCATGCTCGCCGCGAATGCGCACCAGCGCCTCATAGTAGTCGAAGCGCAAGGTGGACAGATCCAGCACCGGCTGATAGTGCATTTCCAGCCGGTCGGGGTCCGACATCGCCTCGTAGACTGCGCTGGTTTCGGCACTCGACACCACGGCCTCCAGGCCTTCGCCCATTTCTTCCGAATAGAGCGCGATCTTGCCCTGTCCCGGACGCTTGGCGTAGTACATCGCGATGTCGGCCTGCCGGTGCAGATGCTGCAGCCCGTCCACGCTGGCTTCGGCCTCGTCGAGGCAGGCGATGCCGACGCTGACGCGCACCGGCTCCTTGACACCATAAGCGGTAAAGTCATGGCGCAACACGAATTCGACACAACGCTCCGCCACCTGCCTGGCGAGTTCGGGATCGGTGGCAAACAGCACGGTGGCGAATTCATCGCCGCCCAGCCGGTAAAGCCGGTCACCTGCCCTCAGGGCACCCCCCAGAGACAGCGCCAAACCCTCGATCACGCGATCGCCCACCTGATGCCCGTAAGTGTCGTTGATGGGCTTGAAGTGATCGCAGTCGAACAGCAGGAAGGCCACGCCCTGCGGCGTCTCGCGATGGCTGCCCAGCATGGCGCGCCAGTCATCGTCGAACGCGCGCCGGTTGAAGATGCCGGTCAGCGGATCCTGATGCGCCAGCGTCCACAATTCCTTGTTCTTGTGCGCCAGGCTGATATGCATGCCGTCGAGCTGGTGCTGATAGTCATTCAGCGAATGGCGGACGTTTTCCAGCTCGGTCACGGCCAGTATGCCGCGATAGCTGTCGTCGAGCAGCTGGCCCTGGCTGCGACCGCGCCGCATCGAATCGATATGGCTCGACAACCGCCGCAAGGGCTTGGCGACCACGGACACCAGCGCGACATATCCGATCAGTGAAATGGCCGCGATGATGAGCGCGATTTCATAGAACGAGCGGGTAACCAGCACCTCCAGCTCGCGCGTCTCGGGATTGCCGGCTGATTCGAAGCGCATGGCGGATACCAGGGTGTCGACCGGGATGCGTACCCCGTCGCCGGCTTCCAGCTGCAGACTCGACAGATCCAGATAACGGAAGGTACGCAGCTGCTTGAGCTCGCGCTCGAAATCGAACTTGAGCCCGGCGTAGCCGCTAAGGTATTTCTTTCCGGCATCCTGGTGGAACGGGAAAAAGAAATACAGGTAATGGCGGCCACTTTCGCGCTGCAGATATGACGACAAGTCCTGCGGGTCAATCTGCGGCGGCATGCTGGCCTCTTTCTCAGGGAACGCTGACAGATTGCGCCCCTGCACGTCGTAGAGATCGACCGCCACCATGCCTTCGGGCAGCACGCCTGCAGCCAGCGCACGCGAATTGCGCCAGTAGCCGTAGTAGACCGGGTTGTCCAGTTGCTGGCGCGCCTCGTCCCATTGCACCAACGCCGTCGCGGCGTCCCGGGCGTGCCGGCTCAGCAGCGACACGGCCTCTTCCAGTTCCTGATGGGCGAGCGTCTGATCGGTCTGAGCGATCCGGTCGCGCAGGCGTGTGGCATCGTTGAAAACGAAGCTCGCGAGCACGCCGAGCGAAACCACCAGCACGCACAGCAGCAGCAGTGCGTAGTGGGCAATGGGCCGCGGTGCAAGCCAGGCACGCATCGACGCCAGCGGCATGTGTCAGCGCCCCGTCACGGTCTGCAGCACAACTTCATGCAGATCGAATTCGAACTGGTTGTCGAAAAAGTGCGAGGCGCCCGGAATCACGCTGACGGCGATGCCGCGCGCCTGCAGATGCTCTACCCAACCTGCTCCCATGCGGTCATCCCGGCTGCCCATGATGACCCGGGCCGGAACCGGAGACTCTGCCACGGCGTCGAGGATGAGCTGCCGGCTGATGCGCATGTAGGACAGCAGGCTGGCGGGCGGACTGACATATTTCCTGCAATGGCCGAATTCGACTTCGGCCAGGCCGGTGTCCCCGCGCGCCACGCGTTCGCGCAAGGCCTGGGCGAAGCGTGCGCGTTGCGCCGCACTCTGCTTGGCTTCCACATCGGTCAGGCTGATCATCAGCAACTGCTTCACCACAGGCGATGGATCCCGGCCCAGGTAGGCGAGCAGCTGCAGATTGCCGTAGCTGTGGCCGATCAGCGTGATGCGCGGATGCCCCTTCGACATCAGCCAGCGCACCCAGAATGCAATCTCCTCCGCATCTTCCTCGAGCGTATGCAAATGCAGCGCCTCGCAGGGCAGGCTCTTGTTGCGCCGCGACACTCCCAGCGACAGTGTCGGCGTCAGCACCGTGTACCCTCCGCTCGTGAGCGCATCCATGGTGCTGGACACAGTGGGGAAATCGCGGGTTTGCAGAAAGCCATGCAGGATGAGCACCGCCGGCAGCTGCTTGCGGCCTGGATGATAGCTCGCGCCGACCACCATTCCGGAGGGCAGTTTCGCTTCGACGTCGCCGCCCGCGCGCGCGAACGCAGGCGCGCTCAGCAGGAGCAGCGCCAGAACGGCCAGCAACGGGAGGGGGGTCCAAATCATGATCGTCGCGGCGGGCGCGTATTTTTATGCTTATTGGGTATATCGTCCGCAATGCCGCGAACTTAAACCCGCCGCCGCCCAGGCGCCGGGGCCTTAAATGCCCCGGACCCGGCTTCAGGCCTTGGCTGCGCCGCTGCCGCCCTGCGACTTCACCACGCTCATTGCGCCTGCGATCAGCGAGCTCAGGTCGGCCATGTTGGACGGCACGATCAAGGTATTGCCGGTCCTGGCGATGCCGGCAAAGGCTTCGACGTATTTTTCCGCCACTTTAAGGTTCACCGCCTGCATGCCGCCGGGCAGTTCGACCGCGCGCGCAACGCGGGCAATGGCTTCGGCATTGGCGGCGGCAATCGCCTTGATCGCCTCGGCCTCGCCCTGAGCGACGTTGATCGCCGCCTGCATCTCGCCCTCGGATTCCTGGATCGCCGCATTGCGCGCGCCGGTGGCGATGTTGATCTGTTCCTGCATGCGGCCTTCGGAGGACGCGATCAGTGCGCGCTTTTCGCGTTCGGCAGTGATCTGCCGCTGCATGGCGTGCAGGATTTCCTTCGGCGGGGTGAGATCCTTGATTTCATAGCGCAACACCTTGACGCCCCAGTTGACCGATGCCTCGTTCAGCGCCAGCACCACGCCGCGGTTGATGTCGTCGCGTTCCTCGAAGGTGCGGTCCATTTCCATGCGGCCGATCATCGAACGCAACGTGGTCTGCGCCAGCTGCGAGATCGCATCGATGTAGTCGCTCGCCCCGTAGGACGCCATCTTGGGGTCGGTGACCTGGAAATACAGGATGCCGTCGACCGCCAGCTGCGTGTTGTCGCGCGTGATACAGATCTGGCTCGGCACATCGAGCGGAATTTCTTTCAGCGAATGCTTGTAGGCCACGGTATCGATGAAGGGAATCACCAGGTTGAGGCCGGGCGCGAGCACCGCATGGAACTTGCCGAGGCGTTCGACCACCCAGGCGTTCTGCTGCGGCACCACGCGCACGCCCTTGGCGACGACGATCAGAATGACGGCCAGTATGACCAGTGCGACGATATCCATCTGTTCTCCCTATTGTGTTTATGTTGTGCGCCGGCCGGCGCCTAGTTGCCCAGCACCAGCGTATTGCCCCGAACGGCCCTGATCATCAGCGGCCGCGTACTGTCGACGCTGTCCGATTCGGCTTCTGCATCCCACAGCGCGCCGCGGTATTTGACCTGGCCGCGTCCCGCCTGCCAGGATTCGAGCTGCACCGGCTGGCCGAGGTCCATGTTCTGCACATTGGATTCCGGATGGGCCGTCGACTGTTTCCAGCGGCGCAACGCCAGCGTGCCCAGCACGGCAATCGCGCCCGCCGTCAGCAGCTGCACCAGCACGCCGGCACCGAGCCAGGCGGCCAGCCCGGCCGCCGCGGCAGCGAGGCCGTACACCAGCAGATAGAAGGTCCCGCTGGTGAGCTCCACCCCCACCAGCACCGCCGCCAGAATCCACCACGCTACAAACGCCTGCATCTCATCTCCCCAGAATCACCGGCCGGTTCGCCAGTTCGTCGGGATTATGCCCGGACGGCGGGAAATGTGCCGCCAGGATGGCGTCGATCTGCGCGATGCCCTCGAGCGCGCCGCGCTCGAAATCGCCCTGCCGGAATGCAACTTCCATCGCGTGCGCCACCGCTTCCCAGTCAGCTGGATCCACCTGTGCGGCAATGCCCCGGTCGGCAACGATTTCGATGTCATGGTCGGCCAGCAGCAGATAGATCAGCACGCCGCTGTTGTGTTCGGTGTCCCATACGCGCAGGTTGGAGAACACCTCGATCGCGCGTTCCCGGCCGCTGATGCCGCGCCACGCCAGCGTGGCGGGCAGGCTGTTCTCGATGGCGAAACGGATCTCACCGCGGTGCGCTGCTTCAGAGGCGCGAATCGCGGCTTCGATCGCATCGAGCGTGGCTTGCGGAAACACCCGTCGCCACGCCCACGCCGGCATGAAGAGATGCTTCAAGACACGTCTGAAATTCACCATGACCCCGAGGCACCGCCTCCGCCTCCACGACCGCCGCCTCCACTCCAAGAACCGCCCCCGCCCCACGAACCGCCGCCGCCGAATCCGCCACCTCGCCCCATCCCACCGCTGCTGGCCCAGCCGCCGCCATGGCGAAATCCCGAAGCCACGGCCGCGAACACGAACCCGCCAATGATCAGCAACAACGGGCTGAACCCGAGCAGGAAAGCACCCACCGCCCCGCTGCCGAGCGCAGCCAATCCTCCCGCGGCCGGACGGCTCATCAGCACCGACAGCATCCAGCCCACCACCACGCCGCCGATGACAAGCAGGCTAAATACAGCATCATCGCCTTCGCCCCGAGCGGATGCCGGAGGCGGCAGCGCCTCGCCTTCGATCAGTCGCATCAGCTGCGTCACGCCCGCGTCGATGCCGCTGTAATAGTCGCCCGCCCTGAAATACGGCGTGATGGTCTCGTCGATGACGCGCCTAGCCACGGCGTCTGGAATTACCCCTTCCAATCCATATCGCACCTCCAGCCGGACTCTGCGGTCGTTCTTGGCGACGATCAAAAGCAAGCCGTCATCAATTTTGGCGCGCCCGATTTCCCATTGATCCGCAACCCGAGTGCCGAATTGCGCAATATCTTCCGGTTCAGTGGTGGGAACAATCAGCACCGCAATCTGGCTGCCCTTCTGCGCTTCGAATGCAGCCAGCTTGTTTTCCAGGGTGGCGACCTGATCGGCACTCAGCGTCGCCGTCAGGTCGGTGACGCGGCGCGTGAGCTCGGGTACTGCGATCTGGGCCCAGGCGGACAGCGCAAGCACCGACAGTAGAAAGCCGAACCCCAGGCGCGTTGCGGCGAAGCGCCTCATCGGCGTGTCAGTACCCGTGCGACAGACTGCCGCCCGAATCGCCGCTGGTAGGCGCCGGCGCGGGCGTGGGCGCAGGTATCGGAGCCGGCGCCGGGGCACCGAAATCGACCGTGGGTGGGGTGGCGATCGCCGCCTCGTTTTCCACCGTGAAGCTCGGCTTGGTCTTGTAGCCGAACAGCATCGCGGTGAGATTGGACGGGAAGGAGCGCACGGCGACGTTATAGGTCTTCACCGCATCGATGTAGCGGTTGCGCGCGACGGTGATGCGGTTCTCGGTGCCTTCGAGCTGGGCCTGCAGGTCGCGGAACAGGCCGTCGGCCTTCAGCTGCGGATAGTTTTCCGCCACCAACAGCAGCCGCGAAATCGCACCGGTCAGCTCGCCCTGCGCAGCAATGAAGCGCTGGAACGCCACCTCGTCATTGACCAGCTCGGGCGTGGCCTGGATACCGCCGACGCGGGCACGTGCCTGGGTCACTTCGAGGAAGACCTTCTCCTCGTGCGCAGCGTAGCCCTTCACCACGTTGACCAGGTTCGGCACCAGATCGGCGCGGCGCTGGTACTGGTTCAGCACTTCGGCCCAGGTCGCCGTGATCTCCTCGTCGGTCGATTGAAAAGTGTTGTAGCCGCAGCCCGACAGGGCCAGCGCCATCAACGTCATCATCAGCCATTTCAACATGTCGCGCTCCTTGTTATCCATGATCTGCCCGGCAGTCTGCCGGCATTACGAACGCCAAGCTTACTGCAAGAGGGTCACCAGTTCCGCTTCCGCCTGTCCGTCTTCCACCCACAGGCGGGCCACGCTGACCGGCAGCCTGAAGCGGCGCGGCCCCGCGCTGCCCGGGTTGACGAACAATACGCCGGCCCGGGTTTCCACGTGAGGCTGGTGCGAATGGCCCGACACGACGACATGCGTGCCCGCTGCGGCAGGATCGATGGCGAGTTCGTCGAGAATGTGCAGCACGTGGATGCGCACGCGTTCGAATTCAAGATCCGCCGTGTAGGGGATCGTCGTCGCCCAGTCGGCACGGTCATTGTTGCCGCGCACCACCGTCGTGGGCGCAATCTGCGCCAGCATGTCGAGCACGCCGCGCGGCTCGCCGCTGCGCGAGCCAATGTCGCCGGCGTGGACGATGTGCGCGCAGCCCTGCAAGGCCGCGACAGCTTCGGGCCGCAGCAGGCCGTGGGTGTCGGCGATCAGTCCGATCAGCGTGCGCGCCATGGCTGCCGGTCAAGGCGCCACGCCCCAGGTGGCGAACAGCGGATCGGATTCGGTCAACTTGTCGGCATAGCGGTCATCCTTCGGCCGCTTGAGGCCGCGCTCGACGTAGGTTTCCACCTTCTTGAAGCCGGCCTGCTTGATCAGCGAGCCGACCCAGGCCATGCGCTCCATCGGGTGCAACTGCGTCCACAACTTGATGACCTTGGGCGGGAAATAGCGGTTCGACAGCGTCACCACGAACATGCCGCCCGGCTTCAGCACCCGCCGCGCCTCGGCGACGATCCTGCGCGGCTGGATCAGGTATTCGAACGACACCGTGCACACCACCGCGTCGAAGCTGGCATCCGGAAACGGCAGCTTCGGCTCGGCGTTGAGGTCGTGCACGATGCGCTCGGCAAGCTGCGAGTTGTCGGCCAGCTCGTCGGCGTTCATGCCGAGGCCGACGGCGGATTGCACCGTGTCCGGCAGATGCGAGCGCCAGCCCGCCATCAGGTCGAGCACGCGCGCGTTTTCCGGCAGTACGGTGCGGTACAGCGCCTGGATGCGGCGCGCGCATACCGCGTCGACATGGGTGACTTTTCTGGGCTGCGCGTAGAACTCGCCATCCGGTGCTTCGTCTTCGCGGGCGAACGCATCCGGCCCCTCGAAGTCGGTCGGCGTCTGCATCTGCGTGTCCATGCCGCTCCATTCCAGCAGCTGTTCCACCTTACCGACCGGCTCGGTCGACACGTCGCTCTTTCCGCTGTCGATGCTGAAGATGCGCCCCTGCAGCGGGTGGCTGAAATTGGCGACGAAGCTCTCGCCATTCAACTTCATCACGCGGAACATCGGGCCGGGCGCGTCGTCGGCGTGCAGCAGCTGCGAAGGATAGAAACGCCCGAATTTCAGCGGCGCGATGTCGCTGCGGAACACGTCGTTCGGCACCTCGTGCTCGATCTTCGGGCCGACGTCCACCTGGGCATCCACCGGCGGCGTGTCGCCGGGCATCCAGATCACCACCTGATGGCGGCCGAGGTCGGAAAAATAATTGACGCGAAAACGCAGCGCGGAATGCAGAAGTTTCATTGCGGGTCTAGGGGTCAGGATTTAGGGGCTAGGGATTGATAGGTGCGGCGCGCCAGGCACAGGTCTTCCCAGGCGCGCGCCTTGTCGGGCAGATTGCGCAACAGGTAGGCGGGATGATAGGTCACGATCAGCGGGACGCCTTGATACTGGTGCACGCGGCCGCGCAGGCGGGCGATGGCTTCGTCGGTCTGCAGCAGCGTCTGCGCGGCAAAGCGGCCGAGCGCGACGATGAGCCGGGGGCGGATGAGTTCGATCTGCGCCAGCAGGTAGGGCATGCAGGCGGCGATTTCGTCGGGCTCGGGGTTGCGGTTGCCGGGCGGGCGCGATTTCAGCACGTTGGTGATGTAGACCTTGTTGCCGCGCGCGAGGTCGATCGCGCCCAGCATCGCGTCGAGCAGCTTGCCGGCCTGGCCGACGAAGGGCTCGCCCTGCGCGTCCTCGTCGGCGCCCGGCGCCTCGCCGACGATCAGCCAGTCGGCGTTGCGGTCGCCGACGCCGAGCACGCCCTGGGTGCGGGTGGTCGAAAGCTTGCATTTCGTGCAGTGCGCGACCGCGTCGGCGAGCTGCTCCCAGTCGTAGGCGGGTGAGGCGTCAGGGGTAGGGGGCGCGGTGGGGGCCTCGCGCAGGCGCCAGACAGGGCCGATGCCGAGTTCGCTAAAGACGTCGTCGCGGCTCAGCATGACAAGTCCTTCTTCATGATGAGCGCATCCTCGCGGCCGTCGCGTGCCGGGTAGTAGCCGCGCCGCACCGCCAGGTCGACGAATCCGCTGCTGTGGTAAAGCCCGATCGCGGCGGTATTGGAGGTGCGCACTTCGAGAAAGAGCACGCTCGCCTTGTGGTCGCAGGCGCCTGCCAGGCAGTGGGCGAGCAGACGGCGGCCATGGCCGTGGCCGCGCCAGGCCGGCGCAATCGCGAGGTTGAGCAGGTGCGCCTCGCCGGCCGCCGCCATCATTGCGTAATAGCCCGTCAGTTCGCCGCCCGCCTCGCTCACCCACATGCTGTAGCCGGCCGTCAGCGAATCGGCAAAATGGCCCGGCGTCCAGGGGTAGTCGTAGCTGTCCAGCTCGATCTGGTGGATACGCGGCAGATCGGCCTCGGCCATCGGGCGCATCCGGTGCGTGACTGCCGCGTCAACCACGCTCACGCCGGCTGCCTCGCACGACGTTCGTCCACCGTCAGCGCCACCTTGTCGCGCAGGTAGATCGGCGCGGCCAGCGCCGCATCCAGGCCCTCGCCGCGCTCGAAGGCACGGGCAGCGAGCGGCGCCATCGCGGCAGCGTCGGGCATCAAGGTGTCGTCGATCCGCACCAGGCCGGCTTCCAGGCGCGGGCGCAGCACCGCCCCGAGCGCGGCAAAGCCGTTGCCGGCACCCACCCAGTTGTCACCGGGCGGGATCGCCACCGATTCGGGCAGCGCCAGCTGCGGCTCGGTCACCGCGCGCCAGCCGGCGCCGTCGCGCGCGTAGGCGGCCCAGTACACCTCGGCCATGCGTGCATCGAGCACGGTGAGTACATTTTCGGCACCTGCCTGCTCAGCGATCGATTCCAGCGTGGAGACGCCGACCACCGGCAGATCGGCACCGAACGCCAGACCCTGCGTCACCGCGCAGGCAATCCTGAGGCCGGTGAACGAGCCGGGGCCGGCGCCGTAGCCGATGCCGTCGAGCTGGCGCAGGCTGAGGTCTGATTCGCGCATCAGATCGTCCACCATCGGCAGCAGCAGCGAGCTGTGCCGCTGTTCGGCCAGCTCCCGACGCGCCTGGATGCGGCCGTCCAGCCACAGCGCGGCCGAGCACCATTCGGTCGAGGTATCGAGAACAAGCAATTTCATCGGCGCAATTTTAGCAGGCCGCCGCTCCCGGCCGCGGCAGGGCGCCTCAGACGCGGCCGCGGTAGACGACGCGATAGATCGCGCCGGCGTGGTCGTCCGAGATCAGCAGGCTGCCGTCGGGCATCACCAGCACGTCGGCCGGGCGGCCCCAGGCGTCCTCCCCCTGTTGCCAGCCGCTGACAAATGGCTCGTAGCGCACCGCGCGATTGCCTTCCAGGTACACCACGCTGACGCGATAGCCGACCTTGCTGCTGCGGTTCCACGAACCGTGCTCGGCAATGAAGACGGCGTTGCGGTAGCGCGCGGGGAAGGCCTTGCCGGTGTAGAAGCGCATGCCGAGCGCCGCCACGTGGGCGCCGAGTTCCTGCACCGGCGGCACGAAGTCGGCGCAGCGCCGGCCGCGGCCGAATTCGGGGTCGGTGATGGCGCGGCCGTGGCAATGCGGGTAGCCGAAGTGCTGGCCGGGTTTCGCCAGCCGGTTGAGCTCGTCCGGCGGCACGTCGTCGCCCAGCATGTCGCGTCCATTGTCGGTGAACCACAACTCGCCGCTCTGCGGATGCCAGTCGAAGCCCACGGTGTTGCGCACGCCACGCGCCACCACCTCGAGCTTGCCGCTGCTCACGTCGAGCCGGGTAATGGTCGCGTAGCGGTCGACGCCGGCGTCGCAGCTGTTGCACGGTGCGCCCACCGGCACATAGAGCTTGCCATCGGGGCCGAAGGCGATGAATTTCCAGCCGTGATGCGTCTCGGTCGGCCACGCCGCGCTCACCGTCTCGGGCCGCGGCGGTGCGTTCAGGCGCGCCTCGATGTCACGCAGGCGCAGCACCCGGCTCACCGCCGACACATACAGATCGCCGTCACGGAAAGCCACGCCCACCGGCATGTTGAGGCCCTCGGCGATCACCACCGGGGTGCGGTTTCCCTGTAGCGGAATCGCATAGACCTTGCCGGCGCGGCGGCTGCCGACGAACAACGTGTTCTTGCCGAGCGCCATCTGCCGCGCGTTGTCGACACGGGCGAACAGCTCGATCTCAAAACCCGGGGGCAGTTTCAGTTGCGCCAGCGGCAGCGAGTCCGCCTGTGCCGGTAGCTGCCAGCCGAATGCCAGCAGGAAAAAAGCGATCCATCGCGCCATGACCCATCGCAGCAGGCTCCATCGCAGCATCGGAATCTCCTTTCAGTCAGGTCGCAGCGGGATCAGGATCTCGAAGCGAACGCGCGACCAGGGATCGCGCACTTCGGCCAGCCGGGTGATCCGGGCCGCCAGCCGCTGCCCGCCATCCATCAGGCGCGCGACGTCCGCATTCTCGCGGCGCGGCACATAGCCGATCTTGCGGCCCTGCCATTCGACCCGAACGGCGCGGGCATCGTGCGCATTGTCCGGCTCGCGCACCAGCGTGAGCGCATCACCCACCCGCATCTGCGGCCACAGCGCCTTGCCGGCGTGGTACTGGAACCCGGCCAGCGGCGAATCCTGCAACAGGATGTGCGCGGCGACCTGCGCATGAAGCGGCAGCGCCCACATCCAGACCAGACACAGCCAAGCCAGCCGACGACGCATCAAGGACTCCGAATCACGGGTTCCGAATCGAGCATTCTAGTGGGAAATCCGCCTCCCTGATCCACCCGGGCCCACAGGTTTCGGATTTAGTTTTTTCGCTGGACAAGCCGCCGTCCGCTTGAGGTAGGATGAATGCATTCCCATCCCTCAACGCCGATACGCCATGCCGAGAAAAACCGCCGCGCAGACCAAGCTCTTCGTTCTGGACACCAATGTGCTGATGCACGATCCCACCAGTCTGTACCGCTTCGAGGAGCACGACATCTACGTGCCGATCGCCACGCTGGAAGAACTCGACATGCACAAGAAGGGCATGACCGAAGTCTCGCGCAACGCGCGCCAGGCCAGCCGCTTCATCGACGAGAT
>Ga0180009_10003483_pt1 | contig 17847 bp, 18 predicted proteins | sample OS_PC_MetaG_FD_123537 | JGI IMG/M metagenome (GOLD analysis project Ga0180009, IMG submission 123537) | Groundwater microbial communities from the Aspo Hard Rock Laboratory (HRL) deep subsurface site, Sweden - OS_PC_MetaG | ecosystem: Environmental > Aquatic > Deep subsurface > Groundwater... | reverse complement strand
TGAAACAAGCTGCCGGGCGGGCCAAGGATATGGAAGACCTTAAATACCTGCTAAAACTAAAGGAAAAAATAAAAAGTAAACATCGTTGACAATATGCCGTATGTTACCAGGCTGCGGTTCATCGCTTGAATAGGAAAAACTATGAACGAAAGATTTTATTTGCTGAAAATCAGACTGCTTGAAATTGAGCCTGAAATCTGGCGTCGTTTTGTAGTGCCTGCAGGCATTACCTTAGACCGAATCCACGATGTCATTCAGATTGTTATGGGCTGGAAAGACTATCACCTTTACCAGTTCACTATTGGCCAGAAGCGTTATACAGAAAACCCTGAATCGAAGGAAGACGGGTTTGAATGCGGCAAATACCGTCTTGTAGATCTGATTAAGCAGAACGGCCGCACATTCAGTTACCTGTATGATTTTGGGGACAGCTGGGAACATGAGGCCATTCTTGAAGACAGCCGCTATTTCAACCCGGAACTTCGCTCTGCAATTGAATGCCTGGATGGAGCCAGAGCTTGCCCACCTGAAGATGTTGGGGGTGTCCCAGGATACTATGAGTTCTGTAATGCATTGAAAGACCCGAGCCATGAAGAGCACGAGAGCTACAAAGAATGGTTCGCCGGTTTTCCATGGTATGACGGTGTTTTTGACAGCGAGCAATACGATATCGAAAAGGTGAACTACGAGCTGATGAAATATCTGCGGTGGTCACGGGAAAGGCTCAAAGCCTGGCAGAAGGCACTGTGAGCACGGATAGAAAAACAAGCCTTAATCATGCCGTCATCATAAGTTCTTCCGCTTTTTGATCAATTGATTTGATCAGATCCTGAACCGCATCGACTTCCTTTTCTTCAAAATAGGCTTCTCCACATTGTCCACATACCCAAGCCGGTACATTATCCAGCATGAGGTGACACCCTTTCCGGTCAATATGGAAAGGCGCAGAGCTTCTTTTCATTTCACCTTGACAATGAATACAGCTCATAACGTTATCCTTGTTTTGAAATCATCCGACAGTTGGCGATCGCCAATCCGCCGCAAGGCTTTGACCTGGGACCAGCCGCCCTGAGATCGAATCAGTCCACCGCCCACCAAATGTGGCTGATTGCCTAAAACGATTCCCTTTTGCACGAACTGCCTGTAGGCACTTCTGGCCGGTTTTTCCATCGAGCCGAACCATCCAAGGACATAATCACGATCCTGCCATTCGTTCTTTCTGCGCCCCATCACAACCGCATGCCCGCACCACTGGTACCAGTCGAGTTTCGACAGTGTATCTACCAAACCTGCTCGGAGGGGATTCAGATGGATGTAGCGAACCAGTTCCTTAAAGTAGGCATCCTCCTGACAAACAATCGACTTGTAGCGGTTCTGAAACAGGTTGCCGTGTCGTTGATGGCGTTTATTATATGAAATCGCATAACCGGTGAGTAGTTTTCTCATAAAAGTGGGCAACCCGGAAGGGCCGCTGCGCACAAGAATATGAGCGTGGTTGTTCATCAATGCCCACGCATAAACCTTCGTCTGAAGATCACCGGACAAACCCGCCAACCGATCGACAAAGTTGCTTCGGTCTTTATCATCATCAACGATCTTATTGCGCTCAATCCCCCGGATAATGTGATATGGTGCAGGGTTCCCGGCGCATCCAGGCGCGCTTTGCGAGGCATTGATCACTCTGCAAGTGTTTTGAAACCGGTTTTTACGCTTGCATAATACGTTATGTACAAAAAGTCAACAACGTCCCCTATTTATAACATTCTGTAATTACGCTGGTATTACATTTTGCTGGAATTTCGGCTTTGCTGTAATCACGCTTTCCGGGGTGCCTCTAACAAACAATAATGAATGTGGTGTTTGATTTTCTGTCGCTGGCACAATTTTTTTTGTGTTAGATTTAAGACGGCTTTTTTGACGGTTTTTGACGGCTCCAAACGGCTTTTAATGGATTTAAAATTAGGTAGAACATGCTGAAATCACAGCAAAATCGCTCTCTCACGCCGGTAACGGGGGTTCGATTCCCCCTGGGATCACCATCTTTCTTCAAGCAAACACAAAATCGATGCCCCAAAGCTTAGGACGTCCCGCTTATCAAGCGGGATAACACGGGTTCGAGTCCCGTTGGGATCACCACAAAAAAATGAACCCCTGATTTTCCTAACTGGAATCAGGGGCTTTATTGTTTTATCGAGATGCTTAAAACGTTGAATGAACTATTCGGGATCGGTATGCAGAAAAAGCTTTGCCAGGCGCTGCCATCCCACCTGGGGCAGGTTTCCGTAGATGTCGTTCCCCAATTGACCGCCATCGGCAGTTAAAGGACCGGCCTCATTCTCTATCAACTGATACAGACGATGGACCTCTTTGTCGATAAAATCTTTGGTTTCGTCGCCGATCATTAACTTCTTCAAATCCCGGCGCAGATTGTCTGTGTGAACTCTAGCAATCCAGCCTTCCGAGTAAGGATCCTGATTGGCCAGGCTCCCTTTCTCCCTCAGTCTGGGGTTAATGGCGGTCACCACGCCGCTGACCGGCGAAAGCACCTTGGCCGCCTGCTGCCCCCGGTTCATCAAAATGTCCGCTCGATCCTGCTCGATTTTTTTCCCTATTAGGGGAGCCTCAAACCTGTCAAGGGGACCGAACAGACGCAGTGCAAAATCGTCCAGACCCACCCGGACCTCGGACCCTTCCTCTATCCGCAGCCAGGCATGACCCCGATGCAGGTAAAATCCATGGGGAATCTTGAATCCTTCGACATCAATAAAATCGACCGGCCGGACAACGGCATAGACCGAATACTGGTCATGAAAAAATTGATCAAACTCACAATTCCAGCAACGGTACTCCTGGGTGCAGGCTTTAAACTCGATCCGGCCCTTCATATGATGCAGGCAGGGTCGTTTCCAGGGCGGCAGTTCCTTCAGCTTTTCCTTCCAGAAAAAAATGTTGTCTCTTTTGCGCTTTAAAGCCGTGCCTTGCTTCCGCAGCTTACTGTTTTCATCGGAAACCCGGCGCATGGCACGGTCAAAGCGGCATGCCGGACAATCGTAATCGATCGTGCAAAGTCGGCGGTTCACCACCCCGGCCTGCATCCAGATACAGGGACTGATGGCATCTTTCAATTGATTCTGATAACCGCTCGATTCCATTTTGTCCTTTCCTTTCTGACATCAGGTCTTGAGAAAAGTTTTTGTCAAGGTGTTCCAGCCAAGATCAGGAAGGTTTCCGTAAATGTCGTCTTGCAGATAACCGCCGTCGGCAGCCAGCGGCCCGGCAACATTTTCGATCAAGGCTTCCAGTTGATTGACCTCGGCATTGATCCAGTCCAAACTGTTTGTATCCGTCATCAAGTTATTAACGCTCTTTTTAATATCCGGCGTTCGCACTACAAACAGCCAGCCTTCACCATAAGGTTCACGGTTGGTTATTTCCGGATTCTCTCGAACCTCGGAATTGACCTCCATGATGACGCCGCCGACCGGTGACAGCACGTCTGCCTGGTTGTCTTTGCGCCTCAGGCCCCAGCCCGCTTTACCCATATCCAGTACGTTGCCCATCAGGGGAAGATCGAGTGCATCCGCTTTCCCCAAGAGTTTGAGGGCAAAGTCATCCAGCCCGATGCGGATATATCCGCCGCTTTCAATCCGAGCCCAGGCATGTCCGTTATGAAAATAGTATCCCACCGGGACGTCGAAACCCTTGACCTTTTGTACCTCAAAGGGCACCGTTTTGGTTTTCGGGGTCCACACATCTTCAAAAAACTGGTCAAAATCGCAGGAGGAACATTCATAATTATATGCACAAATTCGACTCTCGATGCGATGGGTGAGGCTATGGCGGCAGATTCTGTCCATATCGGGCCATAATCGCATCGCATCCTGCCAACCGGTCTGTTTGCCTTTTGCGACCTGCTTTTGCATGCCCAGATCATATTTGCAGGTCGTACAATCGTAATAATTGTTGCAGTTTTTGAAATCAACAATACCGGCCTGCATCCAGAGGCAGGGATGGGTTGCTTCAGCACGCTTTTCGGGTTTTACCATCCAGATCTGACCCCCCAAAACCGCTCCGATCTCTTTGCTTTGACCGAGATCCTGTTTTGTGCCCTTACGATAGGTCGAACCGTAGCCTAACCGACTTCTGCGGGTGTCATTCATTTTTTCTGCCATTTTTCACACTCCTTTGCTAAATGTTTATTTGTTTTTTTATTTTTTTCGGTTTTGTTGACATACAACAGCAAAGGGCATGCCACTTTTTGAAAACTCAGGCGTTTTATATGAAACGATTTAAATTTGACAAGCTCATAAACAGGCCTAAATTGCGGCACTCCCGCGAAAGCAGTGGTCCATAACAGTCTGAAACAACTGGCTTTCGGCTTTCACCGCAATGACCTTGGCGGCATTTTCGACTTTTTACGAATTCATCAAAGTCAATTGTTTTTTTAAAGAGAAGGCGCTAATCAAGCTAGGCCTGTGCGCCAAACCTTATGTAGAAATATCCTGCAGGCATACCGCACCATAACATATCATTTCCCGCAATCATCGCAGATTTTTCTTATGATATAAGATCGTTACGAATTTGTAGAATTTCCCCCCACTCCGGTTGCATTTTTCTACAGTATCCGGCCTTTTCAAAATAGTCCGCAGTCCGGAAATTTCATGCAACTGAGGCGTTCATTTGCGCTGAAAAATTTTTGTGAAATATCCGGGGTAGTCGGTTGTCCGTGGTCAGTAGTTTTTCAGGTTTAAAGGACAACAGATGCCCTCTTGGGCGTTTTCGATCAAGCGGGGTAATACCTCTTGACATTGGCGCTAACTTCAAATAATAAAAATATCGATTAACTCAGGCATATTCGGCAGTATTTCCGGGCGTCACCCAGGGCACACCAAGTTGCAACGGCTTATAATAGCTGAATTTGATGAATGCCAACACGATTATCGGATTAAAAGGGTTTTCAGACAGCCCGGTGATTTTTTGTTATCGGTTTCTTGCTAAGGGTTGTTCCATTTGCCAAAATGGCGATCTGAAGTTCGGAACCAACATTGTAATGTATTAATAAGGAGAGTAAGGTTATGGCAAATGGGATCGTAAAATGGTTTAATAACAAAAAGGGTTTTGGTTTCATTGAACAGGAAGAAGGAGGAGATATTTTCGTTCACTACACTGCCATTACTATGCCTGGTTTCAAAACTCTGGAAGAAGGCGAAAGGGTAAGTTTTGAAGTGGAGCAAACAGACCGGGGACCGGCAGCTAAAAACGTCGTTAAAGCTTAAATCGTTTCAAATTTAAATAAATAACTGCATCACATGGTTTTTAAAAAGGCATCTCGCTGGGAATGCACGAGATGCCTTTTTATTTGCTTTTGACATAGCCCCGGGACTCGGGTTTTAAATCTTAATAAAAAACCTCCTTGAAACAGACAGTTCCTCATGATACTATTTTTTGCCATGATTGGCTTAAATTCTTAGGTAAAAACATGTCAAAAACAAAAACTGCGCTTATCCCGGACAAAGAGCTTTCGGTAATTCACATCGGCTTGGTCGGCGGTGGGAAATTATGTAAGGAAATGCTCGAAAAGACCTCTTTCGATTATACCCAGGAAGAGGCTTACGCCTTTATTCTCGCCGTGGCAGACCCTGATCCCGAGACTCCGGGCATGGTGCTCGCCCGGGAACGCGGCCTGCTGACGTTCGCCGACTATCACCAGTTGTACGACCCGCGCTACAACATCCACCTCATTATCACCTTGACCCCTGAAAATCATATTCTCGAGGATATTCTAAAGACCCGGCCAATTCATATCCGCGTTATGGCCTACCACGTTTTTGAAGTCTTCTGGAAAGCCATCGATTTCAAAGCCCGCAAGTTAAAAGCCAGAAATGAAGAAGTGGAGACCATCTTAAACGGCATTCAGGACTTTATCACGGTGATTACCCCGGACTTGGATATTATCGAAGCTAATGAATCGTTCTTAAGTAAAATGGGTTATTCCCGCCAAGATGTTATCGGCCGAAAATGCTATCAAATCTTCCAGCAAATTACTCAGCCGTGCGACACCGAAGAGCTTCCCTGCCCTTTAAACGAAGCCATCCGCAACAAACAGCATTGCCGCCAGGTCCGCACCCGGATAGGGTCCAATGAAGAACGGCGTCATATCGAGGTCAATGTCTATCCCGTCTGGGAAAAGGGAGGCAAGATTTCAAAGTTCATCCATATCAGCCGCGATATTACCGAGCACAAAAAGCAAGAGGAAGAAATCACCCGGCGCCTCGAGCAGATGGTCGCTGAAAGGACCCGGCAATTACAGGAAACTCACGACAAACTGCTGCATCAGGACAAAATGGCCTCTCTCGGCAAATTGGCGGCGTCGGTGGTCCATGAAATCAATAACCCCATTGCCGGAATATGGAACCTGACCAAGCTGATGGAACGGATTATTGCAGAAGAAGCCCTTGACCTGAAGGAGCTTGATCAATTCAGCCGATACCTGAATTTAATGGAAACCGAAACCCTGCGAATCAGCCGAATCGTCTCGAACCTTTTGTCTTTCTCCCGAGAATCCAAAATGGCGTTTGGCAAACTGAACCTTAACCGCCTGATCGAAAAAACGCTTTTCTTGAATTCGAATCTTCTTAAAATCAGCGGCGTCAAGGTCGAAATGAATCTTGATCCGAACCTGCCGGAGATTGTCGGCTCGGAAGATCAGCTTCAGCAGGTTTTTATGAATATTATGTCGAATGCCGCCGAAGCCATTGAACCCGTCGGCAGCGGAGTTTTAAATATTGAAACCCAGCATTTGGCAAGCGCCGATAAGATTGCGGTCAGTTTCCACAACACCGGCTCTTTCATACCGCCGGAAAATAGCTCTAGAATTTTCGAGCCCTTTTTTACCACCAAGAAAAAGGGCAAGGGGGCCGGGCTGGGACTTTCGGTTGCCTACGGCATTATTGACGAACATAACGGCACTATTTTTGTGGAATCAACCAAAGATAAAGGGGTTACCTTTACCGTCAGACTGCCCCTCAGCAGTCATCAAACAGGATAGATCCTGATGGAGGCCCACATGAGCAATATTAAAATCCTTATCGTCGATGATGAGCAGATCATGCGGGAGTCCCTGGCCGGGTGGCTTGAGCGCGACGGCAACCTTGTCGCTACGGCCGCCAGCGGCGAAGAGGCTTTGAAAAAATTATCAAAATCCCGCTTTGATATTCTGCTGGTGGACATCAAGATGGAAGGAATGAGCGGGTTGGATGTATTAAGAAAGGTCAAAGAAAGTGATCCGGATGTGGCCATTGTCATGATTACCGCTTACGGCTCCATTGCGACAGCCATCGAAGCCATGAAGAACGGTGCGGTTGATTATCTCCTCAAACCCTTTGATCCCAATGCACTGGGTGTGCTCATCGATAAGATCACCGAACATCAGGCCCAGGCACGCGAAATCCTCTACCATCGAGAACAATACAAAGACAGAGCCCGCTTCGAAAGCATGATCGGGCAGTCCAAATCCATGCAAAAGATCTTCGACCTTATTCAGGACATCGCGCCCACGGGCTCTACGGTGCTGATTAGCGGTGAAACCGGCACCGGCAAGGGGTTGGCCGCCAAGGCCATTCATACCAACAGTCCCCGTTGTAACGGACCGTTTGTCGCGATCAATTGCGGCGCCATTCCCAAGCACCTCATGGAAAGCGAACTGTTCGGCCACCAAAAAGGGGCTTTCACGGACGCCAAAGAAACCAGAAAAGGGCGGTTGGAACTGGCCCACGGCGGCACTCTCTTTTTAGATGAAATCGGCGAAATCAGCATGCGGATGCAGATTGACCTGTTGCAGGTGCTGGAAGACCGCATATTTTACCGGGTCGGCGGCACTCAGCCCATCGAAGCCTATTTCCGGGTCATCGCCGCTACCAACCAAAATCTTGAAGGCTCCGTCAAGGCAGGAAGTTTCCGAGAAGATTTATACTATCGTCTGAATGTGATTTCCTTTAGAATGCCCCCCTTACGCGAACGCAAAGAAGATATTCCCCTGCTCACCGAACATTTCGTGCGGCGTTTTTCTCAAGAAACCAACAAGCCCATCGATAAGATCAGCCGGGAGGCCCTGGATGAAATGATGCTTTATGAGTGGCCCGGGAATGTAAGAGAGCTGGAAAACGCCATCGAACGGGCCGTAGTTGTCGGCAAGGGCCGCATTATTCAACCGCAGGATTTGCCCATTTTTCGTCCTGAACACGTTACTTCCCCCCAAAGCAACACTCTCAAGGAGGTCGAAAAAGCTCACATTGTTCAAATCCTAAATGAGAACCAATGGAATATTGCCAAAAGTTCCAAATTTTTGGATATTGACCGTTCCACTCTGTACAGCAAAATCAAACGCTACCAGATAAAAAAGCCGGCTTGAGGCTGCTTCTCCATAGATTATTGGAGCCGTGCTGGTTATAAAATGGAAAAGATCCGACTGCTTGAGCTTCCAATCCGAACATAGCATCTTGATTTCTCCGGTCGAAGATTTCAATCCCGATCTTTTAGAATCAATTAGCAGGGAAGTCCAACGGCTATTCGGCTATCGCACCGAAATAATGTCTCTTTTACAGGATGTGGGGTTCGCTCTGGATCCGGGCCGCGACCAGCATCATTCCACCTTGATTCTTGAAAAATTGGCTGGCTTAGCACCGGCCAGGGTCATTAAGGTCCTTGCCGTTACCCGTGTAGACTTGTTCATTCCCATCTTGACCCACGTTTATGGAGAAGCGCAGATAGGGGGCAGGGCTTGCATCCTCTCAACACACCGACTTAACGAAGGCCTTGCCACGAGCGCCCGTGAAATTTTTAATCAACGCGTTGTCAAAGAAACCATTCACGAACTGGGCCATACGTTTAATCTTCGCCATTGTCAGGAGCACGCCTGCATTATGCATTACTGCCGCAGCATTAAAGATGTGGACCGAAAGGCTGATCAGTTGTGCCGATATTGCCGGATTCTGCTTGCAGATGAATTAAAACGTCTGGCAGCGACCTAATTTGATCTGTTTGGCTCACAGGCCCGGTTTGACATCAATCTGTCCGTGTTTATTTTTTAGTCAAACTAAATGCCCTCCGCGTCGAACCAAGGCCCAGGGTCGGGACCAGCGGGCGCTTAAATAAAAATTAGGAGACTTTATGCGTTTTGATAAATTTACCATTAAATCCCAGGAACTGATTCAAAATGCTCAATCTCTGGCTTCGGAACATTACAATCAGCAAATCGAGCCGGAACATCTGCTAAAGGCCATGCTGGACGAAGAGGACGGCGTCGCCCGGGCCATGCTGCGCAAGCTTGGGGTTTCGCCCGGCGGTGTCGCCCAGGAGCTGTCGCTTGCCATCGACCGGCTTCCAAAGGTCGGCGGAATTTCAGACGTGTATCTTTCCGCCAGATCAAAAGCCGTCCTGGATGCCGCCTTTAAAGAAGCGACCAAGATGAAGGATGAATATGTCAGTATCGAACACATATTTCTGGCCATTTTAGACGCAAAAGAAACCGATGCCGCTAAAATTTTAAGCCGAAACAGTATTACCAGAGAATCGATTTTAAAGGTTCTGATGGATATCCGCGGCACCCAGCGGATAACCGATCCCCACCCCGAAGAAAAATACCAGGCCCTGGACCGGTTCAGTCGCAACCTAACGGATCTGGCCCGCCTGGGCAAACTTGACCCTGTTATCGGCCGGGACGATGAAATCAGACGAATTGTACAGGTCCTTTCACGGCGCACCAAGAACAATCCCGTTCTCATCGGCGAGCCCGGTGTCGGGAAAACCGCCATTGTCGAGGGCCTGGCACAGCGCATTGTTGAAGGAGACGTTTCGGAATCTTTAAAAAACCGGCGCCTTGTCGCCCTTGATATGGGAGCTCTTATCGCCGGCGCCAAGTACAGGGGAGAATTTGAAGACAGGCTCAAAGCTGTTTTAAAAGAGGTTGAAAAGGCCGAATGGGAGGTCATTCTCTTTATCGACGAACTGCACACCCTGGTCGGCGCCGGCGCCGCCGAAGGCGCTATGGATGCATCCAACATGTTAAAGCCCGCGCTCGCCCGGGGCACCCTGCGGTGCGTGGGGGCAACCACTTTGAATGAATACCGCAAATATATCGAAAAGGACGCCGCCCTGGAAAGGCGGTTTCAACCGGTTATGGTACTGGAGCCCACGGTTGCGGATACTATTTCCATCCTGCGGGGGCTTAAGGAAAAATATGAAGTCCACCATGGCGTCAGAATAAAGGATTCGGCCATTGTCGCGGCCGCCACGCTTTCCCATCGCTATATCTCCGACCGTTTCCTGCCGGACAAAGCCATCGATCTGATCGACGAGTGTGCCTCTAAACTCAGGATCGAGATCGACAGCATGCCGGTGGAGATCGACGAAATTCAGCGCAAGATAACCCAGGCTGAAATTGAACGCGAAGCCTTGAAAAAGGAATCCGATCCGGCCTCTAAACAGCGCCTTGCCAAACTGGAATCAGAAATCGGCAACATGAAGGATGAAATCCTGAAAATGAAAGCCCACTGGCAGAATGAAAAAGATCTGATCCAAACCATCAGAACGATCAAAGAGCAGCAGGAACAGCTTGGGATTGAAGAGCAGCAGGCCCAAAGGGAGGGTAACCTGGCAAAGGTGGCCGAAATCCGTTACGGCAAGGCCATCGAACTTCAAAACCGCCTGAACAAGGCCAACGAAGAACTCGCCCAGCTTCAGGAAAAGAGCAAAATGCTCAAGGAAGAGGTCGACGACGAAGACATTGCCGAAGTCATATCCAGATGGACCGGCATTCCCGTCAGCAAAATGCTTGAAGGCGAAAAGGAAAAGCTAGTCCACATGGAAGACCGCCTCGGGATGCGGGTGATCGGCCAGAACGAGGCCATAGCGGCGATTTCAAATGCGGTTCGCCGAGCGCGCAGCGGGCTGCAGGATCCAAACCGGCCGATCGGATCGTTTATTTTCATGGGCCCCACTGGCGTCGGCAAGACCGAACTGGCCAAGGCCCTGGCGGGATTTCTTTTTGACAGCGAGCAGGCCATGGTTCGAATCGACATGTCCGAATACATGGAAAAACATGCGGTGTCCCGGCTGATCGGCGCACCTCCGGGTTACGTGGGTTACGAGGAAGGCGGTTACCTTACCGAAGCGGTGCGCCGGCGACCCTTTTCCGTAGTACTGTTTGACGAAATTGAAAAAGCGCATCCGGAAGTATTCAACGTGCTGCTTCAAATTTTAGATGACGGCCGCATGACGGACGGTCACGGACGAACCGTCGATTTTAAAAACACCATTATCATCATGACATCCAACGTCGGCAGTCATTGGATTCTGGAACTGGGAGCATCTCGGCGTCAAGAGATGGAATCCCGGATCACCGAAGCCCTGCGGGCGAATTTTAAGCCCGAGTTTTTAAATCGAATTGATGAAACCATCATATTCCAGAATCTTACCCAGGAGCAAATCGGCGACATTGTGGAAATACAAGTCCAAAGGCTGGGAGCCCGGCTGGCGGAAATGAACATCAAACTGGTGCTGTCGGATCGTGCCCGATCGTTTTTGGCTGAAAAAGGATATGATCAGATTTACGGCGCCCGCCCGCTAAAACGGGCCATTCAAAAATATATCGAAAATCCGCTTTCCATGGAGATCATTAACGGCAGGATTGCCGAAGGCGCTGAAATCGAAGCCGATGTAAAAGGCGATCAAATCGTCTTTAAAGCGATTTAACTCGACTGGCAATGATTCAGCGTGCCTTTGTGTCTTAGCAGGCCAACGAATATTCATAAGCATACTTTCAACAACAAAAAGCCCGGCGGCAATCACCGGGCTTTTGATAATTTTGAAGACCCTGCAGCAAGCTGCAGGGAATCTTCGACTGTAAGGAATTCTATATTTTTTTATTCGCTCGCTAACCCCGCAGCAAGCTGCGGGGTTAGCGCTCGCTGTTGCAGTTCAACACGGCATAAGCTATTTTGTCATGGTGCCGGCCAGATATTCATTTGCGAAGTTTTCATTGTCGGCGGTGGTAATCTCCTGCGGCAGTCTTTGCATGGCCAAATTGATGGCAGCATCCACCAGTTCGGCTTTAAACGTGTTTTTGGCCTCTATCATATAGAACTCCACCCGTCGACGGGCGTTGTTCAGCATCATCTGGTTTTGCTGCTTGGCCGATTCGATAATTTCCTGCTTCTTCTTTTCTCCTTGCTGGACAATCCGTTCTTTCAGATCTGCAAAGCGGACATCGCTCTCTTCAATGAAATTTTGGGTTTCCTTTATTTTTGCGGCCGTATCCGCCCTTTGATCTTCAAGCTCTTTGATTTCCTGGGCCAGATTTTCTTTGCGACCCCGTAAAAAGTTCATCAGAGGCTTTCTTGCATATTTATAGACCACAAAAACAATGATTCCAAAATTCACCCACCGCATAATCAGGTCATAGATGGGTCGCCAACTGCTTGTTCCTTCGGCAGCAAAGGTTTCAAAACCGAAAAGGTGAAGGCTCAGCGCCGCGCACATGATCCAGGCGCTCACCCGCATGAGTTTATGTATGTTTTTCATGGAGCCAGCCTCCGATCCAGCAACTTTTCCATGATAGCAACCGCCAGAGCTTCAGATTCTTTTTGAAGGTGCTTTCTGGCTTCCGCAATTTTAGCGCCGACTTCGCCTTCTGTTCTTTTTTTGAGAGCATCGATCTCTTCTCTGGCAGACTCCAGAATCGCGTGTGCCTCCCGGCTTCCACGTTCTTCAAGCTCACTGCGAACGCCGTGGGCTTCGGTCCGAACCGCTGCTTCCCTGGCTTTCAGCTCCTCATTCAGGCGCTCAAACTCCTTGGCGGCATCAGCGGTATCCAGCTTTATTTTCTCGATAAAGCTGTCTCTTTCGGCCATCACTCCCCGCAGGGGTCGAAACATGAGACGATTGATAATAAACAGAAAGATCAGAAAAGCTACCAACTGGTGAACCAAGGTCGCATTAATCGTTATCAGAGCTATGTTGCTGACGATTTCCATTAGCCGTTTTCCGTTTAAACCAAAGCTTTATAATTAAACGACGAATAAAAGCAGTAGGGCAATTACCAGTGAATAAATCCCGGTAGACTCGGCAACCGCCTGGCCCACCAGCATCGTTCGAGTTAAAAGTCCCGCCTCTTTGGGATTTTTACCGATGGCTTCACAGGCTTTTGCGGCCGCCATACCTTCGCCGACACCGGGCCCGATGGCACCAAAGCCCATGGAAAGTCCTGCCCCTATATAAGCCGCCGCTTTTACAATATCTGCACCTTCAATTGCCATGTTGTTCCTCCTAAACGTTATTTGGGTTTATCGACTATCTTTATAATAGGTTACAATCACACTACAAAAATCAGGATCAGTGCAATCACCAAAGAATAAAGCCCCGTTGATTCGGCAACCGCCTGACCGACCAGCATCAACCGTGTCAAATCCGCAACATGCTCCTGGTTGCGTGCAATCCAGTCCACGGCGCTCTTGCCTGCAAAACCTACACCGATCGCCGGTCCAATGGCCCCGATACCCATGCACAAACCCGCTGCCAGCAGCGCCATGGGAGGCGCAATCAAATCGGTTGCCGGAAAGGTTTTAAACATCAGGATAAAGCTGACCAGCAGCGCGTAAATGGCGGTGGTTTGGGTGACTGCCTGACCCAAAAGCATCACATTCGTCACCGGCGTTGCCGTCAAGGGCTGCCGGGAGATGCCGTCACAACTGGCTTGTGCAACCAGACCGCCTCCCAACCCCGAGCCGATAGCGCCGAATCCGGATGAGATTCCAGCTCCCAGAATCGCCGCCCAGGTCGGCGAAACTGGACTTTTTGAAAAATCCGTAAACAATAATATAAAGGAGACTACCAGCGCAAAAATAGCCGGAGTCTGGCATACCGCCGACCCGATCAGCATGTTGGTGGTTAAGCGTCCGCTCACGGCCGGCTGCCGGGCCATGCCCGTACAGGCAGCCCCTGCCGGATATCCCGCACCCACACCGGCACCGATGGCCCCCAGCCCCATGGACAATCCAGCACCCAGCAGCACCGGAATCATCAGAACATGCGACGCAAATTTGGTAAACAGAAGCATCATGGCGATGACCAGCGCAAAAATGGAAGCCGACTCGGCAATGGCCTGTCCCACCAGCATGGCTTTAAAAATATCGCCGGACAATTTCGGGTTGCGCGATATGGCCTCATTGGCACTTGCAGCGGTATATCCTTCACCGATCGCCGCCCCAATGGCACCGAACCCCATGGCCATTCCGCCGCCGCTCAACGCCGCTACCTTTACCCAAGTTTGAATATCGTATGGCATAATCTAATTTACCTGCACCGCGATATATACCAACGTTAGCATGGTAAAAACAAATGCCTGAATCGTTCCGACAAAGGCTCCGAAAAAGGCATTTAGAAAAGGAGGTGTAATAATGTTGAAGGTCAGATATGATACCACTAGAATGATGATCGAACCGCCCATGATATTGCCGAAGAGACGAAAGGATATGGAAATGACCTTGGCCAGTTCCCCGATCACATTCAGCGGTGCCATGAAAAAAATCGGCTCGCAGTAATCCAACAGGTACCGTTTCAAACCCTTGGCCTTGATTCCGGCATGATGGGCAATAACAAACCCCATGAGTCCGTAACTTAAAGTTGTATTAAGATCCTTGGTCGGTTCTTCAAGGTGGGGGATGATTCCAAGCCAGTTGCACACCAACAGGTACATGAAGAGGGCGCATATCAAGGGAGCGTATTTTTTGGCACGTTCCTTGCCCAGGGCATCTTCGGTCAGGCCGTAAAAAATGGTGATAAAAAGCTCTCCTACAACCTGAAGGGGTCCGGGAAGGACACTCTTTTTTCTTGTTGCCAAAAAGCCGAAGCAAATCAGGGCTGAGATGACGATCCAGGTCATAATCATGAGTTCAAGGTTAAAGGTCAAATCGTGTCCCATAACATGAACGATGAGTTGGTGGATTTTACCTAAGTCTTCCATAATTTTTTATTTCCTAGACCTGCTTTTCACGGGTAGAAGAAAAATGACTGAACACGTGATCCGCCAGAATAAAAAACTGAATCAAAAAGATACCGAAAATTGTTGAAAATAGGTTGTATTGTTCTAATTTGATGGCCATTATCAACGGAACGGCAATAATAAAATATCTGAAAAATATCGAACCCAATGAAAACAAAAATGTTTTACCTTTTGATTGGCCCAATCTTAAAGGGAGCGTTTGGCCAATTAAGATAAAATTGGCGATGCTGAACACCGTTCCCAGAATCAAGCCCTTCCCGATAGGTTTTTGATCGATTAGGATAAGGAGAAATCCTGCAAAAATGGCCGCCGTCATGGCCCTGGTGCAATATTTTTTCTGAATCTGTCTAAGCGTTTCCATTGTTGGAATGGTTTTCGCTTTCTTCCTTGACTTCGGTTACTTCCAGAATTTGACGGTATACAACGACTCCGCCGCCGATAATCCCCAAGACCGTAAAGATCGCTACCAAGATCCCTTTTGTGCCAAAAAATTTGTCCAGATATCTTCCGATAAAAAAACAAAATAAAATACAACCGGCCATCGTCAGGCCGAGTTGCGTTATGATTGAAAGGTCTTTGATCCAAGCACGGTTCTTCTTAAAGTTGAAAAACATGTTTTTTTCTGGACGCCGAACCTTATCTTTAAACGCTTGTATATGCTATATTTTAACCCTAAAAGCCTTTTTAAAATAAAAAACGTAAGTCTGATAGCAGAAATGATTCCACACTGTCAAGCAGATTAGTAATTTTTACATAAATTCTTTAGGATCCTGTAATCCAAACTTCTTTCATTTGCGCGAAAGCGGCAATCTTTAGGCAATTGAATTTTCTGAATTCCCGTTTTCGAGCAAATGACCATTTGGGATAAAACAGTCTTCTTTAAAATCAGAATGTTAGACAGAACTCTCAACTCTTGAGCTTAAAAATTCGGGCTAAAACTTATGATTGCATAAAATGATATTCTAAGATATCGTTACTGCTCGAATATTATGGCCTCAATTGTAACGACTTCTTTTTATGCCAAGATCTGCTGCTGAAAAATTGCACCGTTTTTACGATCGATTTTTAAACGATGATCGTGTTTTGATTCTGATTAATGCTGATCCGGATGCCATCGCAAGCGCCATGGCGGTCAAGCGCTTGCTGTGGCACAAAGTCGCGAGTGTGACCATATCCAACATCAATGTCATCGAGCGCCCGGACAATCTGGCCATGATTCGACTGTTGGGTCTCGGTCTCGTTCACGTAAAGGAAATTGACCCGTCGCGCTTCAACCGCTGCGTCATCGTTGATTCCCAGCCCAAGCATAATGAACTTTTTGACGCCTTTGCACCCGATGTGATTATTGATCACCATCCGGAAACCGGCGTCCAGGCGCCTTATGTGGATATCCGCCCCAAATATGGCGCCACCGCCAGCATCATGACCGAATATTTGAGAGCCGCCCGCATCAAACCTTCCGCCAAGCTGGCAACCGGTTTGTTTTTTGCCATAAAAACAGATACGAGCAATTTTGAGCGGCAAGCCTTGATTGAAGATGTCCGGGCGTTTCAGTTTCTTTACCGACATACCAATATCCACCTTGCCCGCAAGATCGAGCAATCTGAAATTCGACTCGATTTTCTCAAATTTTTCGCAAGCGCGCTTGCCAACATGCGCTTGCGAAAAGGAAGGGTTTTCGCCCATCTCGGCCCGGTTGTAAATCCGGATATATGCGTCCTGATTGCCGACTTTTTTATGAAAATAAGCTCGGTCAACTGGAGTTTTGTTTCGGGCTTATACCATCACAGCCTGATTCTGATTTTCAGAAACGACGGGGTTCGCAAAAACGCCGGAAAAGTGGCCAAAGAAAGTTTCGGCTCTTTCGGCCCCGCCGGCGGCCATAAAAGCATGGCGCGCGCCGAGATTCCCCTTGAAAGTTTAAAGCCGCTGATAGACCCTCAAGATGAAAAGAAATTTACAAACTGGATTATCAAAAAGATTGAAAAGAGGGCCGGGAAAAAATAAAAAAAACCGACCATGACTTCCGCAAAACCTGTTGAAATCTCCGTGACCATCTTAGGTTCGGGAACTTGCGTTCCTTCGCTCCGGCGCAGTTCATGCTCTGTTTTCGTGAAAATAAAAAACAGCCTGCTGCTCTTCGATTCCGGTCCCGGCACCATGCGGCGGCTGCTTGAAGCCGGGACAACCATTTTTGACATTTCTCATCTTTTTTACAGCCATTTGCATCCGGACCATGCCGGTGAAATGGTTCCTTTCTTATTTGCCAATAAATATGGTGACGGCTTTCGACGCAAAATACCACTGACGATCGTGGCCGCCCAAGGTTTTTCAACCTTCTACAACCGTTTAAAATCGGTTTATGGCTCCTGGATTGAGCTTGCGCCCGGATTTTTCAACATCATCGAGCTTGCCGCCGACGCAGATGATGTCTGTGGTTTCGATAATTTTAAAATCCGATCGTCTCCGGTGGAACATATCGCCGGCAGTATCGCTTACAGGGTTACAAGTTCCGGCGGAAGATCGGTCGTCTATTCCGGTGATACGGACTTTTGCGAGAGTCTGATTTCACTTGCCAAAGATGCGGATCTTCTGATTTGTGAATCGGCCCACCCCGACGATCTCAAAGTCAAAGGACATCTTACGCCCTCGCTGGCCGGCGAGATTGCTCGGCGAGCAAACGTCCGCAAACTGGTCCTGACCCACTTTTATCCCGAATGCGACCATGCCGATATTGAAAAAGAATGCCGTAAAACCTATGCCGGCCCGCTGATGCTGGCCGAGGACCT
>Ga0180009_10003482_pt1 | contig 17852 bp, 20 predicted proteins | sample OS_PC_MetaG_FD_123537 | JGI IMG/M metagenome (GOLD analysis project Ga0180009, IMG submission 123537) | Groundwater microbial communities from the Aspo Hard Rock Laboratory (HRL) deep subsurface site, Sweden - OS_PC_MetaG | ecosystem: Environmental > Aquatic > Deep subsurface > Groundwater... | reverse complement strand
CGCCGACTTGAGTTCCTTGATACCGGCGATGACAAAACCGACTTCGCCCGCCGACAGCTGCGGCCGGTCCACTGACTTCGGTGTAAACACGCCGACATGCTCGGTCAGGTGCTGTGCGCCGCTGGCCATGAAGCGAATCTTGTCCTTGGGTTTCAGCACGCCGTCGACCACCCGCACCAGCATCACCACGCCGACGTAGTTGTCGAACCACGAGTCGATGATCAGCGCCTTCAGCGGCGCGCTCTCGTCGCCGCGCGGCGGCGGCACCTGCTTCACCACCACTTCGAGGATTTCGGGGATGCCGATACCGGACTTGGCCGAGGCGCGCACCGCGTCGGTCGCGTCGAGGCCGACGATGTCCTCGATTTCCTCGGCCACCCTGTCCGGGTCGGCCGCCGGCAGATCGATCTTGTTCAGCACCGGAATCACTTCGACGCCGAGGTCGATCGCGGTGTAGCAGTTGGCCACGGTCTGCGCTTCCACCCCCTGCGAGGCGTCGACCACCAGCAGCGCGCCTTCGCAAGCGGACAGCGAGCGGCTGACTTCATAGGAAAAATCGACGTGACCGGGCGTGTCGATCAGGTTGAGGCGGTAGATCTGGCCATCCTGCGCCTTGTAGGTCAGCGCGGCGGTCTGCGCCTTGATGGTGATGCCGCGTTCCTTCTCCAGGTCCATCGAATCGAGCACCTGCGCTTCCATCTCGCGCTCGGACAGACCGCCGCAAAACTGGATCAGGCGGTCGGCCAGCGTGGACTTGCCGTGGTCGATATGGGCAATGATGGAGAAATTGCGGATCAGGTTCTGGGACACAGCAAAACGGGCACGCTTCCGTGCCCGGTCAGGGATTCGATAAGACCCCGAATTTTAACGGATTTTGCTGTCAGCCGGGTCCTGAATTCCGGTGCAGCCAATCGCGCAGCGCCGGCAGGTTGAGCTGATGGCGGCAGATTTCGGCGTCGCCGTCGAACAACAGCGGCACATCCCAGCCATAGCGGGCCTTGAGCGCCGGATCGGCATCCACATCCACCGCCAGTAGGCGATGCCCGCCCGCCTCGGCCAGCGGTCGCACCGCATTGGCCATGTCCTCGCACAGCGGACAACCCGCCCGCGTGTAGAGCGTCAGAGTCCTACTCACCCGAAATTTTCAGCGGGATATACAGCGAGCCTTCGCCACGCCGCACCAGGATGGCCGCGCTCTTGCCCTTGGGCACCGCCGCGATGGCCTTGCGGAAGGCCTCGACCGTGGCCACCTTGCCGTTGTTGACCGCCAGGATCACGTCGCCGACGCGGATGCCCGCGCGCGCAGCGTCGCCGGCCACCTCTTCCACCAGCAGGCCGTGATCGATCCTGAGCTCGCGCCGCTGTTCGGGCGTCAGTTCGGACAGCGCCAGCCCGCCGCGTGAATAGGTCTTGCCGGCCTTGCCGGCGACCTCCTCTTCGCCCGGCAGCTCCTGCAGTTCCACCGTGACGGTCTGCATCTTGCCTTTGCGCCAGACCTGCAGCGGAATCTTGGTCCCGGGCTTGGTCACGCCGACCATGCGCGGCAGGTCGCCCGAATTTTCCACCTGACGGCCGCCGAACTGAAGGATCACGTCGGAAGCCTGCAGGCCCGCACGGGCAGCCGGACTGTCGGCCAGCACCTGCGACACCAGCGCGCCACGCGGCCGATCCAGCCCGAACGACTCGGCCAGATCGGCCGTCACTTCCTGGATCACCACGCCCAGCCAGCCGCGCGACACCTTGCCGCCGGCTTTCAGCTGCTCGACCACTTCCATCGCCACGTCGATCGGAATCGCGAACGAGACGCCCTGATAGCCGCCGCTGCGGCTGTAGATCTGCGAATTGATGCCGACCACTTCGCCGCGCATGTTGAACAGCGGCCCGCCCGAGTTGCCGGGATTGATCGGCACATCGGTCTGGATATAGGGCACGTAGCTTTCCGAGGGCAACGAGCGGCCCTTGGCGGAGACGATGCCGGCGGTGACCGAATTCTCGAAACCAAACGGCGAGCCGATCGCCGCCACCGCCTCGCCGACGCGCAGTTTGGCGGGGTCGCCCAGCTTGACCCGGGGCAGGTTGCCGGCGGTGATCTTGATCACGGCCACATCGGTCCGGCTGTCGGCACCGATCACCTTGGCGCTGAACGTGCGCTTGTCGATCAGCTTGACCTCGACCTCGTCGGCGCCGCGCACCACGTGGGCATTGGTCAGGATATAACCGTCGTTGCTGACGATGAAGCCGGAGCCGGCGCCGCGCGCAGGGATTTCCTGCACGGGTCCGCGCGGGCCAGGCACGCCCGGCATCCCCGGAAAAAAGCGGCGGAAGAACTCCTGCATTTCCTCGTCATTGGGCACGGCAAACGGGAAATTCTCGGCACCGCGCTTGACCAGCTTGGTGGTGCTGATGTTGACCACCGCCGGGCCATGCTGCTCGACCAGGTCGGCCACATCCATCACCTCGCGGGCCGACGCCGGCGCCGACAACGCAAACACCAGCGCAGTCGTAGCCAAAGCTGTTGTCATCATGATCATCCTTTCCTCATGTGTATCGTGTTGTCGTTTTCGCGCCGCAGCACCACCGGCCGCGCCGCACGTCCGCCCCGGGCGAGCAGCCAGGCCACCGCGCCGCCGATCAGCAGACCGCCGAGTGCCGCGGCGTCGCCGGGCACAAGGGCCTGCGCCAGCAGGGCGCCCGCAAGCATCAGGCCCAGCGGCAGGCCATAGGCACGCGCGGCACTCCGGAGCACACTGCCGCGCGCGATGCCGATCACGACACGGTCGCCCGGTGACAGGGACAGGTCGCAATCGACCAGAAACTGACGGGGTTTGCGCTGGAACAGTTCGGCGATGCGGCGCGAGGCGCATCCATGGCCGCCGCAGGTGCCGCAGCCCGAGGGTTCGACCGCACGCACCCAGATGCCGTCGGCGGCACTTCTGACGACTTCGGCGGTTTGTTCCAGCATGGGTAGACTGCCTATTTCTGCTTCACCGAGTTGCCGGCCTCGATCAGGGCCATGCTCGGCACTTCGCCCAGGGTGGTCACGGTGTGGCCATCGACTTCACGCGCATAGACGCCGATCACCCCTTCGACCGACAGCCCCTGCAAGCGTTGCGCCTGGGGGTCGATCGGTTCGATGAACATCGACAGCACGCTCAGGCCATCGGTAAAGACCAGGTGGGTCACCGGCGCGGCCTTGCCCGGCAGCGAACGCATCGCTTCCTGCACCCGCGCATAACCCGGCGGCGGCGTCACGTCCCAGGTGCTTTCGGCCGCCTGGTCGAGGCTGGCCTTCTGGATCAGCTTGCCCTTCAGATCGTTGCGAAAGAGCTGGACGTCGGGGACCTTGCCAATCTGGATTTCAGAGAAGACATACATCGACACCAGGGTGCCGTTCTCGTTGACCATGCGTGACTTGAGCGGCAGGCCGGTCCGCTTGTCCAGCCACAGGTTGTAGGCATGGCGGTAGCCGTCACGCGGCTGCAGCATCACCACCTGGCACAGCCGTCCCGCCACGCGCTCGGTGCCACCGAGCCGGGCGTCGTAATGATCGAGCAGGCTGGCCGGTTGCGCGGGTAGCAGGGCCGGGAAGAAACGGCGCAGCGTATTGCGTTCCAGCCGCACGCTCTTGCCGTCCGGCAGATGGCAGTACACGTCATTGTTGACGCGCAGGAACTGGCGCGGCGCGCCGTCCAGCACCTCGACCTTTTCCAGTTCGCCGTTGGCATCGGTGCGGTGCAGCACGCGCAACACCTCGACATGCTCGCCGTGGTGATAGACATACACCCCGCTGTAGTTCTGCTGTTTGGCGGCGGCGGCGGCCCGGTTGAGCCATTCAAGCGCTGCCGTATCGGCACGCGCCACGCCCGAGGCCAGCATCAGCCCGGCAAATCCGAACGCCCACCGTCCCATCCAGCCGCCCGACAGCGCCTGCATCAGCGGGGCTCCGCGGAAACCGCCATCACACGCTGGTAGGGCGACGCCACCGCCATCGGGGCGAACTCCTGATGCGCCACCAGATAGGCCGCATAGCGGGCGTCATCACGCGCTTCATCCGCCGCCAGCACCGCCGGCTGGAAGCCCGGCGCCAGCGCCAGCGGCGCGGTGACCGGCGTCTCCGACATCAGACCGGTCAGGGAAACCATGCCCCACACCGCCAGCGAGGCAAACGAGGCTACCGCCACGCGCTGCGGCCACACGCTGCGGCGCGGCGCGAGCACGGTCGGTTCGTCCGCCAGCTGCGCCGAGAAGCGTGCCATGAAGTCATCCTGCAACGGCGCCACGCCGCGCATCAGGTCACCGACCAGATGGTAGTCTGACCAGGTCTGGCGCAGGCTGCCGTCCTGTTTCAGGGCCGCCATGCAGGCTTCGGTCTCGGCTTGCGTCGCCTCGCCGTCGAGCGCGGCAGACAGCATCTGCAGACCGTCGTCAGGTTGAACCGGGGAATGGGGGTCGGGTTTGCGAAGCGCTGACATGATTACCACCTTTTATCCAGACTGGTGCCCAGCATCGGGCGAATTTTTTCCGCAATGGCCTCGCGCGCACGAAAAATCCGTGAGCGCACGGTACCGATCGGACATTCCATCATCTGCGCGATTTCTTCGTAGCTCATGCCTTCGATTTCACGCAGCGTGATGGCTGTCCGTAACTCCTCGGGCAGCGCGTCGACCGCCTCGTTGACTGCTTTGGCGATCTGCTTGCTCTGGAGTTCCGCTTCCGGCGTCGCGATATCGCGCAGCAGGTCGCCTTCTTCATAATTCTCCGCGTCTTCCGCCTGCACGTCGCTCGACACTGGCTGACGCTTGTGCGCCACCAGATAGTTCTTCGCGGTGTTAACGGCGATTCGATACAGCCAGGTGTAGAACGCGCTCTCGCCACGAAAGCCCGGCAACGCACGATAGGCCTTGATGAACGCTTCCTGCGTAATGTCTTCCACCTCCGCCGCATCGCGCACCATGCGCGACAGCAGCCGTCCGAGCTTGCGGTGATATTTGATCACCAATAGCTCGAACGCACGCTTGTCGCCCTGTTGGGCGCGTTCGACCAATACCTGATCCAGTTCGCGGTCCGACATAACTCCCTGCAGCTTCTTATTGATTGTCGAAAGTATACGTGACCGCAACTTCCTGGCTATGGGAGCCAGCCCCAGGCAAAAAGTTCACCCCGGGACGGTCCCGGATGAGCACGCCATATTCGGGCCTGCTATTATCGCCGGCGACCATGCACAGACACGACGTCCTCATCCTCGGCAGCGGCCTCGCGGCGCTGACCACCGCGCTCAGGCTCGCCGACCAGCGCCGCGTCGCCATCGTCACCAAGCGCGAGATGACCGATGGCGCCAGCGACTGGGCGCAGGGCGGCATCGCGGCGGCGGTCGACAGCGGCGATTCGATCGAGGCTCACGTCCACGACACCCTGGTTGCCGGTGCCGGCCTGTGCGACGAGGCCGTCACCCGCCTGGTGGCCAGCCGTGCGAGCGAGATGATCGCCTGGCTGACCGCCAGCGGCGTCACCTTCACCCCCGATCCGCAGGCGCCCGGCGGCCTGCATCTGGCGCGCGAAGGCGGGCATTCCCGCCGCCGCGTGGTGCACGCGGCCGATGCCACCGGCCATGCGGTGCAGACCAGCCTGCTTGACCGGGTGCGCGCCCACCCCAATATCGACACCTTCGAGCAGCACGTCGCCATCGATCTCATCACCGGCAAGCGCGCCGGCGGCAAGGCACGGCAGATCCATGGTGCCTATGCATTGAACAAGGCGACCGGCGAGGTCGAGACCTTCGCTGCCGGCCACACCGTGCTCGCCACCGGCGGTGCCGGCAAGGTCTACCTCTACACCACCAATCCGGACACCTCGACCGGCGATGGCATCGCGATGGCGTGGCGCGCCGGCTGCCGCGTGGCCAATCTGGAGTTCGTGCAGTTCCATCCGACCTGTCTGTATCACCCGCACGCCAAGTCTTTCCTGATCAGCGAAGCGGTGCGCGGCGAAGGCGGTCATCTGCTGCTGCCCGACGGCAGCCGCTTCATGCAATACCACGACCCGCGCGCCGAACTCGCGCCGCGCGACGTGGTGGCGCGCGCGATCGACTTCGAAATGAAAAAGCGCGGCATCGACTGCGTCTATCTCGACATCAGCCACAAGCCGGCCGACTTCATTCGCGAGCACTTCCCCACCATCCACCGCCGCTGCCTCGAACTGGGCATCGACATCACCGCGCAGCCGATTCCGGTGGTGCCGGCCGCGCACTACACCTGCGGCGGCGTGGTCACCGACCTCAACGCGCGCACCGACCTGTGCAACCTGCATGCGGTGGGCGAGGTCACGTTTACCGGTCTGCACGGCGCCAACCGGCTGGCGTCGAACTCGCTGCTCGAATGCCTGGTGTTCGGCCACGCTGCCGCCGCCGACATCCTCGCCACCCCGCCCGCCCCCGCGCTCGATCTGCCGGACTGGGACGCCTCGCGCGTCACCGATCCGGATGAGGAAGTGGTGATTTCGCACAACTGGGACGAGCTGCGCCGCTTCATGTGGGACTACGTCGGCATCGTGCGCACCAACAAGCGGCTGACCCGGGCTGCGCACCGCATCCGTTTGCTGCGCGCCGAAATCGACGAGTTCTACCGCCATTTTCGCGTCAGCAACGACCTGATCGAGCTGCGCAACCTGGTGCTAAGCGCCGACCTGATCATCCGCAGCGCGCAGTTGCGGCAGGAAAGCCGCGGCCTGCACTACAGCCGCGACTACCCTGACACGCTGCCGATCGCCGGCAACACCGTGCTCAACCCGCACCCGGGGCTGTTGTGTCCGAGCGTGTGCGGCGCGCCCAGCGAAGCGACACCCTGAGGCGCCGCAGGTCGTCGGCCGGCGCGCTGTCCGGTAGCAGGGTGCGTGTCCGCACCGCGCCTCCGCCGTCCCGATAACGCAGGACGATCAGCGCGGGCGATACAAAACTGTCGCCCAGCACCACCATCGCCTGCCATTCACCTGCAGCGTCCTGGCATTGCAGTCGGCCGTCCGCGCCGATGCGCAGGCGGGTGACGGGCGCCGCACGGCGTGCCGACCACCCGGCCAGACCGATCACCCCTGCGCCCAGCGCCAGTTTCCAACCGGCCGGCAGCGCAGCCAGGCCCACGGCCAGCAGCGCCAGCAAGACCATGCCCGCCTGCAACCACCCCAGTCGCCGTGAGGGTTTGAGCTCAATCTCGCGCATCAGCGTGTACACTTTTGGGCTTCATCGCACACCCTTTTGACTGGACCGTATCGTGATCGAATCCTGGAAAACTTTTCTGCAATCGCAAGGCGCGGCCATCGACCACGCCACCGTGCTGAATTATGGCGACGCGGCTGCCGAACGCGCCGCCGCGGCCAGCGGCACCATTGTGGCGGATCTGTCGCAACTTGGCGTCATCGCGTTTCGCGGCGAGGAAGCCGCGACCTTCCTGCAGGGCCAGTTGACCAACGACGTGCGCAGCCTGCCTGCCGATGCCGCGCAGTGGAACGGCTATTGCAGCCCCAAGGGGCGCCTGCTCGGCAACTTCCTGCTGTGGCGGCAGGGTGAGGACTATTGCCTGCAGTTGTCGGGCGACATCCTCCCCAGCGTGCAGAAGCGCCTGTCCATGTTCATCCTGCGCGCCAAGGTGCAGGGCCGCGACGCCAGCGACGAAAGCGTGCGGCTGGTGGTGGCCGGCAAGCAGGGGCTGGCGGCGGTCAGCGCCGCGATGGGCGTGATGCCGGACGCCGCGATGCGCTCGGCCGCCGGCGAAGCCGGCCAGGTGATTCGCGTCGGCGACGACAAGTTCGTGCTGACGATCGCCCCCGAGCGCGCCGCCACCGTATGGCAGGCGCTGCGCCGGATGGCCACCCCGGTCGGCGCCCCGGTGTGGGACTGGCTCAGGCTCAACGCCGGCATTCCGATGATCGTCGCCGCAACGCAGGAGCAGTTCGTGCCGCAGATGGTCAACCTCGAAGTGATCGGTGGCGTCAGCTTCCAGAAGGGCTGTTACCCCGGCCAGGAAATCGTCGCGCGCAGCCAGTACCTGGGCAAACTCAAGCGGCGCATGTTCCTCGCGCACGTCGATGCCGAGGCTGCGCCGGGCGACAGCCTGTACAGCGCCGACATCGAAGGCCAGGCCATCGGCACCGTGGTCAACGCCGCGCCGGCCCCGGCCGGCGGCTTCGACGTGCTGGCGGTGGCGCAGGTCGAGAGCGCGAACTCGCATACCCTGCACCTGAAAGCCGCCGACGGCGCCGCATTGCAGCTGAAGCCGCTGCCCTACGCGCTGCCCGAATAGGTGGCATCCATCTACGTCTACTACCGCATCGACCCTGCGCAGGCCCTGCTGGCCGCCACGCGGATCGATGCGCTGCTGGGCGCGATGGCGGCACATTGCGTCACGCCACCGCGGCGGCTGCAGCGCTGCGACGACGCGTCGACCTGGATGGAAGTCTACGAAGGCATTGCCGACCGGGCAGTGTTTGCCGCGGCCCTGCATGCCGCGACGGCAGCGCAGGACTGCGCGGCCTTCATTCAGGGCGAACGTCACCTGGAGTGTTTTTCCGAAACCGATTCCACGCCCTGAATCCGGCCCATGAAAAAAGCCGGGCAGGGCCGGCTTTTTTTCGACGCGCACCCTGCCTATTTCCGGATCATGATCCGCTCGACCCAGCCTTCGCCGTCCTGGCCCTGGATGTGCATGAAGGCGCCATCGTCCTTGCCGGTGTAGATCACCTCTTCGCCGCGCGCGATGGTCGCCACCACTTTGGCGGTTTTCTTCGGCTGGGCGTAGATCTTCAGCCCGCCGATCTTGCCGGTGACCGCATCGCCTTCCTCGAACACCGCGCCGGCCTTGGTCGGTTGCCCTGACTTGCCCTTGAGGTTGATGTCCTGACGCGCCATTTCAGGGTTGTTGCGGACAGAGCGCACGATGTTGTTCCAGTTGTCCAGATAGCTGGCCGCGATGACCTTGCCTTCCGGCGTATTGGTATACCCCCCCAGCGCGCCGGCTCCGCCGCCGCCGACCAGCAGGCCGCCGACGCTCCAGTCGGTCTTCTCGGCATTGCCGGTGGCCGAGGCCAGCTGCAGCGAGGTACGCGAATCGGACAGGATCATGGTGGTCTGTGCCGACTTGAACTTGAGACCCGCCGCGACCAGGCCGGCCACCGCGCCGAACATGCCGAACCCGCCCAGCGCGCCGCCGACACCGCCCGAATCCTTGCTGGAAAACACCGCGTCCGGGGTCAGCACGTAGTCGGCCGTCACCATCTGGCCCTTGCCCATGTTGGAGCCGCGGCGCAGTTCACCTGATTCAGCCAGCTGGCGCTCCTGCATCAGGTTCTGCATGGCGCGGCCGCGCTCCACCAGTACAAAGCAGTTGGACTGCTGCACCATCATGCGGATGAGACCGGTCGGCGATTGCAGGCCGTATTGCAGGAGATGGGAGATCACTGCGTCCTGCGGCTCGACCACGGCGAGGGTGCCGTAGGGCTTGTCGCACTTCTCCAGTTCCTTGGCCTCGCCCTGGGCGCCGTCGGGCCCGGCCGAACCGGAGGGCTGGCCTTCCTCAGTGTTGCCGCCGCCCAGCTTGAAGCCGAACAGCTGGGCATGCGCCGGCGCGGCCGCCTGGGTCAGAAACAAGCCGACGACGAGTGCGTGTGCAATGGTTTTCATGTTGATCTCCCTTATCTGTATCGGCGGATTATAGCCATTTTGGCCGACTGCGAAAGCAGGCCGAGCCGCTTGGTTTTTAGGCGCGGGCATCCTATAAAAAAAGCCCTTCACGCAGGAGATTGCCATGCTGGACATCAACAAAATGATGGCGCAGGCGCACGCCGATCCCGCGATGCGCGGCCACCTCGTCGAGCTGGATCACTGGACGGAACAGCAGGCGATTGAAATGGCCCGTGCCGACGGTCTGGAGCTGACCGACGCACACCTCGGCATGATCCGCTATCTGCGCGACTGCTATGCCGACCACGGCGGCACGATCAATGCACGCATGCTGATGCAGTCGCTGGAAACGGAGTTCGCCGGCATGGGCGGGCACCGTTTTCTGTATACGCTGTTACCGCACGGGCCGATCGCCCAGGCCAGCCGCTATGCCGGGCTGCCGATGCCGCCCGGCACCCGTGACCCCTCGTTCGGCACCACGCACTGACCGCGTCTAGTCGGCCTCTTCGACCGGCACCCGCGCCGCCAGCGCGCACAGCAGTTCATAGCTGCTGGTGCCGGCGGCCGCGGCCACGGCGTCCACCGGCACGCCGTCACCCCACAACACCACGGGACTGCCTACCCCAGCGTCTGCGCATTCGCTCAGATCCACGCACAGCATGTCCATCGATACCCGTCCCAAGGTTTGACTGGGGCGACCATTGACCCGCGCCGGCGTACCCGTCGGTGCGTGGCGCGGGTAGCCGTCCGCGTAGCCGCAGGCGACGACGCCGACCCGCATCGTGCGCTCGGCCCGGAACAGCTGGCCATAGCCCACGCCCTCGCCCGGCTGCACGGTCTGCACGCTGATGATTTCCGACTGCAGGGTCATCGCCGGGCGCAGCCCCAGCGTGTCGGCAGGCACGTCGGCAAACGGCGAAGCGCCATACAGCATGATGCCCGGCCGCACCCAGGCGCCGCAGCTGGCCGGATGGCGCAGCAGCGCCGCCGAATTGGCGCTGCTCCATGGCAGGCCGTGGCCGGCCAGCTCGCGCAGGAAAGGCCGCAGTTGCCAGTCCACACCCGCCGCCTCGTCCGCCTGGGCGAAGTGCGTCATCAGGGTGATGCCGGCCACGCCGGGCAGGCTTTTGACCCGCGCAACGACGGCCGCATGGTCGGCCAGCGGAAAGCCCAGCCGGTGCATGCCGCTGTCGAACTTGAGAAAGACCCGGATCGGACGCGCGGGCGGCTGCTGGGCCAGCCAGTCGAGCTGCCCCGCATGGTGCAGCACCGGCCACAGGTCGAGTTCGGCGCAGGTGGCAATTTCGTCCGCGCCGAACATGCCCTCCAGCAGCAGGATGGGCTGCTCCACGCCCATCAGCCGTAGGTTGGCCGCCTCTTCCAGTGTCAGCACGGCAAAGCCGTCGGCCGCCGCCAGCGCCCGTCGAGCGCGCGACAGCCCGTGGCCGTAGGCATTGGCCTTGACCACGGCGAACACCTGCGCATCGCCCGCGTGTGCGCGCGCCACGCGCAGGTTGTGTGCCATCGCGCCGATCGAGATACGCGCCTGGATGGGCCGCATGATCAGGGCCGAAGACTTAGTACGAGCCTGGCTGGGCCAGGGATTCGAAACGTGTGTACTCGCCGATAAAGGCCAGGCGCACGGTACCGATGGGACCGTTACGCTGCTTGCTGATGATGATTTCGGCCGTGCCCTTGTCCTGTGTGTCGGGGTTGTAGACCTCGTCGCGGTAGATGAACAGGATGACGTCGGCATCCTGCTCGATGGCGCCGGATTCGCGCAGGTCGGACATCACCGGACGCTTGTTCGGACGCTGCTCCAGGCCGCGGTTCAACTGCGACAGCGCGACCACCGGCACGTGCAGTTCCTTGGCCAGGCCCTTCAGGGCACGCGAGATCTCGGAGATTTCGGTCGCGCGGTTTTCGCCGGCGCTGCTGGCCGACATCAGCTGGATGTAGTCGATCACGATGAGACCGAGTTTGCCGCACTGGCGCATCAGCCGGCGCGCGCGGGCGCGCAGTTCCAGCACGTTGAGCCCCGGCGTCTCGTCGATGAAGACCGGCGCATCGTTGAGCTTGCCCAGTGCGTAGGTCAGGCGCTGCCAGTCGTCCTCGCCCAGCTTGCCGGTGCGCAGCCGGTGCTGGTCGAGCTTGCCGACCGAACCGATCATCCGCATCACCAGCTGGGCGCCACCCATTTCCATCGAGAACACCGCGACCGGCAGGCCGGTATCGAGCGCGACGTTTTCGGCCATGTTGAGTGAGAACGCGGTCTTGCCCATTGATGGCCGGCCGGCGACGATGATGAGGTCGCCGGGCTGCAGGCCCGAGGTCTTCTGGTCGAGATCGTGAAAACCGCTCGGCACGCCGGTGATGCCGGAATCGTTGTCGCGGTGATACAGCTCGTCGATGCGCTCGACCACCTCCTTCAACAACGGCTTGATTTCGGTGAAGCCCGCCTGTCCGCGGCTGCCGGACTCGGCGATCTCGAACACCTTGGCTTCGGCCTCGTCGAGCAGCTGCGAGGCGCTGCGCCCGGCCGGCGAATAGGCGGTGTCGGCAATCCCGGTGGCGACGTCTGCCAGCCGGCGCATCACCGAGCGCTCGCGCACGATTTCGGCATAGCGGCGGATGTTGGCCGCTGACGGTGTGTTGCTCGCCAGCGCGACGATATACGCCAAGCCGCCGACGCCTTCGAGCTGGCCCATCGACTGCAGCGCTTCGGACACCGTCACCGCGTCCGCCGGGCGGTTTTCGGCAATCTGTCGCACGATCGCGCGCAGGATCTGGCGATGGTCCTGGCGGTAGAAATCGCTTTCCGCCACCACATCGCCGATACGGTCCCACGCGCTGTTGTCGAGCAGCAGGCCGCCCAGCACGGCCTGTTCGGCCTCGAGCGAATGCGGCGGCAGGCGCATCTGCGCAAGCTGGGGGTCGGTTTGGGTGTTGAGCGGGTGGATAGCGGCCATGGCGGGATTCTAGTCCTGCGCTCCCCTGCTACCAAGGGATAAGCTTGTGGATAAAGTCGGTACAGACGGGAATAAAAAAGGGAGCCGCGAGGCCCCCTTTCTGATTGCGGCAGCGGAACGGCTTACTGTTCGCCCGCCACCATCACCGTGATATTGGCCACGGCATCATGGTGCAGACCCAGAACCACCGGATATTCGCCAATGGCCTTGAACGGGCCATCGGGCAAACGAACGTCAGCCTTCGCCACGTCATGGCCCTGCGCCTTCAGCGCATCGGCAATGTCGGCGTTGGTGATCGAGCCGAACAGGCGCCCGTCGACACCGGCCTTCTGGCGAATCGTCACGCTCGTGCCTTCCAGCTTTTCGGCGCGGCGCTGGGCATCGGCCAGCTTTTCGGCGGCAACGCGCTCCAGCTCTGCCTTCTGCGCTGCGAACGCTTCCATGTTGGCTTGCGTGGCGCGACGCGCACGGCCGGTGGGGATCAGAAAGTTGCGGGCGTAGCCGTCTTTCACCTTGACCACGTCACCCAGATTGCCCAGGTTGACGACTTTGTCCATCAGAATGATTTGCATGGTCGTCTCCTTTTAATGCAGGTCGGTGTAGGGCATCAGCGCCAGGAAGCGCGCGCGCTTGATGGCGGTGGAGAGCTGGCGCTGGTAGTGCGCCTTGGTGCCGGTGATGCGAGCCGGGATGATGCGGCCGTTCTCGGCGATGAATTCCTTCAGCACGTCGACATCCTTGTAGTCGACCTCAACCACCTTCTCGGCGGTGAAGCGACAGAACTTGCGACGCTTGAAGAGACCCCGGTTGCCGCTGTCGCGACCGCCTTTTTTGGCGAACTTGCCGCCGGATTTGCCACCCATGGGACGTGCCATGATTTATTCCTTTTCGATTCGATTCAATATCAATATCAGTTGCCGGCTGTTCACGCTGCGTCGGTTCAACGCGCCTTCCAGTTTGACCTGCGTTCCGGTGGCCAGCTGCGCCAGTTGGGCGGCAAGCGATCCACTCGCCTGCACCGTCAACTCGCATTCAACCTGCCGGGCCTGCGTGGCGACTGTCTGACTGCTGCGGTGGTGAATCACCGCTTCGGCAATCGGCACGCCGGCCGGACTGTAACGCACAGGATCAACCTGGATGAGGACTCCGCTGATGAGCAGCCTATTCAAACTCGGCACTCATTCAACCCGGCACTCACTCAGACTGCTGCAGGCGCCTCGGCAACCGCTTCCGGCTTGACGCCTTCGGGCTTGGCGCTGTCCAGCATGTCGCGCGACTTTTCTTCCTTCATCATCGGCGAGGCCGTGGTCACGGCGTCGTCGCGTTTGACGGTCAGATGACGCAGCACGGCATCGTTGAACTTGAAGCCATGCTCGAGCTCGTCCAGCGCTTCCTGGTCGCACTCGATGTTCATCAGCACGTAGTGGGCCTTGTGGACTTTCTGGATCGGGTAGGCCATCTGGCGGCGGCCCCAGTCTTCCAGACGGTGGACGCTGCCGCCGCGCGTAGTGATATTGCTCTTGTAGCGTTCGATCATGGCGGGCACCTGCTCGCTCTGATCGGGATGGACGATAAATACGATTTCGTAATGCCGCATCAAGTTTCCTTTCGGTTCAGCCCCCCGCTGCGGTGCGGTGGAGCAAGGTGGATATCGACCCCAACCGCAAAGCCGGGGGTCAAAAAACAATCCCCGGCAAACCGGGGACTGCGAATCATACGCTTTTTGCCTGACAAATCAAGCCGGTCGCCGCGCTCGGCGTCGGCTCACATCACGCAATCGACGAAATATTTGGCCTTGCCCTCGACCACGTCCTCGACCAGGCCGTGCACGTCGGTTTCGAAGCCCGGGAAGCGCTCGTTGAATTCGCGGGTGAACTGCAGGTAGCGCACGATGGTGCTGTTGAAACGCTCACCCGGAATCAGCAGCGGAATGCCCGGCGGGTAGGGGGTCACCAGCATCGCGGTGATGCGGCCTTCAAGCTTGTCGATCTCGACCCGCTCGATCTCGCGGTGCGCCATTTTGGCGAAGGCATCGGCCGGCTTCATCGCCGGCGCCATTTCCGATAAATACATTTCGGTGGTCAGGCGCGCCACGTCGTTAGCCTTGTAAATGGCGTGGATCTGGTCGCACAGGTCCTTGAGGCCGGTTTTTTCGTAGCGCGGATGCTTCTCGATGAACTCGGGCAGCACGCGCCACAACGGCTGGTTCTCGTCGTAGTCGGCCTTGAACTGCTGCAGCGCGGTGACCAGCGTGTTCCAGCGGCCCTTGGTGATGCCGATGGTGAACATGATGAAGAAGGAATACAGCCCGGTCTTTTCCACGATGACGCCGTGCTCGGCCAGGTATTTGGTGACGATCGCGGCCGGCAGGCCCCAGTCGGCAAACGCGCCGTCCATGTCCAGCCCCGGGGTGATGACCGTGGCCTTGATCGGATCGAGCAGGTTGAAGCCGGGCGCGAGGTTGCCGAACTCGTGCCAGCGCTCGCCGGCCGCGAGCATCCAGTCCTCGCGGTCGCCCACCCCCTCCTCGGCCAGCTTCTGCGGGCCCCACACCTTGAACCACCAGGAGTCGCCGAATTCCTCGTCGACCTTGCGCATGGCGCGGCGGAAATCGAGCGCTTCCTTGATCGACTCCTCGACCAGCGCGGGGCCGCCGGGCGGCTCCATCATCGCCGCCGCCACGTCGCACGAGGCGATGATCGCGTACTGCGGCGAGGTCGAGGTGTGCATCAGATAGGCCTCGTTGAAGCGGGTGAAGTCCAGCTTGCGCATCTCCGAGTCCTGCACCAGGATCTGCGAAGCCTGCGAGAGGCCTGCCAGCAGCTTGTGCGTCGACTGGGTGGCGAACACCAGCGCATCCTTGGCGCGCGGGCGGTCCTTGCCGATGGCGTGCATGCCGCGATAGAAATCATGGAAAGTCGCGTGCGGCAGCCAGGCTTCGTCGAAATGCAAGGTGTCGATGTAGTCGCCGAGCAGCTCCTTGATCATGTCGACGTTGTAGAGGATGCCGTCGTAGGTCGACTGGGTGATGGTGAGGATGCGCGGCTTGCGCTTCACGTCCTTGGCGAACGGATGCGCGGCGATCTTCTTCTCGATGTTTTCCGGCCGGAACTCGTCCAGCGGAATCGGCCCGATGATGCCGTAGTGGTTACGCGTCGGCGTCAGGAAAATCGGAATCGCACCGCACATGATGATCGCGTGCAGGATGGATTTATGGCAATTGCGGTCGACCACGACGATGTCGCCCGGCGCGACGGTGGCGTGCCACACCATCTTGTTCGACGACGAGGTGCCGTTGGTGACGAAGAACAGGTGATCGCAATTGAAGATGCGCGCCGCGTTGCGTTCCGACGCCCCCACCGGCCCGGTGTGGTCGAGCAATTGCCCGAGTTCGTCGACCGCGTTGCAGACGTCGGCACGCAGCAGGTTCTCGCCGAAGAACTGGTGGAACATCTGGCCGATGGGTGACTTCAGGAACGCGACGCCGCCGGAGTGACCGGGGCAGTGCCAGGAGTACGAGCCGTCCGCCGCGTAATGGGTCAGCGCGCGGAAGAACGGCGGCACCAGCGAATCGAGGTAGGCGCGCGCCTCGCGGCCGATATAGCGGGCGAGAAACTCCGGCGTGTCTTCCAGCATGTGGATGAAGCCGTTCAGCTCGCGCAGGATGTCGTTCGGGATATGCCGCGCGGTGCGGGTTTCGCCGTGCAGGAAGATCGGGATCTCGGCGTTGCGGAAGCGCACTTCCTCGACGAAGGCACGCAGCTTTTGCAATGCCTTGCTCGTATCCTCGTCGCTGCCTGCCAGTTCCTCGTCGTCGATCGACAGCACGAAGGCCGAGGCACGCGCCTGCTGCTGGGCGAACGAGGTCAGGTCGCCGAAGTTGGTGACGCCCAGCACCTCCATGCCTTCCTTCTCGATCGCCTCGGCGAGCGTGCGGATGCCCAGTCCCGAGGCGTTCTCGGAACGGAAGTCTTCGTCAATGATGACAACGGGAAAACGGAAGCGCATGGCGGCTCCTGAGTCTGAGCGTAGAAAAAACGCGGATTGTACGTCGACCGGGAGCCGGTGGCGTTAAATTTTGGGCAGGGTCACGCCGACCTGGCCCTGGTATTTGCCGCCCCGGTCGCGGTACGAGATTTCGCACACTTCGTCGGACTCGAGGAACAGCATCTGCGCCACGCCCTCGTTGGCGTAGATCCGTGCCGGCAGCGGCGTGGTGTTGGAAAACTCCAGCGTCACGTGGCCCTCCCATTCGGGCTCCAGCGGGGTGACGTTGACGATGATGCCGCAGCGCGCGTAGGTGCTTTTGCCGAGGCAGATGGTCAGCACGTTGCGCGGGATGCGGAAGTATTCCACGGTGCGCGCCAGCGCAAAGGAATTGGGCGGGATGATGCAGGAATCGCCCTTCACCTCGACGAAGGAGTTCGGATCGAAGGCCTTGGGGTCGACGATGGTCGAGTTGATGTTGGTGAACAGCTTGAATTCGTCGGCACAGCGCACGTCGTAGCCGTAGCTCGACGTGCCGTACGACACGATGGAGCGGCCGTTGGCCTGTTTGATCTGCCCCGGTTCGAACGGTTCGATCATGTTCTGCTCAGCCGCCATGCGGCGGATCCATCGGTCGGACTTGATGCTCATCAGGTATTGGAAATGACGATGTTGGGGAATTTGTTGGAATGATCCACCGCGGTTTCGCCAATCTTGACAGCCACCCGGCGCGCGATCTGCTTGTAGATGTCGGTCACGCGACCATCCGGATCGGACACCACCGACGGCTTGCCGGAATCGGTGTCGGCACGGATCGCGCCGTCGAGCGGCAGCGCGCCGAGAAACTCGACGTTGTAGTCCTTGCACATGCGCTCGCCGCCGCCTTCGCCAAAGATGCGCTCTTCATGGCCGCAGTTCGAGCAGATGTGCAGGCTCATGTTCTCGACCACGCCGATGATGGGGATGCCGACCTTCTCGAACATCTTGAGGCCCTTACGCGCGTCGATCAGCGCGATGTCCTGCGGCGTGGTGACGATCACGGCGCCGGTCACCGGCACACGCTGCGCCAGCGTCAGCTGGATGTCGCCGGTGCCCGGCGGCAAGTCGACCACCAGGTAGTCGAGCTCGCTCCAGTTGGTGTTGTTGAGCAACTGCTCCAGCGCCTGCGTCACCATCGGGCCGCGCCACACCATGGGCGTTTCGACGTCGATCAGGAAGCCGATCGACAT
>Ga0180009_10003481_pt1 | contig 17857 bp, 14 predicted proteins | sample OS_PC_MetaG_FD_123537 | JGI IMG/M metagenome (GOLD analysis project Ga0180009, IMG submission 123537) | Groundwater microbial communities from the Aspo Hard Rock Laboratory (HRL) deep subsurface site, Sweden - OS_PC_MetaG | ecosystem: Environmental > Aquatic > Deep subsurface > Groundwater... | reverse complement strand
TTAATGGAAAGTCCATGGATTTTCAACATTACAAACTGTAATCGCAAGAAAATTCGGTGTCTCAAAACTATAGACTTCGATAAGTAGCCATCAATCGGATAGCCCTTCCTTTGATCCGTTCAAATACTCCAACCCCTCACCGAATTCTTCGGGATAAACTGCCCAAAAGGATTCCCTTTAGAATATTTTGTCGTATTTTGGATTGATTATTTCATTATGATATAGTATAATTTATTTTATTATTCCCTACCAAACTTATCGAAACACTCGCTTATCTCTTACCGGTAAAGGACTGAAACCATGGCGCAGATCATGACGACAAAAGAAGTGTCGAAGTACCTCAAACTCCATGCAATCACCATTTGTAAATATGCCAGTCAGGATAAGATCCCTGCAATTCGGATTGGCCGGGTGTGGAGATTCGATAAGGAAGTCATCGATAGGTGGATCGCAGGAGGTCAGAACGACCCCGAAAGCAATGACCCTGACTGGGGGAAAACCATCCCCAAGAAGGATGGGAGGAAGGGAGGCACCGCGAAGGAGGCATAGGACTATTTGGTGGCCTTAAATCTTGGTTCCTGGTAGATTACGGAGGGAATTCGCGAAGCTTCTGAGCGGTTCACGGGTAATTGGTATGGCAAGAATAGGAAGGAATAGAGGCATTCTGAATTTGAGACCATCATTATGGGTAATGTGGAGCTCAACAATTTTCAACCTTAGAAACCGAAGTCATAACCATTCGGGCCTCCAGAGCGCCACTGGTTATGGCAAGCAATCAGCAACTTTGATGGTCTCGTAAAAAGTCGTCACTGAGCCTGCCCCGGAAAGCCTCTATCCGGGGGTGAAAACCGGAGTCCATGAGTTTTATAACTCCTTGAATATACTGGATTCCGGCTGGAGTTTATCCCGCACTGGATGCGGGGCCGGAATGCCCAAAAACACTGTTTTCCGACTTTTTACGAAGCCGTCAACTTTAGTCCAGGAGATTTTATCATTTTAGATAGACGCTATTCCATTAATCACTTTACCATTTTATGAAGGAGGGAGAAACATGAATAAAGGAGATTTGGTCAACGAGGTGGCAAAGGTCGTTAATACTAAGAAAGAGGCTCAGGAAGCGGTAGACTGTGTATTTTCAACCATCGCGAAAGCATTGAAAAAGAAGGACACAGTCACATTGGTGGGCTTTGGTACGTTCAAAGTTGTTAAAAGAAAAGCCAGAACTGGAAGGAATCCCCAAACTGGGGAAGCGATCAAAATCAAGGCTAAGAATGTTCCCAAATTTGTGGCAGGGAAGTCTTTAAAGGATGCGGTGAATTAGTATTCAAGAAGGTTGAATAAATAAAGCCCTTAATGTAAGTAGTCTATATTCACAGGTCGATTTCGCTCTGAAGAAGGGTCTCCGATGCCGATGATTGAGATGACAAATTTGATTGCTAATATTGCAAAAGCACTAGTGGACAAACCTGCAGAAGTCGTGGTCACAGAAATAAGGGGACAGCATACCTCAGTGATTGAATTAAAAGTGGCTAAGGAAGATATTGGAAAAGTTATCGGCAAGCATGGACGTACTGCTGAGGCGATGAGAAATATCCTTATGGCAGCCTCCACCAAATTAAGAAAGCGATGCATTCTGGAGATACTGGATTAACTTTTTGATCTTCCCTGTAGGAAAAGAGGGCAGCCCTTGACACCCTTAAAAAGTTATGTTTGCTGTTTGAAATCATTACTTCTTTAAAAATACAGTGGCAAGAAAGCGAAAGTCCGGGGAATATATGGAGGTGCTACTTTTCCCCATGTAGTTATATAGCGGAAGCGCAACATTTTTCCGCGTAGTTATGTAGCGCTATCTAATTCAAATTGGAAGTCTGAGGAATGAAATGGACTGAAGCATTCAAGCTTGTCTTCGCAATGGTCGCCTCGGTGGGCGGCGCCGCTGCGATCATTTTCGTCCTGTCCTCATGGCTCGGCAAAGTCTGGGGACAGCGCATTCTCGCTAGAGAGCGGGCCGAACTGCACCGCCTCGCCAAACAGCATGAAATAAGCTTCTCTCAGCTTCACGTTGAGCGCGCTCATGTCATCAAAGGTCTGTACGAGAAGCTGGTTGATCTCTACGACTCGATGCAATCTCTGCTGAAGTACTTCCAGGGCGCCGACGAACCGAGTCTCGACGAGAAGGCACAAGTCTTCCGTGACGCGCACAACCAGTTCATCCGTGCTGTGGCCCGTAACAAGATCTACTTTGCGAAGGACACCTGCGAGATCATGGATCGACTCTTTTTCTCCTCTCGCGACACGTACATCGACATAACGACGTATCCAATCGATCCAAGGCATCCAGAACTCCACGCAGTCAAAGGTCTCTATCAGGAACGAACCGAAATGTGGGAGAAGGCCAGAGAAGCCTTCAAGAAGGACATCATCGTCATAACTACCTGCCATCACAACGGAATACGAATTTCCTGACTTGATTTTATCCCAGTAAGTATTACCCGCCTCGCTGCTGCCCAGGCTTTTTCTTCGGTTTACTGCTGGTGATTGTGATCGGATTTATTCGCTGGGTGTTGGGGTGGGTTCGTTTTTGGCGGGGGGTTGGAATGGACACTCTTCGCAGATACTGTCATCCTTCATTTGGCATAGAGATGGTATAGCCTGGATATGATCGCCCGGTTCAGCTGCTCCTCGGTCATCGGCGTCTTCGGCTGTTTAGGGTGTGGATCGGGAGGAGATATCTTGGCGACGGCCTCCTCTTCGCTCAGTCCTTTTTCTATGGCCGACCTCACGGCATCCACCCACTTCTCGACAACAGCGGCTTGCTCATCAAGGTAGTCTTTCTTGCAAAGGTCACCGTGGCCGGGAACGATGACGTCCACGTCGAGCTCGCGCAGTTTTTTCAGGGACTCGAGCCACCGGGATGGCGTGGCCTCATGTAACCATGATTTCCTGCGATGAAAGACGATATCCGTTGTGAAGACCACCTTTTCTGCAGGTATGTAAACAGCCATCCCGCCCTCTGAATGACCTGGCAAATGAAACAGCTTCACGGTCTGACCACCTAGGAACAGGCTCAGGCTTTCTGAAAAAGTAATGTCGGCAAGTCTCAACCGGAATCCCTCCATAAAGGGCAACCCCTCAGGGTCCGTGCCTTTCACTCTTTCGAGGATCTCTTCTACCGGCAGTTTTGCCAGCCTCTCTCTCGTCTTTTCATGGGTAATGAGAATTCCCGGTAGGAAACGACTGGAGTGGGCATGGTCAGGGTGCTCTTCAGTGTTGATCAGATATCGCACCTCTCCTTTTTTGCCGACTTCGTCCCTCCACCTGACCGCATCTGAAGGTCGCTCCGGCGTATCAACCAGGATATTCCCCTCCTTTGTGGTAATCACTCCCAGATTACAAGCAAAAATACCGGTTTCCACGTAAACATTTTGGCTGACCTGAATCATTTAACCCTCCCTCATCATGCCTGAGCTATCTTTGTGTTTGATAACCGCCTTAGAGACTTTGACGCGCCCTGTCCCCTCAGGCCTCTCCTGCTCAGAAAGGCTTTCCCGGCATGAACATGCTAGTTGATGTTTTCCTTAAATCCCCCTCCATGGGTCTGTAGACAAATTGGGCCATTTCAGTCCTCTTTTGGAATGACGGGTAACAGCAGATGCGATGGGTATTTTTCGTTGTGGTAGATCTTGTGTACCGTCATCTTGCTGCTGCAGATGTGGTATGGGATATATTCGATATTGGTTGCACCGGCTACTCCTGTGGGCAAGTCAAGGCTCGTGATATCCAGACAAATGCGGTGTCCTTTCTTAAATAGATTTGCGGTTGAGCAAATTTCTATTGCATATTCACTTATTTCACCGGGCACAACGGGTTTCCATGCTTCCCTTGTCAGGGGATGCCAAGGCCTCCACGGCTTCGATCTTTTAGGATCGATGGCCCGATGGGATGCTTTAAGCCAGCCCCTCGTCAATTCCCTTTCAGGAAGGTCCCCTGGAATCTCGCGCTCCCCCTCTCTTGCGGTCCTCACAGACACATCCGGGCCTACATCCTTTAGGATGACAATCCAGTTTGTATCCTCTTGATCGATAGCGGCATAAAGGTAAAGGGCACTTGGGCCGATAACCAGCAAATCTTCAGGCAAAGGCTCCGTCATGTACCTGAGTCTCTGGATCTTATTGGTGTGCGTAATCGGCATCTGAAGAAAGCCGTCGGGTTCCATGTAAGCCTCTCTGCTCGAGGGAGTGAAGGGTTCCGTCCTCAAACGCTCCCAGCTGTGGAGATAGAGCTTTGTCCATTGTGTTTCAGGCAGGGGCCAATCCTCTCCATGCCGCCATTCATTGGCGCCCATAACCCAGACCTTGACCGGGGGCTCATCCATAATGCCTGTTTTTATTCCCTTGAGCCAGTGGTCGTTCCATCTTAAGATCTCATGGTGAAAGGAGTGAAAGGGACGTTCCAGATGGGCAGGCCCGGTGAACATGAGCTTCTTGGGTGCCTTTATCTCCCTGTACCAAGTCTGTGATCCCTGCAGGTGCGTTTTATAGGTATAACCATACCATCCTGAACCTGTATAAGTCGGCACTTTAATCTTTTCAAAATCCGCTTCACTCTTTTTCACGACCTCTTCTTTGTCAAAAGGATCAATCAGGATATTGAAGAAGAGGGGCATGTGCTGGCCCCTCATGGTGAGGATGTTGTAAATATGGGGCAACATCCGGTAGTCGGGGTTGCTCATTGCCTCCTTCCACATCTTCTCAACCGCAGGGGCCAGTCGCCCGGGTCTGCCCTTCGCCTCGTGCATAACTGAAAAATGGGATAACAAGTATCGGAACACATGGATCACCCCTCCCGGATATTCGTCCCGGAATCCTCCCAGCACCCCGTAGGCTCCGCGAGAATCATACGGGAAAATGGCTCTGAGGTGCGGAGGTTGCTGCTTGGCAACGAACAGTTGCTCGGCACCGAAGCCGGATATACCGATCATTCCCACATTGCCATCGCACCAGGGTTGTTCGGCAATCCACTCAATGAGATCATAGGAGTCCCACTCCCGGGAGCCACCCCCCTCTGATTTGCCGATGCCTCTCGGAGAACCGATAATGTGCACGTAGCCTCTGGACACGAAGTATTTCGTGTCTCCGGCTTCTATGGGCCCGGTCCACAACGGGGCCCAGGCCGGTTGCGGGGGCAATACCTCGTCCATATCAGGTCCTTGAAAATCTTTATTATAAACAGCAAAGGCCAGGAGAGCGGGGAACTTATCGGAGGAATCCGGACGGTATATATCAACGCACAAATGAACCCCGTCACGCATCGGGACCATCACATCCCTTTCCTGAATCATTTTTTCGTAAGTCGGCTCACGATCATAGTCTGAGGGCGGTGAATCCGGTGCATTAAAGAGCCTTGACTTCCGATCCACTTCTTTTCTCATTTTTCCTCCTTTTTCAAATCGGGTCAGCAGGAAATCGATCAACTCAATGAATCGCTTTGAGCCACTAATCACTGACGATGTTGATGCATACCCAACAGACTCTAACGGTCGACAAGATCTCCCGTCCCGGGAAACCCCGGAGCGGGCCTGGAAGAAGGTAAATGACAAGAGACGGGGGAACCTTATCACATGAGAAAAACGAGCGCAAATATCATTTATAGATCCTGCAGAGCGTTCCTCTGGTGGCTACCGATCCGCAGATCCTCTCTCGAGGCGGATCGTCAGAGAGTACCACATCGATATTGGATTCAAAGCACCCGTGATCGGGAGCCGGTTTTTCGGGGAACCACCACCCATGCGGGGCATGAACTACCCTTGGATCAATATTCGAGGTGAACTTTACTTTAAACCTGACTCGTTCTCCTTTAATCTGCGGCGTTTCCACCCAGACCCAATCACCCTCCTCAAGGTTCTCCCTTCGGGCGTTCTCCGGATGCACCTCGATCTCCGGGTCCGGCATGCGCTTCCTGAGTGCTTCTATCTGCCGCCCTGATGAATGATAATACTCCATGGATCTTGCCCCTGTAATCAGAATATAGGGATAATCCTTCAAAAGCCGGGGGGTGCTTACCGGGCTGTGCGGGGGTTCTACATAAACAGGCAGAGGGTCATAACCGTGCTTCTCGAAGATCGTTGAGTGGATTTCCACCTTTCCTGTAGGCGTACTGAACCCTTTTTTCTCATAGGGTTTGTATTCAGGATCCAGGGGGACATATCCCTTGTTCTTAAACTCCTCGAAGGTCATGCCCATGCCCCGTACCCTGAAATCATTAAATTCATCGACGCTTTTCCAAGGGAGATACTTTCGATCCGCCCACGGTATTCTTCGGACGAGATCAATCACCATTTGGACATCATCTCGACTCTCGTAAAGGGGTTCCACGGCTTTCTGTCTCGCGGCAATGCAGTTCATGTACTGCTCGTCACAGCATTCATCCCTTTCCAGCCAGGTGGTTGCGGGCAACACGTAATCAGCAAGTTCAGCTGTGGGAGTCATGAAAAAATCGGCTACAACGAACAATTCAAGGCTCTTGAAGGCCTTCCAGGTCCTTCTGGTGTCCTGCATGTTGACAACGGGATTTCCCCCTGCAAGGAAGAGAGCCTTCAACGGATAAGGTTTCCCGTGGAGCATGGCTCTGGCGGCCAAGGCGGGGTGGACAAATAGAAAAAGGGGATCCGGCCCTGAAATGAGGGGAAACTGATCGCTTCCAAGACGCCCCTCGGCTGTCTCCCGAGGAAGTTTACAGAACCCGACCACACCGCCGGTGTTTATGTACCCCGGAACATGGGTCGGGAGCAGGTTGCCGCCTTTAACCCCCAGGTTGCCGGTGAGGGCGGCCAGGATGACAAGGGCACGGTCCGTCTGGGTCGAGTTCAGATTGTGTTCCACGGCAACCCTGTGGTGGACGGTCCCCGGCTTGGTACGGGCAAACAAACGGGCTGCTTCTTTAATCTGTGCCGCCGACAGCCAGGTAATCTCCGCGGATTTCTCCGGGGGGAAGGCCTTTATGTGTTCCTTGAGCTCATCGAAGCCATGACAGTACTGACCCACGAACGCCTTGTCATAGAGTTCTTCTGAAATGATGGTATGCAGCATCCCCAGAATGAGTGCCACATCGGTTCCCGGTCTGATCTGGAACCACATATCCGCCTGGGCCGCCAATGGCGTTCGACGGGGATCGACCACTATCAGCTTTGCCCCGTTGTTTTTCACCCCTTCCAGTAAATCTCTTCCCCTTGGAGGATGGGAAACCAAGGGGTTACCCCCACAAACGAGAACGCACTTTGAAGACACATAATCAGGGCCTACTTCCTGTGTAACGGTGTGCCCGACAGTGGCAATTTCGGCTACCATTGAGGGAGCAAAGCATATATGCAGATCTGTACTGACCACATTCGGGGTGCCCAGGGCGCTGGCCAGAAGCCGACAGGAAAAAAGAGATTGGCGGGGCGCTGTACCATGGAAAACACCCATGGATCTCTTTCCATATTTTTCTTTGACCTTGGTGAGTGCCGCCGCTATTTCGTCGAGGGCTTCATCCCACGAAATTCTCTGCCATTTGCCTTCCCCTTTTTTGCCCTCTCGTTTGAGGGGATACCTCAACCGGTCGGGATGGTAGGCAAATTGAGCATAATGGATTCCCTTCACACAGATGCAGCCTCTGCTCGACGGATGGTTCGGGTCTGGCTTTATAGTGGTGGCCTTCCCTTCATGAATATGCACCAGAGCGCCACATTCTGAATGACAGCCCTGGCATACTGTTCTCACAATTTTGTCCATCCCCATTCCTCTCCCATTGAAACGGCAATAAAAATCCTTTTTAGCTCCGCTTTAATTTGACCGCAATATGTCCATAAGGAAGGTGTCATCCACAGGCTCCGATTCTCAAGCTCGTACATGAGACTCAGGCGGAGAATGAGGAAGAGGTGACAGAATAACAAGATTTAGCTCGATTGACAATTCAAGAACATTTTGATAGCTTCCATCCAGTTTTTAGCAAATAATGGATTTTTTCTATTTCTGTTTTCTCCCTCATTTGACTCAGGGTTTTTGGCCACAAAAAGTAAACCATCCGGGTTCAAAGGATCCGGCTTTGGATGAACCCTGGAAGGGGTGATCTATGGGATCCCACTTTACCAAGTTCGAATCTCGAAGCACGAAATCCGAAACAAATTCGAATCTCGAACCTCACCAATGATCAAAACAGTGCCAACAGATCGAGAGATCTGCTACTTGTTCATCCAAAAAGGAAAGGGGGTGGTAAGAAAAGAATAGGAAAGCGGCTCAGCCCATCTATTAAGATTAACCCACCAAAGGCAAGTTTGGAAAGGAGAGTCTGATGAAAACGCAGAAGAGTTGTATTGCCCTTATCACTGCTCTTGTCTTAACTTCGGTTTTTGCCATTTTACCGGCAGCAAGCGTTCTAGCGAAGACCTTCACTCTAAGTTATGTCTCTTTTGTGCCGCTAGCCAATAAGGTTGAATTTCAGCTTGTTAAGAAAGGATTCATTGATAAGGTGAATGAACGGGCAAAGGGTGAGCTTGTCATCAATGTGCGCGGGGGGCCCGAGGTGATTCATCCCTTTGAGCTTGGCGTATCCGTTCAAAGAGGGGTTATCGATTACGCCCTCATTCCCCCCGCTTTTTTCGAGAACCTGGTTCCTGCAGCAGATTCAACCAAGCTCTCCATCTACACCGCAGACGAGGAACGGAAAAACGGCGTCTATGAATACATCCTGGAGATGTATAAGAAGTCAGGCCTGTACTATTTGGGGAGGCACGCCACCGATCCAGCCTTTTTCTTCCTTTTCATGAACAAACGCGTTGAAAAGCCGGAGGATTTTAAAGGGCTTAAGCTTGGGGGCAGTACCGCCTTTCATGGGTTCTATCAGGAGCTGGGCTGTGCCCTGACAACCCTCCCCATACCTGAATACCATTCGGCCATGGAGCGAGGGGTCGTGGATGGGCTTACCTCCTCTCTCTATGTCGCACTACAGTTTGGTCTGCAGGATGTTACAAAGTATGTCATCAGCCCTGGTTTTTACCGCGCTACACCTGCCCATGTAATCAATTTAAATACCTGGAACAGCTTACCCAAACACTTGCAGCAATTAATGACAGACTGTATGGCTGAATTTGAAAAGGAATATGTTGTATTAGAAAGAAAAGAGAGAATCCTGGCACTGGAAAAATGGAAGGAAAGTGGCCGGGAAATAATCGAGTTGTCTCCCGAAGTCGCCGCATGGTATCTCAAGGCAGCAAGTGAAGGTTCGTGGAAATACGCCGAAAAACGGTTCCCGGGCGATGTGGCTCCTAGGTTGAGGGAAAGAATAACAAAATAGCCGATCGCCGCCGTAATGCGCGAGGGATAGCGCGCAAACCTTTGACCCACAAGCAGCGCTCGGGCTTTCATTGAAACGCCCCGGTAACCGAATCCAGATTGCCAACGGGTGCTACAGGAAGAGGAAGCATCCCTGGCAATCTGGCTTTCTGATATTTTCTTCGCACCGTCAAACCAAATTAGGGAGGCCGGGTTCGAGGGATGATCCTGCTCGCGAAGCTCCTCAAAATTTATGACCATGTGATAAATGTCGCAGCCGTTCTAGCCGGGATTCTTCTCCTTTTCTTAATGACAAGTGTCTGCTGGGAAGTCGCCTCCAGGGACTTGTTCGGGCATCCCACCAGTTGGGTCGTAGAAGTTGCAGGATATATCCTCCTATATATTCCTTTCCTGGCGGCTGCCTGGGTGCTGAAAGAGGATGGGCATGTGAGAACAGACCTGATACTTAATTTGCTGAGCAGCAAAACTCAATATCTCATCGACACGATCACTTCTTTTGTGAGTGCCATTGTGTGTTTAATCCTTTCCTGGTTCGCTCTAAAGTTCACGATCTACCTCTATCAAGTTGCCTATAAAACCCCCACTTTTCTGATGGTCCCCAAATCTATAGTGGTCGGCGTTGTTTTTCTCGGCTTTCTTTTACTTTCCATTCAGTTCCTGCGAAGGACTTTCAGCCTTCTGAAAGCATGGAAATCGAGGTAGGCTCTTAGACGTGAATTCACCCAATGAAAAGAACGATCAGAATCTGTGATCACCTCATGAGGTAAAGCATGGCGGATTGGCAGCTGGTGCTTCTGTTTGTCTTTGGGGGTCTTATTCTATTGATGATGACGGGAATGCCGGTTGCTATCTGCTTTATGCTGATCAACCTGATAGGTATGTATCTTTTCTTCGGTGGTTGGATCGGCTTAGAACATCTCATCAATTCGATATATGCTACTCTAAACACTTTCGTTCTGCTCCCTGTGCCGCTGTTCATTCTCATGGGTGAAGTGATGTTCCACTCAGGGATTGCCCCCGTGTTGATTGATACCATAGACAAATGGATAGGACGCATACCTGGAAGATTGAGTTTGTTAGCCGTCGCCGCAGGTACGCTTCTTTCTACATTGACAGGGACCAGCTTGGCCAGTGTCGCCCTTCTCGGGGCGGTACTCACACCGGAAATGGAAAAAAAAGGGTATCAAAAACCTATGAGTTTAGGCCCTATCCTTGGCAGCGGGGGTTTGGCCATGATGATTCCTCCGAGTGCTCTGGCCGTCCTGTGTGGAGCCATTGGAGAAATATCGATTGGTAAGCTTTTGATTGCTATTATCGTCCCCGGCATTCTGATGGCTTTTTGTTATGCGCTATATATCATTGTTCGATGTACCCTTCAGCCATCCCTGGCCCCTTCTTATGATTTGGACCCTGTTTCTCTTCCTGAAAAGATCAAGCTCACGGTCTTGTATGTTTTACCGCAAGGAATTATTGTGTTTTGCGTTGTTGGATTTATGATTTTGGGGATTGCTACCCCTTCAGAGGCCGCAGCGACGGGGGCTTTTGCATCCGTCATCCTTGCTTTCGCTTACAGGCGAATGAACTGGACCATATTAAAAAAAGCGACTTCTGGAACCCTGAAGATAACGGGCATGCTGTTTCTCATTATAGCGGGGGCCTCTGCCTTCAGCGAAGTTCTGGGCAGCAGTGGAGCGAGCGCCGGCATCACCAATCTCGCAAAAGGACTCGCAGCACCTCCCATCGTTACCGTGATGGTGATGCAAGTCATCCTGCTGATTCTCGGTGGCTTTATGGACATTGTTTCCATCATGATGATTACGCTTCCTATATTTGTCCCTGTTGTTATCGCTTTGGACTTTAACCCTGTTTGGTTCGGCGTCCTGTTTCTCTTGAACATGGAGATGGCAACGACATCCCCTCCCTTCGGTCTTACTCTCTTTGTGATGAAGGGGGTCGCTCCAAAAGACACGACCATGAGAGATATTTATCTGGCGGCATTGCCTTTCCTGGGATGTGACCTTATTGTCATTGCACTGATCCTTGCTTTTCCACCCGTAGCGCTCTGGTTACCGGCATTGATGCGTTAATCCCCTGCCCAACCGGAAAGGGCAATTCTTACGTCCAGATTTATCCCAGGAAGTATTACCGGCCTTCCCACTACCTGGGAGATTACTGTTCTGATTACTGCTGGTGATTGTGATCGGATTTACTTGTTGGGAGCAGGGGTGGGTTCGTTTTGGCGGGGGCCTGGAATGGACACTCTTCGCAGATACTGTCATCTTTACACTTGGCACACACCTCTCCGGGCCTGATCTCTGCCATCGTCCTGCCTGTCGCTTCGAGTAGGACTTCCAGTGTCTTGGACATGGGTTTTCCCCTGAACCAAGCCAACCTGCGCAAAGTGGCACTGCCTCTTTGGGGTAGTTCTGGTGTGTAAGCCATAATGATCACCTCCTTTTCTTTGGTGTGCCGGGGCTCCCCCGAAACAGAAAAAGCCCAGCCGATCTGAATGACCGACTGGGCTACGGTTGTGGTTTGTGGCGGCAAAAAGACCGCCTGTTTCACAGACCTAAATGGTGGTTCTCACCTCCTTTCTCGTGGTGGCGAAGGTATGTTCTTGAAAAAGAATGGAATATCGGATATACAAAACGGATAGGAGTTGGCACAGCATGCCAGGGGACACTGAAAACTGGCTGGTCTAATTCTCCCTTGTGCCGGGGTAATGGATTGAGAGGGAAAGGTTCACCGAATTTGGGAAGCCGACAGGCTGGGTTTCATGCAAAAAGGTTGACATTCCGAAGGGATGCTGGAATTGAACCTGATTTGGGTAATCAACACCTCAGTGCCAGTCCATGATCGGAAACGAAATGGTGACGGATTCCAACTGGCCAGCAGATTGGGTTGCGCCAAAGGTTTTTTGGGAGGAGCCGGACAGATTATGAACAGCTCAGACTCAACGTTTTATGGTTGCTGGACACCCAGTCAGATTCAGACACACGCTGGGGTCGAATCAAGATCAGTAACTCATATCTGAGGATCCCTTGCCCGACCCCAGGGCCGGCGCTTCCCCTATATTGACATAACACCTCGATTTCTGTATGCTTAAATTCGCACTGGAATCCTCTTTCTCTCCGCCCGAAAGCTGATTGAACCGGACGGATACCGTCAGCCATAACCTATCATGGTGAAGCATCTATGAAAAGGGCTAAGATAGAACTCCCTAAAAAGAAGGTCGCGGAATTCTGCCGGAGGCACAATATTCGCAGGCTAGCCCTGTTTGGCTCCGTATTGGGGGATGACTTCACGTCGGACAGTGATGTGGATGTGCTCGTAGAATTCGAGCCGGGAACAAGAATGGGATTAAGGTTTTTCGCGTTGCAGGAAGAGCTATCTCGAATGTTAGGCCGAAAGGTAGATCTGAATACTCCCGGCTTTCTAAGCAAGTATTTCCGAGATAGTGTCATGGAAGAAGCCGAGGACCAGTATGCCTCAGGACAAAGATAGGATACGACTACAGCACATGCTCGATCATGCCACTGAGGCGATGCAAATGGCCCGCGACCGGGCAAGAGAAGACCTGGACACGGACAGACGATTGAACTTGTCATTGGTGCGTCTGCTGGAGGTAGTAGGCGAGGCGGCCACCCGCGTATCCGAGGCCACCCGAAGAGCCCATCCCCAAATAGCTTGGGCGGAAATCGCGGGGCTTCGAAACCGACTTGTGCATGGCTACGATGACGTGGATTTCGACATCCTATGGGACATCATCCAACTGGACTTACCCCCTCTAGTCGCGACTCTGACTGCCATTCTGAGACAAAGAGAATCTGAACAGAACTAGATTCCGGTTCGTGAATGCGAGGCTGCTCTGTAGAGCGACAAGGCATTCACACGTGAATTGGCAAGCTTTGTGGAATTCTTATCAAGATCATGGTTCATAGCTCAACATCTGACCTGGTCTCAAGTTCGCCCACTTCCTTTCGAGGCGGAGAAGAGTAAGCGTAGCTCCGTGAGCAGGCCTTGCGCCGCTACCCGACAAACGCGTATCTTCCTCTCATGAGAATCTCTTCCGATCTCTTCCTAGGCTACCTAAAGTGTCCTACCAAGTGCTGGCTTTGGTCCCTTGGAGAAAGAGGGACAGGAAACGCTTATGCCGACTGGGTTCGGACCCAAAGTGAGTCCTATTACAGCAAGGGGATCAAACGCTTGCTGAAGGGACTCCCAGAGAACGAATGCGCCATCTTCCCGCCTACCACTTCGAGTAGGCCTTCCAGTGTTTTTGTCATGGGCTTACCTCTTAACCAAGCCAACCTGCGCAAGGTGGCACTCCCGATTTGGGATAGTTCTGGTGTGTAAGCCATAATGATCACCAATGATCACCTCGTTTTTGTGTCTTTTAGAATTATTGCCACGCCGCCCTATCGACCATATATAGTCCCAATGTTTCTGGCTACTTGGACGATCCGGTCGATAAGGACGAGGAATGCTGAAGATGGATTAGTAAGAGCCCATCTCGTGGTACTTTATCTATGAGAAAATGGGAATGGATGAATAAAAGTATAGAATAAGAATAAAGGATAGGGATAGAAGTATGGGTATGAGTACGAGTATGTGTATAAGTATATGGATATACGGTATTTATTTATGTATGTATGCCAGGCCATCTCTTCCAAGTTGGCCGACAGCCCGGTTGCCGAGAACCTGTGGCGTACCTGCATTGGTCCTTGTGAAGGGGTGCCCCTTTCCGTGATCGGATAGGAGAGGGAACTGGAGGGACAGTAATGAGGGGGGGCTATAATAAATCTGGATTATTTTGCTTTTATGAGGACTATGGGGACCCGGTTACACACTCCGTGGGTGGTTGAGCGGATGACACACTATGAGCTGTTGAGTGATGCCTACCGTGCTTTCTCGTCTCACTTTTATAGGTTATCCATTTGCTTTAGTTCCAAGCACTGTCCCGCTTCAGACGGAATTGGAGTTTTCCTCAGATAGTGATAGCTATATCTAAAGGGAGGAAAACGCCCTGTCCAGAAAACAGGGGCCCATGAAGACCAGAGCAGAATGTCAAAGTGGTTTCCCTTTGACACCTAGGGAAAAATTCGCTATATTCATTCCCTAAAAAAGGAATCCTTCAGCTCAACTGTATTCCATCCCCAAAAAGGGATTTCTTATCAACCATTCTTATCAACTTTTTGCATGAAGAGGGAAGTCGTTCGCTGGCGCCTGTCGATGAACCTACGGAGGACAAGGTGAAGGAAAAACGGATACAGACAGATGTCCTGTGCATCGGCGCTGGGATCGCGGGCTTGATGCCGCCGGTCATTGACAGGGAGAAATGCACCGCATGCGGTGCTTGTGTAGAGTATTGTGCTGAAGACGTATTCTTTGGATCCGAAGAGGGGAGAATCCCGCAGGTCACACCTACCCGGAATTCTGTGCCCATTGCAGCTGCTGCGTTTATACATGCCCTGACAATGCCATATGGTTGAGAATCCCCCTTCCCATGCAACTGCTCTACAAGGACCCTGAGAGCAAGGTCTAGCAGGCGGCTGTTTCCCAGCGGCCTGGCAGTGAGACGCGGTCGAATTCTCAAAGGAATTTCTGAGACGCAAACCTCGAATATCTCTCATCACAGGAAGCGATGCGAAAGTATGACATCCTATCAGGCCTGTTTCTCTTAGCCGTCTCAGTCGCAATCTGTGTCGGCTCTTTACAGCTTCGTGTGGGGACCCTCACTGCGGCCGGTTCAGGGTTCTTTCCTTTGGTGACCGGCCTGGTCCTAGGTGTATTCTCCATCCTTATTCTGATGCAAGCGCAAAAGGAGCGCAAGGAGCCCATCAGATTCTGGGCCCCTGAAGCCAACAAGAAGGGCATAGCCCTGACCTTCCTATTCATCTTTCTCTATGCCTTGCTCTTGGAGCGGGTGGGTTTTATCGGCACCACGATCCTCTTCTTCCTTCTGGTCAGCCGTTTCGTGTGCGGCCATCGCTGGACAACGGCCGTCTTCTTCGCCATGGTGACGAGCTTTGCCACCTATTTCGTGTTCAGCGTTTTGATTCATGCCCCTCTTCCCCCGGGAATCGTTGAGAGGTTGTTCTGATGGACTTCTGGTCGAACATCGCCCTGGGTTTCTCCGTGGTCTCCGAGCCCATGAATTTCCTTCTCTGTTTTGTGGGGGTTCTCCTTGGGACCTTGATCGGGGTCTTGCCCGGCCTGGGACCCGGGCCTACCATCTCCCTGCTCTTGCCCTTGACGTATTATCTCAACCCTGTTTCCAGCATCATCATGGTGGCTGGAATCTACTACGGTGCAAAATATGGGGGATCCACCACCTCCATCCTCCTCAACATTCCAGGCGAGGTGGACTCGGTCGTCACCTGCCTGGACGGCTACCAGATGGCCCTCCAGGGAAGGGCCGGCCCGGCCCTGGGGATTTCCGCATTCGGTTCATTTATAGCCGGCACCTTTGCAACCCTGGGCCTGATGCTCGTGGGCCCGGCCCTGGCCAAATTCGCCCTGCGCTTCGGGCCCCCTGAGATCTTCTCCTTGATGGTTCTCGCCCTCACGCTTATAACCTTCATGTCCTCCGGCTCCCAGGCCAAGGGCCTGGCCATGGCCACCCTCGGCCTCTTCCTCGGATCGGTGGGGTTGGATATCTTTTCCAATGTGGACCGGTTCGTCTTTGGGTACAATTTCCTTTTTGAGGGGCTGGGAATCGTCCCGGTGATCGTCGGTCTCTTTGGCGTGGGGGAGGTGCTTACCAACCTGGAGGTGAGGCTGAAAACCGAGGTCTACCAGAAGAGGGTCTCTCACCTGCTCCCTTCCTTAAAGGACTGGAAGGACTCCGCCTGGCCTATTATCCGGGGCACCCTTATCGGTTTTTTCGTGGGCATTATCCCGGGCGGCGGGGGCATCGCCTCAACCTTCGCCTCATATACGATTGAAAAACGGCTCTCCAAGCATCCCGAGAAATTCGGCACAGGGGCCATAGAGGGCGTGGCAGGGCCGGAAGCGGCGAACAATGCCTGTTCGGGAGCTAACTTCATCCCCTTGATGACCCTTGGCGTCCCCACCAACGGCATCATGGCCATTATCTTCGCTTCACTGCTCATCAATGGTCTTCAGCCGGGCCCCATGCTCATCCAGGAGCAACCGGCTCTTTTCTGGGGGGTCATCATGAGCATGTATTTGGGCAACGTGATGCTCATCATCTTGAATCTCCCCCTCATAGGGATCTGGGTCCGATTTCTGACGATTCCCTATGCCGTATTGGCCCCGCTGATCCTTTTTTTCTGCCTCCTGGGCGCTTACACACTCAAGAACTCCGTGCCGGATCTGATCATCATGCTCATTTTCGGCATCTTCGGTTTTCTCATGAGGAAGTTCCGCTACGAAGGGGCTCCCTTGATCATGGGTTTTGTGATCAGCGAATTGGTGGAAGGGGCCTTCATCCGATCCCTGCTGATGTCTAGCGGCAGTTTTGCCATCTTTTTCACAAGACCCATCTCCTGCGTTCTCATGATCGTTGCCTTGATCCTTTTCATTCTTCCCTTTTTTGGGAAGAAACCGAGCAGGCTGGGGTCAAGTGACAAAGAGGGTTAATGCCCTTTGAGCAATCTCCCGTCCCCACTGCGGGGATTACAAGAGGAGGCTTCTTGTGGATGGTCCTTTTGCCCGTGTTCGATTCTTCATTAAGGGACAGCCATAATCGAAGAGCAAGTATAAAAATGGATGACGATGACGTACCCGAGCACGAACAGAAACACATAAACCTTGACGGCCTCGTAAAAAGTCCATCTGCGGCGTTGCGCTTCATCTTTCGTCGTTGCGGCGTACTTGTATGTACGCCTCGCTCCTCAAGATTTGCGCGCCTTGCATCTGGAGCTTTTTGCTGTGCCGTCCACCTTGACGACTTCTTACGAAGTCATAAACCTTAATTTTTTCAGGGAGGACAAAAAATGGGAGGAATAACCAGGATTAGGGGATTGGCAATGTCAGTCGTTGCTCTGCTTGTGGTCTTCACCGGTGCGGCAATGGCAGAGTACCCAGAAAAACCCGTCACAGTGTATTGTGTTTTCGCCCCCGGCGGCACTGTGGATACAAGTATCCGGGCCCTGGCTCTTAAAGCGGACAAGACCCTCGGCCAGAACATGGTGATCGTAACCAAGGACGGCGGGGGCGGGACCGTGGGGCTGGCCCTTCTCGCGGGGGAAAAGCCGGACGGATACACCCTGGCTGCCGGCACCAGCACAGGAATCGTGAGGGTCCCGCTGGCCCTGAAGATGACCTATAAGCCCCTTTCAAGCTTCACCTTTGTTTATGCCTATGCCGGGGCTGTCAGCGGCCTTTTGGTCAGGCCCGACTCCCCTTTCAAAACCTTCAAGGATTTTGTGGAGCATGCCCGGCAGAATCCCGGGAAGGTGACCTATTCCACGATGGGCACAGGTTCTCCCTTGCACGTCCTCATGGAAGTCATCGCCATGAAGGAGAAGATCAAGTGGGTCCATGTCCCGTTTAAGGGG
>Ga0180009_10003480_pt1 | contig 17859 bp, 19 predicted proteins | sample OS_PC_MetaG_FD_123537 | JGI IMG/M metagenome (GOLD analysis project Ga0180009, IMG submission 123537) | Groundwater microbial communities from the Aspo Hard Rock Laboratory (HRL) deep subsurface site, Sweden - OS_PC_MetaG | ecosystem: Environmental > Aquatic > Deep subsurface > Groundwater... | reverse complement strand
AATCAAGCGCCACCTTCCTCCAAGCCCTGGACCACCCAATTCTTCATTCTCAATTTTTTCAATGTTGAAAGGATCCTTCCCAATAAGCTGTGGCCTTATAAGGTTCATGATGGTGTGCTGGTCACCCTGAGTGCCGACTCCGCTAATACCCTCATCCGTGTCAATATAGGTGATGCAGTGGATGCTGGCATGCCTGGTCATATACCACATGGTAACCGGCCTGAACTCACCGAATCTGGCAAAGGGTACTGCTACCATTTTGGTTCTTACATCGGTTATCTTCATTTTTGCCCCTCGCTTTATTTTTTAAAGCGCTGCAAGCGCCTCATAGCTTCGGCCAGTCTTTCCTTGGGATGCGTGAGGGCAATGCGGAGATAGCCTTCCCCGTGTTTCCCGTACATGGAGCCCGGAATCATCCATACGCTGACCTGGTCCAGAACCTGAAAACAGAATTCCCTGGATGTGTATCCCCGAGGAATGGTAGACCAGATGTAGAAGGTGGCCTTGGGACTCTCCACCTCCAAGCCGATATCCTGCAGTCCCTGGACCGCCACATCCCGGCGTTCCCGGAAGATCCGGTTCCGGTCTTCCATGAAGTCAATGGGGCCGTTCAAGGCGGTGACGGCCGCCACTTGCATGGGATAGTACATTCCCCGGTCGGAGTGGGACTTGATTTTGGCCATGCCGGCAATCACATCCTTATTCCCCACCAGCATGCCGGTCCGCCAGCCGCAACAGTTATAGGATTTGGAAAGGGAGTGGAACTCTACCCCTACCTCTTTCGCTCCGGGAACTTGGAGAAAACTCGGTGGCTGGCAATCAAAACAGACTTCGGAGTAAGGGTTGTCGGAGACTGCTACAACATCATAGGCCTTGGCCCATTCAACGAGCTTTTGGTAAAAAGCTAAGCCTGCGCTTGCGCCAGTTGGGTTATTGGGGTAATTCACCCATATCATTTTAGCCTTTTTGGCAATCTCCGCTGGAATGGAGCCCAGATCCGGAAGAAACCCATTCTTCTTTAGCAGTGGGAAAAATTCTACCTGTCCACCCACCAACTTAACGCCTGCTTCATAAGAAGGATAGGAAGGATCGGGAACCAGGGCAGTATCCCCGATGTCAAGCAAACAAAGATGGATGAGGAAGAGCCCCTCGCTCGACCCTAAAAGAGGAATGACTTCCCTTTCGGGGTCTAACTGCACCCCGAATCTTCTTCCGTACCATCCGGCGATTGCTTCCTTTAAGGGCTTGTTGGAATAAAAACTGGGGTAATGATGGTGGTTAGGATGGCCAACCGCATCCCGCAGAGCGTCCAGGAGATGCTGGGGGGGCGTTACATCAGGATCTCCGAGCCCCAGATTGATTACGTCTCGACCCTCTTCCCTCATCTTGGTCAGGCGCATATTCATTTCCGTACCGAGATAACCCGAAAAGAGATCCAATCGCTTGGCAACTTCCATCTTCACACTCCTGATTTCAATGGCTTGGTTTCAAATTGGTTGATTTAATTTTTCCCTTAATACTTTCACTTTCACTATTCTTAAATGCTCTCTTCTTCATACACATTGGCAATGCAGCAAAGAAAGGTCACCGGCTCTTTGTCGCTCTCGTTTTTCATGCTGTGGACTTCCATGGTGGGAATGAAGATAAAATCATTAGGTCCCAGGACTTTTTCTTCGGCCACCTGATCAGTCTGGGAATCATGTTTAAAACATCTCACTCGCCCGCTCAAGATATACATGGTCTGGTAGTAAAGATGGTTGTGGATGGGAATCTCCCCGCTCGGACCCACGGTGAAGAATCGAAGACCATACTCCGGAGCCCCGTCGGGACCGGCCTGGGAGAGCCAGCGGATCCATACGTCCCTTACCGGAAGCGGCTTGCCTTTGTAAGGGTATGTGGCAATCTTTTGGTCTTTTTTATCGTTCACATTCATGACAATCATAGTTTTTCCCCTTTTCAAGCATTTAATCAAAGAAGCTGATTCTTAATCTGGTCGATGAAGTATCGAACATGATCTTCCATAAGCTGCCGCACCTTCTCGGAATCTCTTTTTCCCAAGGCATTATAAATTTCCTGCAATTGCCGGAGGATGATGGTAATGGAAATCATATCGGTGAGCGCGGAATTCCAGAGGCGGGCGCAACGACTATGCAGATTTTGGAGGATTTCCTGCAGAATCGGATTCTGGGCTGCTTGGTAGATAATCTCATGGAAACGGGTATCGATCTCGATGAGATGACGATGTCCCACTTCCTTTAAGGAGACATCGGCTTTTTCAATGAGCGTTTTTAATTCCGCGAGCTTATCGGCGGTGATGCGCTTGGCGGCAACCTCTCCGGCTAACCCCTCCAACTTAATTTTAACTTCGAAAGCGCAGCGAATCTCGTTAATGTCGACTGCAGAAACATAAGTCCCATAGCGGGGAATAACCGTCACCAATTTCATCTCTTCTAATTTTTTAATGGCTTCTCTTAAGGGAGTGCGGCTTACTTGGAATTCTTCACATAGTTCCTTTTCTGGAAGAAGCTTACCTGGGGGATATTCCATATAGACGATTCGGTCTCTTAAAACACTAAAAATTCTATTGTGAAGGGAACTTTTAGGAATAACCATATTATATTATTAATGTATATTTTAAAAATAATTTATAATACTTTATAGATATTTCTGATATATTTTTTAACCTCTGTCAAGTTAATTTTTTGAATTTTTCGAATCCCTCAAAAGGAACCCAACGCTAATTCACCAAAAAAATACCACTGTTTTGAAACTCGAAGACAATTCGAGATTCGACCAAGGAAAATCTCCGTAGTCGTTAAAAACTAGATTTTCCCAAAGCGAAAACAGCTAAACAAAGACCACGAGAAACTGCCCCGAAAAACAGGTGAAAATAACGCCGGGAAACGGGAGCGCAAAGAATGACCACCCTGCACTCCCAAGCTCTTCCTCGAGGGCAGTTTTCACCAATAGTTGAAAACTAGGTTAAGCTTAAGGATGATAATCGCTCTTATAACTGCCCTGTCTCGCCCCAGCTTGCCAACAGTTTTTGATAAGCGGAATCTTGATACCGTTCCAAGGAGAAAGCAGGCGCATAGAGGGGCAGTTGGCTGCCAGTGAGGTGGGCGGCCAACAGTTCCCCTGCGCCGCAGGAAGCCATGATCCCGTATCCGGAGAGGGCCCCAATCAGGTAGGCCCCCTTAACGGGAAGAGGACCAATAAGGGGGCGATTCTCGCGAGTCTTCGTGTAATACCCTCCATCTACCATTGGCTTGGGCAGGCGACCGAAATAAGCGCGCCTGCAAAAAAGTGGTTCCATGCTCCCGAGCACGTTCCAGCAAGTACATTCCCAGTTGTTGAGCACTTAGCCAACCGCAGCGCCGAGGATGAACCACCGCCACAGTGCGTTCGGAGAGGTAAGGAAAATGCTTGCGGATGAGGGTTTGATCGGTGATCAAGTCCGAACCTGGGGGTTCGCCTTCAAATCCTTGGGGGGGAGCAGGGAGGTACGGCGAATCAGCGTTCTTCGCTGGGTGGAAGCGTACGGGTCCGGCCCCCAGCTCGGCAGCTTCCTCGGCAACGCGTTGAAAGGTCGGGATCCGGGCTGGATCGGCAGTAGCAAACAGGTACCCTCGCCGATTGAGGTTGAAGCGATTGCCGCTTTCGCGGGCTAGATTCTCCATGATATCTATACTACGATTCATCAGGCTGACCATGGCATCGCCCGGTCCCGGCCACCAATTGCGGTAGCACTCGGTCGATTTGTCACTGGTCAGCGAAAGGGGTGGGCTTTCATCAACGAGCACCACCTTCTTGATGCCGTGTTTGACACTCAGGTGGTAGGCTGCGGCAATACCGGCGATGCCCGCACCGCAAATCAGGATATCAGCCGTCGATTTATCCACCTTATCTCCTGAGATTTTTATTGGGAAAAAAAATTCTGCAGGCGCCGGATGGCCTCCTTTAACCTTTCTACGGAATGGGTAAAGGCAATGCGCAGGTACCCTTCTCCAAACTGTCCATACAGCGATCCCGGGATCATCCATACGTTGGCTTGTTCCAGAGCCTTAAAACAGAAATCTTGAGAAGTATATCCCTCCGGCACTCTGGCCCAGAGGTAAAAGGTTGCTTTGGGAAGATAGGTCTTCAAACCTATTTTATTGAGGCCTTCCACCAAAACCTCTCGGCGTTCTTGAAAAATTTGATTCCTTTTTTCCATGAAATCATCGGAACTGTTCAGGGCGTTGATAGCAGCCAGTTGCATGGGGTAGAACATTCCTCGATCCGAATGGGCCTTAATCCTGGATAAGGCAGCAACCAGGTCCTGGTTCCCTACTACCATTCCGGCTCGCCAGCCACAGCAGTTGTATGATTTAGAAAGCGAGTGGAGCTCCACTCCAACTTCTTTGGCTCCCGGGAATTCTAAAAAACTGACCGGACGGCGGTTATCGAAATAGACTTCCGAGTAGGCGTTGTCCGATACGACTGTCACATCATAGGCCTTGGCCCAGGAGATGAGTTTTTGATAGAACTCCGGGGGCGCGGTAGCGCCCGTTGGATTATTGGGATAATTGACCCAGATCATCTTCGCCTTCCTCGCCACCTCGGTTGGAATCGAATCCAGGTCGGGGAGGAAGTCGTTTTCCCTCAGTAAGGAGACCTTTTCCACCTGCCCACCGACTACCTTAACCCCTGATGAGTAGGAAGGGTAAGAAGGATCGGGGACCAAGGCAACGTCTCCGGAATCCAACAAACAGAGATGGATCATAAAGAGGCCATCCGTCGAGCCCAGGAGGGAAAGCACTTCCCGGTTGGGGTCGAGGTCAACACCGAAACGGCGTTTATACCAATTGGCGATGGCATCTTTCAGCGGCTGGTTCGGATAGAAGCTTGGGTAATGGTGGTAATCGGGATGCCCGACCGCTTCTTGTAAGGCCTGGAGGATATGCTCGGGGGGATTGAAATCCGGGTCTCCTACGCCCAGATTGACCACATCCCGCCCCTCTTGTTTCATTTTGGCTAGGCGCATATTCATTTCCATCACCAGAACCCCCTTGAGGGGTTCCATCCTTTTGGCAATTTGCATCTTTTCCCCCTTGGTCCTAAATTTTAAAATGACTGAAGTTTAGAGACGATCTGGCTCATATCCATCGGCAGTGCAGCATAGGAAGGTTATTTATTTTTCCCTTTAAAGCTTCAAAAAATTTCTACTTTTTTTAACAAGTTGTCAAGAGAATTCTGGATGCACAAAGGGCTGGCTATTGACAAAAGAACTTGATTGCCATATCGTTCGTCGAGGTTTATATGCGAAGCAGTAAGCTCTTTCCATCTTCAAAAATAAAGGGGGCGATCTCCAATGTTTAAAAAAGTGGATCATATTGCCATCGCGGTGCGCAACCTGGAAGAATCAAAAAAAAGACTTCAAGACCTTTTCGGGGCAAAATTCATTGTCGAGAAGGTAAATGCAGAAGGGCAGTATAAAGTGGCCATCCTCCAGGTGGGAGAAAGCACTTTTTCCATGTTGGAGTCAACCAGCCCAGAAGGATTTGTGGCCAAACATATTGAGCGTTTTGGCGAAACCATGCAGCATATGGGTATCGAAGTGGAGAATTTAGATCAATTTATCGAACATCTCCATTCCCGGGGGGTGAAAACTTCCGCGTATACTGAAATCGCCGGAGTTCGCAAGGAGGTTTTGGTCGGCGCGAAAAATCCCCTCGGGGTTATTCTCCAGGTTTTTGAGTGGTTGGGAGATTATAAAAATGCTTCGCCCGAGGAGCGAATGACGAAAGTGTGGGGCTAATTGAAAATATTTTCCTCATCTCGCCAGACCGTCGCCATCAAAGGAGGGCCTGAATATGGAAACTATAGAAAACAAGGAGAGTGCCAAAGATGAATGAAGAGGAAATCAGAAAAAGAACCCAAGAAACAGCTCGAAAATTATTTAGCCAAGGAGCCAAAATTGACCCTCCCTATTTAATGTGGAAGGAGTTTAACCGGGATCTGGCCAACGATTTTTCCAAGTTCATAACCGGCAACCTTTATTCCCGTACGGTTCTTTCCCTCCCGGAAAGACAGATGGTCGCCTGTGCTATGTTTGCTGCTCTGCGGGCAACAAAAGAATTCAAGCTCCATGTCAATGCGGCCTTGAATGTCGGTTGCGATCCCAGAAAAATCGCCGAAATCATCTTCCAGGTCGCTCCTTATGCCGGAATGCCCGCGGTGAACGATGCTCTGGAGGTCTACCGCGAGGTCTTGCAAGAGAGAGGCGAATGGCCTATCAAATAATCAGCCTTTATATCGTAAGCTCTCCAATCAAGGTTGATGAATTTGTAAAAAGTTGTCATTCCCGCGCCGGCGGGAATCCAGGAGGAATGAAAGGCATTGGAAAAACCGGATTCCCGTTTTCACGGGAATGACGGAAAAGTCAACGGAAAGACTTTTTACGAGACTCTCAAAGTTTACATTGGCCCGTTTGGAAAAAATGGATAATTTGAATAGCCGGGGACAAAGCAGGAAGTACGATCCTTCATTTACCGTGATAGAAAAATCGGTCTGCTAATACGAGAATCCTTTTGAGCTTTGCCGGCGAATGGATGGCGGCCCACCGAACCATATTGTGCCAAAAACTGATCGGCTTATTCCATGGGCAAAAATTGATACAGCGACCGCCACATGTGCTCCATTTTTTCCGGTTGACCGCCCAGAAAGTCAGGCATCGTTCGGCATGGATGTACCATTTGCGAAAACCGGGGTTGTTGTGTAAAGGATCCGCTAATTTTTCGGATGGTGGGCCGAAAGGTATGGCGCCGACTGGGTATTGCCTGGCGCATTCTTCACAAGACAGGCAGAACTCATGAACGCCAAAAGAAATCGGTTTGTCCGGCTCAATGGGCAGATCGGTGGTAACCGCCTTTAGACGCATATTGATACCAAATTCGGGAGACAAGACTCGGCCGTTGCGGGCAAATTCTCCCACGCCAGCGTCAATGGCCATGGGCACCATTAACATTTCTGGATTCCTCCCCAGCGTTTCGCGATATACAGCATCGTAACCTAGCCCGCGAATAAAATCAGCCAGATGGGTCGTTATAAATTTTAAGTTAGAGTACGTGTGAGCAACGGCTAAGCTGGAAAGATGAGAAGGCGAAGTTTGATTCAGGGGGCGAGGATGGGAGACAACTGCGATTATGGCGTAAGGATGAGAAATGTCGACATCTTTGTATATCCAGCGTGGGTCTATCCTGGTTATGCGCACCATCTCCGCGCCGAAAAAAAGAGCTACTTTTTTGATGAGCCGGGTCATTTCCACCTGATCGGTTATTTCTACCCGCCCCCCTGAGTCGGTTATCGGCAGGCTCTTAGGTTCGTACTCGCGGCACAACCTCCATGATGCTGCCGTTAAGCTTTGGCCGATTCGGTCTTCCGGGCTCAACTCGCTGTAGGGTAAAGGAGAGCTGTAATGATCTACCCCTGTGCGTTCCCGGAATCGCGTGCGGAATTCTGCCCCGAAAGGGTTGTTCGCCAAAAGGGTTAGAAAGGCGTTCTTCCGTCGGTCGAAGCGCTCAATGGGTTTAATTATATACCTCTCGTAAGTGGGTCGCTCAACTTCATTGACCCCGAGCAGTCTTCGTAGTTTTTCCTGGGATTGAAGCTTCTTCTCATATGGCCGGAGAGCATCCTTGAGTTTTTGCATCTCTTTCAAGCTAACCATAAAAACCTCTACCGTGCCCTCAATTAATTTACCACCTTCTAACTTCTGAGGTAGAGCTTCATTAAAATGGGTTCATCTCCCAATTCGTTGGTTGGTCTTCCTCTGGCCTGCCGGGCAAGGGCCCGGAAGGAGAGGTCCTCCTTTACGACGATGCCTTCAAAAAACCGGGGCGCCTGAACTCCGGGTCAGGATAGGTATAAAACCCCTTGCCGGTCTTCACTCCGAGTTCTCCCCGATTGATCATCGCCTTTAAGGCTTTCGGCGGCCGGTCCTTCGGGTCGCCGGATTCCTTGTAATAAACCATTTCAATATCATAAACTACATCGAGACCTACGCCGTCCATAAGGCCAAAAGGCCCCGGTGACATACCGCTCCAGTTCATCCAGCCCCGGTCGACATCCCTGAAATCCACATACCCCCCGGCCCACATATAAAGGGCCTCCCGCTTTATCGCCCGCCAGATTCGATTAAAGCAGAAGCCGAGGATCTCCTTTTTCACCGTCAGAGGGATGCAGCCGATGGATTGGACCCATTCTTTGCCGGTTTTAATGATGCCGGGCAGGGTGCGGGTTCCTCCCATTACATCAACGATATTCCTCCCCTGGTCAAGGGAGTAGAAATGGATGTTCAGGCATTTCTCCGGACGGCCTGTGGCCTTCTCCATACGCGAGACCGGGATGGAAGAACTGTTGGTGGCCAGAATGGCCTTCCGTGGGGTCAGGATATCCAGCTGCTTGAACACCTTCCGCTTTAGGGCCAGGTCCTCGGGAACAGCTTCAATGACCAGGTCGGCTCCGGCCACCGCCTCCTTTAGACTGGCGCATTGTTTGACCCTCCTGGCGCCCTTTTTCATCTGCGGCCAGGGGATGGTGGGCTGGCGAGATGAATTCTGCATACGGATTTTTAACCGCTCGAGCACCCGCCCAAAAGAGGCGGCATCGATGTCAAAAACCGTAACGATATAATTGTGGCAGGCGGCCTGGATGGCGATTTGGGTACCGAGGATCCCCGTCCCGATCACGGCGACATTTTGAATTTTCATCTTTTCCTCCGAGACTTCATGGGTTTTAGTTCCTTGCTTCTAAATTCTGGTCACCTTACTGACCACAGGTTTGCTGATCAGACCTTGACAATCCTCGAGGAAACCCTTCTCAGGGAGTACATATTACAATCGGCAGGTCTTTCATGGTGATGAGTCCGGGTGGAGCCTCGACGACGCGGCGGGCAGAATTGACAGTAATTGCGGCCGTGGCTATATCCCCGTGGGTGCCTCCTTTGATTACTACTTCCATATTAGGAGTGCCGGATATATATATGGCATCGTAGGACTCTGGAGCCCCTAAAGAAGCCTCAAATTCTAAAGTAATGATTTCTTCCTTTCCTCTTAATCCATGGCCCAACTGCCGAACCCCTGCAGTTTGTCCTGATTCAACGGTGATATACTGGCTCTTTACCCGTTTCTTAGCTATCACTGGCTCGATGGTTTCGGTAATATCATCGAGTTTCCAACCTAAGCCGGCGGCAATCATAGATATAGATTCGGTAATTCCCACGTGCCTCAGGGTTCCATTATCCACTAATTTTTGGAATTCCTCTGGAGTACAGCCAGTGCCGATCTTTTTTTGAAAAGGAAGACGACGGCTGCTGGCATCCTGGATTCTTATGGCTTTTACCCTCTTCACCTCCTGGCAGACAGCCGTCATGAACAGCACCCAGCTGTCCATAAGAAAGCCGGGATTGACCCCTGTACCTAAAACGGTGACCCCGTTGGCTTTGGCGACCCGGTCAACTTCAGCTGCGAGCTGGGGATGGCTATGATACGGATAGGCTAACTCCTCGGTGGTGGAGACGATGTTCACACCGCATTTCAGCAGCTTGGTCAGCTGGGGGGCAACGGTTTTAAGGGAGGAGCTTGTTTGATGGAATACAACGTCCACTTTATTTTTGGACAAGAGGCGATCTACATCATCGGTTATACGGATCCCCAGTTTCTTGTCCCAACCAATAAGTTCCCCCAGGTCTCTTCCGACCTTCTCCTGGTCTATATCCACTGCCCCCACCAGCTTAATATCGGGCCGCTGCAGGGCTAACTTGGCTACCGCGCAACCAATGGGGCCACATCCGAATTGGACCGCACAAATCTTTTTCTTCATTGAATTTACCTCCGGTGTTTTTTCTATTTTAACCTCTCCACCAGTTCCCTTTCCCCCCATCCCTCTCCCCGCCTCGAGATTGTATCGCATTCTCGGAATCGGAAGCCCCAGGCGGAAGGGCATTCTCTCGGCCTCCTGAGGCAGTAAACCTCCCACCTATGCTTCCTCCTTCATGCCTTCCCGCCCGGGTTACGACATAGTCTCCTCAGGGGAAGAAGGGAAGCAGCGTGAGGGGGCAGAATGCCAAGAGATTAAATGCGTTTGAATGATCTACCTCAAAAAAACCTCACGAGACAGCTTTCTTCATCTCCCGAGCAACCTCTTCTGTCGCTGCAATGACCCGTTGGATATCTTCTTCCGTATGAGCGAAGGATACAGCCCCCCCTCCGTGCATGACAAAAACTCCATGGTTGATCATCCGGATCCGAAATTCATAATCGACTTTCTCCAAATCGGTAAGCTGATTCATCTGATTGGGGTTCTTAACTACGGTTTTAGCGTCGTAAGGAAAATAAAGGCCACACAAGGAACCCATGCCGGTGGTCTTGGCTACGATCCCGTTTTTATTGAAAGCCTCGGCCATTCCCTCTCTTAATTTTTTACCGAGTTGACCGATTCGGGGGTAGATCTCTTGGGCATGATTTTTGAGGTAAGTGACAACTCTATACCCCACAATCATGGAAAGAGGCGAGCAGGAAAAAGTACCCCCTCCTACCATAACACTTTCTCCTTTGGGTCGTTTGACGGTGGCATCGCATAGAGAAAATATATCTCCTCTTCCAGCAATGACTCCCAGGTTGGCCCCACCCCCGCTAACCTTGCCCATCGTTACCATGTCGGGTTTAATCCCATAAACTTCCTGGGCGCCGCCCAGAGCGATCCGATATCCCGTAATAATCTCATCCAGGATAAGCAATGCCCCTAATTTGCTGGTTTCTTGTCTTAACATTTTCAGATACTCTCTGTCCGCAGGGATCAAGCCTCCCGAACCGACAATCGGCTCAATGATGACTGCGGCCAAATCTTCCTTTACCCGGTGAATCGTCTCCAAGGTTGATTCCAGGTCATTGAAAATGATGGGTTGGGTATAGGGAGCGATCCCCGGTAAAACTCCCATACTTTCCGGTTTTTCATACGGACCGCGAATGGCCCACATGAGTTCATTGTTGGCTCCATGCCAACCACCCGCCACTTTAAGAATCACCCGTTTTTTGGTGAATCCCCTGGCCAGACGCACTGCGTGCATGGTGGCCTCGGTGCCGGAAACCCCGAAGATGATCTTTTCCGCACACGGAACCGTCTGTTGAATGAGTTCAGCGAACTGGACTTCATACTCATGTACGATCCCCCAATGGGTCCCGACCTCAAGGACCTCTTTCAAAGCTTCTTGCACAGTCGCTGGTTTATGGCCTAAAATCAGGGCAAAGTGCCCCATCCACAAGTCCACATATTCGTAGCCATCTACATCCCATATTTTGGATCCTCCCACCTTTTTCACATAAAAAGGATAAGGGGGGATGAAACGGAACCTATGGCTGACACCTCCCGGCATAACCTTTTGGGCTCTGGCAAAAAGTCTCTTTGAGCCAGGAGTTCGATCCAAATATTGCTTTAGGTAATCTTTTTCCACCATGAAATCATCCCTCCCAAGAGTTGATTGATACTCTTACTCGGGGCAATATTTAAAAAATAGCATCCAAAAAGGCAATCTATTTTGTGCCCCCCGAGAATACGGCGTCTTCTCCCCAAACTTCGGCGTCATAGATTCTTTCCTGAACCCTCTTAATACCCCTCTCCTCGACCTCTCTTAAATTTTTATGATTTTGCCATGGGTTTCTCTTTTCCCCAGTAAAGCTGTGGGGGATATTAGGGTAAGAAATGTAGTGGGTTCTGAGCCAATATTTTTTGGTCTATTAACACACCCCTAAAATCATGTCAATTGGAAAAAGTAACTTGCCCCCCTTCACTTTTTATTTTCTTTCATGATTTCAGAAGGATTATCAGGACCCGGCGGGGAGGTGCTGCGCGCCGGCCAAACGGTGGGAGCAAACCTTTCTGCACCCCTTCACTCTGCCTCCGCAGAAAGAGAGCACAAAAATCATATATCCTTGCTCCAACGGCGGAAGTAAAGCTCCAGGTCATGGAAGAACCACCACCTTTTGGCCCAGCGCAGCACCTCCCCGCCGGGTCCCCCTCTTTCATCACCCTCCCATCCGGGCTCCGTTAATCAAAGTAAATTCATCAACCTATTGAAAAGTGAAGGGGGGCAAGGAAAAAGTAACTTTATCTTAAAAAGGGGATAATTCCTGATATAATAGGAAATGTAGCCGAGGGGAACAAAATTGGTGGTTCAGGAGAAAAAAATGAAAAGGCGGGTTTGGTTCATCATGAGCGTGGTTGCGCTGCTTTCTGCTTGTGCACCCGTTATCTCCAAACAAGGGCTGAGAGAAATGGACCCTGGGATTACTTTCCAGAGTTTCCTCCAAGACCCAGATCGGTTCAAAGGAAAGGTAGCCCTTTTAGGTGGACAGATTGTAGCCACAAATGTAAAGGAAGGCAAAACATGGGTTGAGGTCCTCCAAAAGCCTTTGGACTCGCAACAAAAGCCGGAAGACACGGACGTGTCCTACGGACGTTTTCTCGTGCACTTTATGGACTTTCGAGACCCGGCTATCTATTCTGGAGGGCGGAAAATTACGGTTCTGGGAGAGGTACAAGGGAAAAAAGTGATGCCTTTAAAGGAGATGGATTACACTTACCCGGTCCTGATTCCGCGGGAATCCCACCTTTGGAAAACCGAGACCGGCAGTGGGCCGTTTTTTCACTTCGGTATTGGTCTGGGCGGGGTGTTCAGATGAAGGGGTGGCTCTTTTTGACCTCTTTGGCGGCAGGGCTGACCATTTCTTGTGCTCCTATCTCTAAAGAGGTTTTACACCGGGTGGACAAGACCCTAACCTTCCGGGATATCCAAAAAGACCCGGGTGCTTACGCCGGAAAGACCGTTTTGTGGGGGGGAGTGATTATCGAGACTTCCAACAGGCAACAGGAAACGCTGATTAAAGTCAGGCAAACAGAATTGGACTTCCAGCAAAAACCCACCAACCTGGATCGTTCCCTCGGACGCTTTTTAATCCGGCAGGCCGGCTTTCTTGATCCCGCTATTTACAAGGAAGGGCGCGAGATAACCGTCGCCGGGGAAGTGACCGGAAAGGAAGTTCTACCTCTCGGGAATAGCCAGTATGCCTACCCGGTTCTTTGGGCCAAAGAGATTCACCTGTGGGAGCGGCGCTCAGAGTACCGGCCGATTTATCCCCCTTGGTACTACGACCCCTATTATTTTCGGTGGCACCACCATCCCTACTGGCGACATCCTTATGGGTGGTAAAGAAACGCCAAGCGCAAGGCAGGGGGGAAAGGGAGATCTCCCCTGAATTCACTCTTATTTAACCAAGGGCGGAGTGGATGGCTGGAAGAGGAAAAAATCATAGACGGCACGGGCAATCTGAGCAATCGCCCGTTCTCGTTCCGGAACCTCTCTTTCCGAGGACTTCACCAAGACGGCAATGGCGACGTGTCCAGCATTATCTGGGAGCGTAATAATCCCCACGTCATTGGTTATTCCTCCAATCGTACCCGTCTTGTGCGCAACGGTGGTTTCTGCGGGCAGGATGCCTTTGAGCCGGGCCTCCCCTGTTCGACACCGCTCCATAATATCAAGGAGCAATGCTCCACTTTCCCGTTTCAGGAGGTCCCCGCGGTAAATCCGTTCTAACAATACCCCCATGGCTTCAGGCGTTGTGGTATCGCGGGGATCCGCCTCAAATTTCGCGGCTGCCGATTTCCTGGACTCGGGTGTCGTCGCCTCATAGAGTTTTTTAAAGAGTTCCGGCGTCCATTCGGTTTCTGGCGGTAAGTTGTAGCCCTCCACGTCAGCAATTAAATTTATCGTAGGCCGATGAATCTCCATATCCCGGATGCCTAAAGCCCTCATGCGGGCCGTGACCGCTTCTGGGCCACCGGCGAGGCGTAACAGCAGATCGGTGGCGCTATTATCGCTATATATATCTCAAATTGCCTCTGTGCCCTCTGTGGTGAATCGTTTTTTTGGGTAACAATTATTAAGGCGGGGACAAAAGGCTCGCTCCGCCCTAAGTCAAGACGAAATCTGTGGACGGCGGCTGGCCCAGGGTCGAGCTGCTTCCAGTTGGGCTGCCAGGCGGAAAAGGGTAGCTTCATCTCCGAACCTCCCGACGAAGTGCACGCCCACGGGTAGGCCATCAGCATTCCAGAACAGAGGCACGGACATTGCCGGTTGTCCGGTAGCGTTGCATAGCGGTGTGAAGGGGACAAAGGCCGCCGCCCGGAATAGGCCCTGCAGAGGGTTTTCCGGGGTGGAATCAAACATTCCGAGAGGTAATGGGGGTTCGGCGAGGGTGGGGGTGAGCCATAAATCGTATTTTTGAAAAAACCGCGCAACGTCCCGAGCAATTCTCTGGATCAAAGTAAGAGAAAGGAGATAAGCCGAAGCACTCTGCTTTTGGCCCATTTCGTAAATTGCCCAGGTCAGCGGTTCAAACTGCTCTGGAGAGGGTTTCCGACCGGTTGCCAGGCTTAGGCCGTCAATGGTCCAGGCACATCCTCCCGTCCACAACCCTATAAAGGCCTGGCTAAATAATTGTCCGTTCGATCCGCTCAATGGCTGCTTCCACAAGTTCGATCGGCTTGACCTGTTTGCGTCGCACCAGGTCGGCAAGGGCTGCGGCATCGAGAGAGGTGTATTCAGCTGATTTCATAACGGGCGTTCCTCCTGTTCTATAATTTTAAGGGTTCAAGAATTCCTCGTGATCACCCGCCCCCCCAGGATGAAGGTGATCCCGGAAAGGGCGGCCACGAAGAAAACGGAAGCATGAAAAGAACCCGTAAGATCTATGAGCAAGCCAAAGACCACCGGCATCACCAGAGGACCGACGTTGCCCAGCGAAGAGATAAATCCAACCACGGTGCCAATAGAAGATGAAAAGTTTTCTTGCTCTGCCGGCAGGGCCAGAGTGATGGTAAGTACCCCGATAGTGGTGAAGCCGGAAAGGAAAAGGCAGAAAAGCAAGAAGGGAAAAGGGGCATAATTGATCCCCATGGTCGAGGCCGCAGCCAGCAAACCGAGCAAAATAATGGTGTTCTTCCGGTTTGGAAACCGGTCGGAAATCCATCCCACCACCGGCCCAGCCAGAAAGAATCCAAGGGGCAACAAGGAGGCTAAGGCTTTGTCTATCTTTTTCATCTCTAATACCTTGGGCATCCAGGTGGCCAGGGTATCATAACCTCCCATGGCCGCGCTCATGAGCAGAAGGAGAATCCAGACCAGGGGGTTTTTGAAGACCGTTTTGAATTGGCCCGGTTTAGAATCGGGGGTACTTTTCATCGAGCTTTTCGCCCACCCCCACCAGAGAATGCCCATTACCACAGCCAGGCCGCCGCAGAAGAAGAGAACATACCTCCAGTTTATGATCTCCAGGAGGAGGGGGGTAACCCCCAGAGCTGCGGCGTTGCCCACGGCAAAGCCCGAGATATAAATCCCTGTTGCCAGCCCGAGGGGCCTCCCGGCCGACCATTCCTTAATAATCAGCGGCAGGCAGGGCATTACGGACGCCAGGCCCAAGCCGAGGATAAATTGACTTGCCAGCAGCATTGGATAACTGGGAGCAAAGGCCCGGGCCAGGGCAGATGCCGCCGCAATGGGCAAAGCAATCTTGAGGGTCCATAGATAACCGATGCGGTCGGCGATCAGTCCCCAGGGAATACGGAATAGAATAAGGCTGAACATGGAAGCCGAGTAGACCATGCCGAATTCGGCATGAGACAGGCTCATCTGCCCGATCATAATGGAGGCCATAGGGGCGGTGGCGAATAATAGGAGGTGCAGGAGGAAGGCGAGGAGGAAAGAAAAGGAAAGCATTACCCCGCGCATTTGGTTTCTCCTGGATCTCTGACGCCAAGGCTTCTCAACAGGTACCCCAATTAAAGGCAGCCGCCCCTTATTCTTTTCCCTTTAAGATTTTATGGGCGCTTCTTAAATTTGAAGGAATCGAAACGCCGTAAGGGCACTTATCCAGACATTGCTGGCAATCAGAACAGGCTTGGGCATTGGCTGGTAATGAACCATACTGGCCCTGGGCCCAATCTTTCAGGCCATATTCCCGATAATAGTTTTCATAGCGGAAAACATCGGGAATGGGGATTCCCTCCGGACAGGGAAGGCAATAACCGCAATTACGACAAAACCCCTTTCCTGTTTCTCCGGCAATCCCCATGAACCTTTTAATCTCCCCAGCCGACAATTTTCTCGGCTTCTTCCCCACCGTTATATTTTCTTCCAATTCATCGAGAGCCATCATGCCCGGGATGGCGCAGGTAATATAGGGGTTGGAAAGAACATAGCGCAGGGATAGCTGCGCTGGCGTTGCCCCCCTGAAGAACTCTGATCTCCAGCCCTTGGAAGGCCTTTGGGCCAGCCGCCCCCCGGCTAAAGGCTTCTCTGAGAGATCTTTCCTTCCTTCCGGGCCTTTTCCAGCTCTTCCAGGCCACCGGCATTGAATATTTTTTCATATTCCGGCCCGCGAACATCGTGGAAAAGGAGAAGGTCGATCCATTCGGTCCGCAACCGGCGCAGGCTTCGCTCCAGCTTTCTCCGGACTCCCGGGCCGTCTCTTTCATCCACCTTGGTGGCGAGATAAAACTCCTGGCGTCTCTGCCTAAGGGCCTGCCCGATCTTTTCCTCGCTGTCGCCGTAACAGTCTGCTGTATCTATAAAGTTGATGCCGGCGTCGAGGGCTCGATTTAAAAGGGCTTCACATTCCTTCCTCCCGACACGCGGCAGTTTGATGGCTCCAAACCCGATCACGGAAACAGCCCATCCTGTCTTGCCTAAAATTCTCTTTTGCATCTTTAATCGTCCCCGAAACTCAATTTCTGGGGAGTTTTATTCCTTTTTCACCCCGTAGCTGATTGACGAATATATGCGCCTGGCGCAGCGGTTCGGGGATCCGGTATCCCCGGCACAGGGAAAGCACAATTTGTACGCTGGTATCTATGCCCATTTTATGCCCTGGGGATACGTAAACGGGTTTCACTCCCGTTCGCGTGCGCACCACCATACCCACGGTTCGCCCTTCATGCCTTAGCGGTACAGCCTTTCCTCGATCCATAGCAGGCTCTTCATAGGTTCCTATTAAGCGACTCTTGGCGCAGCCGATCGAAGGAAGGCCGAGTAGCACTCCGAGATGGGCAGCAATGCCCATGGAACGCGGGTGGGCGATCCCCTGTCCATCGACCAATAGCACATCCGGCCTGGTCTTAAGTTTGTAAAATGCCTTAATCAGGATCGGAGCTTCCCGGAAGGTTAGGAGGCCTGGTATGTAGGGAAAGGTAGCCCGGCCCTCGGCCGAGGCACTTTCCAAGAGGGTCAGATCCGGGTAAGAGAGGAGAAGGAAGGCAGCATATAAGCGATCATCCCTACGGCTGTAGGAAACATCACCCGCCGCGATGGTTCTCAACGAGATTTCCCCCCTTTTTTGATGGAGTTTCTGCCGCAGATCTTCCTGAATATGGATTGCTTCCCGGGGACTGACTTTCCAGGGATGGAGAAGTGGAATATTCATGGTAAAGCTTTTTCATCCATTTTAGCCACAGAGTTCACAGCGCGGCATAGCCGCAACCAAATCAAATCACCCCCTCCCACCCCTCCCCCCTCGAGGGGGAGGGATAGGGTGGGGGGGATTGCTTAACAAAATTTCAAGAATTTGAACGTTAATAGTACAGAGAGCGCAGAGCAAAAAGTCAAATATCAAAAAATGTTTCTTGTTTTACATTTTACTAAATCAGCAATAATTCACCTATAATTCAATATACAAAATTTAGCTGATCATTTGAATTCGAAATGGAGTTTGTAACCATTCAGCCAAGGCACTCTGGGATCTATTTGCTGAGCGACTAATTTTT
>Ga0180009_10003479_pt1 | contig 17862 bp, 14 predicted proteins | sample OS_PC_MetaG_FD_123537 | JGI IMG/M metagenome (GOLD analysis project Ga0180009, IMG submission 123537) | Groundwater microbial communities from the Aspo Hard Rock Laboratory (HRL) deep subsurface site, Sweden - OS_PC_MetaG | ecosystem: Environmental > Aquatic > Deep subsurface > Groundwater... | reverse complement strand
GATCCATCAGGTAGTAATGAACCTTTGCACGAATGCGTACCATGCAATGCGTGTCACAGGGGGAACACTGACCATTGAATTAAAGGAAATCGAACTTTTCGATCAAGACAATATCCCTGATCTCAATATATTGCCGGGTAAATATCTTAATCTGGATATCAGTGACACAGGCCACGGTATGGATGAAGAGATTTTAAGGAAAATATTTGATCCTTATTTTACCACTAAAGAAGTTGGAGAAGGTACCGGGCTGGGTCTGGCATTGGTGTATGGAATTGTTGAAGAGCACGGGGGGTATGTGAAAGCCGATAGTGTTCCTGGGAAGGGATCAATATTTCATGTCTTTTTCCCCATAACGGCCAATGATATAATTTCCAAGGTTCAAACGAACACTTCACAACCATTAATCGGAGGCTCAGAAAGGATAATGGTTGTTGATGATGATGAGAGTATCCTTTTATCAACCCTGGAGTTTTTAAAAGATTTCGGGTATGAAATGAGCGGTTTTTCAAATGGGGCACAAGCCTTCAAAGCATTTGAAAAAAATCCAGATCAATTCGATCTCATTATTACGGACATGACCATGCCTAAAATGACAGGTGATCAACTCTCAAGCAGGGTATTAAAAATTCGAAATGATTTGCCTATCATGCTCTGCACGGGATATAGTGATAATATTTCTGAAATTAAAGCCTTAAAACTTGGTATTAAAGAATACCTTCAAAAACCAATAGACAGTCAACGGTTGCTTTTGTTGATCCGTGAAGTTCTGGATGGAAAATAGAATATGTTCCTCCGGGCAGTTTCAAAACCTTGCTACGCAGATATTTGAGAAGTGTTTAAAAAGACAAGGTGGTGATATATATAAATACTTTGAAAAAAGGAGCAGCTATCATGTCAAAAATCAATGATCTTTACAGTCAGATTATAAAAAACATGGGGGTCCCCGGTTTATCAATCCCCTTGAGTGCAGTGAAGTTTTATAGAAAGAAAGAACCCCTCCCGGACATTGTCACCGCTTACATTCCTTCAGGATTGACGTTGACAAGCTGTCAGGCTGTGAAACAGGCCTCTCTGGGAGACTGTGTCTGTCTTACCAAAGAAACGATAGGGTGTATTGCCGCAGCCATTACGTTTGGCCTTGTGGATGAAAATCAGAAAGAACCCATGCTGGGCTCACGCGTGTATACTGATATCATGAAAGATCAGTCCAAAAATAAAGAAAAGTTTACACCCCCTTGCCCCAGTGATTTTACGAAAGGCATTGTATATGCCTGCAAAGCAGCAGATAAACCTGACTTCGCTCTTTTCGGCAGCGAGGATTCCGGACGGTATAACAGTGTTGATACTGCTAAAAAGGCGATTAAGGATATGATGTCAATTAAACCCGCTGACACCGATGCTGTTTTTTTATACTCCAAAGAATTTGATGAAATGGACCTGGAACCGGATGTCATCGTTCTCAGTGTGAGACCCGTAGAACTTGCACGATTGATCCAAGCCTATCAATATATTACAGGAAAGAGGGTTAACTCGAGTATGGGCGGGTTGCGTGTGGTGAATTCTGATCTGATCGTAAGGCCCTATCTTACCGGGCAAATAAATATCTCGACATATTGCCTTGGTGCACGGCTTATCGCTCAATATGATGCAGACCGACTTGGCATCGGAATGCCGTTTAAAGATTTTCAGATCATTGCCCAGGGAATGGAAGAATCCCGCACCGGATTTCCTTTTCATCTTTACCCTGGCTCAGATGAATCTGTGAAAGAAAAAATCTAAAACAAATGCTGAATAATTACACAAAGACCTATATCAACCAGATGGCCAGAAGGACCCGGACCAATTTGACGGAACGGCATTTAAGGGTTTTGGAGTTTGCTTTTAATTATTATGAAAAAAACAAGGTCGGCCCCCTGTACAACAACATAGAACGATATACCGGGGTTTCCAAACAAGATATCAGCAAACTTTTCCCGCACGGCCTTAATTCTGTTTACACCTGGATTGGAATCCCGATTCATTCGGTGAGCGACACCTGTAAGCCCGTTGCAGACATTGATGTTGATGAATACAGGGAAGTCTATTTTGACCATAACGGAACCACATATCTACGGGATGAAATAAAACCGTATTTGGAAAAATATATTAAAGGTGAATACGGGTATGGGAACCCATCTTCAAGCACATTTCTGGGGAAAAGTGCGTTTGAAAAAATAACAATGGCCAGAAATGAAATTGCATCCAGCCTATCGGTGAAACCCAATGAGATTACCTTTACTGCAAGCGGCTCAGAGGCCAACAACCTTGGAGTCAAAGGCATTGCATTTAAATATCATGAGACCAAAGGGCATATTATAACAACCAATATTGAACATTCTTCAATATTGGAATCTGTACAGTTCCTGGGCATGCTCGGATATGACGTCACCTTTCTGGATGTGGACAAAAATGGCCTAATTACAGTGGAGGCCGTCAGAGAGGCATTAAGATCCAATACCATACTTGTCGCCATAATGGCGGTGAACAACGAGATCGGTATTATCAATCCAATTGAGGGAATCGGTGAATTATGCAAGCTTGCGGAAGTTCCTTTGATGGTGGATGCAACCCAGGCCTATGGAAAGATTGAGTTGAAGCCCAAAGAAATGGGAATATCACTTATGTCGTTTTCCGGGCATAAAATATATGCCCCTAAAGGTATCGGGGCATTATACATTGATGAAATGTATTCAGTTGTTCCACTTATTCACGGTGGTGGTCAGGAATTCAATAGAAGATCCGGAACTGAAAATGTAGGTCATATTATTGCTTTTGGTAAAGCTGCTGTACTGGCTCATAAAGAGATGAAGTCCGAATATAAAAGAATAACGAGGTTAAGGGATTATTTTATAGAGCAGCTTAAAATAATAGTACCCGGACATATTATCAATGGTTCAATAAACAACAGGGTCCCCCACAATCTGAATGTTGGTTTTCCGGGAATAGACAGTGGTACTCTTTTAATCAGCCTGAATAAAATAGGTGTCTATGTTTCATCCGGCTCTTCATGCAGTGCAGGCAGTAAGGAGGCCTCACCGATTATTCAAGCCCTTGGTGTCGATACAGACTATTATGGTACGATCCGGTTCAGTTTTGGGTTAAAAACAAATAAAAAAGATATTGACTATCTATTTAAGTATCTGCCTGAGATAATAGAGCAAATAGCGGATGAACCACAGAACTTTTCGAAGGGAAAATGAAACCATGGACACATCCATCAAAGTTTTGATTATTGACGATTTTGCTACAATGCGTCGTATTCTAAAAAATGTATTAAAACAGCTTGGGTTTAAAAATCTTGTGGAAGCCGATGACGGAACAACCGCCTGGGAGATCCTGGAAGGACAGCAGATCGATTTGATCATAGCGGATTGGAATATGCCCAAATTAACGGGTTTTGAGCTTTTAAAAAAAGTCCGTGCGAGCGATTTGCATAAATCGATTCCTTTTTTGATGGTTACCGCAGAAGCCCAGAAAGAGCAGGTACTTGAGGCTGTTCATGCAGGGGTCTCCAACTATGTGGTTAAACCTTTTACGGCAGAGGCAATCGCCAATAAATTAGAAAAAATTTTAAAATGATACGTGGCCAGAGGGTGTTCAAAATTCTATACAAAAAAGATGAGTTGTTGTGAAAAAAAATACCCCAAAACGCTTGATTCCTTCATTGATATACCACTACAATAGTGGTTGAAATTGTTTTTGTTTGATTTTGCTATTCTAACTTTCAGATGTCGTCTTTTTTTTCGTCTCAGATTCTTTATCAATGTGCTATTTTAGAAGAGAACTTATTATACGAGAATTCGATAATAAAAATTCAAGAAATGAAATGAAAATCAAAGCTGAAGCCACAGCTTTATATTGTTGCAGGCATTACAACAGCAAATGTCCGAAAGAGCTGGTAGCGGCTTTGGCTTTAAAAGATAAAATACTTAATTGCGGCAAAGATAATCCAAGACCGGATTTATGCCCTTTATCTAAAAAAAAATATTTTGATGCCTGGCGGTAATATCTATACCCACAGGTTTTAACAGTTTTAGAACATTACCCGCTTTCCCAAATTCTATGAAAATTTTATCCTCAATGTTTAAGGGGACCTAACAAAGATAGTATTTCATTCGGTTCAGCTTATGCTATGGAATTGAGAGATACATTTCATCAATGGTATCCGGAAATGATTACATCAGAGGGAGAAATAGATTCTATGCCTCAAACTTTGATGAATTAGCCCTCGGTTTTGGATGGTCTCTTTCTATAGCTTTTTTAAATACATTTCGAACTTTTTACTGAAAATACGTATTTGATTAACCATGGAATCCTTAATATTGTTAGGCGGTATTTATAACAACAGGTAAGTATAAGGAGAACAAAATGAATAATGAATATGTAACCATGTGGAAGGAGTTAGGGTTAAATCTTGAAGCCCATGATGCCCTGCTCAGTGTTCTGGGAAATGCTTATAAAGATATTTTTCTGACCCAGAAGGACAGGCCGGAAGGAATGGGATATTTTGATTTTGTCATGAGTGAAGTGCATGGCTTGAGAATTAAGGAACTGCTGGATGAAAAAGCACAGGGACGAAAAATTATCGGTTCCTATTGTGTGTTTGTCCCGGAGGAAATTGCACTGGCAGCCAATGCTACACTGGTGGGGTTATGTTCCGGCGCGGATTTTGTCATAGAAGAAGTGGAAAGATACCTGCCAAGAAACACCTGTTCCCTGATTAAATCAGCTTTCGGGTTTAAACTGGGAAAGGTCTGCCCCTATCTTGAGAGTGCAGACATGGTTGTCGGGGAAAATACCTGTGACGGCAAGAAAAAGGCCTATGAGTCCCTTGGCTCTCTGGTTGATAACCTTTATGTCATGGACCTGCCCCAAATGAAATCAGGGCAGGGGCGAGATCTTCTCAGAAACGAGTATGATCGTTTTAAAACTGCTGTTGAAGTCCTCACCGATGTCGCCATCACCCCGAAGTCCCTGAAGAATGCTATCAAAACGGTTAATGCCAAACGATCGGCCCTCCACCGGCTGTCTATTCTTCGAAAAGCTGATCCGGTTCCCATTTCAGGATTGGATGCCCTTTTGGCAAACCAGGTTTTCTTTTATGACAACCCGGCCCGGTTCACAGAGTCGGTAAATAAAATCTGTGACGAACTGGAAAAAAGGATAAGGGAAAAACAGGGCATTGCACCGGAAAGAACACCCAGGATTCTTTTGTCCGGATGCCCCATGGCCGTGCCCAACTGGAAACTGCCATGGATTGTTGAAACATCAGGAGCCGTCATCGTGGGTGAGGAATCCTGCGTGGGAGAACGGGGCGTCAGGAATCTTACCAGGGATTCCGGGACAACGGTTGATGAATTGATGGATGCTATTACCGACAGGTATTTTAAAGTGGACTGTGCTATTTTCACACCCAATGAAGATCGGCTCGAACATATTGTGGACATGGCTAAAACCTATAAGGCCGATGGTGTCATTCATTATGGCCTGCAGTTTTGCCAGCCGTATATTATGGAATCCATTCCGGTTGAAAAGGCCCTTGAAGACAAAGGCATCCTTTGCCTCCGCATTGAAACCGATTATGGAATGGAGGATGCAGGCCAGGTCAAAACAAGGGTGGAAGCTTTTATTGAGCAGATTAAAGACGGATTAAGGCAAAATTATTGTTAATGAAGCGGGGATAAAGGCCATCGGAGAATAGAATTTATGAGATATGCGGGAATTGATATCGGCTCAAGAACTATTGAGCTTGTAGTCGTAAAAGCAGGCCGGATCATGGAAAGCCGCCAGACTGATACGGGTTTTGACCCGATCACGGAAGCTAAAAAGATTCTTGAGGGGGTCCCCTATGACAAAATTATGGCAACCGGATATGGCCGCAGCTTATTTGAGATTGTTTTTGAGGATGCAAAAACCGTAACGGAAATTAAAGCCCATGCAAAAGGCGTACGTGCATTTTTTCAGGATGCCAGAACCATATTGGATATCGGTGGACAGGACAGCAAAGCCATTGCTCTAAATGAAAACGGGCGTGTTAAGAAATTTGAAATGAATGATCGCTGTGCTGCTGGAACCGGAAAGTTCATCGAGATTATGGCAAAAAATCTTGGATTCTCCATTGACGAGTTTGGTTTTGTAGCCCTTGATGCCAAAAATGAGTTGAGTATAAACAGCATGTGTACGGTATTTGCAGAATCCGAGGTAACATCGCTGATTGCAAAAGGAGCTGATCGAAAGGAAATTGCCCGGGGTCTGCATCTCAGCGTTGTCAAACGGGCAGCCGGAATGATTAACCGAGTGTCGTCAAACGGACCGATTGTTTTTTCTGGAGGCGTGGCAAAGAACCCCTGTATCCGGGAATTAATTTCTCAAACCCTTGGCCGAAAGATCTTTGTCAGTGAAAATCCACAGATGGTCGGCGCCTTGGGTGCAGCTTTGATACTTGAGGAAGAAACCCGTGTGAATCATTATGATTCAATATATCAAATATCACCCTCAGTTTGACAAACAGTGTGAAAAACTTAAAAAATCAAACGATAAAGCAAGCAAGGCTGTGGAGAATGCCTTGGACGTCATTTTGGCATTCAAAAAATCAAGAAAAAATTTCAACACCATGGGAGCACTGAGTCATTCCGGGGAATTGAGATTGAAAGCCGGTATAAAATACCGGCTTGGCAATGGTTACCGGCTTGTGCTTTCCGTAAAGAAAGATTGCCTTTTTGTTCTTTGCATCGGCTCCCACGACCAGTGCGACAAATGGCTTGAAAAAAATCGAGGGGAGGAAGCGTTCAGTTTTTCAGGGCAGGAGAAAGTCCTGATGGAATGCTCGAGAAAAGAGAAATTCCAAAATATGGGGTTCAGTGATGAAAAATCGGATCTGTTCGGTCATATCGAAGACAGGATATTAAGACAGATTTTTCAGGGCATTTGTAATTCCACAGACTAAGACAGGCTTTATGAGTTGGCAGATATTGATCATTTGTTCTTGACAAGAAATTTTAGATTCAGTATTACCTATGCAAAATTGCAATTGAAATTGCATGACTTAAAACGAAAATTTATATTTGAACATAAGCCAGGAAGGCCTGATAGAAAGAATTCTATTTTTGCCTCCTGGCTTTTTTTATTGGGGGAAATGCAGGCTGTTTAAAAAGGAAATATACAGGGTTTAATATAAAATTAGGAAGACAGCACAGATCCGGTCAAAGAAACATGCTGCCTTCCAGGGAAGTCTCCTGATATCCAATTGATATTCAGGGGACCTGAACCTTTCTTATATCACCATGATAAAATTGCGTCAATCATCATGGGTGTACCGATATTGCCATGCCCGGCCGCATACAGTTTCTCAAAAACCAGTTAAGTTTAAATAAAAAGAGGTCTGTCATGACTGAGAACAAGAAAATAAACATTGTGTCCATCATGTGGGGGTCGTACCTGCCTGCATTTATAAAGGCGGCAACGGAAAGCCTGTACGTGGACTTGACAATTTTTTCCCAAAAGGAAATCAACAATGATTCAGATGTGCTTGAGGATTTTTTCAAGGCTGCAAAGACAGCGGATGCGGTTCTTTTTTACTGGACCCATGACGCTTTTTTTGAAGAAATCAGGGCAAGGATAGATGAAATCAATAAAGAGGCCGTTATTGTCACCGTGTCTTTTGACCCGACCCACTGGGGGCTTTGTGCCACGGTTTCCCAGGCAGACTGCGCAAGGGCCTATGGATACATGGCAGAAGGCGGACCTGAAAACTATAAACGGCTCCTGGAATTTACAGCTCGTTTCCTGAGGCCTGAAATCAAGATCCAGGATCCTGTTCCCATGCCCTGGCAGGGAATTTTATTGCCGCCTGACCGACAGGTATATGATACCCTTGAAGAGTTTGCGGCTGCTCATCCGTTTGACCATAATGCCACCGTGGGCATTCTTTTTTCCAGGCACAGTTTTACCAACGGGGATGCCTGTCTGGAAGAAGCATTGATTACCGCTTTTCAAAAAAGAAGCCTTAATGTGCTGCCGGTGTTCTGCAATGGGACACCAGACCCTGGGGCAGGGTCGCTGGGGCCTGTCAAAACGGCGGAGACCTATTTTTTTGACAAGCAAGGAAAACCAGTTATCCAGGCTTTGATCAACCTGCATTATTTTTTTCTGGGCCGTGACAAGAATAAAGATATCAGTGAAACCGGTGTGGCAACCCAGAGCGTGGCATTGTTTAAAAAACTCAATGTGCCGGTGTTTAAACCCCTGGTTTCTTATTCCAAGTCTGTACAGGAATGGAGTCAGGATCCACAGGGTTTGACGGAAGAGGTCAGTTTCGGCATTGCCATGCCTGAATTTGAAGGTAATATCGAACCCATTATGGTGGCTGCCAGCCGCAAAATAACAGATGAAAAAACCGATACGTCCTTTGAAATCCGTGAGATCATCCCGGAACGCCTTGAATATATGGCAGACCGGGTGGCAAATGTTATCCGGCTTGGCCAGAAAAGACCTGAACAAAGAAAAGTGGTATTTGTCTTTCACAAGAATGAATGCGCAGGCCTTGAGGCCAATATCGGGGGAGCCGCAGGCCTTGATTCAGGGCAGAGCGTTGTCAGAATCATGAATGAGATGGCAGGGCAGGGCTATGATGTCAAGGATATCCCGGCATCAGGCGAAGACCTGATGCAACTCTTTCTTGAACGAAAAGCCATTGCAGAATTCCGCTGGACCACGGTGGATGAGATCATCAGCAAAAACGGGCATTTGGCCCTGCTGGACAATGAAATATACAGCCAATGGTTTGATGAACTTCCCCAAAAAGCCCGAAATGAAATGATTGAAGGCTGGGGTCTTCCGCCTGGGCAGGAGATGAACGGGGTGCCGCCCAGCATGGTGTATGACGGGAAACTCGTGATCACGGGACTTAATTTCGGAAACGTCAACGTGATCATGCAGCCTAAAAGAGGGTGTGCAGGTGCAAGATGCGACGGCCAGGTCTGCAAAATACTCCATGATCCTGATATCCCGCCGCCCCACCAGTACATTGCCACCTACATGTACATGGAAAAAATATTCAAGGCAGATGTCATTATCCATGTGGGAACCCACGGGAACCTGGAATGGCTTCCGGGCAAGGGGGCAGGACTGTCAGGCGCCTGCTGGCCGGAAATTGCCATCGGCAGGCTGCCGCATCTGTATATCTACAATTCCGACAATCCGGCAGAAGGAGTGGTGGCCAAGCGGCGCAGCTATGCCGTCACTGTGAATCATCTCCAGGCCATGCTCACCATTTCAGATACCTATGAAGGGCTTAAGGATCTTGAAGACCTGTTAAATCAGCATGCCCAGGCAAAGAACACGGACCCTGCAAGGGCTCACCAGATAGAACACCTGATCCATGAGGCCATTGATAAAAATAATTTGAGAAAAGAAGTGGATGCAGGCGTTCCAAAGAATTTTGAAGCCGTCACCCAACGCTGCCATGAACTGATATCATTGGTGAAAAACAGCCAGACCGCTGTGGGGATGCATACGTTCGGTGAAATTCCTGAAAATGATGACCTGGCTGAATACATCAACACGATTCTACGGTTTGATACCCAAAATAAATTCAATACCCGAAGGCTTGTTTTTGAGCTCTGGGGAGAAGATATTTTTGATGCACTTAAAAATCCGGGTGGGTTTGGAAAATCCAACAAACCTTATTCCGATCTTTTGTTTGAGTCAGACAGGACTGCAAAAAACATCATCTCCAAAATTATCGAGCAACAAGATCTTGAAACTATTTTAATAACTGAATCAGCAAGTCTGCCGGACAAGGACCTTTTCAAACGGTTCCAGGGTTTTTCAGACCTGGTTCTGGATGCAGCCGGCCGCATCAATGATTCAAGAGAAATTGATTCTCTTCTCAATGCCATGGCCGGTGGCCATGTTCCGGCCGGGCCATCCGGTTTTATCTCCAGGGGAAGAGTGGATATTCTGCCCACAGGCCGCAACCTGTATAATGTTGATCCCACCCGTATTCCCACAAAAGCTGCTTGCAGGGTGGGTGTCAAGCTTGCCGACGCCTTGATTGAACGGTACAAAAACCAGGAAGGCGGATTCCCCAAGACCGTCGGTATGGTCTGGTTTGCTTCGGATATCATGCGGTCGGATGGGGAGCAGATCGGCCAGATGTTCCATCTCCTGGGCGTACGGCCCAAATGGAAACCCAACGGACAGATTAATGGGTTTGACATTATACCGGTTGAAAACTTAGGTCGCCCCAGGATTGATGTCAACATCCGGGTGTCCGGCATTACCCGGGACTGTTTCCCGGATACGGTCAAATATGTGGATGAGGCCATCTGCGCTGTTGCCATGCTCAAAGAAGGCGATAACAGTAATTTTATTAGAAAACACGTCATGGAACAGGCTGCCCGAAAAGGGCTTGACCCTGAAAACAGGGAAGACTTCAGGCGGCTGTCCTTCAGGGTTTTCTGTGCCCAGCCGGGCGTTTACAAGGCCGGGGTAAACCTTGCCGTGTACGCGTCAGCCTGGAAAACGGATGCAGACCTGGCAGACGTGTATCTGTTCTGGAACGGCTATGCATACGGATCAGGAGAAAATGCCTTTGGGGTTGAGGCCCATCCCGAACTTGTGGAAAACCTCAAACGGGTCCAGGTGACCTTTGACAAGCATATTTCCGATGAAACCGATTTTTTAAAATGCTGCGGGTTTTACAGCAATTACGGGGGTATGACCGTTACTGCCAAAGCGCTTTCAGGCAAGGCACCCAAAACCTATTACGGCGACACCCGGGACCCTGCCAATGTGTCGGTCACGGATTTTAGCGATGAACTTCGCCGTGTGGTCCGGGCAAAACTGCTGAACCCCAAATACATAGAGGGCATGAAACAGCACGGATACAAGGGGGCCGGCGACCTGAACAAGCGCATCAGCCGTGTTTACGGGTTTGGTGCCACCACAGGGGAAGTGGACAACTGGATTTTTGATGAAATTGCTGAAAAATTCATGCTGGACCCTGAAATGAAGGAATGGTTTGAAAAGGTCAATCCCTGGGCCATGGAAGAAATCGGCAGACGGCTTCTGGAAGCTGAAAACCGGGATATCTGGGAACCGGATCCTGAACTTTTAGAGCGCCTCAAACAGGCGTACCTTGATACCGAAGCCTGCATAGAAGACCGGATGGGTGACGTAACAGGGGATTTCCAGGGCGGTGCCGTGGATATTATGACAGCCAGTGATGTTGAATCCTGGAATGAGAAAATGAAAGATATAAAAAAAATCATTCAGGAAGCAGATTAAATTTAACCTGTTGAAAATAGATAAAAAAAGAAGGAAAAAATATGAACCTATGGGAAAAAATAAAATGGATATGGATGATTGTACTGCTCAGCCTTGTTTTATCACAACCTGCCTGGGCAGCAGAAGATGACATAACGGTTCTGGATACGGTAATCGTAACCGAATCCGGCACTAAAAACAAACTGCTGGACACCAATGCCTCCATCAGCGTGCTGACTCAAAAAGACATTAAAAACAGCGGGCAGAGGAAAACAGCAGAAATTATTGCATCCATTCCCGGCGTGATAAACCAGAAAGCAGGGGCCAAAACCTATTACAGTATCCGCGGCACAAGGGGAAGCCTGACCGGCGGTGTCGTGATCTATGTGGACGGCCGGCCCATCAATGCAGGCCTTTCCGGATACAGCAAAATAGATAGTATTCCTGTTGACAACATAGAAAAAATTGAAGTGATCAAATCCCCGCCTACGTCCCAATACGGGGCAAACGCTGCCAGGGGAGTGATCCTGATCACTACCAAAACCGGGAAATCTGCTGATGAGCCGGTTCATGGATACGTATCCGGTGAATACGGGTCATGGGACACCATGAAAATCACTGCCGGCATTTCCGGGGCAAAGGAACAATATGATTACAGCCTGTCTGCTTACAACATGACAACTGACGGGTATCGGGACTCTGAGGATGAAACAAAAAGCGCGGACGGCCAGATCGGGTACAGGTTTGACGGGGGACGTATAGATGTTATTGCCGGCATTAATGATTCTTTTACGCTGTACCCCAAAGGACTTCCCCTCTGGCAGGTTGCAAAGGACCGTTCCGCAGTCGGGTATAACACCCAGGCCGACGGCAGCGGATTTGATGTGCTGCCCAGTGAGACGGACGAGGAACTTTTCAATACCGGCCTGAAATTCAAATATGAAAAAAACAACTGGCTGGTGAATTCTTCATTGATTTTCACCCGGGACAATGAAGTGTACACTGATATGAAAGATTTCAACAACCCTGCTGTCAATTCAAAACGCGACGACTACCGGGATGACCGGCAGGAAAACCAGTATGACGTTAAACTCAGCTGCGGCAGGACATTTTTTTCCTCAAAGGCCGACACATCAGACACCCTGACCCTGGGTTTTGATTTTAAATATGCCGACTTTGAGGAAGAAAGGTCCTATCCGTTTAATACCACTGCATTGTCCGCTGCCATGACCACCGGGAAAAACAAGGCAGATATTGATGCTTCCAGACAACTTTTGGGAATCAATCTGAATAATGATCTGACCATAGACAAATTCCGGCTCCAGGCAGGACTACGCCGCAACGAGGTGGAATACAAACTGGAGAATAAAGTGCCTGCCTCGGTTAGTGCCGATTACAGCGGTGATCTGGACTGGAGTATTTCTCCGTCATACAATATCGTTGAAAACGGCAACCTGTTTGTGACCTATAATCATTCCCATTATTATCTTCCCCTGGGGCATTATAAATACGACATGGAATATGACCACCCGGATGCACAGGCAAAGGACCTGAAACCCGAACGGTACGATACCGTGGAAACCGGTTTCAAGCACCAGTTTCACAAGGCCTTTAATTACAGCATTATTTATTATTATACAAAAGCGGATGACAAGATTGTTTCCTTTTATGACGGTACCAGTTTTAAAGGGTACCGCAATGCCGGGACCAGCATCCACCAGGGGATTGAACTTGAACTGGACGGCCGTCCCTGTAACTGGATCGGATACCGACTCGGGTTCACCACTATTGATGCAGAATGGGATTCAGGCCTGGCAAAAGCGTATGCCGAACCGGATGCAGCGTCAACAACCCTGACCGATCTGAGCGGTAAAAAAGTCTATGCTGTTCCGGAATATGAATATTCAGCAGGCATAGATATTTATCCGTTCCAGGACAAACCCTATGGGTCTTTGACAATTTCCTTTGATATCCACGGGTTTGGAGAACAATACGAAGACTATAACAATAACCTGAAAATGGCTCCGGCAATTTTTGCAGACCTGAAATTTACCTGGTCTCTTCATAATTTTGAATGTTATCTGACCAGCACCAATATTTTCAACAGGGAGTGGGATAAATATTCCAACAGCACCGGCATGGATCACAGCCGGTTTACCGGCGGCACAACCGGAGTCTATCCCCAGGACGGGCGCTATGTCGGTATGGGTGTTTGCTATAGGTTCTAAATGAAACAGACGTGCAAAATAGGGGTTAACGCTTTTATCTGCCTTGCCGTGGCTTGTTGTGCTATGGCTGGGCTTCTTACTGCAAACAGCTCTGCAGGCACCAGCCGGATTGCAGGACAAGATGATTTCGGCAGGCAGATCGTATTGGAAAAGCCGCCGGAACGGATTGTCCTTTTATCGGGAAGCCCCATTGACGTCATCTACGAGCTGGGCGCAGGTGACCTGCTGGTGGGCGTTGTGGATAGCATTGACACGTCCTATCCCGATATCTGCAGGCGATACCCGTCCGTGGTTGAAAAAGAACGGGTGGGCCGGTTCAGTGATCCCAATATTGAAAAAATCATTGCCCTTGATCCTGACCTGATCATTCCCTTTGCATCATCGGAGACTCCGGGAAAATACACAGCAGTGTTTGATAAAAGAGGCCTGCCCTATGCCGCCTTTGTTTCGGTTGAAAATACAGCCTTTGGCATTGCGCAGGTAAAACGCTTGGGCAGGCTTCTGGGCAGGGAAAATCAGGCAGCCGCACTGGCACACAAAATCAGGACAGAGGTGGACGCTTTAAGCCGGATGATTTCTTCAAAAGCAAGAAATAAGCCCCTGGTTTACTACTGGTGGGGCGCCCGGAACGGTACCTATGGAGCAAATACCGCCATTAATGAACTCATTGAACTGGCCGGCGGGATTAACATAGCCGGACAATTCAATACGCAGTACATGGAACTGTCCCCGGAATATGTCATTGCCAGTGACCCGGATGTAATTATTGTATCCTTCTGGAAAGAGAACCAGAAGGATGAGCGGATCAAAGCCCTTAAGCAAAGGCCGGGTTTCAGTGATATCAAGGCGGTGAAGAACAACCGGATCCATACCATAGACGGCCATTCATTTCACACCGTGGTCAGGTTTGCAGAAGTGATCCAGACGCTTGCCGGATATATCCATCCGGAACTTTTTGATAAGGCAGAACATCAATGACCCTTAACGACTAAACCATATGAATGGAAGAACATGAAATATTCAAAGAAAAAAACAACAAAAGCATTGATTCAGGCAGGCCTCCTGATATGGGGCGGGACCTTTCTTTTGTTTCCTTTAACAAGCTTTTGTCAGACCAACAGGATAGAAGACGTCAAGCTACCGGTTGACCAGTCGATTCAGATCCGTCAGAAAACCCGGGAAGAAACAGATCAATGGGAACGGGAAAAAGCAAAATTGATCTATCTGTATGAACAGTTAAAAGCTGAACAGGAAACCCTGGTGTTGGAAAACAAAGAACTTGCAGCAGCAGAATCTGAAGCCGAAACCCTGAACGAAAAGCTTTTAAAGCAGAAACAGGAATCTGTGAGAATCCAAAAAGAACTGCTGCCGTTTTTAAACACGGTATATGAGCAGCTTGCCGCCCTTATTTTAAATGATACGCCTTTTTTAAAAGATGAACGCTCGTTGCGGTTGAATAATCTTGGAAAGGTGCTGCAAGCCTCGGACGTATCCATTGCTGAAAAATACCGTAAAGTAATGGAAGCGCTTTTTGTTGAGGCGGATTACGGCAATACCATTGAGACATACCAGGAAAAAGTGCTCATGGGCAATGAAGCGGTGCTGGGCAATATTTTTCGCCTTGGAAGGGTCTGTCTTTTCTTTTTGTCTCTGGATCAAACTTCCTGTGCTTATTACAATGTGGCTGAAAAAAACTGGACTCCCTTGGCAGATGAGTATCTTGGGGCCATCCGGTCAGGCGTTGAGATCAGTAAAAAAAGAAAACCGGCTGAGCTTTTATCCCTGCCCCTGGGCAGGCTGGCTGCACAAGGAGAGGAACAATGATCAAGCACTGCCTTTTAATTGGCATCATCCTGGTGGTCTGCTTTACAGGTTTTTCTGCTTTTGCCCGGTCAGACATGCGCCAGGATTACAAGATATTGGAACACCAGCAACAGCAGCTGGTGGACAAGGCCCTGGCTGAAAAAGAACAGGCCCAAAACCAAGCCCGGGACCAGCTGCTGGTGATTCAAAATGATAAAAAGGCATTGCAGGAAGGTATTGAAAAATTAAAAACCGATATTAAAACACTGAAAACCCAAAACCAAAAGGTTCGCGACCATGTCAGCAAATTAAAAATTGAGACGGAAAAACTTAACCAGGACCTTGAAAAAACCGGTGCAATGAACCGGGAATTTGAAGGTGTGGTCAGGACCACTGCAAAGGATTTGAAAGCCCTTTTGATCCAGAGCATTCAAAGCGGCATGACACCGGACCGGCAAACCTTTCTGGAACCGGTTATTCTCCAGGAAAAATTTGGTTCCATGGATGATGTCAAGCTGCTGTCCGACCTTCTTTTTGAAGAAATCCATGCATCCGGCAAGGTAAACGTCGCAAAGGGGTTGATTGTTGACCGCCAGGGCCGCGAGCAGCAGGCAAAGGTCATGACCCTGGGCAATTTTACCTCGGTTTACATGCTGGATAAAGAGATCGGGTTTCTCTTGTATTCCGATCAGAGCCAGCGGTTTTTTGCCCTTTCAAAACTGCCGTCCAAAAAAATCAGGGACAAGATCACAGATTATCTGCAGGGCAACAGCCGTGATGTTTACATGGATATCTCAAAGGGCGGGGCCATCCGCCAGCTGACCCATGAGCTTAACCTGATGGAACAGGTCCCCAAAGGCGGGGCCATTGTCTGGCCCATACTGATTATCCTGGTGCTGGCTGTGCTCATCCTGATTGAAAGAATTATCTTTTTTTCAACCCGCAGGGTCAATCCCGAGCAGCTCATGACCAGATTAAGAGAACTGATCATAGCAGGTGACTGGGACACCTGCAGGACATACCTTGAGTCCATGCCCCATAAATTTCTTCCCAAGGTACTGCTGACAGCCCTTGCCCTTAAAGACAGGACCCGGCCGGAAATAGAAAATGCGCTCCAGGAAGCCATACTGGGTGAGATTCCCAAAATTGAACGCTTTTTATCCACCCTTGGCATGCTGGCCGCCATTGCCCCGCTTCTGGGGCTTTTGGGTACCGTCACCGGCATGATCAATACCTTTCATGTGATCACCTGTTTCGGGACGCAAGATCCCAGGATGATGTCCGGCGGCATCTCGGAAGCGCTCGTTACCACCATGCTGGGACTGGCCGTTGCCATCCCTGTCATGCTGGCCCACACCCTTTTAAGCCGCAGGGTTGAGACCCAGATTTCCAGGATGGAAGAAAAATCCGTGGCATTTGTCAACATGATGTTCAAGACATGGGCACAACGGCACTAGTATGATGATCAAAGAGCTTTTATCTTCCATTGAAAATTATATCCGGGCAGGCGGGGTTGTCATGATTCCGATCCTGGTCATATCCTTTTGCATGTGGATTCTGATCATCAACCGGCTTTTGTTTCTTCACCGGCTTTATGTTAAAAATATTTCCCGGGACAGGGCAGGCCGGCTTGTGAAGACCAACCAATGGCCGGAGGATAAATACCAGGGCATCAACTCTGTCCTTGTCAGACAGTTTCTTGCCGCCCGCAGCCATGACCCGGTACTGGATGGTTTTATCCTGGATGAAACCGTTGTAAAGCTGGTCTCATCCCTTGACAGCTATCTTGGCGCCATACGGGTGATGGCAGGCATTGCCCCGCTTTTAGGACTCCTTGGAACAGTCATCGGCATGATGGAAACCTTTGATGTGATCACTATTTTCGGCACCGGCAATGCCAAAGCCATGGCAGGGGGAATTTCCGTGGCATTGATCACCACCCAGACAGGGCTCATGGTCTCCATACCCGGCCTATACATGAGCGGTTTCTTAACAAAAAGAGCCAACAATTTAAAATACAAGATCGCGGCAACCGGCATGTATTTAAGCCGGTTTTTATAAGGAGTTTTTATGCTCAACATTACAGGTTCCAGGCGGGCAAACTCAAAAAACCTTGAGCTGAATATAGCGCCTTTGATTGACATGGTTTTTATATTATTGATTTTTTTCCTGGTAACAACCAGTTTTGTAAAAGAGACGGGCGTGGATATTTCAAGGCCCACGGCCGCAACAGCGGTCAGTAAAGCCCGGACCACCATCCTGATCGGGGTTACAAAGGACAACACCATCCATATTGACCAACGTGCCGTGGATATCAGGGCGGTCCGCGCCAATGTGGAACGGGCCCTGGCGGAAAACCCGGAAGGCAGCGTGGTGATTGTGGCAGACAAACAAAGCCTGACAGGCCTTGTGATCACGGTCATGGATGCCTGCAAGCTGGCCGGTGCCCGGAATGTGGCCATTGCCGCAAACCAGGACTCAGGAGAGTAAACTTACGCTGATGACTTCTTTTACGTCTTTT
>Ga0180009_10003478_pt1 | contig 17865 bp, 15 predicted proteins | sample OS_PC_MetaG_FD_123537 | JGI IMG/M metagenome (GOLD analysis project Ga0180009, IMG submission 123537) | Groundwater microbial communities from the Aspo Hard Rock Laboratory (HRL) deep subsurface site, Sweden - OS_PC_MetaG | ecosystem: Environmental > Aquatic > Deep subsurface > Groundwater... | reverse complement strand
TGACAATGAAAAAATAATTGTTGTTTTAGGAGACAATATAATAGAGGATTCAATTAAAGATCCAGTTAAAGAATTTGAAAAATCTGATTCGGCTTTTATTTTTCTGAAAGAAGTTCCTGATGCTGAAAGGTTTGGTGTTGCAGAACTACAAGGAAAAAAAGTTGTTTCAATTGAAGAAAAACCAAAAAAACCTAAATCAAATTTTGCTGTAACAGGAATTTATATGTATCCTTCTGAAGTTTTCAATTTAATTAAAACTTTAAAGCCTTCAGCCAGAGGCGAACTGGAAATAACTGATGTAAACAATGAATTCATCAAAAAAGGAAAACTCAAAGCAAATTTTCTTAAAGGATTCTGGAGTGATGCAGGAACATTTGAGTCATTGTTTCGTGCTTCAAGTTTAGTGAAAGAAAAAGAAAAAAAATAATTATTTTCCGAAAATTTCTTTTATTGATTTAATCATGTATTCAATTTCTTCTTCTTTAAGGTATTGATGGCAGCCAATGTATATTCCGTTGTTTCCAATGTATTCTGCAGTATTAACTTTTCCTTGGTATTCTTTCCTGTATTTTTCATATGCAGGCTGTTGGGTCGGAATTGAATTAAAGATCGGCCTGTTTTCAATTTCTTTTTTTACCAGTTCTTGTGCAATGTCATTTCTTGAAATTTTTTCATCAATTACCACTAAAGGATATCCAAGATAGCTTATTTCTTCAGAATGTTTTGGAAGAATTAATGAACTTCCATTTAATTCCTCTAATCCTTCATTTAGTTTTTTTACGTTTTCCTGCCTTTGTCTTAAAAGCCATTTGATTTTTTTCATTTGCACTGTTCCTATTGCGCCCTGGTATTCCATTGACTTGAAATTGTATCCTATCATGTCATGCAGATACCTTGGATGAAATTCATTCATTTGGTGCGTGCATTTGCCTGAATGTATTTCGTCTACATTGCAGTAGCATAATCTTCCGTTTCCTTTAAGCCTATTGCATTTGTCAGTTAATTCTTCATCGTTTGTTGTAATCATTCCGACTTCGCCTACCTGAATATTGTGTGCTAAATAAAAAGAAAAACAGCCTGCAAAACTTAAATTTCCTGTTCTTTTTCCATCATAAATGCTTCCGTGTGCTTCAGCTGAATCCTCTATTACAATCAATCCGTTTTTTTCTGCAATCTTGTTTATTTTATTCATTTCTGCAGGATAACCCATTAAATGAACAGGCATTATTCCTGCATATTCTTTAATGTCGTCAATTCCTTCAATATGTTCTTTTAACAGTTCAGTGTTAATGCAGAAATCGTCTTTGTTTATGTCAATGAACACAGGTTCAAAGTTTGTTGTTGCAATAGAGTTTGCTGTTGCAATATAAGTTAATGCAGGCATAATCACTTTTTTTCCTTCAGGGATTTTATATTTTGAATGGTATTTTAATGCCTGCAATACAAGCATTAAAGCAGAGGTTCCTGAATTGCATATTACTGCATTTTTTGTGCCAATATATTCTGCAAATTCTTTTTCAAATTCCCTGCAGTATTTTCCTTCAGATATTGCGTTTCTTTTAATTATGTCAAGCATTATTTTTTTTCCTTCTTCTTCAAAATAAAATTCGCCTATTCCAATTCTGTTCATTTTTGCATCACTTTTTCATAAGTTTTCAGGTAATTTTTTATCACGTTTTTTTTCTCAAACAATTTTGAGATTTCTTTTGCATTTCTGCTTTGCTCTTCATAAAACTTTTTGTCTGACAACAATCTTATTAGTTTATCTGCAAGTTCTTTTTCATTGCCTGGCTCAACCACTAAAGCCTCGTTTTTGATTCCTAACCCATAACATGAAATAATCGGCTTTTCAAAAAAAGTTGCTTCCATTAAGCTTAACCCTATTCCGTAATCTTCAAAGCCTGGAACCGCAACAACATCGCATGAATTGTATAGTTCATTTAATTCTTTTTCTGAAACAAAGCCTTTGATTTCAACTTTTTTCAGTCCGAGTTTTTTTATTAATTCTGCTGCTTCTTTTTTTTCTAATGGCATTCCTGCAAAAACAAGTTTTGTGTCATTTACTTTTTTTTGCACTTCGCTGAAAGCCTTGATTAAAACAAAAGCGCCTTTTTGTTTTGAAAGCCTGCCGGTAAATAAAATAATTTTTTCTTTTGTTTTTTTTTGTGCATCGATTTTTTTGAATCCTGTTTCAACCCATCCTTGTGTTACATTAATTTCTTTTCCTTTAAAGTATTTTTCTTCAAAAATTTTTTTTATCCTCCAAGTGTATGCTGTAACCAAGTCTGCTTTGTTCAGCATATTAAGCAGAAAAAAATTTTTTACAGGGTTATTCAGGTTGTTTTCTATTTGTTGTGTGCTGAAATAAGTGGTAATTGATTTTTTACCCTGCAGTTTTGCAAGAAAGATTGCTGAAAGGTTTGGCGGTACAGTGTAAAACCCGTGGTATATATCGTATTTTTCCAGTTTCATTCCTTTTTTTACAAAACCGTAAATTCTTTTTATTGGCTCTGGTTTGTAAATGCTGTGCGTGTTAAACCTGTAAATTGTTGTTTTATTCACTTTTTCTTTTTGAATTAAGTTTTTCCAGTTCGGGGTAAGAATGTCTGTTTTAATTCCTTTTTCGTTTAGGTCTTCTGCTAAACCAAACACAAGCCTTTCTGTTCCAGCACTTACAGGAAAAGCAAAATCTGATACAAGCAGTATGCTTTCAGGCGTATTCATTTCAAATATGATGCTTGAGAGTATTTAAATAAGTTTTATTTTTGATTTAGTTTTGTACCAAAAACTGTTTAATAAACAATTCTTACTTTTTTATTAGAGTATATACTTTGTCTGTGTAAATTTTGATGTACATTTTAATTTACATTTTTATTTAATTTTGTGTTTGTAATTATTTAATTTTTGGTTTTTTTATGGGAACTGCGCTGAAAATTGGTAAGAATGTTTTTTTTCTTGCCGCAGGAAATATTATCCAGAAAATTCTCTCTTTTGTGATGGTTGTTTTCATTGCTCAGAAAATAGGGGTTGAGGCTTTTGGGGTTTATTCTTTTGCTTTTTCTTTTGTTATCCTGTTTCTTGCTTTTGCAGATTTTGGGATTGCCACCTTGATTTTCAGGGAAATAGCAAAAAAAAGACATAATGCCTCTGAACTTATGGGTAATGCAATTGTAGTCAGAATTGCCTTGTTTTTTATTACCTTGTTTGGAGTTTTTGCCTTGATTCTTTTTCTGCATTTTTTTAGGCCTTCCCAGTACACTTTGCAGGTCATTTTTTTTGTTTTGATTGCTGCAGTTTCCCTGCTTCTTGATTCCATGGCAGGGTTATTCAGAATGTCTTTTTTTGCATTTCAGGAAATGCAGTATGATTTTTTTGTAAATACTTTTTACAAGATTGTCCTTGTTTTTCTCACTTTAAGCGTTCTTTTTTTCGGTTATGGTTTGACTGAAATTTTTTATGTTGCACTGTTTTCCAGTTTTGTTAATTTTGTCATAAGTTTTTTTGTTATGGTAAAAAAGTTTTTTGTGCCAAAGTTTTCTTTTAATCTTCAGAAATACAGAGAACTTGCTGTTGCAGGGCTTCCTTTTTGTTTTATTGCTTTTTTTCTGTCAATTTATGCAAGCATTGATTTGACAATGCTTTCTATTTTTAAGGGAAATTTAAGTGTAGGTTATTATTCTGCAGCAATGCGCCTTATCAGTGCAATAAGCTTTATTCCAATAGTCTTGACTTCATCTATTTTTCCGGTTCTTGCTTCGTTTTATGGTTCTTTAAACAGGTCTGTAGGGTTAATTATTTTAAAATCCTTGAAATATCTGTTGATTATAATTCTTCCTATTGCTTTTGCTACAACCCTTCTTTCAGAAAGAATTATATCGTTAATATATCCGGTTACACAGGCAAATAATTTTTTGCCTGCTTCTGGAGCTTTAGCTATTTTAATCTGGTTTATTGTTCTAGGTTTTCTTAACCTTGTTTTCTTGAATTCATTTCAGTCAACAGCATTTGAAAAAAAGGCTTTTTATATTGTGGTTTTTTCCTTGGTAGTTAATGTTGTGCTTAACCTTGTTCTTATTCCATTATATGATTTTAATGGCGCAGCCTTTGCCAGCGTATTGTCTGAATTGGCTTTTTTTGTTTTGGCAGTCTTTTTTTCAGCAAAGCATTTCGAGTTTTTCAATGCTTTTTCTGCTGTTAAATTGTTTTTTAAGCCTTTAATTGCCAGCCTGTTTATTTTTGTCTTCATTTACCTGTTTTTCTTTTTGAATATTTTTGTTTTATTTTTTGTTTCGGCTGTTATGTATTTTCTCGTGTTATTTTTTATCAGGGGATTTGACTTGCAGGACATTTCTTTTTTTAGGCAGCTGATTAACATGAAAAAATAATGCCGGAATTAAGGTTTGCCTAACCTATTCTGCCTTTAATTCTATCAATGAACCATTAAGTATTTAATGTTTATCAGGGTTTTATTAATCTGAGATCCTGATGAAAATACTTTTTTTGAATCCAAAAATTGATTTAGCATGGTTTTCAAAATCCCAAATAGAGCTTTCCAGGAATACTGCAATGATTATTAATGCGCAACCAAAGGTTCCCACGGAGTTTTTTCATATAATTGCTGTTCTTAAAAGGCAGGGAATTAATGGCCTGTTGATGCTTGACCCTCATATTCAGAACCTTTCCCTTGAAAAAACTGCCCAAAAAGTTGCCGAATTTAACCCTGACTTAATTCTTATTCCATCAGAAATCTGGATTGCTGCAAGGTGTAATATTCCTTTTTTAAATCATGTTACAAAAACAATTGAGGCAATCAGAAACAAAGAGATTAAATCAAAAATTGTTGTTTCAGGCTCTCATGGAACAATTTTTCCTGAAAAAACCCTGCGGGAAACAGGGGCGGACATAGTTATTCAGGGGGAACCCGAAATGACTTTTGTTAACATAGCAAACAATCTTAATGATTTGAAATCCGTTAAAGGAATTTGTTTTTTTGATAAAGAAAAATTTATTATTAATCCTCCTGCAGAGCTGGTTAACATGTCTGAATTGCCTGCAGCAGATTACTCAATTTTTCCTGTGGAAAAATATTTTTCAGGCGAAAACCTTTTTCCTGTTATTTCAAGCAGGGGATGCATTTACAGCTGCAGTTATTGTTCTTCAAAGACATTAAACAAAAAATACAGGGAAAGGAAACTTGAAGATGTTTTTAGGGAACTTGATTACCTTGCAGGGAAAGGCCTCACTAAGTTTACTTTTCCTGACGAAATTTTTACTGTTAACAGGCTGCGAACATTAAAAATCTGTGATTTCTTGGAAAAAAACCATGCTGGACTGACTTACACCATCCAGACCAGAAGTGAATTTGTTGATGATGAAATAATGTCTGCTTTAAAGCGTTCTGGCTGCACTTGGATTGGCTTAGGGTTTGAGTCTGCTGCACAGGAAGTTCTTGACAGGGCAAACAAGAACGGCAAGGTTGAAAGCGTGGAAAAGGCAATAGCTTTGGGGAAAAAGTATGGGATTACAATGCATTTGTTTGCAATAAGCCTTTTGCCTGGAGAAACAAAAGAAACCATTAGCACTACAATGTCTTTTTTCAGGAGAGTAAAACCTGAATCAGTAAGCATGGCTTCTGCCACGCCTATTCCTGGAACAAAATTATGGGAAGAGGGCATTAGAGAAGGAAAATTAAAAGGGGACTCTTATGAAGAGGCGCTGGAAAAAAACGGCATGATTGGAAACGATTTCAGTAAAGATGAAGTTAAAGATTACAACAGCACTCTTCCTGTTAAACTCTCTTTTTCTTCAGGAAAAAACTTTATGGCAAACAAAATAAAACAGATTTTTAAGTCCCCTAAACTTGCATCTCATTATATTAAGAAATTTTTTAAATTTGTTTTGATTAAATTTGGCGGGAAAAGTACATCTTCTTGATTCATGTTAATGTCATTTTCCTGTTTTTTTGGAAATAATTGTTGTTATTCCAAAAGGGTAGTAATTCATTAATAAATCTAATATTACTGAAAAAGAAATCGGCAGATGGTGCAAATATACTTTTGATTCAAATCCATAACCATCTATTAGTTTAGAGAAGTCAAGAGGAGAAATAGGGTCTTTGTGTTCTATGTCCCCGAAAAAGCCAAGCAATCCGTGGTTTTGCGTAAAAACGAAATTCATTATTAGGTGCCCGTTTTCTGAAAGAAGGTTTTTTGACTGTTTTATAAAATGAATTCTTTGCTTCCATGAAAGGTGTTCCATTACGCTCATTGCAACAATGCAGTCAAATTTTTCCCTTGTTTTCCAGAAATCAATGAATTTTCCTTCTTTTTTAAGCCATTGCTGTGCTTTTTGGCTTTGGTCATAGCCGAAGTATTCCTTGTTTTCTGATGCCTTGTATACTGCAGAATTAATATTGCATCCAAAATCAAGAATTTTTTTTGATTCCCTGAATTCCCTGCATTTAAGCACAATTTCATTTGGTTTTGCCAAAGAGAGCTTGATTTTCTTTTTGTTTTCTTTTATGGTTATGTAATCAGCTTGTTTCATTTTATCCCTGCTGTTTTGAATGTAAGATGCATGCATGTTTTTATAATTTTTTTGATGGCATTATTGTTTTATTTGAGTTTTGTACGAATAAGCATATAAATAAATGTCTGGCAACATATTTTGGGGGATTAAAAACGATTAAATTCTGTGAGCCAAATATGGGCAAAAAAGAATTAGACTATGTAAAAAAATGCTTTGGCACTAACTGGTTTTTTTTTAATAGGCATTTTATGACACATAAAGAAAAGTTCGAAAATGAAAAGGATGTCTCTGTTTATAGGGAAATTGTTGGTGGCAAGATATGAAAATAGTGCAGTTTGCAGACTACTACAATGAAATTACCGGGAATCCAATACAAGTTTATGCAAACAGCATAAAACAAAAAAACTATGATGTTTTTGTTTTTACTTCAGATGAAACCCCAAACAAAACAGGTTTTGATGACACAAAATCAACAATTAAAATCCATAGGTTTAGAGGAATCAGGTTTGGTTCCAAATGTTTTTTTCCAGGCGTGTTTCCTTCTCTTTTGTTTAAAATAAAAAAAGAAGATATAGTTCATTCCCATGTTTTAGGTTTTTTTTCCACTTTTATTGCAGGTTATTTAAGATTTTTCAAGAAATTCAAGTTTGTTTTGACTCCGGATTATGATGTTTTGGGAAAAAAACAGAATTTTATTTTAAGGTTATTTAATCACTTTTTTTTTGTGATTCCTGCAAGAAATGCAGATTTGCTGATTCCTTTCACTGAAAAAGAAAAAGAGGTTTTAAAAGAAAGATTTGGTTTCAATGAAAAGAAAATGAAAGTTTTACCTATAGGGGTTGAGTGGAAAAAATTCAGAAAAGAGCAAAATCTAGGATTAAGAAAAAAATTTGGTCTGGAAAAAAAGTTTGTTTTGCTGAGTGTCTGCTATGTTGCAAGAAAAAAAAATCTGGAAATGATGATTAATTCTCTTAAAGGGCTTCCTGAAAACATTGTTTTAGTTCATGCAGGGGGCCATCCGGATGCAAAATACAAAAAAGAACTGGATGAACTTATTTTAAAGCTGGATTTGCAGAAAAGAGTTTTGTTTTTAGGGAACAAAACACTTAATGAATTAACTCAAATTTACTCAATTGGAGATTTGTTTGTGAATTCCGGTTTTAATGAAAGCTATTGTATTCCAGTAATTGAAGCAATGGCTTCTGGGTTGCCTGTTTTGACAACTAAAGTAGGCATTGCAGAAGAAGCTGTTATAGAAGGAACAAATGGTTTTTATATTAAGACTGAACAAGAATTAACTGAAAAAATTATTTTTTTGTTTAATAACGAAGAGAAAAGAAAAAAAATTTCAAAGGAAAACATTTCTGTTTCAAAAAATTTTGACTGGCAGAACATAATAAACAAGCTTGAACAAATTTATTTGTCTTTGTAAACATCTGCGCATGGAAATTGTTGGCCATGGTTACATTTTAACCATCAAAGTCTTGATTTGTTTTTCCTTGCAAGTAATTAATGGTTTCATGCAATCCTTCTGTAATATTTGTTTTTGGGTTCCAACTTAATTCTCTTTTAGCTTTATCATATGAACCAACAAAGTAAGGCATTCTATCTTCAACATTGTGATCCCATTCAATTTCACAAGAGCTTCCTGTCATTTTGATGATTAACCCTACAATTTCCTTGCATTTTAAACCATTCGAAGTACACAAATTATAAACTTCGCCATTTCTGCCTTTTTCCATTAAATCTAAGTAACCTTGTACAATGTCGGATACAAAAGTATAATCTCTAATGCTTTCAGGTGTTTTCAGGGAAAACTTTTCTTTCTTTAAACAATTCAGAATAACTCTTGGAATAAAAAAGTACTTGTCTTGGCCAGGTCCATAATGATTAAAGGCTCTTGCAATCACGTAATCCAGTCTTGTCTTATCTGCTATTTCTCTTACTCCTTGTTCCCCGGCAAGTTTTGAAGCAGAATACATATCGTTAACATTAGTTGGTGTTTCTTCAGTAAACTTTACATTAACCGGTTGCCTACCGTAGACTGCCGCTGTTGAAACATGCAATAGCCTTGCATTGCTTTCTGCGCAGGCTTTCGCAACGTTTACTGCACCAATAGCATTTACCTGTAAAGCTTCTTCAGGGTTACGATTACAATTTTCTATGTGGGCAATTGCTGCAAGGTTAAAAACATAGTCTATACCTTTAACCAGATGTTTTGTCCTTTGCAAGTTTGTTATATCCCCTTCAACAATTATTGCTTTTTTTGAAAGGCGCAGTGCCCTTTGCTTTATTACAGTGCAAGCAAAAACTTTGTAGCCTTTTGAAACTAGTAGGTCTGTGAGGTGTTTTCCTGCAAATCCATTTGCCCCAAATACTAGACATTTTATCATAAACTTTACACGACCTCCACTAATGGTATTGGTATAACAAACTTGCCGCCTTTTTCCTTATAAGCTGATAAGTTGTGCATTATTTCTTCAGCGAAATTCCATGCTAGGATAAGCACATAGTCTGGCATATCTTCCAATAACTTTTGATCGTTATAGATTGGGATGTGAGTGCCTGGCGTGTACCTGCCAATTTTTAATTCTGATTTGTCTGTTATGTAGCCCAAAAAATTTGTGTTAATCTTGCAATAGTTTAGTAAAGTGTTTCCTTTAGCTGCTGCTCCTGCTCCTACTATTTTCTTTTTTTGTTTTTTGAGCTTTGTTAAAAGTTTTATTAATTCTTTCTTTTGTTGTTTGACTTTACCGGCAAACTGCTTTAATTTTTTTAGAGAGAAAATTTTTTGTTTTTTTTCTATTTCAATTATTTCTTTCACACTGTCAGAAACTGGCCTAGTTTTTTGCCTGGCAATAAAAATCCTTAGAGTGCCTCCATGCATGCTGGTTTTCTTGATTTTAAATATTTCAAACCCCTGCTTTTGAAGGAATGCTTGGGTGGGTTTTATTAGTATGTAAGAAGCATGTTCATGGTATATGGTGTCATATTCAAGATTGTTCACTAATTCTAAAAAATGTGGGACTTCTACAACAAATACTCCGTCCTTGTCTAGCAACTCATTAATTCCTTCCATGAGACCATATAAGTCATCAATGTGTGCAAAGACATTTGTTCCAGTAATTATTTTGGCGTGACCATATTCTTGCACTATTTTTCTTGCAAGTTCATATGAAAAGAATTCATTAATTGTTGGCACCCCTCTTGCAACTGCAATTTTTGCAACCCTGCTTGCTGGGTCTATTCCCAGAACTTTTGTGCCGTGTTCTTTAAATGATTCAAGCAGTGCACCCACATTACTTCCAATGTCTATTACAAGTGTGTCCTTACCAAGACTGAATTCTTTGCATAATTCTTCAGCCAATCCAGCAAAATGAGTTTTCACTGCTTTAGTAATGCCTGATTCATATAAGTAATTATCCCCAAACATTTCATTGGCTGGAACTGTGTGTGCTAACTGCAAATTTCCGCAGTTCATGCACATACACACCTGCAGAGGATACTTTTTTTCCTTGCCTAAATTAATCATTTCTTTTGTCAGAAACCCGTCTGACAGTGGCTGGTTTCCCAAGTCCAAAAATTTTCTTAGTTTTTTGCTTTTGCACATTCTGCAAAAAGTTTTTTTCATATTTTACTCACCTACTTTATCATAAACTTTTAATGTTTGCATTGCAGTTTTATTCCATGAATATTGCCTGACAAGCTCTAGCCCGCACTTTGACATTTTTGCAAGCTTTTCTGGTTCTTCTAGTAACCGTAATAGTTTTGCGCTAATATCTGTTGGGTTAAGCGGGTCTGCTGTCATTCCTTTACTTCCAATTATTTCATTAAACTGCTCTCTATCAGAGCACAGAACCGGTGTTCCACAAGCCATACTTTCCAGTACAGCAAGACTATAACCAGACTCCATGTCTAGCCCCAAAAAAACATCTGCGCTTGCATAATAATACTGCAAAAGTTTTTCAGGGGCTCTTTCGATTCTAACGATATTTTTTTCTAGCTCAAGTTGTTTTATTAATACAGTAATGTGTGAACTTTTTTTTCCAATTTTTACCAGTAAAATGTCTTTTTGCTTTTTATGAACTTCGTGAAAACTTTTGACGACATTTTCAGAGTTCTCTCTGACTTCTCTTTCAGAACCAACATATAAAATTATTTTTTTGTCTAATGGTAAGCTGGTTTTTTTTCTAGAAAACTCCTTATTATACGGCTTAAATTTAACAAAGTCAACACCCATATAAGTTACAAATACTTTGTCTTCATGCAAACCAATTTTTTCACAAATTTGTTTTTTTGCAGTTTCTGACAGGGTTATTATTGCTTCTGCTTTTTTTGCGTGTTCAATAGCCTTTTTTGCAAGTAATCTGCTGAAAAAAGGAGAATGCTTGTTTGACTCGGTAAAGTACAAGTCTAATATTGATACTATACAAGGTTTTTTTGTTTCTGCAATTCTTCCCAAGAAATGGTTTGTTGCGTGGTATAACTTAAATTCTGGGATTTTTTTTGGGTAAATATAGTAAGCATTCAATGTTTTAGAAAATAAAGGATATTTTTTTCCAAACACAACACAGATTTCTGGGTCATATTCTTTTTCAGGGCTTTCAGTACACAAAACCAAATCTGTTTTTTTAGTTTTCTTGATCTCTCTAAATAATTGATATGCATACCTTCCAGGGCCGGTTTGCGGTGAAAAGTTTGTTATTATCCCAATGCTGTCTTTTGTTTCGTTTGACAGCATTGTGTGATAATTTTTTTGTATCTCCTTGTATTCATTTTTTTCTTGTTCTAAAGTCTTTGACAAATCATTTTGCAGAAATTTTTCTTTAAACTCAATCTTACTATTCAATGTAAAACCTCACATGAACAAGAGAAACTAAATAACCTGCAGACTATTGCAGGTAAGACGCATCCTAACTACTTTGCACTCCTAATATTTTAAAACTTTATTGTTAAACAGTTTTTGGTACAAAAATGAACCAAAAATAAAAGCAATTTAAATGATCTCAAACGGTTATAAAAACAATGTTTTTTTTGGCGGAGCCAGTGGATGGTTTGATTAACGGTATCGAACAATTGGAATGCATTCACTATAAATTTTTTCAATTTCTTTTATTTTTTCTTTCCATTCAAATCTTTTTGCTTTTTTAACACAGTTTTTTGAAATTTCATTTAATTCTTTTTCTTTTTTTTCAAATATTCTTTTGAGTGAATTTTCTTTTTTGAAGTCAATTATAAAGCCTGTTTTTTTGTTTTCAATTAATTCCCTAAACGCCTGAATGTTGTTTAACACAGGAATTGTTCCTGCAGCCATTGATTCAATTACTGCAATCCCAAATCCTTCATATTCTGAAGCAGACAAACAAAATCCTGCTTTCTTCACCTTCCCAATTAATTTTTTTTCACTTATTTTCCCTCTAAAAAACACTTTTTTTTGCAATCTCGATTTTTTTACTTTTTCTTCCAACTCTTTTTTTATTCCGTCAAAGTCTTCTCCTATTATTTCAAGTGTTTTTTCAGGGAATTCTTTTTCTATTTCCCCAAACCTTTCAATCAGCAAATCAATTCTCTTGTTTTTTGAAAGCCTTCCTACAAAAATACATTTATTGTAGTTTTTCTTTTCTTTGGATTCAAATTTTTTTGTGTCTGCTGCGTTCTGCACTAAAACAACTTTTCCTGAAATATTTTTGAATTGGTCAAAATCGTTTTTGCTGTCAGCTATTATTTTGTCTACTTTTTTTAAGTGGTGTTTCAGCCAGAAGTTGTTATATAACTTTTTGATTAAGCTTTTCTTGTTTGTGTGGAATATTCCACCGTGAGTTGAAATAATCACTGGTTTTTTGTGCTGGTTTTTTTTTGCAAGCAAAAAATCAGAGAAAAACCCTATTCCGTGTATGTGAATCAAGTCAAATTCTTTGATGAAATCCGTTACTTTTGGCGCAATCTTGTATAAACGAAAATCCCAAAATGGAATCCTGTTTATTTTGATTCCTTTTATCGTTTCTTTTTCTTTCAGTTTTTTTTCACTGTTAGGGCATTTGTTCAAGCAGACAACTTCACTTTCAATTCCTTTTTTTTTGAGTTCAAGACATAAATCCATTATGTATTTTTCTGTTCCTCCAATGCAGGGCCAAAAGTGGTGTGATATGTGCAGGACTTTCATTTTTTCACCTTAATTATTCCTATAATAAGACCTGAACAAAAAGAAAAAGTCCTGAAGAAAACAAATATAGGTGATAAAATTCCCGCTAAAAAATCTTTTTTTAGGTTTTTCATGAAAAAAGGAATTATTGTAACCAGAAAAACAATAAACAAAACAGAAATAAATACATCAAAAGCTGAACTAATTGAATTTTTTATTATTGGATTAAACTGGATTGTTTCATTAAGCTGTCTGACTATTAATTGAATTATTAAAGCATACAAAATTAATATCTGGAATTTCAGCACTTGAGGGGTATAAGAATCATAAATTATTTTGTCTTTGTGTGTTCTGTACATTAAAACCCTCCAGTAGCCGCGAAAAAATTTTGTTTTAATGTATTGCAGAAAACTTTCTGGATGCGAATGAAAAACTGTTGCATTTGGATTGAAAACTAATTTCAGTCCTTTTTTTTCCATTCTGTAGCTTAATTCAGGGTCTTCTCCTGATGCAGTTGGAAATTTTTCGTTAAATCCGTTGAATTCCATGAACTCTTTTTTCCTGTATGCTGCAGAATAGCTTCCAATAAAATCTATTAAACCTTTTTTTTTCATTTCTTTTTGCATTAAATCATATCTGTCTTCTATTTCCAGCTGAATAAACCTTGCTGTAAGTGATTTTTGTTTTGTTTTATAGCTTCCCTGAACCCCTACAACTTTTGGATTTTCAAACGGCTTAATCATTTCTTCCAGCCAGTTTTTTTCTGGGATACAGTCAGAATCAGTGAAAATAATTGTTTCCCCTTTTGCTTTTTTTGCCCCTAGATTCCTGGCTGCAGCCGGTCCTTTATTTTTTTCTTGTTGAATTAAAACAATGTTCTTGAATTTTTTTATTTCTGTTAATGTATTGTCTGTTGAGGTATCATCAACTATAATCAATTCAAATTCTTTTTTTACTTCTTGATTTAAAATTGACTGAATTGTTTTTGAAATGGTTTTTTCTGAATTAAATGCAGGAATAATTACTGAAATCATTTTTTCACTTTTGCATCTTTTGAGAAAACAGATTTTATTAGATGCCTGCTTAAAGTTGCCCCGCCTTTTGCAATCCTTATCCCTTCTTTTGGGTTTTTTATTGTCTGTTTAATCATTTTCAGCCAGTATTTTGGGTTCTTCCCGTAAAACTCTAATCTTGCTTTATTGCACCATTTCACTAATTCCTCTGAACTTAATTCAGGCCTGTTAATTACTGTACTATGCAGCCCTTCTTTTGTAATCCATTCAGAAAAATTTTCAGTGCTTAAATATCCTTTTTCTTTTGCCCATTCAAATGCGTTTGTTCCGGGATAAACCATTAAAGGATAAAACTGCGAGGTATTTGAATCAAGGAATTTTGCAAAATCTATTGTTGCCTGCATTGTTTTTGGGGTGTCGTTTGGCAAACCCAAAATAAAACAGCCGTTAACTAAAATTCCTGCTTTGTCTGCTCTTTTTTTAAACTCTACTTGCATGTCTTTTGTCTGGCCTTTCATTATTTTGTTTAATACTGTTTGGGTTGGAGTTTCAAATCCAACACAAACTAATCTGCAGCCTGCTTCCCTCATTTTCTGCAGGGTTTCCAAGTCAGTGTTAACCCTTGCATTAGTGCTCCAAGTAAGTTTTATGCCTTCTTCAATCATTTTATTGCATAATTCAATTGTTCTTTCTTTTTTTGCAGGAAAAGTGTCGTCTTCAATCATTATTTCATTAAGGAAAGGCATGTTTTCCTGAATGAACTTGAATTCTTTTATTACATTTGCAACACTTCTTGCCCTGTAAGACTGTTTCATTGGAATATTGCAGAAACTACAGCAGTTAGGGCACCCCCTTGCAGTAAGCATTTGAATTTCAGGCCACTGGATTGAAGCATAAAAGTATTCTTTTATTTGCTTTTCTCCAAAATGCCTTAAATAAATGTCTGAAACAAAAGGCAAATCATCCAAGTTTTCAACTAATTGCCTTTCTTTTGTTTTTTCAATTTTGTTTCCTTTCCTGAAAGCAATTCCAGGAACTTTTTCCATTTCTTTTCCTTTACTTAAAGCTTCAGCCAAAAAAACAACTGTATTATCGAATTCTCCTATGCACACTGAATCAACTGCCTTGCTTTGGTTAAGCGTCCATTCAGGCAAATTCGTTACATGAGTATTAACCATTGAAATATGGCTTTCGGGCAATTCTTTTTTTATTTGTTTGACTACTTCCAAGTCATTGAATATGCTTGGAGTGCTTGTATCCAATACAATAAAATCAAATTTTCCTTTTTTTGTATATTCAGCTGTTTCTTCTTTGTTCCATTTCCTTGCAACAGCATCAATCAGTTTTGGTTCAAATTTTGCTTTTTCTAATGCGCCTGTTGCGTAAGCCAGATAATAAGGATAATATAATGTTCTGCTTTTTGTCACACAAGGCGAACGGCTTTGCCTTGAATAATATTTCATAAAAGGAGGATTTAACATCAAAATTTTAAGATTTTTCATTTTTTCATCTCATTAGTTTATGTTTTAGGGGGGTACCACATTCTTCTTATTCCCTCTTCTAACATTATTTTTGGTTCATATCCTAGTTTTCTTTTTGCCAGAGAAATATCCAGAACAATTTTTTTAATGTCTCCTTCACGCAAAGGCAAGAATTTTTTCTTTATTTCTTTTCCTAATAAGTTTTCTACTGAGCTTATAACTTTTTTTATGCTTTTTCCTTCCCCGCTCCCTATATTGAAAACTTTTTCTTTGGTTTTTGTTTCTGTTGCAAGTATAAAAGCATTTACAATGTCATCTATATATACAAAATCTCTTATAGCCAAACCATCTCCATAAATTATAAGTTCTTCAGAATTTTTTGCTTTTTCAATGCATTTTGAAACAAAACCCAAACCTTTTTCTGTGTTTTGTTCTGGACCATATGCATTTCCGATGCGAAGACAGGCATAGTCTAATCCATGCACTTTCCAAAAATAATTTAAGTAATTTTCTATTGCAAGTTTTATTATTGCATGAGGGCTCTGCGGGTTTACAGGTGTTTTTTCGTTTGCTTTTTCTGTTTCAATATTTCCATAAATCGCCCCTCCGGAAGAAGGAAAAAAAAGCTTTTTTACTCCGGCATTAGTGCATTCCCTAAAAATATTTATTGCAGGAAGCAGATTAGTTTCTGCATCATAAACTGGTTTTTCCATTGAAGATGCAGGAAAAGTGGTTGAGGCAAGGTGAAAAACAAATTGTTTTCCTCTTACTGAGTTTTTAATAACCTTTTTGTCTGTGATTGAACCTTCAATGAAATTTACTCCTTTAATCATGTTTTTTTTGACATCAAGTACTTCTACTTCAAACCCTTTTTTTAGTAAAGCCTTGGTTAAGTGCCTTCCTATAAACCCATTTCCCCCTATTATTAAACAGTTGCCCATTTCTTTGCCTCACAAAAGAAGTTTTCCAAATTTGATGCTGCCGTAAAGCCTTGCAGTCTTGACTGCAAGAACATAGAGAATTCCCCCTAAAATTATTATAATAATATGCAATGGGGTTTTTGGTTTGATGAATGTTATTCCTTGAGGGGAACTCAAAGCAATCTTTCCTTTAGGATGCCATAAATTAGTTGCAGCCCCAAAATCTTTCCAGGGGTTTGCAAGAAACCCAAACTTGACATCCAGAAATTTTCCTGCACGAGCAGGGTGTTTTTTGAAAAGTAATACGTCGTTAATGTGGTTTTTCACTCTTTTAATTCCATATCTAATAAACTCAAAAAGGTTTTTTAGTTTATTTTGTTGGTGCAGGTGCTGAAAGTCTGCTTTAACACGTCTTGTTTTGTATCCAGCGTCAAGTATTCTGAAAACTAAATCAGAATCCTCCCTAAAGAAAAAAAAGTTTTCATCAAATAATCCCACTTTATGCAGCACTTTTCTTGGGAATGCAGTTGAAGTTCCTCCTGATTCGCTGCTAAAAGAGCTTACCATTCCAACATTTTCAGAGTCAAATCCTTTCAGCAAATTTTTTAGCCAGTCATTTTCTGGAATGCAGTCTTGGTCCATCATTACTATAATTTCTTTTTTTGCGGCGTTTATTCCTGTGTTCCTTGCCTTGCAAAGGCCTGAATTGCTTTTTAAGTGAATTATTGTAAATGAGTTGTCTTTCTTATATTTTTTTTCCAAAAGGCTTTTGGTTAAATCAGTGCTTCCATCATTTACCACAATTATTTCATAATCTGGATAATCAAGTCGTTTCATTGCGTCAAGTGCTTTTTCAAGTATTCCTGCTTGGTTGTAAGCGCAAACTATAATGCTTGCACTATGCTGCTTTTTTTCCATATATTAAACTCCTTAAATAATTTTTTTTACAATCTTATTTTAATTTTCTGATTTATTTTTTTTAGTTCAGCATACATTTTTTACCAGTCTATTCCACCTTTTTTCCAGAAATCTTTTTTGCTTAATCCAAGCCTTTCATGTTCAAATAATTCAAATAATTCTTCTTTTTCTGTTATTTTTTTTGTTATTGCAACCATTTTTTTTGAGACATTTTCTCCGTACAATTTTTTTCTGTTCTTCATTTTTTTGTTCAGAGAAGAATTTTCCATTACCTCTTTGACTATTTTCAGCACGATTTCTTTTTTGATTGGCGGAGCAATAATATTGCTTCCTTCAAATACTGCTTCAGGCCTGTCAGAATTAAACCTCAGTATAATTCCCGGGATTCCCAAAGAATTTGTTTCCTCTTGAATTGAGCCTGAATCTGTTGCAATTGCATCGCATTTTTTCATTGCTGCAATTACATCAGTGTACTGAGGCCATACTTCAGAATAAACAAAATTTTTGTGTTCTTCAGCTAATTTTTTTGTTTTTTCTTTTAATCCGTATTCTTTTAGCGCTTTTTCTGTTGCACCCAAAGAAATCAGCAACACATTTTTTTCTTCTTTTATTAATTCAACCATTGAATCATAAAGAACCTTAAACCTGTGCTTTGAAGAAATGTTTTCTCTTCTGTGAATGCAAAACCTTACTAAATTCCCTTCTTCTAATACAGGATATTTTTCAAAAATTAAACTTTCTTTTATTCTTTTTTCTGCAAACTTTAATGAGTCAACTACAGGATTTCCTACAGTAAAAATTCTTCCTTTTTCATATCCTTCATTCCTTAAATGCTCTGCATTTAATTCAGTTGGCGCAAAATG
>Ga0180009_10003477_pt1 | contig 17870 bp, 14 predicted proteins | sample OS_PC_MetaG_FD_123537 | JGI IMG/M metagenome (GOLD analysis project Ga0180009, IMG submission 123537) | Groundwater microbial communities from the Aspo Hard Rock Laboratory (HRL) deep subsurface site, Sweden - OS_PC_MetaG | ecosystem: Environmental > Aquatic > Deep subsurface > Groundwater... | reverse complement strand
TTCCAAAACTTCCTTTTAAGCCAGTGTTTATTCAAACAGATAATGGTCTTGAGTTTCAAGGGAGATTTAGGAAAATACTTACGGATTTAAAGCTTAAACATCACTATGTCCACAAAAGAACTCCTAATGAGAATGCTTTAATTGAAAGAACCCTTAGAACAGACGAAGAAGAGTTTTTCTTTCGCATGAAGCAAATACCTGAACATTATGATGAGCTAAGAACTATGTTTGCTGAATGGTTATACCGGTACAATTACAAACGCATTCATCTTGGTATTAATCTAAAAACACCTTATGAAGTTGTCGCAAATGTCTTGGGAGATTAAGGATAAAGAGAAATAATCTACAGCCTGGCTCTTGCGCCAATCTCAGCTTCGATTGTGGCTAAATCTCTTCCGTATTTAAGCCTGGAGAGTTCTTTAATAAGCTCTGCAACTCTTGGGTTTTCCATAGATTGCTCTTTGCTCATATCTCTTGTTAAATCCATGGAAAAAGGCAAAACAGGCTCGCTATCTACCAATGTTTTTATATAAGCATTGTATCTATCGACATTTATAAGATCTCCTTCGCTAAAAATCGGTTGAAACTCGTGCTGAAGATAATTTGCATCAGTCACTCCTACTCTAAAAGAGACCAAGCTTCCAACGTTTCCAAAAATTGCGTTTTTAACTTCCTCGTCCATTTGCCCAATAAACTGATTAGCAACAATTAAATTAAGCCTGTATTTTCTAGCTTCAGATAAAATCTGGGCAAAGTCCGGGGTGGCAAAATTTTGAAACTCATCAACGTATAAATAAAAGTCTCGTCTCATGTGCTCTGGAGTATCTTGCCTGCTCATTGCTGCGATCAATATTTTGGGAACTAAAATAAGACCCAAGAAGCTAGAATTTTCTTCTCCAATCTTTCCTTTGGATAAGGAAACTAATAAAATTTTTCCCTCGTCCATTGCTTTTCTGAAATCAAACGAGGATTCTGATTGCCCAATAATATTTCGCATCATTTTATTAGTTACAAAACGCCCAAATTTCGAAACAATGTAATCTAGTACCTCTGATTTATGAAAATCGCTTGTCTGGGCAATTTGATCGGTCCAGTAACGTCTTACCATAGGGTCTTGAACTTTTGGTAAAAGCTCCTCTACAAAAGCCGAATCTGTTAATACTCTTACTATTTCTATAAAAGTGCTTCCTTTTTCTGACATAACCGTAAGCATTGCATTTCTTATTGCATGCTCAAATCTAGGACCAATAATACCTGTTTTATTTGGATCATAAAGCTTATACATAAGCCCGATAATGGAAGACGCTACAAAATGTTTTTCTGCTTCTGTGTTTGCTTCTAGCATGTTAAGTCCCATTGGTCGGTCTGTGTCTGAAGGATCGAATAAAATTACATCTTCTGCTCGCTCAGGTGGAATAAGAGGAAGTAATTTTTCGATTGTGTCGTGAGGGTCTATAAAACAAACACCTTCTCCATTTTTTATATCTTGCAAGATCATATCTTTTAAAAATTCTGATTTTCCAACACCTGTTTTTCCAACAACGTACATATGTCTTCTTCGATCATCTTTTTGTATATAAACAGGTTTTGATAATCCTCTAAAAGTACTCGTTCCTAAAAACAACCCTGAATCTGGAATTTTTGCAGGAGCAGGCGCTCTCTTAGAGGTAAGCCAATGAATATGAGGAGTAGTAATGCTTTTATTAGGATAGTGAAATATTGTGGCTATTTCTTCGCTAGTTAAAACAGCAGCATCACCACGTATTGGCATATAACGATAAACAAAATCAGTCATAAACATTGCCTTAAACCTATGCTTGTTTTTTGTAAATTTATTTATTCCGTCAAATTGATTAAACGAACCCACAATATTACTAAGATGAGCTTCCGCTGCCTCTTTTGTACTGGAAGATACAACAATTCTAATTGCAACATTAAATCCTGATTTTGATATTTTGTTTTCTATTCCTTCTAGTTCTTTTGAGTCCGCAGAATACGATGCTTTTTCCGGATTTGCTTCTGCTTTTTTTGTGGTAGAAAGATATTCTCTTCCTCTTTTTTTCCATTTATCACCTGCAGGGCTTACCATTATCTGAACAGCTGCCCCTTCTCCCTCGGTCATTTTAGCCAAAACAGAAGTTAGCGAAGAAAGAGAATCAATAGCTAAGTCTTTATAAACTTTTATGGGTTTATAGCTTGCATTTTTTAATTTTAAGCTTGTAAAAGCAACTTTTCCCTCTTCTGAGAAGATATTATATTCATTTCCAAAAGTAAAATTTTTCCGACCTGTTTTTTCGTCTACGACTTTAATTTCTGCATCTGGATAGGCTCCGTTTATTTGTTTTTCTACTAAATCTTTATATTTATTTGGGGTATGCACAAAAAATCTAATATCCTGAGGCATTCCAACAATTTCAAAAGCAATACACGGCTGTCTTCTAATAAAACCTAGTTTTTCGCCTTTTCTCATAGAGGCAAAACTGGAAAAAAATTGCTCTGCGGCGTCTATTTTTATTTCGTTATCTCTAGGTAGCGAAATCTGAATAAGAGTGGAGTCAAGAGAAGCTTTTTCTCTTTCCCTATTTCTAAGCCAAAGAATAAATAAATAGCCATTCCCAACAGCCATAGCACCAACTAAAGACAAAGACAAAAGAAAAACAAGAAACCAGAAAAAAAGATTATTTAAGTCAACGGCTGGGTTCATAAAATTTCTTCCTCCTTAATGATACCTTTTTTAAATTGCCTAATAACTGTTTTTGCCATCCATAAAATGGAATCAGCTACTTTCTTATGAGTTTTTATAACTTCCCTTGCTTTAGTAACTGGCATTGGTAAACCTATTGTCTTTTGAGGTTCTAAATTAACAGGTGTTGTACTGCTTGCATGTTTTACCCCAATTTGCTCATGCTCTTTAGTTAACTGTAATTTTTCCGAAACCTTTTCTACTCCTGCCTCTTTTACCTCTTGCTCTATGTTTGGATCCTGCTCTGAAGAAGTCAAAAGAGGTCCTGTGCTAATTGGCTCTGCTTCTTTGGCTAAGGAGCCCGCTGCTGCCCCATTTGGCTGTTGCATGCCTTGCGTTAAATTCTGCGCCGGCTGATTGCTTACTTGATCTTGATTCATACAAAACAATCATATCACTAAATTAAGGCTTTTGTCATTACATTTAGCCTCCAAAACCCTGACATCTAATCTAAAAACCTATTCGCACATTTGCTCGCCAGTTTCCGCCGCAAATTCTTCTTTTGTTATACCACATTTGGGACATTGATCTCCAACAGGACCGCTATTATCGGGCGACTCATGACATTTTGGGCAAACAAATTTTTCGCTATTTGTTAAACCTACTCCATATTCAGACACTCTAAAAGATGTTAATCTATTAAGCAAACTTCCCGAAGAACCGCATCCTGTCATAACTTGCCTAACATCTCTCTTGCCAAGCTCTCTTACCATTGCAGCTGTAATTTCTTGATATGCGTACTTTAAAAACACAACTTTCCCTTTCCCTTTCCCTTTTGCTTTTTTAAGTTCTTCCCAAATATCGTCTGCGTGATTTAAAATAGCTTTAAGGTTCTCCTCTGTTAAAGCTTCCAGGTAAGACACTATCATTGGCCTAACTAAAGGAAAGATAAAATCAAAATCTTCTTTTTCCATAAAATCATGTTTTTCATGCAGCTTTTTATGCAAGGAGTCCGCAGAAAGCCCCCCTCCTTCTTCAGTTAAAATAGGGTTTGAGAGAAAAGAAACGTCACTTGGAAAAGGAACTGTGCCTTCTAGGAACATCTCATTTAACCTTCTGGCTGTTTCCAATGGAGATAGTGAAGAACTATACCTTCTAACTTCTACCGCTTTATCTTCTTTAAGAGTAAAAATATCATAAAAATTGTGTTGATATTCAGAGCCTCTGTCCCCTCTTGGGGAAACGGATAGCACCATTGTTCCTGGTTTTGCTTCTGGAGCTGTAAGTTTTTTTTCTATTTTTTCAAAACCAATTACTTCAGCATCTTCTCTTTTAAAATCTATTTCCTTTCCATGAAGTCTTCTAAAGTCTCTACCTTTTTTAAAAGAATCTAAAAGCGGCTCGTTAAGATGTTCTCCAACTAGCCTACCACCCCTAATATTCATTGTTAAACTACTAAGCTCTACATGAAAGCGTTCCCCTAAAAGGGTCTCTACTTGCTTTCCAATAAATTCATCTATCTTTTCTTTTTTTGCTTCAAGGTCTACACTGTCAGCTGCCAAGCCAAATCTAAGCGAACGATCAAAATTAACTTGATGCTGATAATCCGCAAATTTTTCTTGTTCTACTTGCGGTTTTATTCTTTCTGCAATTCCAGCCATAAAAAACTCCTTTCTTCCGAAGGAGCTTGCCTTTTTGCTTCTGCTTCGGAAGTCTTTTTATCCACCAGTAAGGTGGTGCGGGGTTCTGACTTATTTTGCAAAAGCAAACTTTACAGTTGCGGCACAGCGTCGGACTTACACCGACATTTCACCCGTTTAAACTATTTAATATGATTTTTTATCCTCCGAAACCTTAGCAAAGGAGGACCAGATAATTTCTTTTTTTTTGTCTTTAAAATTGGCAAATCTTGCTAGGGTAAATAAATAATCAGATAAGCGATTAAAGTAAATAAGTATTTCTTCTTCTATTTTTTCTTTTTGGGAAAGAGTAACAATTTTTCTCTCCGCTCTTCTTGCAATTGTTCTTGCCAAGTGAAGCTTTGCTCCAACCTCGCCCCCTCCAGGAAGAATAAAATTTTTAAGCTCTGGCATTGCCTTAGTCATTTTATCTATCTCTTTTTCTATTTGAAGTGTTTGTTTTTTAAAATATTCTCCAAATTCTTTTGTCTTATCTTTGGGATTTGCCAGTTTTGCGCCAATTTCGAAAAGATCGTTTTGAATAGATATTAAAGAATTTTTAATAAAATTATCTTTTGTAGTTGTTAAAACAACTCCCAAGCCTGTATTTAGTTCATCAACTGTTCCATAGGCATCCACTCGTTGATTGTTTTTAAACACCTTCTTGCCGTCCCTAAGGGATGTTTTTCCTTTATCTCCTTTTCTTGTATAAATAGCCATAATTTTAAAATCCTAAATTCTAATATCTAAATCCTAAGTTTTTTTAATTTTGAAAATTTGTCTGCCTGCCGGCGAGGCAGGAATTTTGAATTTATTTAGAAATTAGAAATTGAATGCATTAGCATTCAGAGTATCCACAACTGTAGCATTTTCTACAGCCTTCTTCGTAAGCAAGGCTTCCTGCTCCACAATCGGGACAGATGTCAAAAAGGCCAGTGGAGGGCTCTGTCGTTAAATGAACTTTATCGTCTACCTCTGCAAGTGATAGTTGTTCTACTTTTATAACTCCCTCTGGAGAATGCGGCTTTAAATGGCCATTTGCATGTCCATTTAAACTATTTGTCGGTTTTTTATCTTCGACTACACCATTTACCGCAAAAGAATAGTGGGTAGACAGAATCTTAGCAACTGCATCGGGCAAAGAACGCACTCTTTTATCTCCAAACCCAACGCTTTTTGCTCCTCCTATGCCAATTAACTGAGCAACTATTTGTTTTATCCTATCTCTAGGCCCCAGCTGTGTATTAAGTCTAAGATTTAATGAAATCATTCTTCCTAAGGCATCTGCCATTGCTGCAACATCCGAACCGCTTTTTCCAACAGTAATAAATACTTCAAATGGTTCGTTTTGATCGTCCTGGTTTATAGTTAAATATGTTTTTCCAACTGGCGTATCTGTTCCGTAAGTTACTCCCTGAACAACATAAGGTCTTGGCCTAATAGGCTGAATTACCAACGGTTTTTCTTCTTCCTTCTTTTCTTCTGTTCTGGATAAAACCCCTTCCCTAGAACCTTCACGCATATAGGTTATACCTTTGCAACCCAAATCGTAAGCAAGCATATAAAGATTTTTTACATCTTCTACTGTATGGGCTTTAGGCGCATTTACGGTTTTAGAAATAGAAGCATCTAAGTATTTTTGTATTGTCGCTTGAACTTTTACATGGTCTTGCGGAGTTAAATCGTTTGCCGATACAAAATGATCTGGTCTTTTTTCTCCGGGATGAGCATTCTGCCATTCTTCGTAAAGATGATGATAAATCTTATGCTCTCCAAGTCTATCTTTTCTTGTAAATTCAAACTCATAAATTGGCTCTATTCCAGAAGAAACACCAGATAAAAGACTGGTAGAACCTGTTGGCGCAGCCTGAAGCAGAAGAGAGTTTCTTATCCCCTGTTCTTTTATTTTTGCTCTTAACTCTTTTGGTAATTGTTTTATAAACTGTCCTTTTAAGTATTTATCGGCATCGAATTTTTTAAATGCGCCTTTTTCTTTTGCCAAATCCGCAGACTCATCGTATGCAGCGTCCCTTATTGTTTTATAAATTTTTTCAATAACCTTAACTGACTCATCCGAGCCGTATCTTATGTGCATTTTAATAAGAGCGTCTCCTAAGCCCATTGTCCCAACACCAATTCTTCTCTCTCCTTCAACTTGAATCTCTCTGATTTCTGGAAAAATATATTTATCTAAATCAATAATATTATCCTGAAGTCGAGCCATCGTTCTTGCATGTTCTGCCAAAGATTTATAATCCATCTCTCCGGAATTTTTAACAGAATATCCCTTTACAAAAGCTGACAAGTTAAGTGATGCTAAATTGCAGACTCCCCAAGCAGGAAGTCCTTCTTCACCACAAGGATTTGTACAATTAACCTTATTCCAATACCAATTGTTATACATTTTGTTGTAACGCTCCATAAAGACTATTCCAGGCTCTGCCGATTTCCAAGCTGCCTCACAAATTAAATCCCAAAGATATCTTGCTTTAACCGTTTTAAGCACAACTACCTTTTTCTTCATGGCTTTCCAATTGCTTATTATTCCATCCCATTTTTCGTCATATTCGGGATCTTTTATGTCTGGAAATACTAAATCCCAATCGGCATCATTTTTAACTGCTTCCATAAAGCCATCGGATACACAAACCGAAAGATTTGCCCCGGTTATCTTGGAAAGATCTTGTTTCACAGTAATAAATTCTTCTATATCTGGATGCCAGTCCCAAAGCATTAACATTAAAGCGCCTCTCCTAGATCCACCTTGTTGAATAATGTCATGAGTTGCAACAGAATAAAGCTCAGCCCAATTACACGGACCAGACGAAAACCCATTTACTTTCTTAACTCTTGCGCCCTTTGGCCGAAGAGAGGATAAATTAATACCTGCCCCCCCGCCACGGGCCATTATTTCGATCATTGATTTTAAATTATCTAAGATTCCATCCCTGGAATCTTTGGGACTTGGCAAAACAAAACAATTATAAAAAGTAACGTCAAAATCCGTACCAGCTCCTGCTAAAATTCTTCCCCCAGGAACAACTTTAAAATCCTCCATTGCTTTATAAAATTTATCCTCCCAATGTTTTTGATTTTTTGGTTTTTCTGCTTTTGCAATTCCCTTGGCAACTCTTCTCCACATTTCTTCTGGGGTTTGTTCCAGAGGCTCTCCTGCTTTATCCTTTAAAGAATATCTGTCTAAAAATACTTTTTGTCTTATTCCGCTTAATATCATAATTTTATTTTTACCTTTTATTAAATTTTTGGATTTATTTAATGAGTCTTTTTACTTCCTTTTCAAAATCCTCTACGTCTACAAATCTTTTAAAAACACTCGAAAATCTTATATATGCAACTTTGTCTATTTTTTTTAATCTCGTTGCAACAAGTTGTCCGATTTTTTTACTTTCTACTTCTATCGAATCTGCTCCCCTTAACTCTCTTTCTATTTCTGTTACAATTCTTTCTATATCCTCAACCGAAACCCTAGTCTTTTCGCAAGATCTTATTATTCCTGCTTTTAATTTATCTCTGTTAAATTGCTCTCTTTTACCATCCTTTTTAATTACGAATAAATTTATATTTTCTACTCGTTCGTAAGTTGTAAATCTCTTTTCACACTTTTGGCAACCCCTTCTTCTTCTGATCGTGTCCAGCTCTTCACTAACCCTTGTCTCTACAACCTCTGTCTCTTTATTTCCGCAATATGGACACTTCATTTTTTAATTTAAGCTTAATTAAATACTTTATTAAAACACTACGATCACTATATTTAGTGTCTAAAAAATCATAAACCGCTAGATCTATACTGTCAACTATAAATAAATAGATCAAAAATAGTCAACTTGATTTTTAGCTTCAATTTTTCTTCCTTGGGATTTTTAAGAATCACTAAGGTTTTCTGGAGTAAGAATATAATATATGATGGGTATAAAAAATACTCTTATAAATAAAATTGGGTTTAGCTCTGAGGAAAAATTCTATCTACCTTTTTTATTAAATCTTGTGTTATCTTTAAATCTTCATCGGATTCTTTCGTTAAGCTTTTTAATATTTCTTCTTGTTTTAATAACGACATTTTTAACTTATTAACTACAGCTCCTATTTCCAAATTTTGTTTATTTGCTTCTTCTAATTTTTTAAGTGCTTCTTTATAAAATGCTTCTGATTTAGAAATCACATTTTCCGCAAGCTCTTTTTCGTTCTCCCCCTTTTCATAAAGAATTAACACAGCTTTTAAACTTTTATCTGCTCGCAAAATATTAAATTCCGCTTTCCTAATTGGGTCGTTTATAAAAAAATCCAAAAAATTATCCCTTGATGTTTTTAAAAAATAAAAAGGACTATCTGGCAAAAGACCGGGGTAAGGAAGATCGTAATCAACTTGTTTTTCAGCTAACGTTATTCTTGGAAAAATCAATAACGAAATAAAGAACACTAAAAAAAACAGGCAGAATTTTTTCATCTTGAAGCAATAACATTCAGCCAATCACTCTCTTTTGGATTAAATGGTTTTTTAAATAACGACCCAAAAAACTCTCCGCCGTAAAAAATAATGTTTTTAAAACCATTATTTCTTAAAAGCTTCTCTATCTTTTTTTTATCAAGATTTACTATTGGGGTAGAATTTAGCGATCTAAACTTCCAATTATTGCCATTTGAATCAAAAATTGCAGAATTTAAAGTTAATAAATTGCTTTTGTTTTTTTGTGGATCATAAAATCTTAAAAACGCATACTCTATTGGGAACCCATGTTTTGAAGAAATAAAATTTGTATCAAAAATTCTATTCTTTATATTAAAAATTTTGTGGTAATTAACAATCTGAAAAACAATAACAGAATTTTTGGGCAAAAGAGATTTACTGATTACTTCCAAAACTTTTTTATAATCTTTAGCAATATGCGAGAATGCATTTCCCATAAAAATTGCAGCGCCAAATTTGCCTTGCTCTTTTAATAAATGATCTACATAACCATTGCATATATAATTAATTCTTTTACGTACTGCAGATGATTCCTTGTTGAGTTTTTTTTGAGTACGTTGGTACATTGCCCTACTTGCTTCAACCCCCAAAACATTAAATCCATGTTTTGCTAGTGCAAAATCGTGTTCTCCAGTTCCAAAGCCTATGTCAACTATATCTTTTACCTGATTTTTTTTAAAAAGAGATACTAAATCAGGAATTTCGTTTTTTAGTCTTTTTGTCCAGTTTGTTACAAGGTCGTAGTGCCTTGCTTGCCAATCATGATATTCTTCTGTTGCAGCAATAGGAAGATTGTCGCCCACAATGGCTCTAAAAATATCCCCTTTGGAAATAATTCCGATTAATTCTTTTTTTTCGTTTACAACAGGAAGCCTTCCTACTTTATTAATGTTCATTATTGACTGGGCTTTAAGAAGTGGAGTGTTTGAAAAAACTGTAATTGGGTTCTTGCTCATTATTTTTTCTGCGGTTAATAAAAATATGCTTTTGACTTTCACTTCCATCTCTTCAAAGTTTCCTTCGTGTAAGGGATCGTCTGCATATTCCTGCATGGTCGGATAAAATTGAGAAAGAATATCTTTTTCCGAAATAAAACCCACTATCTTTCTTTTTTTACATACTGGAACTCCATTAATTCCCCTACCAAAAATTATCCGGGCGATGTCTTTAACTTTTGCATCAGTATTAACAAAGTCGATTGTAGTTGACATTACATTAGATACTTTCATAATTTTAATATTTTCCTCGTAAACGATGAAAATTACCTTATTTTATCCTTATAAGATAAAAAGTTCAAGTCTTGCTTAATTAACGAGGTAATGACTTAATTAAGCTACGCGCTGTATGTAATTGAAAAAAGGAATCTCTTTGGAGCTGCAAAAACAAGGTGTCCCTAGGCACAAATCTCCTAGACCTACTATCCCATCCTACGCAATTTCCTACTGGGTTTCCGATAACTCTATAGCCAAAATCCTGAAACATCTTCTGTGGAATTTGATATCCTAAAACATCTTGTATGATTCCCACTTGTGCGCCAAACTGCCCATAACCCCTGTCCTCTTTGGGAAGAAATATTAAAGCACACGCTGATCTTAATAGCTCTCCACCTATCTTCTTTTCTCTTGCATTTTCCTCAACTGCAAGCCTTGAAATAGAGGCATATGTAAGACCTGGTCCTGTTGGTCTTTCTACAGTTACAGTCCCTACAACTTGACCAGTATTTTTATCTTCCGCTACTAGAAGCGCTATGTTGCTCTGTCCGATTTCATAAGGCCTATAAAGATCCTTAATCCCTTGCTCAGTGGCTATTGCGATATTTAAGCGAGGGTATTTTTCTGCATATTTTTTTACATTAACTTCTGAAGTTCTTTCAGTTGGAGCCATTCCTGAAAGATGTTCTATTGTTAAGGGTTGACAAAAAATTTCTGCAATCTTTTTTGCATCTCTTTCCAAAACAGCAAATCTTACTTCGATAATTGATCTGCTTATTTTTTCTTGTATTCCTCTACCTCGAGGTCCTTGGCGTAATGCCTCGGATCCCGCACTGATTCCAAGCTCTGACCTATTTGCCATAATTTACCCTTTTTGAAGCTAAGGGTGAATTATCTTATATTATTTCCCTTCGATTGTCAATAATTTAATTGACATAATTTAATTGACATAATTTAATGGTGTAATTTAATGGCCTTTAAGGCGATTTCAAATGCTTCTTCCTGATCGTGGTCAAAGGTATTAATTACCAAATCGTAATATTTTGGATTGTAATAAAGCCAATTGGGATCTCCCTTGGCATACATTCTTCTCCATTTATTTAAATCGTTCTGCTCTCTTTCTATAACTTCTTCTTTTGCCGTTGCAATATGCACTCCTTCTCTATTTACAAACCTGTCTATTCTTATTCCTGTTTGATCTTTACCTTTTTTATCTTCGCAAACAACTAAAATTTTAAAAACCCCTTTTATTTCTTGAGCATTAAACCCAGCAAGTTTAGTTTCTAAAACAATATGTTTTTGTTCTTTTAAGATTTTTTTAAGTGATTCGTCAAAATCTTTATCTTCGACATCGGGACGCTTATTTGTATCCTTGGAGTCTAGCCCAAGCTTGGATCTAACAGCTTCCCAGAAAATTTCTCCACCCTCTACATGTCTCCAGCCTAAGGCATCTGCTAGATGTTTTGCCAAAGATGTAGATCCGGAGGCAATTCTGCCGGAAATGGTTATCATTCTAATACCGGAAGGTTCAGTAGGTTGGTTGATCATCTTTCTCTTCTGGTTTAGCTTGAGCAATATCGTTTTGGGCATAATTATTAACTTGCTGATTTTCGTTAATTCCATTTACTAAGTCTTGATTGCTTACTTGCTCTTGATCTAGAAAAGTTGAGCTTTCCGTACTTTCTGGAAAATTTTGAGCTTTTGGCTCTAAATTTTCTGCTTGTCTTTGAACCTCTTCTGCGCTCCTACTATCCCTTGCCAATCCCATCATAATTGCCTCCTCTACTAATCTATTTGCGTACCCATATTCATTGTCGTACCACGCAATAACTTTTACTAAATTACCACTTACCTGAGTCAAAGACAAATCTACAATAGAAGAGTTGGGGTTAGCAATTATGTCAGAAGAAACAATTGGATCCTCGGAAACTTCAAGAACACCTTTATAATTTTGACTTTGAGCTTCTCTTTTAAAAATAGAGTTAACTTCGTCTTTGGTTGTTTCTCTTTTTAAAACAAAAGTAAAATCAGCTAAAGAACCTGTAGCAACAGGGACCCTAACAGCTATCCCAGAAAAAATACCAGCCAGTTCAGGGAGTGTTTTTGCAGCTGCCTCTGTTGCCCCGGTAGATGTAGGAATAATATTCTGACTTGCTGCTCTTGCTCTTCGATAGTCTTTATGTCCTCCGTCTTGAAGTCTTTGATCCGAAGTGTAACCATGAATAGTTGTCATCATTGCTTTTTCTACCCCAAAGTTATCCACCATTATTTTTGCTACAGGTGCAATGCAATTGGTAGTACAAGAGGCATTACTGATAATGTTTTCTCCCTTGTAATTATTTGCATTTACACCAAGCACATAAGTTGGGATTTCATCTTTTGCAGGAGCAGAAAGAACCACTTTTCTTGCACCAGCGTTTAAATGCGCTTGTAATTTATCTTGTGATTTAAAATGACCAGTTGATTCAATAACAACGTCTACGTTTAAATCCTTCCAAGGAAGAAGAGTGGGGTCTTTTTGGGAAAAAACTGGAATTTTTTTACCCTCTATTATTAAATTTCCAATTTGATTATTTTGAACATTTGCAGCATCTAAGGTTTCTGAATCTATTTTAAGAGTTAGAATTGGGCCGTAAGTTGTGTCGTATTTTAATAGATACATCCAGCCTTTAATATCGGTCGAGGATCCTGCATTTATTCCAACAACCTCTACTCTATCGTAAAACTTCTCAAGTATTACTCTATGAGCAAGCCTTCCTATTCTGCCATAACCATTAATTGCAATACGAATCATAAAAGTAGTATATCTTTAAACCAAAATCACATCAAGTGGATTTTTATAATAATTTATGCTTATTGTTTCTTTTACTTTTTTAAGACTTCTATGGCCGGTAATTTATTTCCAGATAAAAACTCAAGCATCGCCCCTCCACCAACCGATATAAAGGAAAATTTACTAGTAATTTCCATTGCTTTTAGGAAAAACCCTGTATCTCCACCTCCGACCACTGAGTAAGCTTTAGAAGCTCCAATTCCCTCTGCAACAATTTTTGTTCCACTGTCAAAACCCTCTTCCACTAAACCCATAGGCCCATTCCAAATAATTGTTTTTGCTTTTTTTATTATTTGAACAAAATTTTCTGCAGATTTCTGACTAATATCCTTACCGCTTTCTGTTAAATCAGCAACAATTAAAACCGATCTCTTTTCTGCTTTTTCGTGTTGCATCTTAAGTAATATTTTTGTTTGATCTGCAATTTCTCCACCTACTAAAACAAAATCTGCAAGGTCATGCATTTTTTCTACAAGCGGTAATTTTGTTTCTATTTTTGCTCCTCCAATTACTGCAACAAGTGGCCTTTTGGGGTCCTTTAAAAGATTAGATAAAATCTCCGTTTCTTTTTCCAGTCTAAGTCCAGCACATGAAGGAAGAAATTCCGTTATCCCAACTAACGAAGCATTTTCCCGATGAGAAACAGCAAACGCATCGTTAACATAAAAATCTGCAAGCCCTGCAAGTTTTTTTGAAAGCTTTTTGCTGTTTTCTTTTTCTCCCTTAAGAAAACGTAAATTTTCCAGTAGGTGAAAATTTTCAGTGATTTTCCAACCATCAAAACCCCCTATACTGGCTCTTTCGATTGGCGAATTAAACAATCTAGCAAACCATAATGCAACAGGTTCTAAAGATAATTCTGAATTTTGAATTCTGAATTTTGAATTCACTTCAGGCCTTCCCCTATGTCCTGCTGCGATAACTTTATTATTGTTTTTTATTAAAAAATCAATTGTTTTACTGGCTGCTTTTAATCTTGAAGCGTCTGCAATTTGAAAATTTTCTATCGGAACGTCTAAGTCCAAACGAAGAAAAACTTTTTTATTTTTAACCTTCTTTTTTTCTAAGGTATTTAATTTCATAAGTCTTATTATAGCAAGAAGCAGCAGGGACGTGAAGAAGCTGGTTATTTTTTAACCAATATTTTAGTCTGTAAATTCCTGACAAAACATTATTCCATAAATTCCACCATCGATTGCTCCAATTCCAATTGTGCCAAAATTTTCCGACAATATATTTTCTCTATGCCCCTTACTCTTCATAAGCCCGTCCATTGCAAGCTTAGTATTGGGTGCAAGGGCTAAGTTTTCCCCAGCATAAACATATGCAATATCATCTTGAGCCATCCTATCAAAAGGCGAAAACTTCTCTAGTGTGTAATGAGAAAAATATCCTCTTTTTAACACATCCTTACAGTGCTTTCTTCCAACATCAACAAGTGAATCATCAAGTAATAATTTATTTAGTTTTCTTTTCTCTCTTTCGTTATTTACCACGGTAAACATTTTCTGCTCTGCTTCTTTATTAATTTTTCCTTCTATTTTAAAATTTAAGCTTACAGTTTCTTCGCTTTTTGGTTGAATTGTTATAAAAGACAGAGCATCGTTTACAGCTCCGCCAAAGATTCCATTTATATCTTTTGAAAATCCTTGCGTTTTGGCAACCATTTCTGAGCCAATTAATGATTCTGTTGTGGCTTTTTTAAGAAAAGGAGACAAAGGAAGAGCAATTATCATGGTTAAAATAAATGCAACAAGAATTACACCCGATAAAATTCCAGGAATTACCCCAAGCAAACCATATAAATATTTTATTGATGCAGACTCAAAAGCAGTTTTTATATATAGGGAAACCGTACGTGTAATTTTTTTTAAAATAAATACAAGCAGTATCTTGGCAAAAAAAGCAGCAATAAAAAACCCAATTGCATTAGAAAATCCTTGCGGCATATTAAAAAATCTAATCAAAAGCGAAGCAAAAAACCCATAAAAAGTAAGTCCAATTACAAAAGCGACAATAAATCCTACTAGGTCTAAAAGAGAGGCAAGAATTCCTAAGGCAAATCCCTCCATTGCGTAAAAAAGGAGAATAATAACTATAAGAATATCTAGCCAATTTAAATTTAGAGATTGAAAAAAGGAAGCAAAAATATCCATCTAATTTTTTATTATAGACCAATAATAAGTTGGTTGTCAGTTTTTAAAAAGGATACTATAATATGTTGAGTATGAAAAAGAAAGGTAAGAAAATTTTTTCTGTGTTAAAATTTTGGAAATTTATTTTGCCAATACTCATTATTTTTATTGGTGTTTCTTATTATTACATAAAAGATCTTCCTTCTCCTGCAAAACTAACTAGCCCAAACACCCCCCAGTCTATTCAAATATACGATAGGAATGGAGAACTTTTGTACACAATCTATAGACAAAAAGACCAAACTTTTGTCCCTTTAAATTCAATTCCCAAATACCTTCAGCAGGCAACTATTTCCATCGAGGATAAAAACTTTTACAAGCACGGAGCCATTGATATTAGAGGGATCACAAGGGCAACTTACGCAACTTTATTTAAAAAAGACCTTCAGGGAGGATCCACGCTTACCCAACAGCTTGTAAAAAATAGTCTTCTAACACCAGAGCGGACAATTAATCGAAAGATAAAAGAGGTTATTTTAGCCTATGCAACGGAATTATTATATTCTAAAGATAAAATTTTAGAAATGTATCTAAATCAAACTCCCTATGGAGGGACTGCTTGGGGCGCAGAAGCAGCAGCTCAAACTTATTTTGGAAAACATGCAAAAAATCTAAATCTTGCAGAGTCAGCTCTACTGGCTGGACTTCCCGAATCCCCAACAACCTATTCCCCTTTTGGCGCTCATCCCGAACTTGCAAAGATACGTCAAAAAGAAATTTTATATGCAATGGTAAAAGATGGCTACATAACAAAAGAGCAGCGAGATAAAGCATTAAAGGAAGAACTTAGGTTTAAAAAAGTATCAAACGAAATTAAAGCTCCACATTTTGTTTTGTATGTAAAGGATCTTTTGGTGCAAAAATATGGAGAGCGAAAAGTAGAAGAGGGTGGATTAAAAATTATTACTAGTCTGGATTTAAAAATTCAAGAAATGGCAGAAGATGTAGTTGCTTCGGAAGTTGCCAAACTAAAAGGGTCGCGTGTTTCAAACGGAGCAGTAATGATTACAAATCCCTCAACCGGAGAAATCTTGGCAATGGTAGGAAGTAAAAACTATTTCGATAAAGAAATCGATGGAAATGTAAACGTTACACTTGCTCTTAGACAACCAGGGTCTTCTATAAAGCCAATTAATTATGCCGTTGGATTAATGAAAGACCATACTGCAGCAACTGTGTTTATAGATGAAAAGATCTGCTTTCCCAATCAGGGAGGAAAAGCCTATTGTCCAGTTAATTACGATGGGAAATTCCATGGGCCTGTACAGATGAGATTTGCACTTGGAAATTCTTTTAATATCCCAGCTGTAAAAATGCTTAAAGTAAATGGAATTCCAGCAATGATAGAGACTTCAAAGCAAATGGGAATTACCACTTTTAAAGATTCTAGTAAATACGGGCTTTCTCTGACTTTAGGAGGAGGAGAAGTTACAATGCTGGAAATGACTCAGGCTTTTGGTGTTTTTGCAAATGGAGGTTATAAAATTGATCTTCAGCCTATCCTAAAAGTAACAAACCGAAGCGATGAAGTATTAGAAGAATATAAACCACCAAAGAGTCCAATTTTTGGCAAAAAGGTTCTTCCTGAAGGAGTTGCTTTTATTATTTCCGATATCTTAGCTGATAACAACGCAAGACTAACAAGCTTTGGCCCTAACTCCAAACTTAAAATTTCAAATCAAATTGTATCGGTAAAAACCGGAACAACGGATGATCTTCGTGATAATTGGACTATTGGGTATACTCCATCTTTTGTTGTTGCTTCTTGGGTAGGAAATAACGACAACACGCCTATGGGAGGACTTTCTTCTGGAGTAACAGGAGCAGCGCCGATTTGGCATGACATAATAACCAATCTATTAATAAATAAAAGGGCGGAATCGCTTAAAAAACCAGCTAATGTTATTCAAAAGGCAGTTTGTAGCTATTCAGGGCAAATAAAAGAAGGAGAAAATAATAGCGAGTGCACGAATCGATCAGAATATTTTATAAAAGGCACCGAATCAAAAATTTTCTCTGTAAAAAACGAGCAAATCTGGGTGGATAAAGATACTAAGCAAGTTCCTCCTCCTGGCAAGACTGATAATCTGGAGCTAAAAGACTCACAGATAATCACAGATCCAACAGGAGCTAGATTTTGTATTTCCTGTCCTGTGCCAACAGAAACACCAAAAGATACTCCCCCAAATTAATAATTTTTTAAAAAATAAACAACAAGTAAATTAATGGTTTTAAAGTTGCCTCTTTTCAAGATAACCTACCTATAGTATAATCATTTCTATTCCCATTTATCTTAGGGTACTGCCTCATTTTTTTACTATGGAAAAATTAATGTTTTTTATTGTTTATATTCTAAAGCTATTAATTAAAATTGGAGATCTTGTTATTTTAACAGTCGAAGGAATTGGATCTTCCGCTATAGGGTTAAGCGAAGGGGTTTTTTCTTTAAAAGATAAAGTAAAAACATCGATCAAGAGATATTTTAAAAAGAATCTACTAAGAAAAACTGCAGAGATAGATATCTTTATCTATCGAAAGCCTATAGCTCTTAGAAGAGGTCGGATAATTTTAGAAAAGAAGCAAATCTTTGAAAAAATAAAAGATTTAACAGCAATAGTAATTACGCTTATATCCACTCGACTTCGACTAATATTTAGAACGGTTAAGTTTGTATTTGTTCTAATAAAAAATGTCTTTCTAAAAATTCTTTTTATTCCAAAGGCAAAGCTTTCTTTTCCAGGCTTTAACTTTCTAAAACGGGCAAAGAAAAGAGGGAGAAAGCC
>Ga0180009_10003476_pt1 | contig 17870 bp, 16 predicted proteins | sample OS_PC_MetaG_FD_123537 | JGI IMG/M metagenome (GOLD analysis project Ga0180009, IMG submission 123537) | Groundwater microbial communities from the Aspo Hard Rock Laboratory (HRL) deep subsurface site, Sweden - OS_PC_MetaG | ecosystem: Environmental > Aquatic > Deep subsurface > Groundwater... | reverse complement strand
TCGACAATTGATTTCTGGAACAAAAGCATCCGCTTGACATCTGCATGTTCAATAATCGGGATCTGTTTGGTCAAAGGATCCTTAAGGGTAACAGGCCTTCCCTGCTGTCTGTTTTGGGTATACTCAAGGGCAGCATAATAGGCAGCGGATGCTATGGCACAGGAGGCAAGACCGACTAGAATTCTGGCCTCATTCATCATCTGGAACATCTGGGCAAGGCCTTTGTTTTCTTGGCCCACAAGCCATCCATAGCAGTCATCTTTTTCACCCATGGATATCTCTGCTGCAGGGGTTCCCCTGTATCCAAGCTTATGATAAATGGAAGCAACCGTTATATCATTAGAAATTAGATTGCCCTTGTCATCCAGTCGTTTTTTAGGGACGACAAATAAAGAGATGCCTTTTGCTCCAGGGGGTGCGTTGTCAATTTTTGCCAACATCAGATGAATAACATTCTCAACACCGTCATGATCTCCGGCGGATATAAAGGTTTTTATGCCTTTAATTTTAAATCGGTCGTTTCCATCGCGATAGGCAGTGGTGATAATATCAGACAGGGAACTTCCAGCCTGGGGTTCTGTTAAAGCCATTGTGCCCTGCCATTTACCTTCAAGCATTTTAGGGACGTATGTTTCGATCAGTTCCTTTTTGCCAAAAGAGATGATTAGTTCAGCAGCCCCGGCTGTAAGCTCAGGATATGCAGTTGCAGAATAATTGGACGCTGCAAAAATGAAACTTGTGATTCCCCGGATAATAAGAGGAATCTGGTCTCCCCCATGCGCTTCCGGGATCCCGGATGCAATCCATCCACCCTGACCGAACTCTTCCATAATTTTTTTTACAGCACTATGAACTTTAACCTGACCATCGATAAGTATGGGCGGCTTTCTGTCCATTTCTTCAAGGACCGGATACATCAAATTTGTTGCAAGTTTCAGGGCAGCATCAATCACCATGTCAAACATTTTTTCATTATGTTTTTTGTAGTAGTCATACTTTGTAAGAGATGTTGAATCAAAAATTTCTTTGATTAAAAATTGGATATTTCTTTTGCTGATAAATTTTGTCATGTTTGTGTGTTCTCCGTAAATGTATTTTTTTAGATCCTTATTCCATTTAGAAATATTAAAAAAACAAACTCTGATGGATATGAGCAAAACGGTTGAATATTTTTTTTGAGACCCTTGCCAATGGTCATGAAATTCCCTTGAGATCAAATGAATGTTGTCACTGAAAGCAAATTTAATTATCACCCTATCAAATCAAAAAATCCGATACAACAAATACTTTGTATTGTGGAATTGCCAAAAAATCATTAAAAAACCTGTAATGGATGCTCAAAGATTTTCAAGGGTATGGGAAACACATGTTATTTCATTAAAAAATTCTTATGAATCCTTGATCATTCAAAATGATTCGGGTATGGATGATTTAATGATACCGATATCCAATATAGAATCGTATCAGTTTGGAAGAATGACCATCAGTTGACCTCACAAGGATAATAATGCTTTTGAAAAATGGGAATGCCCTCCTGTTCAAATACTGCCCCTGTTGTGGGGAAAAAAGATTAATCCTATCCAGTGAAAAATGCTTTTCATGCAATTCATGCGAGTTTAAATTTTATTTAAACACTGCTGCAGCCGGAATCGCAGTGATTTTCAATAAAGATAACGCCTTACTGGTCACAAGGCGTAAACATGATCCGGCAAAAGGCATGTTAGACCTGCCAGGTGGATTTGCCGACCCGGGCGAAACAATTGAAGCCTGCTTAATCCGGGAGATTAAAGAAGAACTCAATCTCGATATTCTCTTTCTTAAATATTTTTGTTCTATTCCAAATACTTACACTTATAAGAGTGTTACCTACAGCATTACCGATTTTGTGTTTTTATGCACTGTTAATGATTTCAATGCCATTACCGCATGTGATGATATTTCTGATTTTTATTTTATGGAACTTTGTCAACTTGATAAAAGCCTTTTCGGACTTGAATCTACCAAAATAATTATTGATCGACTGGTAAAATCAAAATAGCTTTATCTTTAGCTTACTAAATACCTTCTGCCATGGGCACCTTGAGTAAAAAGTTGCATATTATTCGTTTTTATGGTTTATCACAATCATGAAAAAAAAATTTTATCCCCCAAAAAGACCATATAAACCGTCAAGGAAAAAAAAGCCCGGCATAAAACAGATGACACCTGGATCTGAAAAGTCCTTAAAACATGTGTTTGAAAAAATAGGGGTGCCAGAGCAAAGCACGTTTACGCCGGACCCATTTCAAATTCAGGCCATAGAAGCCATTGAAAAATCAGACTGCCTGGTTACGGCCCCGACAGGTTCCGGGAAAACATGGATAGCGCAACAGGTTGCCCAAAAGATTATTCAAAAAAACGGAAAAGTCTGGTACGCTACGCCTTTAAAAGCGTTAACAAATTCCATCCATGCCCATTTTTCAACGCTTTTCGGAAAAGAAAATGTCGGCATCCTGACAGGTGATATCAAGGAAAATCCAGATGCTGCGATTGTGATCGGCACAACAGAAATCCTGAGAAATCAGCTTTATGATGCCATGTATACGGGTGAAAATTTAACCTGTGATTTGATTATCCTGGATGAAGCCCACTATCTAGGCGATGAGCAGAGAGGCGTTGTTTGGGAAGAGATTATGATCTATCTGCCGGTTCGAATTCCTTTATTATTGCTTTCAGCAACCATTGGGAACCCGTATTTGATTGCAAACTGGCTTGAATCTATCAGGGGAAAAAAATGTCATGTCATTGAAAGCCATGATCGACCGGTCCCCCTTTTTCCGCTATTCCTGCACCCTTCCGGCACCCTTTTCCCTTTAATGCAATATCAGATCCCGGGTCAGAAACAAATCCTTCATAAAAAAGTACATAAATTTGAGACTGGAAAAAACAGATCGCTTATGGCACCTGGCACAACCCTTCCCCCATTTGGAGATATCCTTCACATTTTGGATACGTATCATTTGCTGCCCGCTATCTTTTTTTTAAAATCAAGAGCAGAATGTGACCAGGCTATAAAGCTTTGTAATTCTAATTTATTATCCAGGTATCCCCAGAAAAAAAAGGCATTACTTAACAAAATTGATGCGCTTGTAACCGGCAACCCACACCTGGAAAACCACAAACAGCGACCCTACCTTGAACTAACCGCCACAGCATCTCACCATAGCGGCCACCTTCCTGCCTGGAAAGTGGTAGTTGAAACCCTTATGGCAGGCGGATTCCTGGATGCCATGTTTGCAACCTCCACAGTGGCGGCAGGCGTTAATTTTCCGGCACGTTCCGTGGTCATCCTGAATTCAGACCGGTTTAACGGGGTCGAATTCATACCATTAACTCCCAGCGAATTTCAACAAATGTCCGGTAGAGCCGGGAGAAGGGGGATGGATAATATTGGATTCGGCATTGTTTTGCCAGGTAAATTCATGGACTTAAACCATGTCGCAAAATTAATCAGCTCGCAGCCACTGGACATAGAAAGCCAGATCACCATTAATTTTTCCATGGTTTTAAACCTTTTGCTTTCTCACACGCCGGATCAGATAAAGATGCTTCTTGAAAAGTCATTTGCCTCCCATTTGATAGTATCAGGAAAAAAAAGAGGGAAAACTGCAAGAAAAAAATTCGGTGTTGACCTTGAACTTCTCTGGGTTGATTTTATCGATCACATGGATTTCCTTACTGCTGAAAAATTTGTCACTGAGGATGGAAAACTTACCGAGGACGGTTTGTGGGCCTCCAAACTGAGGATTGATGCTCCCCTTCTGGTTGCCCAGAGTATCAGAAAAAATTTATTGCCACAGAATGATCCGGCATTACTGGCTGCCATTATCGGCTCCTTTGTCAATGAAAAGGAATTCAGCGATGACCCCTTGTATCACCAGGCTTTGCCCAAACAGTTAAAAGAGGCCTTTTTGGATGCAAGAAAAGAATTAAAACCCTTTGCCCTTCGAATGCTGAAAAACGGGTTTAATGCTCCCAACCTGTTTATTCAGCCAAGCCTGTGGCTCTATTTATGGGCCCATGATGAACCCTGGGAAACCCTGGTAACCAAATCTGATTTTGCAGAAGGTGATTTTGCTCGATTGATTTTAAGGACAGGTGAAAACTTAAGGCAGATATCAAAACTGGAACAAACCTTTCCTGTGATTGCCAGAACAGCAAAAAATGCCATTGACCTTATATTAAAAGAACCAGTGGTAACATTTTACAGTTAAACTTAAAAAAAATAAAGGAGAATATAATGAAACAAATTTTTGCTGAAAAAGCCCCTGCCGCTATTGGCCCTTACTGCCACGCTGTTGTTCATGGCGATATGGTTTTTTGTTCCGGCCAGATCCCTCTTGATCCAAAAACAATGACGATTGTAGGTGCAACGATTGAAGAGCAGACAGCCCAGGTGATGAAAAATATCGAGACTGTATTGTCAGAAGTTGGCACAACTTTAAATAAAATTGTAAAGACCACAATTTTTTTGGATACCATGGATGATTTTATGGGAATGAATACGGTTTATGAGGACTGCCTTAACGGTCACAAACCCGCAAGATCAGCGTTTGAGGTAGGAAGACTACCAAAGGATGCCTTAATTGAGATAGAATGCATTGCGGTTATTGAATAAGGAGCAAAAAACATGACAGAGGATACAAAAAAAATAATCTACTCCATGATCAATGTGAGTAAATTTCATGGTCAAAAACAGGTGCTCAAGGATATTTCCCTGTCCTATTTTTATGGGGCAAAAATCGGGGTTCTGGGCTTGAACGGTTCCGGTAAGAGCACATTGCTGAAAATTATGGCCGGGGTTGATTCAGAATTTGCCGGTGAGACAACAATCTCTAAAGGATTTACCATTGGCTATCTTGAACAAGAACCCCTTGTTGACAGTAAAAAGACTGTCAGGCAAGTTGTTGAAGAAGGCGTTAAGCAAACCGTTGACCTGTTGGCAGAATATGAAAAAATTTCAGAAGAATTTGCCAATCCCATGTCTGACGATGAAATGGACAAGCTGATTGAAAAACAGGGTAGAATTCAGGAAAAGCTGGACCACATGGATGCCTGGGATCTTGATTCCAAACTGAAAATGGCCATGGATGCCTTAAGATGTCCTGAAGGGAATACACCTGTTACTGTGATTTCCGGCGGGGAAAAAAGACGGGTTGCACTTTGTCGGCTGTTGCTGCAAAAGCCGGATATTCTTTTACTGGACGAGCCCACCAATCATCTTGATGCTGAATCTGTCTCCTGGCTTGAAGAGCATTTAAGTCGATATGAAGGCACTGTTATTGCCGTCACCCATGATCGGTATTTTCTGGATAATGTAGCCGGATGGATACTTGAACTGGACAGGGGAGAAGGAATCCCATGGAAAGGCAATTATTCTTCATGGCTGGAACAAAAACAAAAACGGCTGGCCACTGAGCAAAAATCAGAATCCAAACGGCAGCAGACCCTTCAAAGAGAACTTGAATGGATCAACATGTCGCCGAAAGGTAAACGGTCCAAATCAAAGGCCAGGATCACAGCTTATGAAGATCTTTTAAAAAAAGACATTAAAGATCAGGAACATACCTTGGAAATATTCATTCCACCCGGACCAAGGCTTGGCGCAAAAGTCATTGTAGCAAATGGTGTGTCCAAGGCTTTTGAAAACAAGCTGCTGGTCGAAAACATGAGCTTTGTCATCCCTCCAGGGGGTATCATTGGTGTTGTGGGACCCAATGGGGCCGGTAAAACCACCCTTTTCAACATGATCACGGCTAAAGATACCCCTGATTCTGGAACAATTGAACTGGGTCAAAGTGTCAAACTTGCATACGTGGATCAGGAAAGAGATACGCTTGATCCTGAAAAAACGATTTTTGAAGTCATCTCTGATGGAAATGAAAAAATGCTCATAGGGGGCCGGGAAATAAACTCAAGGGCTTATGTGGCAAAATTTAATTTCTCAGGATCTGACCAGCAAAAAAAAGTCAAAGAAATTTCAGGCGGCGAAAGGAACCGGGTCCACCTGGCAACCCTGTTGAAAAAACAAGCCAATGTTTTATTACTGGATGAGCCGACCAACGACCTGGATGTCAACACATTGAGGGCACTGGAGGAAGCTTTGGAAAGTTTTGCCGGATGTGCTGTTATTATCAGCCATGACCGATGGTTTTTAGACCGGATTGCCACTCATATCCTGGCATTTGAAGGAGACAGCCAGACCCTGTTTTTTGAAGGGTCATATTCTGATTATGAAAAAGACAGAAAAAAACGGCTTGGAATAAAGGCGGATCAGCCCACCCGGATAAAATACAGGCAGCTTACCCGGTAATGGGTTTAAATTGAAGCTGTCCATATTTAATAAAGGGGTTGCACAAATCCATATTGCCGTCTTCCTGTTCGGATTTGCCGGTCTTTTTGGAAAATTTTTGTCCTGCAACCCCTTTTATATTGTTTTTGGAAGAACCTTTTTTGCCTCAATAGCTCTTTTTTTGTATGCACGGTTCTTTTCAAAAACAAAATTATTTGTTTTAAATAAAAAAACCTTATTCTTTTTTATTTTACAGGGTATTCTTCTGGCGATTCACTGGGCAAGCTTTTTTCATTCCATTCAAATTTCAAGTGTAGCGGTCGGGCTTGTCACCTTTTCAACCTTTCCTTTATTTGTGACGTTTTTAGAACCTCTGTTTTTCAAAGAAAAACTAAAAACCATAGATGTTTTCATCGCAGGCAGTGTATTTATCGGCATTCTTTTTGTTATTCCTGATGTTGATTTTTCAAATAATATCACCAGAGGCGGTTTTTTCGGGATCATTTCAGGATTTACCTTTGCAATCCTGGCCCTTGTCAACCGGAGAAATGCAAGGATCTCCGATTCCATTGCCGTTGCATTTTATCAAAACCTTTTTGCCGCGATTTTTTTATTTATACCCATCCAGATCATTCAAATTGCTCCCCCGCAAATTTTGGACCTTCCCAATCTCATCTTTTTAGGCGTTGTTTGCACAGCCCTTGCTCATACCCTGTTTATAAAATCACTGACATTTATAAGAGCACAAACTGCAGCTGTCATTGCCGGGCTTGAACCGGTTTACGGGATTATACTTGCTTTTTTCATGCTCAATGAAACCCCCCAGGCAAGAACGCTGATCGGCGGTTTTATTATCATCATGACAACCATAGTTGCAGGTCGCCAAAGTCCAGGGCAGTGAGTCAAATTATCAAAAATAGATCAGTTTTGAAATTTTTTTTCTATGAATTTTACAGCCGCATCATGGGGTTCGTGAGTAACATCTGCCTTGGCTATGGCAAATGCCATTGCTTTTTCTTTGTTTTTTTCAAAAAAATGGCACCACATCATGCCTGAAAGTGCACCAATACCGGCAGGATTTAATGCCAGCGCCTTTTTAAAACTGTCTTTTGCTTTTTTATAATCTTTATTTTTATAGAATGCCCATCCTTTTAAATCATTGGTCAAAAAAGACATGGGGGATTCAATAACCGCTTTTTCAAACCATTCAAGGTCAAAAAGCCCGTCCTTGAACAATAAAGGATCAATATAGTTCCTGTAGGTGGTCTCAACGGCCCAGCCAAGACATTCAAGCCCCTTGATACTGATATCTTCTTTCCACAATGCTTTTGATATCTGTTGGTGATCAAGGGGCAGGCCACATTGACCAAGCCAATTGAAAAGAGCCTGACCAAAACCGACAAAAAAATCAGATGGTTCAAGATAAAGATCAATATCATATTTTTTTTCAAAATCATCATCATACAGGGTCAAAGAAACCAAAAGGATGTCCTTGATGTGTTTGTACTTACCGTAAAGCCAGTATCTTATTTTCTGTTCCTTTGCATGGAAACCAACCGTATTAAAGTGATTTTTATTTCTGCAAAACTCGTGTAATTCAGAAACACTTTTAAATATTTTATTTGCCCGCCAGCCAAACCAGAATTCTGCAAGGCCGGAATGAACCGCTATCATATTACCCAGTAAAAAATGAATCCCTAAACCGATTCCATTGTATTCTTGATCCGTATTCGGCTGAAGGGGAAGTACGATCAATTTTGATCTGGTATCCATTATTGCTCCTTAATTTATGAGTGGCAGAATTATTCTACCAAGAAAATATTTATTTTCAAGAAATGTCATCATTTTTTAATTTCATTTTTTAATTTTAAATAGAATGTCCCTGCCAATTTTTAAATTTTGTTCTTGACAAACACAGTATGTATACAATACGTATCTATAAAGTATTGGAGGTGAACTATATGAAAAAAGAATTTCTGAAGTTCAAAGTTTACAAGTCCCTTCGCCTTGATATCGTATCAGGAAAACTACCAGGGGGCACAAGACTCACGGAAATTGCCGTGGCCGACACACTAAATGTCAGCCGTACCCCTGTGAGGGAAGCATTGCAAAAGCTTTCACAAGAACAGTTGTTGATCTCAATTCCAAAAGCCGGATATTTAGTGGAAGATTTGTCAGACAATGATATTCAGGACCTGTTTACTACTCGAATGGAAATAGAACAGATCGCCATTCAAAAAGCGATTCAATTTATTACGGTTGAGGAGTTAAAAAACCTGGATGACAATCTGGAGAGGACAAAAGCATTCATCAGATCCAAAGAAAATTTTAAAATCACGGAATGTGATGTTGAGTTTCATTCCATTCTTTATAAAGCAACAAGAAGCAAATCCCTCTACAGGGTTTGCAAAAGTTTAAGTGATGTAACCGTCAAATACCGACATGGGCTGAATCTTTTGCCAAGCTTATGGAATGAACTTCTTCAACAACACATCATGATCTATCAGGCCATTATTTCCAAAGACGTGGATAAAACCTGCCAGGCCATTGCCCTGCATGCCCGGCAGGCCAAATCTCATCTTCTGGATGTCATGAAAAAAGTGCGGTCTGATGCCTTTAGTTTGGAAGAGTTTTAGCATCCCCTGATTAAATAAAGCGACTATTCTATCAGGGGATGCCTTATTTAATAGCGGCCCAGAATTCTAAGATTTTCAGATTTATCTATAAGTTTTTCCATGACAGGCGCAAGTTCAGGTGCTTCAATATCGGCTTCAAGATCTGCATAGAACATATATTCCCAAGGCTTTCCAAGCATAGGGCGCGATTCTAGTTTGACCAGATTGATCTGATATTCTGAAAATACCTTCATCACTTCAAACAAAGCTCCGGGTTTATTGCCCGTTGAAAAAATGATGGAGGTTTTATTTACCTTTTTATTGCCTTTAACCTCTTTGGCTATAATGGCAAATCTTGTATAATTCCTTGGATTGTCTTCAATAGACTCCTCTATGACCGTCATATGGAAAATATCTGCGGCCATGGTTGATCCGATGGCAGCAAGCGTTTTATCGCCTGAATCCTTGATCTGGCGAACGGCACTGGATGTGGCGGTTACCGGAACCAGTTCAATATCAGGATATTGATCCAGATAATTTTTACATTGTGAAAAAGCAGGTGGTGGTGCAAGAATTTTTTTAATTTGCTTTTTTGATACATTCTCATGGGCAATTAAAGCATGTTTTACCCGGATGGTAATCTCCCCAATAATTTTCAAATCATATTCCTGAAGCAGATCAAAATTCTCATGGATGGATCCGGAAAGAGAGTTTTCCAATGGAACAACCCCATATTGACAAATTCCGGTTTGAACAGCCTGGAAAATATCTTTAAAGGTTTTCATGGGAACCGGTTTGATCTCTTCACCAAAATAGCCAAGGCTTGCTTTATGACTATAAGCACCATATTCACCGATAAAGGCTGCGGTTTTTGAATCACTGGTTTGAGAATTATTAATAATTTCCGATTTTTTTAAATAATCAAAATCAAGCTGTTTACCCACAACCGGGGCAATGACATATATATCCCGCGTCAATTGGCCGAACTGTTCGGGATAGAGACTCTGGGGGCCGTCTGAAAGTGCCTGGTCAGGATTATTATGCACCTCAATCATGAGAGCATCTGCGCCTGCTGCGATGGCAGCTCTTGCCATGGGACTGACCTTTTCCCTGATACCGGTTGCATGACTAGGATCAATAATAATGGGCAAATGAGTTAATTTTTTAAGGACCGGAATGGCTGAAAGATCCAGCGTATTTCTTGTATAAGGCTCAAAAGTTCTGATGCCTCTTTCACAAAGAATAACATCATTGTTTCCTTCTGCCATAATATATTCTGCAGACATCAGCCATTCCTGAATTGTAGAAGCAAGCCCCCTTTTCAGCACCACGGGTTTACCCATGCGGCCGACACATTTTAAAAGTTCAAAATTCTGCATGTTACGGGCACCGATCTGAACTACATCTACATATTTCATCATCAGATCCGCCTGGGAGACCGATGTGATTTCCGTGACTACCCCAAGCCCTGTCTCATCCCTGACCGCAGCAAGAATTTTGAGTCCTTCTTCTTCAAGTCCCTGGAAAGAATATGGCGAAGACCTGGGTTTATATGCCCCCCCCCTGAACAGAACCGCGCCGTATTTTTTTACCTCTTTTGCAATTGTCATGGCCTGATCATAGCTTTCAACAGCACATGGCCCTGCAATAATGACAATCCGATCTGCTCCCACCACAACATTACCAATCTTAACCTTTGTATCTTCTGATTTAAAATCCCGGCTCACAAGTTTATAAGATGTTTTAATGGGAAGTGCATCGGCAACGCCATCCATTTGTTTAAACTCCTCCAGGCTGATATTGGACTTTCCGATTACTCCGATTACATTTCTGCCTGCATCCATAATTTCACGCGTGATACATCCCTGATCAGAAAGATAATTTAAAATTTTATCCTTCTGATTTTGAGCAATCTTGTTTTCTAGTACAAGAATCATTGAGTTTCTCCCTGTTTAAAAAAAGTTTAACTTTGCATAAAATAAAAAAGCCCCGGAAAAAAATTCCGAGGCCAAAAACCTAAAAAGCCCCGGGTGGTTTGATGTCCACCCGGGGCTTTATTTAACTAAGAAATAAAACGTCACACCGGATGAACGCTTCTAAAAAAGCAAAAGAAGCGTCCAAAATTAACCATATTTTTAAGTGTCATTTTATTCATTTTTTTTTACCTTAAATAATCAGTATAATTTACAGATCATTTCAAACCTTGTCAATAGCAAAATTGGTTATCACTTTTATGACATTAATACAGAGATATCCTCTTTTGTATCATCAATTTCATCACTATCATTTGTATTTTCACCATCGACAACATCAATTTTCTCATCTGAATCATAAACACTGACTTTAAACACACCGATCATATCTCTAAGTTTTGAGGATAAATCGGATAGATCCTGTGCACTCTTTTTCATCCGGTTGCTTCGCAGGTTCATGTCCGTGGCCACACTATTCACCTTTGAAATATCCTCTGAAATTTCAGAGGAAACCTGGGAACTCTGGGAAACATTCTCATTTACCTCACCAATACCCGTGGATGCCTGTTCAATATTTTGGGCCACTTCAGTTGCTGAGGCAGACTGCTCTTCAATAGCGGCTGCAATGGTTGCAACGATTTCAGTTACTTTAGAAATTACTTCTGTAATCTGTTCAACATCTTTCACCGTATCTTCTGTTGAACTTTGAATACCCTTGATTTTATCTTTTATATCCAGGGTCGCAATGGCTGTCTGACTTGCCAGACCTTTGATTTCACTTGCAACAACTGCAAAGCCCCTTCCTGCTTCACCTGCTCTTGCCGCTTCAATTGTTGCATTCAAGGCCAGCAGGTTGGTTTGCTCGGCAATATCTGTAATAACTTCTGTTACTTTATTAATATCCCGGGCTGATGCCCCAAGCAATTCAACTCTTTCAGAAGCTGTTTTGACTTTAAAGGCAGCATTCTCCGATATTTCCCTTGCCTTTTCACAATTGGAAGCAACTTCGCCCAGCGTCAGTTTCATCTGGCCTGCTGCATTGGCAACCATTCCAAGATTTGTGGAGGCTTGTTCGCTGGCAGCTGCAACAGAATTCATACTCGAACTCATCTCTTCTGCTGCTGCTGCAACAGAACTGGATCTTCCTGACAAATCCTCGGAATCCTCAGCCATTTGTTCGGCAATAGATCGCAACTCCCCTGATGACGCGGTGACGGTTTCAGAATTACTGCCGATATCCACAATAATATGATTCAACCTTGCAACAAACGCATTGAACCATTTTGCGAGCTCTCCGATTTCATCTTTTGTATCAATATCAATTCTCTGGGTTAAATCACCCTCTCCTTCGGAAATATCTTTTAATGCTCTCACAACGGTTTTAATGGGTGTGATAATAATTCTGACCAGCAGCAATGCAATCAGAATACCGAAAATCACCGCAAAAAGACTGACAATGGTTATAAACGCTGTTGATTTGGTAATCTGGGCCTGCATCTGGATATGCTGTAAATCTTTTGATGCCAAACATATTTTTTGAATTGTTGAAGCATTGGATTCCAAAGCAGCTTTGGTCGTCTGCTGAGTTTTCATCAAGGTGGCGTAACTTTTGAAAGAAGACAAATAATTTTTAACCGTTTCCTGAATCCCATCCAGGGGTTTGGTTTTATCCTCATCATCAATATTCTCTTTTACTTCTGCAATCACCTTGTCGATGGATTCGATGTTCAGGGCAATTTGTTCAAAGACAGCATCATCTTCAGTATTGATAAAATCTTTTTCCAGAATACGTGTATTTAAAAGAATTTTTGCAATCTGATCAACGCCTGAGGACAATTCCATTACCTGCCCTGAAATAACCTGAACATCTTCCATGTAAAATTCAAGTTGTTCCTGCATTTCCTGCTGAAAATAGAGAATAGCCATATTCATCTCTTTAACAGCTTTAATGACAGCAATATTATTTTCTGAGCTCTTGTCGTTATAGAAAAGGTTGGCTTTATTTATTAATTCTGTCTGTTTTAAAAGGACTGTTTCAAAAATTTTTTTGGAAGCATCTTCTGTTAATAAAGGCTTTACTTCTTCAGCAGATCTTTTAAGGTCACTGTGATATCCTTTCCATTGTTCATATATAGAAACATTACCTGCGTCTGACTCGGCCAAAACCATTCGGTACCCTTTTGCATTTAAAAATGCTTCATGAATTTTCGCAACATGATTGACCCGTTGTCTCATGATTGAGCTTTTTGTTTCACTTTCTTCTCTTAATTTATTATATTTAGTTTTTTGTTCATCACGAATTTTTGTAGTTGTTTCAAGTGCCAGGCTGGCTTTCACATTCATCTCGCTCATGAGCGTATCTTTTTGACCGGCCAGTGCCACATAATCTTTAAATGCCTTGCTGTAGGTGTCTGATATTTTGATAATATCACTTGCCTGTTTTTTTACATCATTTGATCGGGCTTCATCTAATATCCGTGTTGTTTGTTTTTTTAATGATCCTATTTCATCTTCAACACCATTTACCGCCTTGGGATCATTGGTAAGAATAAATCTTTTTTCATCTTGCCTGGCTTTTAATATATGATTCACGAGCAGTTGAAACTGATTTGCAGAATCCACTTTTTCTACTACCTGGGTTAATCCGAACCGTCCGACAAACGCAAGCACAATCAACAAAATTAGAATAATGACGAATCCACCGGTAATCTTTTTAGCAAGGCTGAAATTTCTTAACATTTTTTCTCCCCTATCTGAATGTTAGAATTGAAGTTACTTTTAAAAAATTTCACCTTATATTGCAAGGGAAATATATGATAGCAAAGCCCCTGTACACCGTATAAAATTCGGTTTTTTACCAACAGAACGGCAAGCGATATATATGGCAATGATCTATCGCTTGCTCACAATGCCAATGTTTTTAAATGTATGCTGTTTTTTTCCAACCGCCAATAAGGTGAAGATGAATATGGAAGATTTCCTGACCGCCGCCTTTTTCAACATTAAAGAGCAATTTATATCCAGACGTATTGATGCCCTGATCCTTGGCCATATCTTTGGCCAGCATGAAAAGACCTGAAATAATAGTTTCATCCTCCGGTTTCAAGTCGTTTATGCTCCTGACATGCTTTTTGGGAACCAGGAGCAGATGAACCGGAGCTTCAGGATGGATATCTTTAAAAACGATAAAATTATCATCTTCATATAAAAATTCACTTGGGATTTCCCGGCGGACTATTTTACAAAACAGACAGTTATTGGACATTGAAAACTCCTTTGAACTATTATAGTTTATCGATTTCTTCCATCAATTTTTCCATGGCAATGGTCGCCTTTTCTTCAAGAAAAATATCAGTGACAGAATCGGTATATTCAGATCTTGAGGGATTGATCTCAATGATTTTGGCACCATTTGATTTTGCGGCTGCTGGAATCATGTTTGCCGGTGCCACAGTACCTGTTGTACCGATTAAAATAAAACAGTCTGATTTTGTTGTCTCATTAAATGAATTTGTCATTGCAGGTTCGGGAATGGCCTCACCGAAAAAAATGACATCTGGTTTTAAAATATTACCGCATTTTTTACATCCCGGCGGCAGAACATTCAAATCAATTTCCAAAAGAGAATACTTTGCCCTGCAATTAAGACAGACAAGCTTTTTTAAAGATCCGTGAAACTCATGAACTATTTTGCTGCCAGCATCATAGTGCAGGTTATCCACATTCTGGGTAATGATTGAACTTAACATGCTGTTGGCCTCAAGTTCTACCAGAGCATAGTGGGCTGCATTGGGCTTGACGCTGCCAAACAGGTCATAAAAAATTTCCCGAATCACTTCCCAGGACCGTTGGGTATGATTGTGGAAATATTGAATATCAAAGGTTTGGGGATCATATTTATTCCAGAGACCATTCTTGCCTCTGAACGGCGGAATACCGCTTTCCACAGAAATGCCGGCACCTGTAAAAGCGGTGCACCGTTTGGATGATGCGATGATTTTTGCCGCCCTGGCATACATAAAAGATTTCTCCGACAGGGGTTTGTATACATGGGTTAAAAATAAATTCAGATCAACTCTACAACCTCAAAGGTATTGGTCCATAATTCTGCGATCAGCAGCTTATTGCGAAGGATATCCCCACGACCCAACAGTATTTTTATACATTCAGAAGATTGAAGCGCTGACACAAAAAGCGCACAATAGGCGATATTGCCTGTTCTTGTTTCAACCCCTTTTGACTGGCTCCTGCTTTTTTCCCCATAGATCAACGCATATCCTTTGTCATTCGGGAAGATAGTTGTCACCTGCCCTGCAACTCCGGCAATAGCACCTGACACAATCGGAATACCTGCTTTATTTGCCGCATCCTGCAGCTTGAATCTGGTATCTATGGAATCCAGGCAGTCCATGACCACATCAGCATTTTTTATTCCATCATACAGGTTGGAATCATCCATGTATTCCTTCTGAGCATCTGCGATGACCTCAGAATTGATGGCATTAACCCTTTTTTTTGCAGTCCCAGCTTTGGATTTCCCTATCAGATGTTCCTGGCTTAAAAGTTGCCGGTTTAAATTGCTGGCCTCAAATGAATCCCCGTCAATCATCGTTAAATGCCCGACACCAACCCTTGCCAGCATCTCACAAACGCCGCCGCCAAGGCCGCCTAACCCTAACACAACAACAGTTGATGCGCCAAGCGTCTTTTGTTCCTCATGTGAAAGTGTATCAAAATTTCTATCGTATCGCCCCTCAAGCTTTGAAATTCCCATTGTCTATCCTCCTCCGACCGGTGGAAAAAGTCCTACCCTGTCATTGTGTTTTAACAGGTAGTTAAGATCCTGCATCTTACCATTAATAAAAATCAATTTCACAAGGTCTGAAGGAATGCCAAGATCTGCGATAAGTTTTTCCACAGTTGTTTCTTCAGGGATTTTAAGGCATTCACTGTTTTTTGGAGAATATTTTGATAATGTCACAAACAACTTTAGATCTATCTGTATCATTTGGTGTTTACACTTTTTCTTTGTACTGTTATTAAAATGATATATTATATGACATAAGTTAATTATTTTGTACATGAATTTAATAGGAATCAAAGCCTCATGGGACAAGAAAATCAAGAGACACTTACCGTACAAAAACTGGCACAGGACTTGTCAGCCTTTGCTTTTGACAGAACAGACCTGAAAGAGCTTCTGGCAGCCATACCCAAAGACAGCCAATTAAACCTGACAACTATTGAATATGAACTTCAACTATTGAAAATCCTGAGTGTTGGCTGGGGCATCGCCTTTTTCATGCCCGCCACTAATAAAAATAAAGGCCCTGTAACCCAAATGTTCTGGGAATCTATCAGGCAAATATCCAATAGTATCTCAACCCTTACCCAAACCACCACAGGTCAGCAGATTGATTATTTTGAAATTTTAAAGGATCGGTTAAACACCTATCTTGCCATTATGCAGGAAAATCCGGATGAAGCCCGGAATCCGGCTGATTTTATAGGGCCTGCCTTTGCCGGTTCCTGTCATTGTGAGAATGATGCCATTGCCATTTTAACCGGCACCAAAATGTTTACCTTGACCCTGGGTGCGGTAAAAGAGTATTTAAATTCTGTAAAAATTGATGATATCAAGCTTAACTGATTTTACCCAAGGAGAACATTTCAATGAAGCGCCAAACACTTATTTTTTTAGGAGTTATTTTTTTATTTGTCTGGGGATGTGCCACGCCCGGCCAGAAATTTATTGATATCACCTATTTTGGGGATCATGAAAAAACACAAACCGGCCAGGTCGGAATCGCTCCTTTTCAAGACAAGCGAATTGATATGGACATGGGGTATGTCGGCTACAGGATTCTGCTGGACAACAGCCAGGAAACCTATTTTGTCAATGGAATGAATCTTTCGGATACATTAACCAGGATTGTCGGGATCTATTTTGAAAAAAACGGATTTACAACAACCCGGGTTAATCCATGGGAGCTGACACCTGATGGTGTTATAAAAGCATCAAAAGGATTTAAGCAGATTGTGGCAGGACAAATTAATAAGTTTGAATGCCGTGCAAAGAAAAAAGGGGCGACAACAGACATGATTCTGGATATTGACTTGACCTTATACCTTGGCATTTCAGATAAAAATGCTTTAAAAACCATACCGGTTTCTATGACGCTTGAAAGAACCGAACTGACCTTTACCCGGGAAAAACTTGAACAATTTGTAAACCAGGCCCTTGAGGAAGTCTTTCAAAAGGCACTGGTTTTTTAACACCCGCAAATTTTATAATCAACTTTGCATCAGTGTCTTTTTTTATGATTCAATTGATAATACCTACCAGGCGGTATCCCTACGGTTTTTCGAAACATGCGGGAAAAATGGCTTTGGTCAACAAATCCCAAGCCAAGTGCAATATCAGCAATATCCTGGGACCTTAAAAGCATTTTTTTTGCTTTTTTAATTTTCAAATCCATCAAATATTCATGGGGACTTATTCCAATGGATTTTGTAAACTGCCTTTGAAAATGAAAAGGGCTTAGGCAGGCAATATCTGAAAGTTTTTTCAAAGAAAAATTTTCATGACTATTTAGCGCCAGATAATCGCATATGGTTTTTATGGATTTTTTTTTAATTTCAGGCTCGCTAATGGTTAACAGGTCTGTTGTACCCTCTGTTAACAACTGAGTAACAAATAAAGAAAAATACGTTTGTATCCCTATATCCGGCCCTGTTTCTTTTATGATTTCAAACAGGCGGGCGGCCTGTTTGAAAAGTGTCTTTTCCCTATATACGATTCCTTTAAAAAACGGGATTTTCTCCTTTGGACCAAAGTTTTGTTGCACTGATTTTTTCATCTGTGCCTGGGGAATGCACAAAACAGTATAGGAATGACCACGGCATGTCCCTGATCTACAGGCATGCGCCTGCCCTGGATTCAGCATAAAG
>Ga0180009_10003475_pt1 | contig 17891 bp, 12 predicted proteins | sample OS_PC_MetaG_FD_123537 | JGI IMG/M metagenome (GOLD analysis project Ga0180009, IMG submission 123537) | Groundwater microbial communities from the Aspo Hard Rock Laboratory (HRL) deep subsurface site, Sweden - OS_PC_MetaG | ecosystem: Environmental > Aquatic > Deep subsurface > Groundwater... | reverse complement strand
TCACGCTCTCGACGATCGGCTTCGCCCCGCGGGCGCGGCGCTTGTCGTGCTAATTGGGTGCGCAAGTCGTAGCGAGTGGCCGTTGCGCGCCCTTCAGTTGTCTAGCTATCATGGTGCGTTTCTGAGGTTGCCTGAGAAACGGGAGCTGCCGATGAGGTGCTTGTTCTCAATGATTCGGAATCTCCCGTCGTGGGTCGCGCTGTCGACGGTGCTGTCCCTTTCCGGATGCACCGAGATTGCCGGGGTCGACGGATACACGTTCCAGGACGACGCCGCTGGCGCGACAGGAAACGGAGGCAACGCTGGGAACGCGGGTACCGGAGGTGCTTCCGACGACGCTGGCGCGTCAGGAATGGGAGGCACGTCGGGTACGGGAGGCACGTCGGCTACGGGAGGCACGTCGGGTACGGGAGGCACGTCGGCTACGGGAGGCACGTCGGGTACGGGAGGCGGCTGCGTTGGCCCGTGTTCGCCAGGTGAGACCGACAGTGATTCGTGTGGGAATTGCGGAACCAGATCGAGGTCCTGCAGCTCGTCGTGCCAGTGGGGCGCTTGGAGCGCGTGCACCGGAGAGGGCGTCTGTGCCGCAGGCACACCGGAGTCACGAAGTTGCGGAAACTGCGGTAGCCAAAGCCGAACATGTACGACCTCGTGTCAGTGGGTAAACTGGACTTCCTGCGCGGGCGAAGGCGAGTGCGATCCGTCCGCAGGACCGGCTTCATGCGGGACTTGCGCCACCAAGACTTGCACCGCCAGCTGCAGTTGGGGGACGTGCTCGGTCGATCCCGTGTGTGCGTGCGATGGTAAAACCTGCGGAACCTACCTCGGCCAGAATTGCGGCTCCTGCGGAACGGGACAGGTCTGCGACGGCTACAAGTGCGCGACCTCCCGCGTCGTTATCTACTCGAGCGCTGGTTGCACCGGTAGCTCGCAGACGTACGACTACGGCACCGCGTGCGTGTACATCGGCGACGATTGGCCCAACGGTATCAAGCTGCTTGCCGCGCCGAACCAGTGGGTCGTGCTTCGCGACGACAGCTGTGGGGAAAGCATCGAGCTTCAATGCGGGTTCAGGGGCTCGGGATCCTGGACGAACTACTGCTATTTGAGCAACTACACGCAGAACTACAGCTCGGGTAGCGTGGTTTGTAGCAACGAATGCGACGACAATCCGAATCTTGGCAACACCGTGAACTCGATCAAGTGGAACACGGGTACGAGCCCCGTATTCGATCCGTAGAGCAGGCGAGCGGAGTATCATCGGGCTTCATGGACGATCTCGACCGCCCGGCTCGTAGCAACAAATCGGAGGATGAGCCGATCGCGATTCCGGTCGATGCAGACGACAAGCAGCTCATCGGTCTGATCGGCCGCTCGATCCGGTCGGCATCCGACGAGGCTGTGTCGTTTGTGGTTGAAGAGAAGATCTCCTTCGGCGCGAGCGCGACCACCTTTCGGTGTGTTCGCCAGGGAAGGCGAGGCAACACACCGGTCGTGCTCAAGGTCCTCACGCCTGCCTTCGTGCGAAGTACGGGTAAGAACGCGATGCTGGCCGCGCAGAAAGAGGTCACGGCCCTAGCAAGACTGAACGCCCAAGTGCCTTGCACTCCCTTTGTGGTGCGCCTCGTTGATGCTGGGTGGTTGAGCCTGGCCGTTCGCGGAGTTGCGATTTCAGTTCCCTGGCTCGCCGTGGAGTACGTGCACGGAGGGCCTATGGGCACGACGCTTACCCAACGCGTCGCTCACGCCATGTCCGTATCAGGTTGTGCGCTCGACCCTTGGCGAGCCGCTCGCGCCATCGACTGTCTTGCGCGAGGTATCGCCGCTGTTCACGCCGTGGGCGTCATCCATCGCGACTTGAAACCCGAGAACGTCCTGTGTTGCGGGCTCGGTGCGGACGAGATGTTCAAGGTTGCGGACTTCGGGGTCGCGCGTGCGGAAGGGGCGGTCGCCACGTTTGGGCAGGGAATCGTAGGGACACTCGGGTACGCCGCCCCAGAGCAGCTTCTCCAGGAATCTCCCGTGGGTCCGTGGACAGACGTTTTTGCGCTGGGTGCGGTGACCTTCTTCCTCCTCACCGGGGAGGTCATGTTCCCAGCCCGTTCGCTGGCCCAGTTCTTGGTGCAGGTTCAACGACCGGAGCGGCGTTCCATCCTCGATTCGCCTGGACTCAGCCCCGCGTTGCGAGACCGGGAGGTTGCCGCCCGCGCGATCGACGTCGTGCTTGCCGACGCTACGGCGAACAATGCGCAAGCACGTCCGCAGACAGGACCTACGTTTTCCGCCGCGATTGTCACCTGGCTCCGCAGCGAGTCATGGCACAAGAAAACGACGTTCCCGCTCGGCGATCAGATGACGCTGACGCCGCCACGAGGTTGGGCATGGACGACGCGCCACGACCCTACGGATGACTACGTAGTCCGAGGGGTCGCGTGGGATGGCGACGGTTCGTGCCTCTTCGTGACGACGCAAGGGCTCGCATTCTGGGATGGTAGCGAGGTTCGAAGGGCGCCGACACGCGGCCTGCCGGATCCAACGGCCATACGATTCATTCGGCGCCTCGGTCCGGGGCGGTGGTTGATCGTGTGCGAGGATTCCTTATTCGCTATCTACACCACCGAGGGGGTGAGCGAGACGAGCCAGTTCTCGGATGGCACGGTGGCGCTCGACGATTTCGTCGGTGACCTGCGCGATCTTGGCGTTGGTCTTGGTCGGTCCCCCGAGGGGCCGGAGCTGATCACGCTTTGCGGAGGACGATGGTTCCGCGCGATAGCGCTTCCAGGCGCGGCCTCGATCATGGCCATGGCACGAGTGGGGGATGCGGAATGGCTCGTAGCGGGCCGAAGAACGGGAGGCGGAGCGTACGCCGCTCGCTACTTTGCTCTCGCGTTGCAGGTCGAGGAGCTCGCCCCTCCGCCAGTGCGTGCGCTGATCGCGGCGGGGGGTGATCCGGAGCGCGGCGTCGGGGTCGTCGCCGGGGCGGAAGGTGCCCTGCTGTGGTTCCAGGAAGGCAGGATGACGCCGGAAGCGCTACCCGCCGAGTTCGACGTTTCCGCGGTGGTTGTGGACGCCGCCGGGGGGGCCTGGGTGGCCGGGTTGGGGCACATTGCCTATCGAGATCCGGCGGGCGAACGAGGTTGGCAGGAACTGTGGAGCGACGAACACGCGCGGGCTCCAGTGGTTTCCTTACACGCCGACGTCGGTCATCTCGTCGCGATGACCGCGGACGGACAGATTCTGGAGGGGGCTTGGAGCGAGCCGAGGAAGTAGGTGGTAGGACTACGAACAGTGTCCTGGAACGTTGCAGCAGTTGTTCTCGCCGTTGACGACGCACGGAAAACGATGGTCCGTATAGCAGCAACCGATCGAACCGTCAGGCCATGTGGCCGGCAGATAGGGAGCTATGCAGTTGTCCCAGCACACCGAGTTGCCGTTGCAGTCGTAGACCGGTTCGGGCGCCCCTCCGCTGCATATCGGGTTCCCGCTGCAGTGCACGTAGCAAAGGATCCCAGCGGTGCAGGTCTTACCGCCGCAAGTCATGCTGAAACTCTGGCAGGTATGACCCTCCCAGCACGACGTGTTTGTCGGACAAGCGCCGCAGGACACGACGCGCGCGTCACCGCAGTTGTCGACGAGCTGGTGCATCTCACATATTAGCCCGAAGCGCGCGCAAAGCTGCGCGTCGGACTCAGCAACACACTCACACTCGCCGGTCCAAGCGTCGCATGACTCCCCGGAATTGCAGCCAGGTGGACAGCTTCCCCCGCATCCGTCGCTTCCACATTCTCGTCCCCAGCAGTCCGGCGCGCAGCACGCGCCGGAACGGCAGATCTCGTCGGACGCACAACAGCTGCTCCCGCACGCCTCGAATCGACACCGGCACTGACCTTCCGATTCCTCGCACAATTCGGCGCTTCCACAGCCCGGGGCGCACGTGCCTCCGCACCCATCTGAACCGCACTCTCTGCCCAAGCAATCGGGAGCACATGCCTCAGCTGCGTCGTCCTCGCCGCTATCCGTTCCGGCTGTTCCCCCCTCGGACGCGTCTATTCCCGCGTCCGGCTGCTCAAGCTCGGACTTTTCGCGGAACGAGTATCCCTCGAGCCCGACGATCGTCTCGCAACCAGTCGTTGACGCGCAGAGCATGAGTGCGAAAACGTTCCATCTTGGACGCGTCGAGAACGTAGGCGTCCGAGAAGCGGCGCTCATCGTTCCTTCCCTTCCGACTTCAAAACTGCCAACTCCCGTAAATGGACGCGCCGTGAGGCGCCACGTTGAAGGACAGCGACGAATCACCCTCCAGTTTTTCGTCCGGAAGCAACAACCCAACGGTCAGCAGCGCAGCCCCGCCCACAATCCCAACGGTGGAAACCGCCGCCCATGTCCGACTGCTGTCATAGTCCGCTTCGGCGTCGGTCGGGCATGTCTTCCCGTCGCACTGATCATCCAGATTGCCCTTCTTCACCAATGTGACAACGCCTGCGATCGCGCCCACCCCGACCAAGGCTCCACCCGCCCACAAGCTCACGTCCCGCCAAGGCGCTTGCTCCGTCGTTCCCACGTCTGTTTTCGGAGCCGACTTGACGGGCTCACCGACATGAAGCGTGACGCTCGCTCGATCGCCGGCCCGGACGGTCTTCTCCTCCTCACGCACTTTGTAGCCATCCGCCTTCACCGTAAATCGAAAGGTCCCGGGGTCCACCTGAATTGTCGTGGCTTCCGGCGCGGTGGCCACCTTGGTTCCATCCCGATAAGCTACCGCCCCCTGCGGCGTACCGAGAGCCCAAGTAAGTCGGATTTTCGGAACAAGATCGTCGTGCTTCTTGGCTTCGCGCCGAGCAATTTCAGCCGTTTGGGGATCGATCGTCTCGGAGATCTCCACTGCACATTGCGCGTAGGTGGCCGCAGCCCTCAATCGGCCCGCCATGAACTCGATCTTCATCAGGTCCGACAGAAAGGTTGGGCTCATGCCATAGTGCAGAGCCTCACGCAGTTTGGCTCTAGCGCTCGCCAAGTCCCTACGCTCCCTGGCCTCCAGTCCCTCTCGTCGGAGTTGAAGTGCCCGGGCGACCATGGCCTTGGGAGGGCGTAGGGCTTTCGCTGCGCGCCAAGCTGACCGCAGCTTCTCAGCAGCAACCGGAAAGTCCTCGTTGTCCACTGCTGCGTGTCCCTCGTCCCACATTCGAGTCACAGCGTCTGCGTCTGCGTCCGCGACTTGGGCCATCGCCACACCCTCAGCGGGCACACCTGGAACGATGAGCAGCCCGCCCGCCAGCATCAAACTCACCACACGACGCAATCGTCTCTTGTTGGGTCTTTGCATTTGGGTTCAGCTCTCTTCGGACTTGTCTTGTGCGTCGTCGGCGGCGGCGGAATCGTCGTCGGCGGGGGCGGTTTCGCTCTCGTGCTCGACGGCACCCGTGGCCGGGAACCGGCTGTCTGGGGGCCAGCCGGCTGACGATTCACTGAAGGTTCGGCCGAAGACGAGGCAGCCGGCCCGTCGCTGGACGAAGGCATTGGCGGTGGGGCGGTACCTCCGGTCGTAGCTTGCGACTGTACCAGGCCAGCATCGGTCCGAGGAGCGTCCGGAGCTAGGCCGCCTGCGAACACGACGACAAGCCCCACCAGGACGACCAATCCCGCCGCAATCCCCGCCACCAGGAGACTGCGACGAGATCTGGGTGCCAACTCGATCGCTGACATCGACTGTGGGGCCGGGGTGATCCAAGACGGCTTGACGTTGATCGTCGTGGTTGCGTCGGAAGATTCGACAATCGTTGGAGCTGCATGTGAATGCTTGAGAATCTCGGGGGTCCTGGTTCCCCTCACCTCGGCCCGAGACGTACGGTCTGCGCTTCCCATGAGCAGGCCCGGGAGGGACTCGACGCCCAGTTGCAGGGTCGGCGCATTCATCGGAATCTCGAACAGCTCCTCATGCGCTGCTGCAACTGCCTGCTGCATCATCTCGGCCGATTCCCAGCGCTTCTCCTTGTCGAAGCAGAGGGCTCTGTCCACGATGGCGGCCACCGACTCCGGAACCCACGGCGCCACCTCGCGCAGTGCCGGGGCCTGCTTCGTAGCGGCGGCCACGAGCAACTCGCTCGGCGACTTCCCCTCGTGCGTATCGCGGCCCGAAAGGACAGTGAACATCACGGCGCCAACGGAGAAGAGATCGCTGCGCGCATCCGTCTTGTCGATGTAGCCCATCGCCTGTTCTGGAGCCATGAAGGCCGGGGTACCGAGGGCGGTCCCAGCCTTGGTCGTTTGCGTCGCGATTTGCCGCATCCGAGCGATGCCGAAGTCGACGAGCTTGAGCGTCCCGTCGTTCGTGAGGAACACGTTCTCCGGTTTGATGTCGCGGTGCAGAATGTCGCGGCGATGGGCTGCGACGAGAACGTCCAACAACCAGTAGGCGACCGAAAGCGTTTGATGCACAGGGAGTCGCTTGTTTTCGGTCTCCCACAACCTGTCCAAGCTCGTGCCTTCGAGCAGCTCCATGACGAGAAATACGCCCACCTGCTCGTCGACGTCGTCGTCGCTGACCTTCACAACGCCTGGATGAGCTACGGCATTCGCGGCGGTGCCTTCCCGCAGAAAACGTGACTTTGCCTCCGCGGACACACAGACTTGGGGGTGGAGAACCTTGATCGCGACGCGCGATCCGTTGCGATGCGTGGCCGAGTACACCGCTGCCATCCCACCCACGCCGATCAGACGATTGAGTGTGTACTTGTTGCGCAACACCATACCGACACGAGCCCGTGCCGTCTGCAGGGTGCCTTCGTGGATACTGGAGCGGGACATGGTCCGGCGGTCTCGGAGCCAGGATCGCACCGGCAGTGGTTGGGGTCAACCGAGGGCGCTCCCGTCACCGCCCTATGAGGATTGCGTGGGCGCCTCAGATCCGCCTTCCGGAGCGTCTGCTCACGCCTTCCGGATAAGTCTCGAAGCCATCGTTCCGTTGGTTGTGGTCTGCTTCGGGGACGGGAGGGTCGCCGTCGATTGTTTGGGGTCGAAAGAATCCAATGACGAGACGTGCCGCCGCCCCTGCGCTCGCCAGCAGGCCGAAAAGCCATCCGACGTTTCGGCGCTCTGGGCTCTTGTTGGTGTCCAGGCCGGCAACGGAGCTAGGCGATGGGGTAACTGTTGAGAGTTCGGTCGGAGCCGGTCCAGCGTGTGACGGACGGAGCGCAACCGTCGTTGAGACATCCGAAGAATCGTTCTGAGCGTCCTGTTCGTCCGGGATGATGTCGCCACCGGTGAGAAGCTGAACCGATCTCGGAGCAGCGTGCGCGGAACGACCCTCGGCGATAGGCGGCACACTCAGCCGTGAAGCGGTGACAAGCTGCTCTCCACAGATCGTGACATGTGCGGCTCTGATGGCATCTCGAAAGGCCATGACCGAGGGCCAGCGTTGCTCCTTATCGAATCGAAGAGCTCGATCGACGACGTAGGCGGCGGATGGTGGAGTGGACGGGGCGACATCTCGCAACGGGGGAGCCTGCTTCGTTGCTGAAGCCACGAGAAGCTCCGTGGCCGTCTCCCCCTCGTGAATACATCTACCCGAAAGAAGTCGGAACATGACCGCGCCCACGGAGAATGTGTCGCTTCTTGTGTCGGTCGCGTCGATGTCGCCAAGAGCTTGTTCGGGGGACATGAACGCCGGCGTACCGAACGCGACCCCCGTTCGGGTGGCGTAACTTGCCGCTTCGCGCATTCGGGCGACGCCGAAGTCGATCAACTTCACTTCGCCGTCCCGGCAAACGAAGACGTTCTCCGGTTTGATGTCCCGATGCAAAATGGACCTCGCGTGTGCGACAACGAGGATGTCGAGTAAGGCATGCGCCTTCGACAGGACAATCGGCGTGGCGAGACATCCGCCTGAGCGATCGGCAAGTTGGGTGAAGTTCTCGCCGTCAAGCAATTCCATCACCAAGAACACGCCAGCAAGAGGATCTTCGTCGTCGTCGATGATTCGCACGACGCCCGGATGCATGATGGCGTTGGCGACGTACCCTTCCCGCAAGAAGCGCGAGCGAACGTCGGCCGAAACGGAGAGCTCGGGATGGAGGAGCTTGATGGCCACCTTGGACCCGTTACGGTGCGACGCGGCGTAAACGCAGGCCATGCCTCCGACGCCCAGTACCCGGTCGAGTCTGTATTTCCCCCGAAGCACCATTCCAACGCGCGAGTTGGCGACATGCAAGACGTCGTCGTGGATGATGATATTCGGCATAGCCAGATCGAATCAGGAGGTAAGGACTGATTGTCCGAGCCCTGCCTATTGTCGTCAACCGTCGCCCCGGTGGTTTGACTCCAGCCACCGCCAGGACTACGGAATCGCCACCCCAGCACCGTGCTTAGCGCTGGGGCAAATCTGCCGGTTGGGACACTTCCGACACGAACTCAGCGAATCGCTCTGCCAGGTAGGTGAGAGCGTGGGCTTCCGCCTCCCTGAAGGCCGGCATTGCCTTAGGGTTGACCAATTCGATGAAACCGTAGATCTCGGTCGGTCCGGGGATGACGGCTGTGACAACCGATGACAGCGCGAAGCGCACTGACCGCCAGCGTTTTCCCTGAAAGAGGTGGCCATCGCCAGCACCTGGCGAGAGCAACGCCCAGCCCCTCCGCACAGTTTCAGCGGCGACCGGATCGTACCGCTCCGTTCGTTTGCCGACGAGTCGGTCGGCACGGTCTCCCAGCGCGTTGACGATCACGAAGTCGCCCTCCTTCTCGTCGAGTCGGTGAAGCACGGCCACGATGCCGAGCAGCTTCTCAAGACACAGGGAGAGAATGAACTCCGCGCCCGTTTCGAGCGTTGGCTGCATACGTAGCTCGAACGCAGCTTCGAAGACCTCGATGATAAGATCTTCAGAGGATGGCCGAACCAACCCCGTCTTCGTACGCGTGCCTGTCAGGTGATTGAGGGGAGCAGATAGCTCGTTCTGCAGCATCGAGGCGACCGGCTGGCGGACGCCAGGAGGAACGAAAGGATGTCGGCGATCCTGTGGACCACGAAGAGATCGGAGCGGCGAGTACTTGCGATCCGACATTGAAGGATCAAAGACTCGCGTCAATTCGTCCCCTCGCACGGGACCGGAATCGGTCGGCCAACCTCGGAGCGTCTCGGCATGACGTCTGTCACGCGAAGTCGTCCGTTTCCGGTCCAGTGTCATTCGTTCCTCTCGCCGGACTTCGTCTCCAACCTCCGTCGGGTAGGGTACTGAAGGACGAGGGCCGTTCGGGCCGGTGAGGGTGATGGTGGCCTCCTCTTCCGCGCCATCGTCACTTGTTCGTCCCTCATCCGCCTCTCCCTCATCCGCCTCTCCCTCTTCCGCCGCCACGAAACTCGTGTCGATCGAGGGCACCGAGGTTTCTGCTTGATCCCGACGGGCTTCACGTTCGTTCGCCGACCCAAGGTCGGCGTCTGCACTTCCCCTGGGAGCCGAGAGAGGCTGCCCGTGCCCGTCCAATGATCGCACCACGCGATCAAGTCGAATCGTCGCCTGACGCAGGTCCCGAACCTCCTCGCGCAGTTCAAGCAGCGTCGCCTCCAAGGCGCCGTCCACTCTCGCGAACAGCGCCTCGCCGAACCATTCAACCGCCTTGTCGGTTTCGTCAAGGTCGCGATACGCGATCAGTGCAGCTCGACGAAACAGGTTGCTGCGGTACTTCCCGTCGCTGGCGCCGCGCACCCCTCCCAGCACCAATGCCTCAGCAAATAGCCCTCGAACCTCGTTTCCTCCGAGCGTTGCGTCGACCTCGCGGGCGGTTCGCTCGAGGTCGTCGATGTCGTGCATGTCCTGCGCAGATGCGATGGCGAGCACGAAGAGCCTCCGGCAACGTCCCCCTTCCGCGTGCAACGCGGCGACGCGTGCTGCGCGAGCGAGAGTGAGACGTCGTTGTTCCGGTGTGTGGGCTCGCGCCACTTGCCGTTCGTATAGGCCAACAATTTCAGCCTTGGACGGCACGAGAGCCGCCAGGCGGTCAAGCAACGGCGCGGCCTCTTCCAGCGAGATGCCAAGCAGTCCACGTTCCGCACGAGCCATCGCCTGCAGCGGCGAGCCGCCCATGCTGACGCTCAATTCAGCCTGTCGGACCCGTTCTCGAGCAAGGGCTACACCCTCCATCCCCTGTATGGCGGCTTCGTGGAGGCGTTCGAGAACGTCCAGCTCCCCCGCGTTTGCGACTTCGGCCTCCAGCGCAGCAACCCGCTCGCGAAAGCCCGGTGAACGCGCTACTAGATGCACCATGTTAACTGCTTCACGCAGCGCCCCAGCTGACTGGTATCGTTCGATGGCTCCTTGAAGAGCGTGCTCCCGGACCTCGCTCTCAGGTTCCGACTCGTACCAACTTCGGATCGCGTCAGCGACCTGTGTCCTACGACCTTGCTCGTCCCCGATCCGGACATACTCTTCGCGGCACCTCGTGCTGCCCTTCTCGCCATTTTCAGCCAAGATATCGAGACTGCCTTCGACGTCGTCGAGCCTCTCGAGCAGAATCCGGGCCAAACGAATCACGACCTCCTCCCGTTCGCAATTCTCTGGTGCTTCTGCGATCCATTGCCGTAGCGTGGCGGCCGCCTCGGGCCACCGTTTCTCGACTTCGTAGGCGTCGGCGAGCCGCAGTCGCAGTGCGCGATCTTGCGGGTCAAGCACGACGAGCTCTTCGAGAACGGTCGAGAGGAGCTGAGCGTGCGGCGGCGACGCGTCGAGCTTTGTGTTCAACGCCCTCAGCACGAAACGCTTGCCGGCCGTTGTTTCCACCAACTCTCGCGCTTCCCTGAGGACTGCAACAACGGCCGCGTTGTCGATTGTGCCCGATTCGGACAGCGGCTCGGTCCAGACGGGGACGGAGGTCGGCGTCGTCTCGTCCGACAGCCGGGCGACGATGGCTGCGGCGTCGCGCGCCTTTTCTGCGCCAATGAAACGTGAAAGCGAGTCGAGCAGCGCCTTCGTTCGTCGTGGACTGGGGGATTCGCCAGCGTGCCAGCGGAAGAGCGCAGCAGCGACCTCCTCCGGGTGGCCGGCGTGGTCGGCTATTTCGACGAATAGGTCGCGACACGATGTGCACTGTTCGTTCTCGATGGCGTCGCGTAGGATTTGAAGTGCCTGCGAAGTATCCCCGATCCGTTGTTGCAGAATTTTCGCGCGCCGTATGACGACCAGACCTCGCTCATTCGGGGCCTCGGTCTTGCTCTCCATGGCTTCGAGCAGCGAGTTCAATTCGACCCATCGACCCGCGCTCTCGTACGCACCGGACAGCCTGGCTTTCGCTTCGTGGTCGTCAGGGGAGCTCGCAACGATTCTCTCGAGAGCCGAAACGCCAAGGTCGGGATCGCCCGCCGAGCCAAAACATAGATCAGCAAGTCGCCTCAGCAGCGCCAACCTGTCGTCCCCTTCCTCGGTCAGTTCGATCCGACGTTGGAGTGCGCGAGCCGCAGCCTTCGGGTTGTCGCGACCTTCCTCGAGCCGCGTGAGCTCGTCCAGAATCTCGACAGCGTTCGGAACACCATCCTCCAGAAGAGCTTCGTAGCGTTCGATGGCGGCTGTCGGGTCGTTGGCGTCGCTTGCAAGGAGTTGAGCCTGCCGTATCGCGAGTGCGAAACGTTCGGATTGGGACTGGGTAATGGCTACGAGGCGTTGTAAGTGGGCCGCGGCCTGCTGCGGCATCCCACATCTTTCCTCGAGATCCGCGAGTGCTCGCAGTACGTCCGCTCGCTCCCCGTCCTGCAGCGTCTTCACAAGAATGTCGCACGCGCCTTGCGGATCATTGAGTGCGTTGACTCGAATCGAAGCGGCGCGCTTGAGCAACTGGACCCGCTCGTCGGCGGACGCTGCTGCAGACGCCCGCGTCGACAGAAGCTCGACTAGCTCTCCATACCGGTGCGCCCGATGGTACAGGTCCACCAGCACTTCCGCAGCTTCGCCGTCCTGATAGGGCAAGGCAACCGCCTTCTGAAGACACCCGATTGCCGCAACCATGTTCCCGCCTGTCGCCCAGTGTGAAGCTTCCCGCACGAGCATCTTCGGAATTTCGCCTTCAGACGCGAGCTTCCGCTCCTCCTGCAGAGCTTCCGCTGCTTGCTCGCACCGATTGGCCGCCACGTAGCAGCGTTCCGCGTCTTGCCAACCGTCCCGGCGACCCGTGATTCTCGCCTCAGCTGCGAATGCGTCGCCCGCTGGCCCCAATGACCCCGCTCGCTCGTGCAACTGTCCGAGACGGTGCAGAACGTCGCACCGCCGTTCGGGTGCTTGAAGCCGCTCCAGGACATCGGTGGCCAGGCCAATCGCTTCGTCCCGGTGGTTGGCTCGCTCGAGCAATCCGCACGCCGCCATCAAGTGGCTCATGTCGTCGGGTACCAACTGGGCCGCTCGGCCGTAGGTACTCGCCGCTGCCAGCAAGTCGCCGCGTTCCAGCTCATGGATCCGGGCGAGCTGTAGGAGAACGGAGACCATCTCTCCAGCCGCAGTCGCTCGATCCGCGTCCTGTTCGAGAACCCCAACCAGTTCGTCCCAACGTCTTGCGGTCGTCAGAACTCGTCGCAATGCTGCCCTCGCAGCCGAATCGTCTCCGCACGTGTCGATAATCGTCGTGAGAATTCGAATTGCCCCGTCCACGTCACCCAGCGGCCCCTCCGCGATGCGCGCGGCCTCCCAGAGCCAGCCCGCGGTGTGCTCTGATGATCTCCTGGAGTCGTCGTTGGCGGCGGCCAGCAGCAACTCGCGAAGCTGCGCGAACTCGCCGGTCGCTCTGAGATAGCGACCGACGAACTCAAGCGCTTCGGGCTCCGCAGGTCGCTTGCGCAACACGCCGATGTAGCGAGCCGCCGCATCGGATTGCCTTCCGAAGTCACTTAGCAGTCGGGCAATCCCCAGTTCGACCTGCAGCCGCTCCGGTGGGGGCAGCGTGTTGAGAAACCCATCCTTCCACGCAAGCAGCTCCTCAATTCGCCCGGTCCGCAGACATATCTCCTCCATTCGAATTCCAGACCTCGGGGATGTGTCCGGCCTAGCCTGCGCCAACGTGGCGATGGCGAGATCAATGTCACCGTCTCGCTCAAGTCGCTGGGACAGCGCGAAGCGCAAAGCATCAGCGTGCCGACCGTCGGGTGCAGCCGCCAAGTACGCCGGCCATCGTGCGGCGACCTCGTCTTCCATTCCGAGCTCAGTCGCAAGCTCCGTGGCCAAAGCCATCGCTTCGTCATTCGCCGGCTCCGCATCCAGCGCGCAAAGGGCATGGGTCAGAGCATCGTCGTCCTGATGAACCTCGGCCAGCTGGAGGAAGAGTTGGGCGGCCTCGCGACGATCGTGGGGACTGACCCCCGTTCCCGCCTGAACAAGACGCAACAAGTAGTTCGCAAGATCCGCCACAACGGTGTAGTCGTCTGGATCCGATCGTCGCGCCCTCCGAAGCGAGACGATCGCTTCGTCATGCTGCCCAAGTTGAATGTGGGCCTTCGCTTTCCGCAGGCAGGCGGCCACCGTTTCCTCCGGGTCTCGAACGAGCGCCAACTCCTTGTCACAGAGGGCGACAACCTCTGCATACTCATCCTCTGCGACTAAGATTTCTTGGGCACCGCGGATCGCCTCGATGGACGCGGAGTCCAAGGCCAGTATCTCGCGGTAGGTCGACAATGCCCGCGCAGGCTCGTCGAGCCCGCTAGGCCCGCACACCCAAGCCAGCTCGAAGAGAACCGGTAGGGTTCGTGCCACGAGCGCAGGATTCGTAGCAGCTTTTCGGACCAGAGCCCGACCTCGGCGCTCAAGCATCGAAGCAAGTCTCACGATGTCGTTGGAGTTCCGGTAGAGCTTCGACAGAAGCCGTGCCGGCCGGTTTGCCACTGGATCCAGAGTTACCGCGCGCTCCAACAGCGCCAGTGCCCGCTCGCCGTCGTCGCCAGCGGAGAACCACGCACGTGCAGCTTCTACACAGTAGCGACTCGCCGTTTTTGCATTCGTCGACTTCGAAGCGACGGTTCCCAAGAGGATCGCGTAGCCCTCCGGATCCGTCAGTCCCGACACGTGAGCCGCTGCGAGCACCTCCTTGTCGTCTGGATTCTCGAGCAGCTTCTGCTCGAGGAACTTGAATTCCTTTGGATCCATCCGTGCCCCTTTCAGTACGCCGATGCGCGGTTGCGACCCAAAGATGATGGGGGCCGCGCTGCGGTCGGCAATGAGGCCGTGCGAGGTTGCGAGAGTACCACACGTCCAATTCTTCGAGTTCACGGGGGAGATGGAGTCCGAGGGCGCGAAGCTCGTGGATGTTGGAGCGGTAGATAGTGTCCAAGAGTCCGCGGCCGACAGAGTCAGGCTCGGCTCAATCGTTCTCTGCGCCGGTCAAGTTGTCGAGAACGCAGGATAGCCCTGGCTCGCGCCACTGGTTGGCGAAGTCGCAGGGGGCGCCGAACAAGAGAAAGGCACCTGTCCGGCTGGACTCCTTCGGGCCCCGATGGCGCCTGATTGAAGCCGAACGCTGACCGACCGTTCACCCAATCGGGTTCACGAGATGGACGGAATGACACCGGGCACAGAGTGTGCCCGGGAACCGTAGCCTCACGCCACCGGCGTGAGGTTTGGGGGGATACGGGGTAGCTACCCGGCGTGCCGGGTTATCGCCGCTTGGCGACCTTGCCCTTACGATCGCCCGAGTGGCCGTGGTAGGTCCGCGTGGGGGCGAACTCACCCAGCTTGTGGCCGACCATGTTCTCCGTGATGAACACGGGGACGAACTTGCGGCCATTGTGGACCGCAAAGGTCAGGCCGACGGCCTCGGGGATGATGGTCGAGCGCCGGGACCAAGTCTTGATGACCTTCTTGGCCTTCTGGTTCGCGACCTCGTTGATCTTCTCGAGCAGGTGCCCGTCGATGAAGAACCCTTTCTTGACTGATCGGGCCATGAGCTATCCCTTCTTGGAGCGATGCTTGACGATCATGCTATCGGTCCGCTTGTTTTTGCGGGTCTTGAGCCCCTTGGAGAGCTGACCCCAGGGGGAGCACGGATGCCGACCGCCGCTGGAGCGCCCTTCGCCGCCGCCCATCGGATGGTCGACAGGGTTCATGGCAACACCGCGGTTGTGAGGTCGGCGACCGAGCCAGCGGGTACGTCCGGCTTTGCCGTAGACGATGTGAGCGTGGTCGGAGTTGGAGACGTGACCGATGGTGGCCTTGCAATCCATGTGGATCTTGCGGACCTCACCGGAGGGCAGGCGAACCTGCGCGTAGTCTCCGTCCTTGGCCATGAGCTGCGCGTAGGTGCCGGCGGAACGGACGATCTGTCCGCCCTTGCCTTTTTTCATCTCGATGTTGTGAATGGCGGTGCCCATCGGGATGTGGCGAAGCGTCATGGCATTGCCCGGCTTGATGTCGGCGTGGCGGCTCGAGACCACCTCGTCGCCGACCTTCAGGCCATCGGGGCAGAGGATGTAGCTCTTCTCGCCGTCGGCGTAGTGGAGCAACGCGATACGAGCGCTTCGGTTCGGGTCGTACTCGACCGCGGCGACGCGGGCGGGCACACCGATCTTGCTGCGCTTGAAGTCGATGGTGCGGTAGCGGCGCTTGTGCCCGCCGCCACGAAAGCGGCTGGTGATCCGGCCGTAATTGTTACGCCCACCAGAACCGGTCGTGCCCTGGGTCAGAGACCGCTCAGGCTCGTCCTTGGTGATCTCCCGAAAGTCGCTCGAAGTGTAGAAGCGCCTCGCGGGTGACGTGGGCTTGTATGTCTTGATGCCCATGGGAAGCTTCCTTCCTGCCTACTCCGAGGCGTCGAAGAACGGGATCTCATCGCCCTCTTTGAGGGTAACGATCGCCTTCTTCCAGTTCTGCAACCTTGCGTAGCCGCGACCCATTCGCTTTTCTTTGCCGCGCACGAGCATCGTATTGACGTCGGTCACGGTTACTTCGAACAGCTTCTGGATGGCGTCCCGGATTTGGATCTTGTTCGCCTTGCGGGCGACCTTGAAGATGACCTTGTTTTCGCCACGAACACGCGTGGCTTTCTCGGTCAGGATGATGGGGCGGTCGATCGTCTGCTCGGGAGTCATGACGCCTCTCCGTTTGTCTTTTTCGCGAGGCAGCGTGCTTCGAGAGCCTTGACCGCGTCGCGGCTCACCACGAGGTGATCGTGGCGGAGCAGGTCATAGACATTGACGCCTTCGGGCGGCAGGAACTGCGCGGTTTGCAGGTTGCGCACCGAAAGACGGAGCTTGTCGTTGGCTTTGATGTCAACGACGAGCGATTTCTTATCGGCCTGCAGGGTGGAGAGGGTGTCGACCATCTTCTTGGTCTTGGCCTCTTCGAGCTCGAGGGATTCGACGACGATGAGTCGGCCCTCTTTGCAGAACATAGACAGGGCGCTCTTGAGAGCACCGATACGCACCTTACGAGGAGGCTTGTATCCCCAGTCCTTGACCTGGGGAGGATGGGCCCGCCCGCCACCCACGAAGATGGGTGCACGGATGGAGCCGTGACGTGCACGGCCTGTGCCCTTCTGTCGGTAGATCTTCTTGCTGGAGCCACGCACAGCAGCGCGCTCCTTGGCCGTCGCAGTCCCGGACCGGCGCGAGGCCAGCTGGGCTTTCACCACTTCATAGAAGAGGTGCTCTTTGACTTCCGCAGCGAAGACCTCGTCGCTCAGTTCGAGCGAACCGACCTTCTCGTGTGCGAGGTTATAGACATCCACTGTCGGCATGGCGTCCTCCCGCGGCTACGACTTAATCTCAACGTCGACGCCGGCCGAAAGGTCCAGCTTCATCAACGCATCGAGGGTCTGTTGGGTTGGCTCGAGGATATCGAGAAGGCGCTTGTGCGTGCGGATCTCGAATTGCTCCCGGGACTTCTTGTCCGCATGGGGGCTCCGCAGCACGGTATAGCGACGAATCTCGGTGGGCAGAGGAATTGGGCCGGCCACGCGCGCGCCCGTCCTCTTGGCGGTTTCCACGATGTCGGACGTGGACTTGTCCAAGAGTTGGTGATCGAACGCCCGCAAGCGGATCCGGATCTTCGTAGTGTCGGCCATGGATCCCTTCCTACTCGATGATCTTGGTGACGATGCCGGCGCCCACAGTGCGTCCGCCTTCACGAATGGCGAAGCGCATCTGCTCCTCGAGAGCAACCGGGGTGATGAGGTCGATGCTCATGGTGATGTTGTCACCAGGCATGACCATCTTTACGCCCTCGGGCAGCATGCACGAACCAGTTACGTCGGTGGTTCGGACGTAGAACTGCGGGCGGTAGTTGGTGAAGAACGGCGTGTGGCGGCCGCCCTCCTCCTTCTTCAGAACGTAAACCTCGCCCTCGAACTTGAGGTGAGGCTTGATGCTTCCGGGCTTGGCGAGCACTTGGCCGCGCTCGATCTCGTCCTTGGCAACGCCGCGAAGCAGGCAGCCGACGTTGTCACCCGCCTGGCCGCGGTCAAGCAGCTTGCGGAACATCTCGACGCCCGTCACGACCGTGTTGCGGGTCTCGCCGAAGCCGATGATCTCGACCGGCTCGTTGACCTTGATCACGCCGCGCTCGATACGACCCGTGGCAACCGTGCCACGACCCTTGATGCTGAACACGTCTTCGACGGCCATCAGGAAGGGCTTGTCGATGTCGCGCTCGGGGTCGGGGATGTAGCTGTCGAGGGAGGCGAGCAGTTCGGTGACCTTGAGCTCCCAACGCTCGTTGCCGTGAAGCGCCGGAAGGGCTGCGCCCTTGATGACCGGGGCGTTGTCGCCGTCGAACTTGTACTTGCTGAGCAGCTCGCGCACTTCCATCTCGACGAGCTCGAGCATCTCCTCGTCCTCGACCAGGTCGCACATGTTGAGGAACACGACGATGTGGTTGAGGCCGACCTGACGGGCGAGCAGCACGTGCTCACGGGTCTGGGGCATGACCGAGTCCACTGCG
>Ga0180009_10003474_pt1 | contig 17893 bp, 18 predicted proteins | sample OS_PC_MetaG_FD_123537 | JGI IMG/M metagenome (GOLD analysis project Ga0180009, IMG submission 123537) | Groundwater microbial communities from the Aspo Hard Rock Laboratory (HRL) deep subsurface site, Sweden - OS_PC_MetaG | ecosystem: Environmental > Aquatic > Deep subsurface > Groundwater... | reverse complement strand
CGGGCCAGGACGGCCACGGAATAGGTCCCGATCTTGTTGGCCGCGTCTCCGTTGGCCGCAATGCGGTCCGCCCCGACCACGACCAGGTCGATCAGGCCGGACTTGAGCAGATGGCCGGCCATGTTGTCCGTGATGACCTTGACCGGTATGCCGTCCTTCTGGAGCTCCCAGGCCGTCAGTCGGGCGCCCTGCAGAAAGGGCCGGGTCTCGTCGGCCAATACCGTGACCTGCTTGCCCGCTTCCACCGCGCCGCGAACCACGCCCAAAGCCGTGCCGTATCCACCCGTGGCCAGGGCCCCGGCGTTGCAGTGGGTCAGCAGGGTGGCCTTGTCCGGGACCACTTCGGCCCCGTACCGGCCGATCATCCGGTTGGCGGCAATGTCTTCCTCATGAAGGGCCAGGGCCTCCTCGACCAGCGCCGCCTGAATCTCCCCCACCGTCCGGTCAGCCATGGACCGGGCCAGCGTTTCCATGCGTTCGAGGGCCCAGACCAGGTTGACCGCCGTGGGACGCTGCTCGGCCAGAAACATTTTGATCCGGTTCAATTCGCCCAGAAACCGCGCCGTGTTCCGGGTTCGAATCTTGGCCGCCCCCAGGGCCAGACCCATGGCCGCGGCCACGCCGATGGCCGGCGCCCCCCGGATGACCATGTTCCGGATGCCTTTGGCCACGTCCTTGTAAGTCCGGCAACGGAACCAGACTTCCTTCCAGGGCAGATACCGCTGGTCGATCATCAACACCTGGCCGTCCCGCCATTCGATCGGTCTGATCATTGAGGCCTCTTTCCTGGCAAGTACCGGTCCCTCGGGAAGCCCGAGGGCTATTGGGTTTAGAAACAGATTCCGCTATTGGAAAAGGACTTTGGTTCACCAGACCTGCCCGCCTCTGGCGAGATTGCCTCGTCGCTTCGCTCATCGCAAAGACACTGCCCATAAGCGCCGTCACTGCGAGGAGCCGCCCGGTGACGAAGCAGTCTGGTGAACCCTTGAATCCCCCCGCTCGTTCCCGAGCGGGCGCTTGTGGACAAGAGGAACAAGTTACTTGTAGGTTGGGTTAGCGAAGCGTAACCCAACCCGCAAAAAATTTCATCCCGAAGCGGACAAGCCTCTCCAGGGAGCAACGCCGTTTTCAGCCTAGTAGTTCAGCCCCACGCGCTCCTGGACCAGGGCCAGGGTCTCCCGGGCGATGGCCCGGGCCTTGCCCGCGCCGTAAGCCAGGATGTCCCGGACGGTGTCCGGAGACCGGGTCAGTTCGGCCCGCTTGTCCCGGTGCGGTTCGAAATGGTTCCAGATCAGTTCGACCAGCGCCTTCTTGACATCCACGTACTTCAGCCCCGGGGCCAGATAGCGGGAGCGCATGGCCTCGACGTCCTCCGGACTGGCGAACAGCTTGTACAGGGCGAAGAGGCTGCACGTGTCCGGATTTTTCGGCGCCTCGACCGGCGTGGCGTCCGTGACCACCGACATGACCCGCTTGCGGAGCGCTTCCCGGTCCGTGAATATCTCGATGGTGTTGTTGTACGATTTGGACATCTTCTGGCCGTCGACCCCGGGCACCACGGCCACGTCGTCGTTGATCTCCGGTTCGGGCAGAACAAAGGTCTCGCCCATGCGATGGTTGAAGGCCTGGGCGATGTCCCGCGTGATCTCGACGTGCTGCTTCTGGTCCTGGCCCACCGGAATGATGTTGGACTGATACAGCAGGATATCCGCGGCCATGAGCACCGGGTAGGCGAAAAGGCCGTGATTGGGAGTCAGGCCCCTGGCGATCTTGTCCTTGTACGAGTGGCTTCGTTCGAGCAGGCCCATGGATGTGAAATTGTGCAAAATCCAAGTCAACTCACATACTTCGGGAACGTCGGACTGGACCCAGAAGATGCAGCGTTCCGGGTCCAGGCCCAGGGCCAGGAAGTCCGCGGCCGCGTCCAGGGTGTTTCTCCTGAGTGTCTCGGCGTCCTGAAGCGAAGTCAGGGCGTGCAGATTGACGATAAAAACGAATAGTTCGGCCTGGTCCATGTACCCGATCATGGGCTTCATCATGCCGAAATAATTGCCGATATGGAGCGTACCCGAGGGTTGTATCCCGGAAAGCACTCGCATGATCATCCTCCCGTTTGCGAATTTTCCCCGCCGGCGCCTGACGAACAGGCGCATTTCTTTATCCAACAAGCCGGGGCGGGTGTCAAGAGCCCGACCGTTCGACCGGTAACTCTTCAGCGGTCGGCGGCATCGCAGGACCGCCCTGTCGCGGCATTTGGGCTCGACGAACCAGGGCCTCCTCGTCTATACTTTCAAGCGGGCCGGCGGGGGCCGTTCCGCCTGCCCCTCAAAGGGAAAAAATCGGGGCTTTCCGTTTCGATCGGCTTGCTTCGCCGCCCGGAGCGGGTATTTTTATCGAGGGAGGACGGAGTATGACCAAGGCGGAATATGAAGTCGTAATTCTGGGCGCCGGACCGGCCGGCCTGCAGGCGGCCATTCACGTCGCCCGGGCCAAGGTCTCGGTCCTGGTTCTCGGCCGGGAATACAAGAGCAGCATCGCTCGGGCCCACGTGGAAAACTACTGCTGCCTGGCCAGTGTCACCGGCGAGGAACTGCTCAAGGAAGGCCGTATCCAGGCGGAAAAGTCGGGCGCCGACTTCCTCACGGAGGACGTCATTGAAACCTCCCCGGAGGAGAGATGGTTCGCCATCCGGCTGGAGAGCGGCCGGGAGCTGAAGACCCGAAGCCTGGTCCTGGCCATGGGCGTTTCGCGCAACCGGCTCGGCCTGCCCAATGAAAAGGAACTCCTTGGCCGAGGGGTCAGCTACTGCGTGGACTGCGACGCCGGCTTCTACCGGGGGGAGCGCGTGGCCGTGGTCGGCGGCGAAAGCGCCGCCGTCTCCGGGGCCATGACCCTTTTATTCTATGCGGACGAGGTCCACCTGGTCAGCGAGCAGGTCATGGTGACCGAAACCCTGGCCTCACAAGTCCGCCAAAGCGCAATCACCCTGCACGAAGGCCGCCGGGTCAAGGAGATTCTGGGCCAAAACCAGGTCGAGGGACTGATGCTGGACGACGGGTCCCGGCTCGATGTGGCCGGGGTGTTCATCGAACTGGGGGCCAAGGGGGCCATCGAGCTGGCCAGCGCTCTGGGCGTGGCCCTGGACAGCGAGACCATGAAGTTCATTGTCACGGACAAGAAGCAGGCGACCAACGCTCCGGGCGTCTATGCCGCCGGCGACATCTGCGGGCCGCCCTGGCAGGTGGCCAAGGCCGTGGGGGAAGGATGCGTCGCCGGCCTGGAAGCGGCCAAATGGGCAAAAAAATTCAGGTGAAAAAAACGATCTCTGATATGATTGAACTTCAGGTCGAAGGGGGGGACGCGCCGGAGGGCGGTTCGTAGACACTTATGTTCGTGGACGGCGTTTCATACCATGCGGCCCTGCTGGCCGGTCTGCTCTCATTCTTTTCGCCATGCGTCCTGCCGCTGATTCCGGCCTATTTCACATTCATCACCGGTCTTTCCCTCGAGGAACTGACCGAAGGCAACCCCGGAACGAACCGCTATCGGGTCCTCTGGTCCACCTGCGCCTTTGTCCTGGGTTTTTCCTTCGTCTTCATCATTTTTGGGGCCTCGGCCTCCTTCCTGGGCCGCCTGCTCACCGACTTCCAGGACGTGGTCCGGGTGGCCGGCGGAGTCATCATTCTGCTGCTGGGGATTCACGTCAGCGGGCTGTTCCGTTTCCGGATACTCGATTATGAAAAACGGCTGCATTTGAACCGGAAACCGGTTCATTTCCTGGGAACCGTGCTGGTGGGCATGGCCTTTGGCGCGGGCTGGAGCCCTTGCGTCGGCCCGTTGCTCGGCAGTATCCTCATCATCGCCGGAAGCAAGGAAACGATCATGGAAGGCGTCTGGCTGCTGTCCGTCTATTCGGCCGGGCTGGCCATCCCCTTTCTGGCCATCGCCCTGTCCATACACTCCCTGCTGTCGTTCCTGAAAAAAGGCGTCCGGGCCCTCAAGTACGTCAACGCCGTGGCCGGCGGTCTGCTGGTGCTGGTCGGCGTTTTGCTGATTACGGACAAGCTGCGTCTTGTCGGTTAAGGAGTATCCATGAAACCGATTTTAAGGCCCCTCCTCATGGCCGCCCTGCTTGGGGTTCTGATCCTTCCGGCCCCGGCCGGGGCCGCGGCCGTCGAACTGGAGTGGCAGGCCTACGACAAGGGCCTTGCCCTGGCCAAGGCCCAGGGCAAAAAGGCCTTTGTATATTTTTATGCCGACTGGTGCACGTACTGCAAAATGATGGAGAAAGAGACTTTTGGCGACCCGGAGGCGGCGGCCTATCTCAAGGCCAACTTCGTCCTGGTCCGGGTCAACACCGACCGGGCCAAAAAACTGGCCCGGACCTATTCGGCCCAGGCCCTGCCCACGTCCTGGTTCCTGACGCCGGAAGGGGAAAAGATCAAACGGATTCCCGGGTACGCCCCGGTCGACTTTTTCATGACCGCCATGAAGTACATTCACTCCGACGCCTACAAAACGATGTCGTTCAAGGATTTCAAGGAGAAAAAACCCTAAACTGAGAGATCGGGCCCCCGGTTCGGCCGGGGGCCGTCCCGTCGCCCGGCCTCCGGATCAACCCGCCTCGGGAATGGCGTAGCTCTCGTCCACGAACTGGCGAATGAAATGGGCCAGTTCGGACGTGATCAGGCTGCAAAGATTGCCATCCATACAGGTCTGCACGTCGTCCCGGCTCAACTTGAAGCTGTTTTTTCTGGCGTCCTTCTCCAGGGTCAGCACGTAGCTGTCGCCGCCGATCAGCTTGTCCTTCTTGACGTTCATGAAAAGACCATATTTCTTGATGTCCGGATAAAGTTCGTGAATCTTGTCCTCGACCGCTTTTTGTTCAAACATGATATTCCTCCAGTTTCAGCGGGAACTGAAATCAGCATAGCAGGTTAGACCGGTTCGAGGCAAGATGCTTGCCGCCTGGGGGCAGTCATTCAGCCGGCATGGACATATGCCCCCTGGACGGGGCCGCCCGTCTGTAGTATAGGGGGAATCCGTTTGCCAAATCCTTCGAACGGAGGTGTGGTCGAATGCAGGATGACCTGCTGATCCAGGCGGGCGCCCGGGCCCTGTCCATTATCCGCTCGGAGGGCCTCCGGGCCGAACGGGTCCGCGTCGCGGCCGGAGCGGCCGGCGGGCCCAAATGGCTGGTCCTCTATCATTTGGACCGGTTCGTTTTTTCCGACTGGCTGGGCCGACCCGACCGCCCCTTGTTTCTCGTCGGCTCATCCATCGGCGCCTGGCGCTTCTCCGCCCTGGCCCAACCCGACAGCCTGGAAGCCCACCGGCGTTTCAAGGACGCCTACGTCAACCAGACCTACGACGCGAAACCCACGCCGCCGGAAGTCACCCGGGAGAGCGAGCGTATCCAGGACGAGGTCCTGTCCTCCCGGGCCGTGGCCGAGGTGCTCCGGCACCCCTACATGCGCCTGAACGTTCTGTCCGCCCGCTGCCGAGGACCGCTGGCCAGCGACCACGCCGCCCTCCTGGGACCCGGTCTGGCCGCCGCCGCCCTGGCCAACCTGGCCGACCGCTCGGCCCTGGCCCTGTTTTTCGAACGGACCCTGTTTTTCGACCCCCGGGACCGCCCACCCTTCTTCGACATGTCCGGCTTTCCGATCCAGCGGGTCGCCCTGACCGAGGACAATCTCCGGCCCGCGGTCCTGGCCTCGGGCTCGATCCCCCTGGTCATGTCCGGCGTGCGTCGCATTCCCGGCGCCCGGCCCGGGACCTATCGAGACGGCGCGGTCCTGGACTATCACCTGGACCTGCCCTTTCTCGACGACGAAGAAGGCCTGGTGCTCTACCCCCATTTTTCCGACCGCATCATCCCCGGATGGTTCGACAAGCGCCTGCCCCGACGCCGGCCGGCCGCTTCACGCATGCGCAACGTGGTCCTGATCTCTCCCTCTCCGAACTTTATCCGCTCCCTGCCCCTGGGCCGGATACCCGACCGCGACGATTTCAAGCGCTTCTTCCGGCGCGACCAAGAACGTATCGCCTACTGGAACCAGGTCATCGAACAAAGTCGACGACTGGCCCAGGCCTTCGAAGACATGGTCGAATCCGGCCGCATCAAGGACGTGGTCCGACCGCTCGAGCCCGTTCGCCCCTGATGTCCGGCCTCGGTTGACAACCTTCCGGTGATCTGTTAAGTCTTCAATTTTTCGAGCCTTCGTAAATTAGGCCGTCGGCCGCGGCCAAGAAAAGGATACGCTTTATGAGCCAGGAAAACCAAAGCAGCAAAAACCAGTTGGTCTTCGGAGACAACTTTAAATTCAAATGCCATCCCGGGGTGTCCTGCTTTACCACCTGCTGCGCGGACGTAACCATATTTCTCTCACCCTACGACGTCCTTCGCCTCAAACACCGGCTCGGGATGACCTCCGGGGAGTTCATCGAGAAAAACACCCATATCCTGACCCGGGAAAAGCAGATCATCCCCCTGGTCGTGCTCAAAATGTCGGACAACGAACAGAAGTCCTGCCCCTTCGTGACCTCGGAAGGCTGCACGGTCTACAGCGACCGGCCATGGGCCTGCCGCATGTTCCCCCTGGACGTGGACGAAAAAGAGATGTTTTCCGTCATCGCCACGACCGACCGCTGCAAGGGGCTGTTAGAAAATGAGGAGATGCGGGTCATCGAGTGGCTCGAGGACCAGGGCGTCATGGACTACCAGCGGGTCAACAACTATTATGCCGAAATCACGTCGCATCCCGGCATGCGGGGCATGGACGTGACCAATGACCGCATCCGGCAGATGATATACATGGCCGCCTATGATCTGGACCGTTTCCGCTCGTTCGTCCTGGACAGCAGCTTTCTCAAGCGGTTCGAGTTCGAGCCGAACTTTTCCGAACGAATCCGGGTGGATGACACGGAACTGCTCAAGCTGGGTCTGGACTGGATCAAGTTCGGCCTGTTCGGGGAAAAGACCCTCAAAGTCAGACCCGAGGTGATCGAGGTCAAGCAGAAGGCCCAGGCCAAGGAAAAACCGGGGACGAAATCATGACCGGGCCTTCCGGGCCGGTGCCCGGTGACGGACCGTTCAAGCCCCTGGAAGGCCGCTCCTTTCGCTTCGCCTGTCACCCCGGCATATCCTGCTTCACCGCCTGCTGCGCCGACCTCAAGCTGGTGCTGACCCCCTACGACGTCCTGAGGCTTAAAAACCGCCTGAATCTGTCTTCGGACCGGTTCCTGGAAACCTATACGACCATGGAAACCGGCCCGGGTGAGCGCTTCCCCATGGTCCTGCTCAAGATGACCGAAAAAGCCGGCCGGCCCTGCCCCTTTGTCTCCCCTCAAGGCTGCACCCTGTACGAGGACCGGCCCGGGGCCTGCCGCATCTACCCTCTGGGTCGGGGGTCGGCCCGGGGCGGCCGGGAAACCTACTTCCTGGTCCAGGAGGCCCACTGCCTCGGTTTCGAGGAAGAAAAAACCTGGCAGGTCGAAGACTGGCTGGCCGACCAGGGGCTCGAGGCCTACCACGAATTCAACGACCTTTGGATGGAGATTCTCACCAACCGGGCCTCCCTCGGGCCCGCGACCCACGCCGTGAAAAAGGTCCAGATGTTCTCCATGGTCTCCTACAACCTGGACCGCTTCCGCCAGTTCGTCTTCGGCAGCCGTTTCCTGGACATGTTCGATCTCGACCAGGGCATGCTCGACCAGGCCCGGGCCGACGACCCGGTCCTGCTTCGTTTGGGCTTCCAATGGCTCCGCTTCGCCTTGTTCGGGGAGCAGACGCTGCCCCTGAAACCGGGTCTGGAAAAACGCGCCTGACTGGCGGAAAGTCCCGCCTCCGGATACAATCATCGTAATGGCCAAGCCGGTCGGCCCGGGGCGCCGGCAAACGGGACGATCCAACCCGGGCGTGGCGGCCGGCGGGAATTTTCCGCCTGCCTGTTGATCCGCTTGCAGTCATTACTCGGAGCAGGGACATGGAAGACGTTTTCCCAACCTCGGAGATCCATATCCTGGTTGCCGATGACGACCGGCTCATACGAACCTTTGTCGCGGGCTGCCTGGAGTCCGAGCCGGGCTACTGCCTGGCCTCGGTGACGGACGGGTCCGAAGCGCTCGAAGTCATCAGGAAAAATCCTCCGGACATTCTGATCACCGACTGGATGATGCCCGGTATCGACGGCCCGGAACTCTGCCGCCAGGTCCGGCGGCTGCCGCTCCCGCGGTACGTTTACATCATATTGCTGACGGTCAAAAACGAGCAGCGCGAAATCATCGAGGGGCTGTCCAGCGGAGGCGACGACTACATGGTCAAGCCATTCAACCGGGAGGAACTCACGGCCCGGGTGCGGGCCGGCGCCCGGATCGCCCGGGCTCAGAAGGCCCTCCACCGGACCAACCGGGAACTCGAGGCGGCCCTGCGGAAAATCGAGACCCTTCAGGGGCTTCTGCCCATCTGCATGGACTGCCGCCGGGTCCGCACCGATCAGGACTACTGGATGGAGATCGAAGAATACGTCAGCTCGGTCACCCGGACCGAATTCACCCACGGCCTGTGTCCTGACTGCTTCGGCAGGCGCCTCCGCGAACTGGAGAAGCTAGGCTGAAGCCGGCCTCCCGCCGTGGGTCCGTTTTCGATAGGGTCCCACGGGCAGCAGGTAGAGCAGGTCCTCGGATGGCGGGAGCCCCAGGACCCGACCCGCCTTCTCGTCGAAGAAGGCGCCCACGCCGCAACACCCCCAGCCCAGGGTTTCCGCCCCCAGATAGGCCCGATGTCCGACCCGGCCCGCGGCCAGATAGGCCAGGCGCAGGGCGCGCGGACCACACTGAGCTTCCAGAAAGTCCAGCGGCGTGCTGACGGCCAGGATCAGGTTGGCCCGGCCCATCCAGTCCTGGTTGAGGGCGGTGTCGGCCAGGAGCGGTCCGATGAAACCACCCGTTCGAAGGTCCAGGGTGCGGGTCGACGGCAGCCAGTGATGGAAGCCGTCGGGCAGGTCTCTGACTTCGTTGGTCACCAGCCCCAGGTTGACGGTCCCGGCCAACTCCGGGCCCGAGACCAGGTCCAGGAACCGGGCCAGGTTGTCTTGGGTCACTTCCTGGGGAACAAAGTTGCGGCGCGAGCGTCGCTCGCGCAAGGCCCGGACCAGTGTCGGCCCGTCGAAGCCCTCCCAGTCGGGTTCGGCCAGGACCCGGGGCCGGCCGGCGGGCCAGGGCAGGTTTTTTTCCGGCGGCCCGGCCGAAGGTGCGGCGGTCACACGGACCGCGGCCGAGACCAGGTCGAAAATCTCCTCATTCGGGGCCGTCGGTTCGGCGGTCGGCGTCCCGCCGGCCGGTCCAGGCCGTCCCGTCCCTTCGGCCTTCCCGCCAAGTCCGACCATGGCCAGACAGGCCTCCCGGTCCGTGTCCAGTCCGAGATAGTCGTTGATCGGGTCGTCGAGGAAAAAGAGGTCGACTTCCGCCTCCAGTCCCAAGGCGGATGAGGCCAGGTGCAGGTTTTCGGCCATGTGGCCGGCGTCCATCAGGCAGTATCGAAAGGCCCGCTGCCGGTACTTCCAGGCGCTGCGGAAAAACAGGGCGCTTAAAAACAGGCAGGGCGCGGGAATCTCCGCCGGCGGCCTTTCCCGGCGCAGGCGCGTCAGGGCAAAGTCGGCCGGGGTAAAGTGGTACAGTCCGTCCTCCAGCCCCGGTACGTCCCGGGCGGCCAGGTAGACTTCCACGGGGTACAAAGCCCCGGCCGAGGGTGCGGACCGGTAGTAGAACGTCTCCAGGCCATGCTGGACCTGGGCCGTAAACCCGCAGGCCATGTACAAAAGTCTGGCCAGGGCCGGCAGGTCGAGCGGCTGACTCGTCCGCTTCAGGTCGCCTTTCAGAATCCCCCAGGCCGGGGCCTTGGGCAGCGTCACGTCCCGGGGCAGGTCGATCCGTTCGGCCCCCGGGTATGTCTTATACGGATTGGGCTGGTTGAGAGGGTCCATGCCCCCGCCGGAAATCCGGTTGGGGGCGTAGCGGGTCAGGCGATGGTATTCGGCGGCCGACCTCAGGACCGTCACGAGACGCACGCCTCGAACGCCGTCCCGGATTCAACTTCGGCCATCAGCCGCCGGGTCCGATCGATTTCGATACGCAACGCCTCGTCTTCGGGGTTGCGTTTCAAGCGGCCTTCCAGGTCCCGGACGTACCGGACCAGATAATCGACCTGACTGGACATGTCACGCGGCGCGCCGCATTGCTCGCACATGGTCTCGCCTCCCTCAGTCGCGGCGGGTGAAAACCCGGACCCCCGCGTATTCCCGGTCCTCGACCGGTCCATCCAGATGACTCATCTCCCGGGACAGAAGCCACAGTTCGGGCAGAATCTCGGCCACGAGTTCGCCCTTGAAAAAAATCCGGACCACCCCGCTTTCCGAAATCACCACGGCCATGGCTTTGGTCGCCCGGGTCGTCGCCGAGGCGGCCACGTGCCGGGCTCCGAGTCCCAGGGAGATTTCAAGCCCCTCGGCGCTGGCGTTCAGATACCGGCAGGCCGAAACGGCCAGGCCCTGGGCCGAAATCACGAAGGCCCCGTCCAACAGGGCCAGTTCCTTGAGGGTCTCCCTCAGGTTGGGATCGTGAATCTGCCGAAGGGACGGGTCGTGCCCGTAAAGGGGGTCCAGGATCAAAGGCCGCGACAGGGCCAGCACGCGGTCCTCGTCGCCGACCATGAAAACGGCCCCCACGCGATGGCCTTCCCGGCCCTCCCGGGCCAGTTCCACGGCCAGCGTCACGACCGACTTCATGACCTCCCGGTCGCAGTCGGGATTGATATGGCACAGATGCTCGAACATCGAATCCCACCCCCGTTTTTCCCCATGAAAAATAGTCCGCCCCGCGGCCGAAGTCAATAAGGCGTCCGGAAATCTCTCCGCGGCATTACGCCTTGAACCGTAACTTTTCATAAAAAAAACGGAGCGGCATGAGGTCCGGCCGGCGGAACGCCCCTTTATTTCAAGCGATCGATCATTTTGGGGTTTCCAGGGCGTTGACAAAACCGTTCGCTGTACGGATAATGTCATCCTATCCTACAATCTGAGCAGGAGGTCCGATGGACATCTACGCGATCCAGGCCTTGCACGGCCTGGTGTACGGCATGCTGCTGTTCATGGTCGCTTCCGGCCTGACCCTGGTCTTCGGCATGATGGGTGTGCTCAATCTGGCGAACGCCTCCTTTTACATGCTGGGGGCCTACATGGCCTACACCATCACCTTGTATCTGGGAAGCTTTTGGTTGAGCCTTGTGGTCGGGCCTCTGGTCGTGGGCCTGCTGGGCGTGGTCATCGAGCGGTTCCTGTTGCGCAAGGCCCACGAGCGGGGGCACGTGGCCGAACTGCTGCTGACCTTCGGCCTGTTCTACGTCATCGGCGAGTTGGTCCGCCTGATCTGGGGCAGCAACCCCCTGCCCGTGGCGGTGCCCGACATTTTAAAGGGCGATATTCCGCTCTTCGGCATGACCTATCCCTACTACCGGCTTTTCATCCTCTGCTTTTCCTCCCTCATCCTGGTCGTCATGGCCCTGGTCCTGATGAAGACCCGCATCGGCATCCTGGTGCGCGCGGCCGTGTCCGACGCCGAGATGGTGGACTCGCTGGGCACCAACGTCCCCCTGGTCTTCATGGGGGTCTTTGGCGGCGGGGCCGCCCTGGCCGGTATGGCCGGCGTGATCGCGGCCCCCTTTCTGAGCACCTATCCGGGCATGGGCCTGGACGTGCTCATGGACTGCTTCGTGATCATCGTCATCGGCGGCTTCGGCAGCCTGTTCGGGGCCCTGCTGTCGGCGGTCATGATCGGCGAACTCCAGAGCTTCGGCGTCCTGTGGATACCCCGGCTGGCCCTGGTCTTCCAGTTCCTTTTCATGGCCGTGGTCCTGATCGTGCGTCCGACCGGTCTGTTGGGAGAAAAAGAATGAGCAAGGACATGGTTCTCGAACACGGGTGGAAGGTTCTGCTGGGGGCCTTCCTCATCCTTCTGCCCCTGATCGTCCCGGAGATGAAGGTTCACCTGGCCACGGAAATCCTGGTCTTCTGCCTGTTCGCCATCGCCTTCAATCTGCTTTTGGGCTACACCGGGCTGCTGCCCTTCGGTTTCGCGGCCATGTTCGGCGTGGGGGCCTATGCCACGGCCCTGATGTTCAACCACGCCGCCGGGACGCCCCTGGCGGTGGTCATCCTGGTGGCCGCGGCCGCGGGCTTTTTGACCGCCCTGTTCATCGGCGCCTTCTGCGTCCGCCTCGGCGGGACCTATTTCGCCCTGCTGACCCTGGCCTTCCAGATGTTCTTTTATGCCGTGGCCATGAAATGGCGGGAAGTGACCAATGGCGACGACGGCATGGGCGTCACCCGGCCCGAGGTCTGGCTGCCGGGTCTTGGAAATCTGTCCCTGATGAACATCCACACCCTCTACTGGGTGACCCTGTTCTTCGTCGCCATCGGCATCACCCTGGCCTGGCTGTTCCTGAAGACGCCCCTGGGCAACTCGGTGGTGAGCATGCGGGAAAACGACGAGCGGGCCGCCTTTCTGGGGTACAACGTCTTTATCACCAAGCTGACCGTGTTCGCCTTTGCCGGGATGCTGGCCGGCGCGGCCGGCGGCCTGTTCGTCCTCTACCACGAATTCGTGGCCACCACGGCCATCGACTCGAACATGTCCTTCACCATCGTTCTGATGACCATCGTCGGCGGCTCGGGCCGGTTCATGGGCCCGATTCTGGGAGTGGTCTTCTTCATGCTCTTTCAGGACTGGCTCTCCGACCTGACCGATCACTGGTGGCTCTATTTCGGCATCTGCTTCATCATCGTGGTTTTGTACATTGAAGGCGGACTGATCAGCCTGTTCAGCAGGGAAGGGCTGCGGGTCATCTTCAAGCGGAGGGAGAACAATACATGACGGCGCTCAAACTCGATCGGGTCTACAAGGATTTTTCAGGACTCCAGGTCCTCACCGGCGTCTCCATGGAAATCGCGGAAGGTGAACGCCATGCAGTCATCGGACCCAACGGGGCGGGCAAGTCCACCCTGTTCAACGTGATTACCGGGTATCACGAGCCGACCCGGGGCAAAATTTTCTTCCAGGGCCGGGACATCACCGGACATCCCGCCCACCGGATCGCCCGCCTGGGCCTGTCCCGCTCCTTTCAGATCATCAACAACTTCCCGAAAATGACGGTCTTCGAGAACGTGCGCAACGCCGTGATTTCCAAGTTCAACCGCCGTTTCAACTGGGTCTCCGCCCTCGGCCGGGCCGAAGACATCCGCATCGAGACCGACCGGGTCCTCGAGAGCCTGGACATGCTCGATAGCCGGGACATTCCGGCCGCGGAGCTCAGCTACGGCAACCAGCGCCAGCTCGAACTGGCCCTGGCCCTGGCCCGCGATCCCAAGATGATCATGCTCGACGAACCCACGGCCGGCCTGGACGTCGAGGAGACCCGGGGCTTTGTCGAACTGATCAAGCGGGTCACCGAGGGCATGACCCTGATGGTCGTCGAGCACGACATGGACGTGGTCTTCAACCTGGCCGACCGCATCACCGTGCTCAGCTACGGCGAAGTGCTCCTGAGCGGCGATCCCAAGGAAATCCGGGCCAGTGAAGACGTCAAAAACGCCTATCTGGGGAGGAAATAGCGTGCTGCTCGAAGTCACCGAGAATCATACATACTACGGGAAAAGCCATATCCTGCAGGGGGTCAGCCTGGCGGTCGACCAGGGGGAAACGGTCACCCTGCTGGGCCGGAACGGGGTGGGCAAGTCCACGATCCTCAAATCCATCGGCGGCCTGGTCCATCCCCGGCGGGGCTCGATCACCTTCAAGGGTCAAAACATCCTGGGCATGAGGCCGTACAAGATCTGCCGCCTGGGGATCGGCTACATCCCCGAGGAACGCCGGATATTCCCCAAGCTGACGGTGCGCCAGAACCTGCTGGTGGGTATCAAACCCCGGTACAAGGTGGACAATCCCTGGACCATCGACCGGGTCTACGACTTTTTCCCCAAGCTGCGGGAGCGGGACGGCCAGCGGGGCGGCAACCTGTCCGGCGGCGAACAGCAGATGCTGACCATCGGCCGGACCCTGATGGGCAACCCGGAGCTGATTCTGGTGGACGAACCCACCGAGGGCCTGGCCCCGCTGCTGGTGGACATGGTCGTCCATATCTTGAAGAGCGTCAACCAGGAAGGCGTGGCCGTCCTGCTGGTCGAACACGCCATGGACGTGGCCCTGGAACTGGCCAAACGAACCTATGTGGTTTCCAAGGGCCGGGTGGTTTTCAACGGCACCTGCGACGAACTCCTGGCCAACGAAGAGGTCAAGCGGAAGTATCTCGAGGTCTGAGCCGGGCCACCCCGAGCGGACATCGAGGAAACACGGACCAGAAACTCTATTGACGCCTCTAGGAAAGGAGAGGAGGACGGTCGGCGTTTTGTCATTTTATCGGTGATGGTTTTCAGGGAGATACAATTTTTTAACCAAAGGAGAGGATGAATATGAACCGTACGGCCAAGTTGCTGAGCATGACAGGCCTTTGTCTTTTCTTGATCCTGACTCTGACCGTCGCGTCCGCCCCGAGCGCCCTGGCGGCCGACACCATCAAGATCGCCCAGATCGACCCCTTTTCCGGACCCTTTGAATACGCGGGCCGCCTTTACAATGCCGGCTGGCGCTTCGCGGTCAAGGAGCAGAACGAAAAGGGCGGTCTTTTGGGCAAAAAGATCGAACTGCTCACGGCGGACAGCGAACTCAAACCCGACGTGGCCACCCGCAAGGCCAAGAAGCTGATCCTCGAGGACAAGGTCAACTTCTTCGGCACGGGCACGGGCACGCACGTGGCCATTGCCCTGAACAAGGTCGCCACCGGATACAAGACCCTGATGCTCAATTGGGGCGGCATGGGCGACGTGGCCCACGGCAAGGAGTTCAGCCCCTACGCCTTCCGCATCTGCCAGAACGCCTACAGCTTCACCGCGGCCCTGGCCCAGTTGATGGCCACCAAGCCGTACCGCAAGTACTACATCATCTGCCAGGACTACGCCTGGGGCCATGACGTGGCCAAGGCGTTTGAAGACGAGATGAAAAAGTATGTGCCCGATGCCAAGATCGTGGGAGTGGATTTCCATCCCCTGGCCACCAAGGACTTCGGACCGTACATCACCAAGGTCAGGGCCGCCGGGGCCGACGCCGTATTCACCGGCAACTGGGGCCCGGACGCCCGGCTCCTGGTCAAGCAGGCCCGGGACCTGGGGCTCAAGTCTCCCTTCCCCTTTGTCATGACCTTCGGCGTGGACCCCTACGTCGAGAACGAACTCGGGGACGCCTCGGTCGGCATTCACTACGCCTATGACTACACCCTGTGCGTGGACACGCCGGCCAACAAGGACTTCATCAAGCGGTACCGCGAGAAGATCGGCAAGGATGAAAAAGACTATCTCTCGTGGTGGCCGGTCGGTTCCACCGGGCACACGGCCATCGGGGCGAAGATGGTCTTCGCGGCCATCGAAAAGGCCGGTTCGGTCGACCCGGCAAAGTTCATACCCGTCTTCGAGGGCTTCAAGTACCAAACGCCCGTGGGAGAGTGGATCATGCGGGCCTGCGACCACCAGGTCATGCTGCCCATGTTCGGCGGTGTGGTCGAAGCCGGGGACAACCCCTATTTCAACGGCAGTATCGACCCCAAGGTCAAGTTCCCCTGGATGAACAAAGTCACGACATTCACTCCTGATACGACTACCATCCCGGCCACGCCCGACTACAACCCGCGTTGTAAATAAATCAGGCCATGAACGCGGGGCCCGGTGACCGAAGCCGGTTCACCGGGCCCCTTGATTCGGGGCCGGCCCCCCCGGCCGGCCTCGGCTTTCTCATTCACCCCAGTTTCGCGGAGGCGATTTTTCATGTTTCTCAGCCATGTCAAAATGATGGAATGCCTGGCCCGGGACTATCCGGACAAGGAGGCCCTGATCTGCGAGGACCGGCGCCTGACCTACCGGGTTCTCAACGAACGGGTCAACCGACTGGGCAACACCTTGATAGAAATGGGCGTCAAGCCCGGCGATAAGGTGGCCGTGCTCAACTCCAACTGCGTCGAAATGGTCGAATCCATGTACGCCGTGCTCAAGGCGGGCGCCATCCTGGTCCCCCTGAATTACATGGTCACCGGCGAGTCCCTGCGCGTCATCCTGGACGACTCGGACAGCGAGACCCTGATCCTCGGCCCGGCCTTCACCACTGAAATCGACGGCCTCAAGGCCGGACTGAACAATATCCCGGCCGACCGATACATCTGCACCGGCCCGGACGAAGTGCCCGGGTACATGCCCTACGGCCGGATCATGGCCGAGGCCTCGCCCGAAAACCCGGGCGTAACCAACGAACCCGGCGACATCTTCAACATCATCTACTCCTCGGGCACCACCGGCCTGCCCAAGGGGATCGTTCACACCCATGACTGCCGCTTCGGATTCACCATCACGGGCAGCATCGAGTTCTGCATCACTTCGGAAACCGTGATCTGCAACTCCACCCCCCTCTATCACAACGGCTCGTTCCTCTTCGTCCTGCCCACCCTGTATACCGGCGGGACCGTGGTTCTGATGAAAAAGTTCGACCCCAGGGGCTTTCTCGAACTAGTCGAAAAGGAAAAGGTGACCCACGCCTACCTGGTCCCGACCCAGTACATCGTCATCCTGGCCCATCCCGAGTTCAAGTCCTTTGACACCAGCTCCCTGGAAATCCTGCTCTCCATGGCCGCGCCCCTGTCGGTCAAGACCAAGGAAGAGATACTGGCCAACTTCAACTGCAAGCTTTACGAGCTGTACGGCGTGACCGAAGGCGCGGGCACGGTCCTCAAGCCCGGCGACCAGCGGCGCAAGATCGGCTCGGTGGGCAAGCCCCTCATGGGCGGCAGCATCCGCCTGGTGGACGACGACATGAACGACGTGCCCCGGGGCGAGGTCGGCGAGATCGTGGGCACCGCCACGATCATGATGGAAGGCTACTACAAAAAGCCCGACGTGACCGCCCAGACCATCGTCGACGGCTGGCTGCGCACCGGCGATCTGGGAAAGTTCGACGAAGAGGATTTCCTCTTTCTGGTCGGGCGCAAAAAGGACATGATCATCTCCGGCGGGGTCAACATCTACCCCGAGGACATCGAGCAGGTCATGTTCCGCCACCCCGGCATCCTGGAGGTGGCCGTCTTCGCCGCGCCGGACCCCAAATGGGGCGAGACCCCCATGGCCGCCGTGGTCCTCAAGGAGGGTCAAGCGGTGAACGATGAAGAGATCATGACCTGGACCAACAAGCAGTTGGCCAAGTACCAGCGCATCAGCGGCGTGGCCATTATGCCCGACCTGCCGCGCAACCCGGCCGGCAAGGTGCTCAAGCGGGAACTGCGAGACCAATACGGCAACTGAGGCCTGACTCGCTTTCACTCATGGCGCCATCCGATCATTCGTGAGTGACTGATCTTCGGATGGAAGGAATGGCCGGGTTTTGCGCTTCCGTCTGTGTTCCTCCACGCGCAGGGACACGCCGCGAGTTCCCCGACCTCTCCCTCAAGGAGAGGATTGGGGGGGGCCTTATCCTCATTGCCGCTTTCGAATGAGGACATGAAACGAGGCGCCCGCCCGGGCGCCTCGTTTGTCAAGGGAGGGCATATGGACTTTGGTTACTTCATCCGACGTTTCGATTGGGGCTGCCACGTCGACCCGGATCGGGAGGCCGTCGTCTTTCAGGACGAACGCCTGACCTACGGCCAGCTTCATGAGCGGACCTATCGTCTGGCCAACGCCCTCGAAGGCCTGGGCCTGAAAAAGGGGGATCGCGCGGCCGTGCTCATGCGCAATTGCACCGAGTG
>Ga0180009_10003473_pt1 | contig 17895 bp, 15 predicted proteins | sample OS_PC_MetaG_FD_123537 | JGI IMG/M metagenome (GOLD analysis project Ga0180009, IMG submission 123537) | Groundwater microbial communities from the Aspo Hard Rock Laboratory (HRL) deep subsurface site, Sweden - OS_PC_MetaG | ecosystem: Environmental > Aquatic > Deep subsurface > Groundwater... | reverse complement strand
TTTTAACTAAATAAATAAAAATGGTTATAGTTTCAAAAAAAGAGATACCTAAATATCCAAAGATAAAAAGAGATGAAAAAATATCCGTAATAATAGTTAGTTATAATGTTGTTAATTTGCTTGAGAAATGTCTTAAGTCATTGACCCATGAAACTAAACTGTTGTTAGATATCTGGGTTGTGGATAACAATTCTGGTGATGAAAGTGTGGATATGGTAAAAGAGAAATTCGAGCAGGTAAATTTGATTGAGAATAAAGAAAATATAGGTTTTGCCTGTGCAGTAAATAAAGTTTTAAAATTGTGTGATGGAGATTATATATTTCTTATTAATCCAGATGCTATTATTAAAAAAAATAGTATTGAAAAATTGGTTGATTTTCTAAGGTCAAATCCAGAAGCTGGAGCTGTTGCACCAAAAATTTTATATCCTGATAATTCATTACAACTTTCCTGCAGGATTTTTCCTAATATAACTACACAATTTCTCGAAAGTAGTTATTTATTCAAACTTTTTCCTAAAAGCAGATTTTTTGGTCAATATTTTATGAGTTGGTGGGATCATAATAGTCTAAAAGAGATTGACTGGGCATCGGGGTCTGCTTTAATGATAAAAATAGAAACATTATATGAAGTTGGGTTTTTAGATGAAGAGATGTTTATGTATAATGAAGACACAGATTGGTGTTATAGATGTTGGAAAAAAGGGTGGAAAATATATTACTTACCAGAAGCTAATATTATACATTATGATGCACAAAGTGCAAAAATTTCTAAAGCAAATAGACTTATACAAGTATTAGAATCAAGATATCACTTTTTTAGAAAACACGGGTATAAAAATAGGATGTATATTATAAAAGCAATTGTTTTATCAGGACTTTTAGGAAGAATTATCATATCCTTTTTAGCTTGGTTACTGACTTTTTCTAAGGAAAGAAAAATTGTTAAATTTGAAAATTTAAAAAATTTTTACCAAGCTTTTTTATGGCATTTTTCTAAAAAATCTTAATATTTTTGCAGGATATTTTTAAAAGATTATGGAAATTTCAATTGTTGTAACTGTAAAAAATGAGGGTGAAGAAATAGAAAATTTCTTAAACTCTCTTTTTAATCAGAGCTTAAAAGCAAAAGAGATAACAATCGTTGATGGAGGTTCAACTGATAACACTGTTGAAAAGTTGAAAAGGTTTAAGGACAAAATGCCAAATCTAAATATAGAGATAAAAAGAGGTTTTAATATTTCTCAGGGTAGAAACTTTGCTATTAAGAATTGTGATACCGAGCTCATTGTAGTAACTGATGGAGGAGTAGAATTAAAACAGGATTGGTTAGAGAATCTTTTTGATAGTTTTAAATACAATAAAGATGCAGAAGTTGTAGGAGGATTCAGTTTACCATTATGTAAAAGCTGGTTTGAGAGAACAATTTCATGTCTTTTTATGCCGCAGGTTGATGAAATAAATGGGAAAAAATTTATGCCTTCTTCAAGATCAATTGCTTTTAAAAAAGAAGTGTGGGAAAAAGTTGGTGGATATCCTGAAGAATTATATGTTGGCGAGGATATGTTTTTTAATTTCAAGTTAAAAAATCTTGGATATAATATAATTTTCAATCCAAGGGCTGTTGTTTTTTGGAAAATGAGGAGGAATATTTTTCAACTCTTTAAACAATATTTCAGATATGCATTTGGAGATGGATTTGCAAATATGTATTTTTATAGGCATGCACTGAGATTTTTTGTTTACATTTCTTTAATTTTATTAATTTTAGTGTTTCTTTTAACTAGAAATTTTATATTTTTACTTATTCCATTACCTTTTGCTATATTTCACGTAAGAAAAGCTTATGCACGAAGTATAAAGACTTTTAAAAAAGAAACCTTTTGGAAAATGTTTTTTGCATGGATAGCTTTTCCAGTTTTACAGTTTTTAATAGATATTGCGAAAATGGTAGGTTATATTTCAGGATTGATAAAAAGAACATTTAAAAAGTAATAATTATTATAATTTTAAATATTGGGAGGATTTATAGGATGAAAGCAGTTATTTTAGTAGGTGGAGAAGGAACCAGACTCAGACCAATAACATATCAGATACCAAAACCTATGATTCCATTGGTTGGTATGCCTTTAATTGAATTTGTAATAAGAAATCTTAAAAAATATGAAATAGAAGATATCATACTAAGTACTTTTTATATGCCATCTATATTTAGTTCTCATTTTGGGAATGGGGAAAAATTAGGAGTTAATATTACCTATGTAACCGAAGATGTTCCTTTGGGAACATGTGGTGCAGTTAAAAACGCAGAGAAATATTTAAGAGATGAACCCTTCTTAGTTTTTAATGGTGATATTATAACCTCTTTGGATTTTAGAGAACTGATAAAATATCATAAGCAAAAAGAAGCAACTGTTACAATCACATTAACTCCTGTTGATGATCCCACAATGTATGGTCTTGTTCCTATTGATTCAAATGGTAGAGTTTTAAAATTTTTAGAGAAACCCAGGTGGGATGAGATAACTACAAATCTTATCAATGCTGGAACGTATGTATTAGAACCAGAAGTTTTAGAGCTTGTTCCAGAAGGAAAGAATTATTCGTTTGAGAGAGAACTGTTTCCACTACTTTTGTCAAAAGGTGAAAAAGTATTTGGGTTTTCTTCAAAATCATATTGGCTCGATTTAGGAACTTCTCAAAAATATCTAAAGGCGCAGGGTGATATTTTAGATAGAAAAATAGATTTTGATTTTCAATTTAACCAGGAAAAGGTGGGCATTTGGATTGGAGTAAATACAGAGATTAACAAGAGTTCTAACATGTTTCCACCGCTTGTAATTGGTGAAAATTGTAAGATAAAAGAGAATGTAATAATAAATAATCATTCAGTAATACTTAATAATACTGAAATAGGTAATGGCACAAAAATTAAAAATAGTCTTATTATGGATAATTGTAAGATAGGTAGCAACTGTGTAATAAATAAAAGTATTATATGTAGTGGAGTTATAGTTGGAAATAATGTTCATATTTTGAATGGGACTGTTATAGGAAGTGACTGTTTAATTGGAGATCAAAATGTTCTAACTAATAATATAAAGCTATTTCCAAAGACAGTTTTAAATAAAGGAATAATTACTTTCTAAAGAGGTGCAGCAATTTGAAAGTTGGAATATATGATCTTTACCTTCCCACTTTAGGTGGTGGGGAGAAACACATGGGAAAGATGGCAGAACTATTAAGTAAAGATCATGATATTGAAATTTTAACTAATAAATATTTCGATTTAGATAAATTATCAAGACATCTTAATTTAGACCTTTCAAGAGTAAAGCTAAGAGTATTTCCATATATTTCATCTGATTATGGTAGCAATATTACAAAGGATTATGACCTTTTTATAAATGCTACTTATCTAAGTTATATGAGGGGCTATGCAAAGAAAAATGTCTATTTAACTTTTTTTCCTACACCCTTTGATGTGGACTTCAATTTTATTCATAAAATAACTTTATTTTTGTTTAAGAATATTTCTAGAAATATCTACAGTTGGTTTTTAAGCAAAGAAGAAAAATATAAGGATGGTTTAAATCCAATTGAAGGAGTTCATGATCCAAAGCGTTTTTTAATGAAAAAATCTACCTGGACCTCAGGAAAAGCCACTTTTAAAATTGAAGAGAATTTAATAAAGAAGGGGTTAATCAGATTAAAAATTAATAGTGGTAGAAAATTTACTGCTCCAGATACACATATTGACGTTAGTTTTGGTAAAAAAAATGTTTACACATATCACAAATTACCAAGAAGTAAAAGTAGAGTTTTTAAAATTAAAATTCCATTAAAAAATAATGATACGATGACCATAGAGTCTAACTCATTTTGCCCCGCAGATTTTTATGCTTCAAATGATACAAGACAGCTTGGTGTTTCTGTTAAAAATATTTCGTCTATATCAATTTTTCGGAAAATAGTTTATTTTATAATAGGTTTTTTCCCCACATATCTTATAAACTTTCCTGATGATTTAAGCTTTTTAGATACTTACGATCTTATCTTAGCAAATTCAAAATATACTAAGAGATGGATAAAGAAACTTTGGAAAAAGGATAGTTTTCTTTTTTATCCACAGGTTGATATTGATTCCTTCAAAGAGAAGGAAGTAAAGAAAGAAAATATTATACTAAGCGTTGGTAGATTTTTTGTAGGACATCATAATAAAAAACAGATAGAACTTGTTAAAGCATTTAAAGAACTTTATAACTTGGGACTTAAAGACTGGAATCTATATTTAGTTGGAGGAGTAGAAGGGAAAAAAGAACATTTCAGGTATTTAGATAGGGTAAAAAGAGCTTCAAAAGGCTATCCAATAGTAATAAAGACAAATGTTCCGAGAGATGAACTAAATACTATTTATAGTAAAAGTAAGATATATTGGCATGCCAGTGGACTCGGAGAGGATGAGCAAAAGCATCCAGAAAGATTTGAACACTTTGGAATATCTTCTGTTCAGGCAATGGCAGCTGGGTGCATTCCCATTGTCATAGATAAAGGAGGGTCAAGAGAGATAGTAGAGAATGGATATAATGGATTTTTATTCTCTAATTTAAAACAGTTAAAAGAGAAGAGTTTAAAAGTCATAAATGATAGTAAATTGCAAAATAAACTTGTAAAAAATTCATTAAAGAGTTGTAAAAAATATAGTTCAGAAAATTTTGAAAAAAGACTCCATGAAATAATTGAAAATATCTTTGACATTCTGTAATTGTAACAACAAAATGTGAAATAAGGTTGATATAAAATATTTTATTTTGTAATATAAAGGATTATATTAGAGAGGAGGAATTTACTAAAATGAGAGTTTTAATAACAGGAATTACAGGTTTTGCAGGAAGCCACTTGGCTGATTATTGTTTGACTAAACCTGATGTTGAGGTTTATGGAACTATAAGATGGAGAAGCATAAAGGATAATATCTTTCATATTGAAGATAAAATAAAACTATATGAGTGTGATATCAAAGATGGAGTATCTGTTCAGAGTATGTTAAAGAAGGTAAGACCACACTATATATTCCACTTAGCTGCACAAAGTTTTGTTCCAACATCATGGCATGCTCCTGCAGAAACTTTAACTACAAATATAATTGGACAGGTAAACTTATTTGAAGGTGTAAGAAATTTAGGTATTGACCCAATAATTCAGGTTGCTTGTTCTAGTGAAGAATACGGTTTAGTATATGAAGATGAATTACCAATAGATGAAAAGAATACGCTACGACCCTTAAGCCCCTATGCAGTAAGTAAAATAGCTCAGGATTTTTTAGGTTATCAATACTATAAATCATATGGAATCAGGATAATAAGAACAAGAGCGTTTAATCATACAGGTCCAAGAAGAGGTGAAGTTTTTGTTGTCTCGACTTTTTCTAAACAGATTGCTGAAATAGAAGCTGGTATAAAAAATCCTGTTGTAAGAGTAGGAAATCTTAATGCAGAAAGAGACTTTACGGATGTAAGAGACATTGTAAAGGCATACTGGTTAGCAGTGGAAAAATGTGAACCAGGTGAAGTATATAATATTTCATCAGGTAAATCCATTAGCATTAAGAAGATATTAAAAATGTTACTTGAAATGAGCGAAGCAGATATTAAAGTGGTTAAAGATGCTGAAAGAATGCGACCTTCTGATGTTGAAATATTGAAAGGAGATTCTACAAAATTCAGGGAATTAACAGGTTGGGAACCAGAGATTCCACTTGAAAAAACCTTAGAAGATACTCTTAATTATTGGAGAGATAAAATCAAGCACCGAGTTTAAAAAAGTTTTGTAATTTATTTACAACTAAATTTATGAAATTATGTGAGAAAAGATTTCTTACCTCAGATTAAAAAGTATATATGTAACATAATCAATAAAGAACTTCAAAGTATTATTTTTTAAATACCTAATTCTTAAAATTGTTTTTAAAACTCAAATTATGGAGGATATTAAATGGAATATGATGTAAAAGATATTAAACTTTCAGAAAAAGGAAATCTAAGAATTGAGTGGGCTGAAAATTTTATGCCCGTACTTTTCCAGATAAAAGATAGATTTTTTAAAGAAAAACCACTAAAAGGAATTAAAGTAGGAGCGTGTTTACATGTTACTACTGAAACTGCAAATTTAATAAGGACTCTTAAAGCAGGAGGAGCGGATGTAATGCTGTGTGCCTCAAATCCATTAACTACTCAGGATGATGTTAGCGCCTGTTTAGTTAAGGACTATAAGATTTCAGTATTTGCTATTAAAGGAGAGAGCGATAAGACATATTATTCTCATATTTCAAAGATGTTGGACAATAAACCACAAGTAATTTTAGATGATGGCGCTGATACAATAAGCCAATTACATTTGTATAGAAAACAGCAATTATCATCCATATTTGGAGGAATTGAGGAAACAACAACAGGTGTTATCAGATTAAGGAGTATGGAAAAAGAAGGTATTTTGTCTTTTCCAATAATTGCTGCAAATGATGCTGAAACAAAATACCTTTTTGATAATAGATATGGTACTGGTCAAAGTTCTATCGATGGAATTTTAAGAGCAACGAATAGAATGATAGCTGGGTCAATTTTTGTAGTCTGTGGATATGGTTGGTGTGGTAAAGGAGTAGCTATGAGAGCCAAAGGAATGGGGGCTCAAGTAATAGTAACAGAGGTTGATCCCATTTCTGCTTTGGAAGCTACTATGGAGGGATTTCAAGTAATGCCTATATCTGAGGCTGCTAAAATTGGGGATATTTTTATTACTGCTACTGGAGATATAAGAGTTATAGGTGAAAAGCATATAAAGTTGATGAAGGATAAAACCATTTTATGTAATACTGGCCATTTTAATGTTGAAATTGATGTTAAAGCCTTAGAAAAATTATCAAAATCTAAAAGGAAAGTAAGAGATTTTGTTGATGAATATATATTGCCTGATGGTAGAAGAATCTATCTTTTAGCTGAGGGGAGACTCATTAATTCAAGTGCTGCTGAAGGACATCCAGCAAGTATAATGGACATGAGTTTTTCCAATCAAGCATTATCAGTTGAGTACCTAATAAAAAATAAGGAAAAATTAGAAAACAAAGTTTACAAGGTTCCTATGAAGATAGATAATTATATTGCAGAATTGAAACTGAAATCGATGAATATAAAGATAGATAAATTAACAAAAGAGCAACAAAAATATTTAACTTCTTGGGAAACAGGGACATAAAATAGTGGAGGGAAGGATGAAGTCTATAGAATGGGCTGATAATAAGGTAAAAATGATTGATCAGAGAAAATTACCTCTTAAAGAGGAATACATTATATGTGATGACTATAAATGTGTTGCAAAAGCAATAAAATCTATGGTAATAAGGGGTGCTCCTGCAATAGGAGTTGCGGCTGCATATGGATTTGCATTAGCTGGTCTTTCAAGTAAAGCAAAAACATCCAAAGCTCTTTTAGGTGATCTGAAAGTTGCTTATAGTCATTTATCCAAGGCCAGACCAACAGCCGTCAATCTTTTTTGGGCTTTATCAAGAATGATGAATATTACTATAAACAACATAGATTTGGGTATTAATAAATTAAAGGATAGACTAATTGAAGAAGCAACAATTATTGAAAGAGAGGACATGGCTATTAATGAAAAGATTGGTCAGTATGGGTCAGCTCTCTTTAATAAAAAGGTTTCAGTTTTAACTCATTGTAATACTGGAGCGTTGGCTACCGGAGGTTATGGAACTGCTTTAGGTATAGTAAGAAGTCTAAACAAGCAGGGTAAAATAAGAAGAGTATGGGTTGATGAAACTCGTCCATTTCTTCAGGGTGCTAGATTAACAGCTTACGAACTTAAAAAGGAGGGAATTGAATATATTCTTATTACAGATAATATGGCTGGCTATTTTATAAATAAGGGTGATGTTGATGCTGTATTGGTAGGAGCTGATAGGATAGCAGCTAATGGAGATACAGCAAATAAGATTGGCACATATTCTTTGGCTGTTTTGGCAAAAGAGAACAATATTCCATTTTATGTTGTTGCTCCAACATCAACTATTGATATGAATATAGGTTCAGGAAGAGATATTCCAATTGAGGAGAGAGATAAAAGAGAAGTATTATTTATTGGTGAGAGTCAGATAGCACCTTCCTGGACTAAAGTAAAAAATCCTGCATTTGATATTACTCCCGCAAGATATATAACAGCTATTGTAACAGAACTTGGAGTTATAAATTCACCATATGATATAAATTTGAAAAAGAAATTATTATAAAATAAAAGAAACTAAACATAAGTTTTAATTAAATCTAAAATGCTCAAGAGGTTAAAAAGAGAGTGTTTATGATATGAAAGTAATGATTTTAGCAGCAGGTTTGGGAACAAGGCTTCGCCCCCTTACTGATTTAATATCAAAACCTATGGTTCCAATAGTAAATAAACCGGTCATGGCTCACATAATTGAATTGTTGAAAAAACTTAATTTTAAGGAAATAATCGTAAATTTACATTGGTATCCAGAAGCAATTAAAAATTATTTTAAGGATGGAGCTGCATTTGGAGTAAATATTCATTATTCTTACGAAGATAAGCTTTTGGGGACTGCTGGTGGAGTGAAGAATGCGAAAGATTTCTTTGGTAATAAAACATTTTTAATAATGAGTGGGGATGCACTCACTGATATAGATCTTAAAGATTTAATTAAATTTCATAAACAAAAGAATGGATTGTGTACAATGGTATTGACTACTGTAGATGAACCATCAGCATATGGTGTAGTTATTTTAAATGAAGAAAAAAGAATAACTGGGTTTCAAGAAAAACCTCCACAAGGTAAGGAAAAGAGCAAATTAGCTAACAGTGGAATATATGTTTTTGAACCTGAAATATTTAATTATATTCCGGATGATGAGTTTTATGATTTTGGTGCTGATGTTTTTCCTCAAACTGTTGAAGAGAATACCCCAATTTATGGATATATAAATTCTCGATACTGGAATGATGTAGGTAGTCTCTCAGAGTATATGAGAGGAAATTTTGATGCTTTAAATGGAAAGGTTGAAGTTAATATACCGGGAACTGAAATAAGCAAGAATATATGGGTTGGTGAAAATTGTACGGTTCATGAGGATGTTATTATGTCTCCACCAATCTGTATTGGCAAAAATTGCATTATCGAGAAAGATGCAAAGCTATTTGGTCCACTTATTATAGGTGATGATACATTAATTAAGGAGAGAGCAGTTCTATATAAAGGTATTAAGTGGGGGAGTGGATATATTGGTAAAGATGCAAGTTTAATAGGTGCCATAATAGGAGAATCAACAGAGATAGGAGATCAAGCACATATCTTGGAAAATGCAGTAATAGGATCTAAAAGTGTAATAGCAAGTGGGACAATCATTCATCCCAGTGTTAAAATAATGTCACAACAGATAATTGATAAAAATAACCATTCCTATTAGTTATGAATAAATTTTTGAAAGCATTCCTTGATATTTTTTTTTCACCCAAGTGCGTAATTTGTTCAAAATTAGATGAAAGATTTCTTTGTGAGAATTGTATAAATACTATTTCTAAAATAGAAAACCCTATCTGCCAATTTTGTGGTAAACCTACTTTAAGATCAGTTGATAGATGCATAGAATGTAGAGATGAGAAACTATATTTTACTAAAGCGAGGTCTTTTGGTCTCTATGAAACTGTTTTAAAAGATGCAATAGTAGAGTTTAAATATAATCATATTAAATCTTTAACTGAGGTGTTAACTCAGCTTCTTTATAAAGTTTATCAGAAGAATTATGAAAACAATTTGTTTAATTCAATAGAGTTTGTACCATTGACCAGAAAGGATAAAAATTTAAGGGGATTTAATCAATCGGAGCTATTAGCAAAGAAGTTGGCCAAAATGACAAAAATACCTGCTAACGGTTTTTTAATAAAAGTGAGAAATACTGAAAGTCAAATGGGTCTACAGTTAAGTCAAAGGAGAAAAAATCTTGTTGGTGCATTTGATTTTTGTGGTGATAAAGGAAAGTGTGGTAGTAATATACTATTAATAGATGATGTATACACAACTGGTTATACAGTAAGTGAATGTTCAAAAGTTCTATTAAAAAATGGGGCAAAGAATATTTATGTTTTAACTTTAGCCAGGTCAATATTGATGTAATATCAATAAAAAATACAATTTAAAAATAATTGAATTCAAGACATAACACTTTAATCATTTTGAAAAATGGAGGTTAATTTGCAAAGAGGAAAAGTCAAATGGTATAGTGAGGAAAAGGGGTACGGTTTTATAGAGGTTAAAGAAGGTAATGATGTTTTTGTACGCTTTTCATCGATATTAGAAGAAGGTTATAAATCATTAGAAGATGGGCAGGGGGTAGAATTTGAGATTATAGATGGTGATAGAGGTCCTGAAGCTTCAAGTGTTAGGAAACTGTAAAATTTTATTTAATTAAAAATTTAAACTTAAAAAATTCATAATTTTTTTGAAAGGAGAACATGAAGGATGAACATCATTGTAAAAGGTAAAAATATAGAAATAACTCCAGATATTAAAGATTATGTTACAGAAAAGATTTCAAAGATATTAAGATACTTCAATCAAGCTATAAGTATAGATGTTGAATTATTAGTTGAGAAGAATCCAAGTATAAAAGCAAACAATATTGCAGAAGTAACTTTAAAAACGAAAGGAGCAACTATAAGGGTAAAGGAAGCTTCTTCTAATATATACAGTGCAATTAACCTTATTGTTGATAAATTGGAAAGACAAGTAAAAAAATATAAGAATAGATTGATTGATAGTACTCAAAAACCTAATTTGCATACAACACACGAGTTAATTACGGGGGGAAAGAAAAAAGCAAGGATAGTTAAGATTAAAAGTTTTGAATTTATTCCAATGACTCCAGAAGAAGCAGTGGAACAGTTGGAATTGCTTGATCATAGTTTTTATATTTTTAGAAATTCTGAAACAGATCAAGTAAATGTAATTTATAAAAGAAAGGATGGAAATTTTGGACTTATAAGTCCGTCTGAATAAATTAAATCTGGGTAAATTAGAAATATATTTTATGTTTTTAAAAGGTAAATCATTTATGCTTTACCCTAATTTTTAACTATCAATTAGGTATATTAAATAGTAAATAAGATAAGTAAAAAATTTGATTTAAATTGAATATATTAAGCAAAATTCTTCGCATTGGAGAAGGAAAAACAATTAAAAATATTCAAAATCTCGTTGATTATATTAACTCATTAGAAGTTAATATTAATAAACTGAGTGATGAGCAGTTAGTTTTTAAATCTAATGAATTTAAAAGCAGATTTAAAAGAGGGGAATCTCTTGATGATTTGTTGCCAGAGACATTTGCAGTTGTTAGAGAGATCGCAAAAAGAACGATTAATATGCGACATTTTGATGTTCAGATTTTTGGAGGAATCATTTTACATCAGGGTAAGATAGCAGAGATGGCGACAGGTGAAGGAAAAACGTTAGTTGCTACACTTCCTGTTTGTTTAAATTCACTTGAAAACAAAGGAGTTAGTATTGTAACTGTTAATGATTATCTTGCAAAAAGGGATGCAAACTGGATGGGTCCAATATATAAAAAATTTGGGCTCAATATTGGACTACTTCAGAATGAAATGGGAGTAGGTGAAAGAAAAGAAGCGTATAATTCTGATGTTATTTATGGAACCAATAATGAATTTGGATTCGATTACTTAAGAGATAATATGATTTTCAGTGCTAATAATCAGGTTCAAAGGGGACATTATTATGCAATAGTAGACGAAGTAGATAGCATATTAATTGATGAAGCCAGGACTCCTTTAATTATTTCTGGAGCTCCTTATGAATCCGCTAAAATTTATTACACTTTTGCAAAATTAACTCCTGGATTAAAAAGAAATGTAGACTATGAGGTCAGTGAGAAAGAGAGATCAGTTTTTGTTACAGAAAATGGTGTAAAACGTGTTGAAAAAATGTTGAAAATTGATAACCTTTATGATCCAAAAAATGCAATTTTGATTCATCATCTAAATCAAGCATTAAAAGCTTTAATTCTTTTTAAAAGGGATGTTGATTATTTGGTTAAAAATGGCGAGGTGGTAATCATAGATGAATTTACAGGAAGATTAATGCCAGGAAGAAGATATAGTGAGGGATTACATCAAGCAATAGAGGCGAAAGAGGGTGTAAAAATTAAACAGGAGCACCAAACATTAGCTACAATAACCATACAGAACTATTTCAGGATATATGAAAAATTAGCTGGTATGACAGGAACAGCAGCTACTGAAGCAGAGGAGTTTAGAAAAATTTACAGTCTTGAAGTGGTTGTTATTCCTCCTAATAAACCATTAAATAGAAATAATCTTCCTGATTTAATTTATAAAAATGAGGAAATCAAGTTTAAAAATGTTATAAAAGATATAAGCAAAAGACATGAGATAGGTCAGCCTGTCTTAGTTGGAACCAGATCAGTTGAAAAATCTGAGTATCTTTCAAATATGTTAAAAAGAAAGGGAATAAAACATGAGGTATTAAATGCAAAATACCATGAGAGGGAAGCAGAAATCGTTGCCAAAGCGGGACAGATGGGAGCAGTTACAATTGCCACCAATATGGCTGGAAGGGGAACTGACATTGTTTTGGGAGAAGGAATTACCAAAATTGGAGGTCTTCATATTTTAGGAACAGAGAGACATGAAGCCCGGAGGATAGACAATCAACTTAGGGGTAGGTCAGGAAGGCAAGGTGATCCTGGTTCTTCACAATTCTATTTGTCTCTTGATGATGAACTTATGAGGTTATTTGGTTCAGAAAGAATTGGGAAAGTTATGGAAAGATTTAATTTTCCAGATTATGAACCAATTACTCATCAATTGGTCACAAAATCTGTAGAAATTGCACAAAAGGAGATTGAATCAGTTCATTTTGATATGAGAAAAAGGGTTTTGGAGTACGATGATGTGTTAAATAAACAAAGAGAGGTTATATATAATCAGAGAAGTAATATTTTAAAACAAGAAAATATTACTGAAAATATAAAAAATATGATAGAAGATGTTGTAGAGAAAGAAATGAAGACACTCTCTTTAGAAGAGATAAAATCTTACCAAGGTGACAAATCAATAATAAACTCATTTCTTATTCGACTTCTTCCACCTGAAAATTACACAAATTTTACGATTTTAGATATAAATAAGAAAGTAGAGCTTGAAAATTATTTAAAAGAATACCTTTTGAATAAATACAAATCAAAAGAAAGAGAAGTTGGTATTGAGCAGATGAGGAGCTTGGAAAGGTATATTCTATTAAATGTAATGGATTATCACTGGCGTGAACATTTAAGAGATATGGATGATTTAAGAGATGGAATAGGTTTACATGCATATGCACAAAGGGACCCATTAATAGAGTATCAGCATGAAAGCTATAGTATGTTTGAGCAAATGATAGATGAGATGAAAGAGGATGTTTTAAGAGTATTGTTTCATGCAAAAAAAGTAGAGAAAAAAGAAGAGGATAGAGAAGCTTCGAAAGAAAGGATATTAATAAAAAATAAAAAGGTAAAAACAAAAAGAATAGCAGCAAAATATAAAAAGATTGGAAGAAATGACCCATGTCCATGTGGAAGTGGAAAAAAGTACAAACTTTGCTGCGGTGCGTAAAAAATTAAAATTAAATTAATAAAATATTAAATTCTAATAAAAAATAAATATTGGAAGCTTTGGGCATAGTTTCTCCCCTTGTTTTAATTGATTCCCCTCCCTTTATGGGAGGGGGTAGGGGGAGGGTTAAAATGTCTTTGAAAATATACCACAAAGCTATAAATTAAATGATGTTGGATTAATTAAATGATATTAGATTATAGTGATGAAATTAAAAAGTTAATAGATAAAATAGAGTATTTTTGGAAACATCTTGATATTGATTCCAATAAACAAAAATTGGCTGAACTTCAGAAAAAGGCAAGTAGGAAAAACTTCTGGGATGATACTGAAAATGCAAAAAAAGTGATGGATAAAATTTCAAAACTTGAAGAAGAAATCAATGATATTTACACACTTAAAAAGGAGTTATTAGAAATACAACTTATGAATCAACTTGCATTAGAAGGCAAAGATAATGATTTAGCAAGTGAAGTGACAATTAAAATTTCAGAATTAATTAAAGATGTTAAAGAATTTGAATTAAAAAAGATTTTTACAGATAAAGATGATAAACTACCAGCTATTATTAATATACATCCTGGAGCTGGTGGAACTGAGTCTCAGGATTGGGCTAATATGTTAATGAGGATGTACATGCGTTGGGCAGATAAAAAAGGATTTAAAACAGAAATAATCTCAATTTTTTACGGTGAAGAAGCTGGGATTAAGAGTGCAACTTTTACAATAGATGGCAAATTTGCGTATGGACTATTAAAAGTTGATAAAGGAGTTCACCGATTGGTGAGGTTATCTCCTTTTGATGCTGCTCATAGAAGACATACATCTTTTGCTTCAGTAGAGGTTACTCCATTAATTAAAAATGATATAGATATTAAGTTAGAGCAAAAAGATTTAAAAGTTGAAACCTATAGATCAAGTGGTCCTGGAGGACAGCATGTTAATGTTACAGATTCAGCAGTTAGAATAACACATTTACCAACTGGGATCATTGTTCAGTGTCAGAAGGAGAGATCCCAAATATTAAATCGTAGAACTGCTCTCACAATTTTAATTTCAAGACTACATCAAAGAGAGATTGATTTAAGAGAAATAAAGAAAGAAAAACTTCATAAACAAAAAAAAGAAATAGCATGGGGTAGTCAAATCAGAAGCTATATTTTACACCCATATAAAATGATAAAAGATCATAGAACTGGATTAGAAGTAACCAAGGTGACAGAGGTTTTAGATGGAGGTATTGATATTTTCTTAAAAAAATTTCAATAGTTAAAAAAATTTGATATAATTTAAAACTAATTTAATATTAGAGGTAATTTATGGATGAAAGTTTAATAGAATTTAAAAATGTTACTAAACTCTATGAAAATGAAGACTATTCAGTAAGGGATATTTCATTTGAAATAAAAAAAGGTGAATTTGTTTTTCTTATTGGACCAAGTGGATCCGGAAAATCCACCATAATAAGATTAATATTGAAAGAGTTTGAGCCATCTTTTGGAGAAATTTATATAGCTGGAAAAAATATATGCAAACTTCACGGAAAAATGATTCCATTTTTAAGAAGAAATATTGGATGTGTATTTGAAGACTTTAAGTTACTTCCAAATAAGACCACTTATGAAAATATCGCCTTTGCTCTTGAAGTTTTAGGCAAACCTAAATATGAAATAAAAACTAAAGTTCCACAAATTTTAAAATTGGTTGGATTAGAAGATAAAGCGAATAACTATCCCGAGCAATTAAGTGGTGGCGAACAACAGAGAGTCTCCATTGCAAGAGCTTTTGTAAACAGACCACCACTATTTTTAGCAGATGAGCCAACTGGTAATATTGACCCCGAAATCTCACTGGAAATTATTAAATTGCTTGCTCGAATAAATAACACTGGGACAACAGTTTTAATGGCAACACATGATTGGTCTCTGGTTGATATGATGAAAAAAAGAGTAATAGAATTAGATAACGGACAGATAGTTAGAGACCAGAAAAGGGGAATCTACGGTTATGAAACTAATAATTTATAATAAAAAGTATTATGAGAATTAACCCAAGACTATTTTTTAGAGAGGCTTATTTAAGTATTCGAAGAAATTTTGTAATGACTTCTGTAGCCATTACTCAGGTTGCAATATCACTACTTATGGTTGGTACTCTTGCCATAGTTATTTATGATTCCAGACAAGTTATAAAGGCTATTGAAAGACAGGTTGAGATAAGTGTTTATCTTGAAGATGATATTTCTGAAGAATTCCTTCATAAATATGAAAATGAGATAAGATCCTGGAATGAGATTGAAAATGTTGAATATCGTAGCAAAGAAAAAGCAATGGAAAAATTATTGGAAAGTTTTGATGAAGGTAGCTCAGTATTTGAGATAATAGATCCAGAAACTCTCCCAGCTTCATTTGAAATAAGTTTTAAAAATCCGCAAACGGTTGAAGACGTTGCAAATAGGTTTAAGGATGGGAAAATATTTGATTTAACAATACCTGAAGAACGGGAAGAAGAAGAAAAAGAAAAAGAATATTATTGGAAATGGATTAATGATATAACCTATGGGAAGGATTATGTAGGTAAGTTTTTTAGAGTTACTAACACTATTAAAATTATAACACTTCTTATAATTTCACTTCTATTTATATCTTCAATTATTTTAATTTTTAACACAATACGTCTTTCTATCATTTCAAGAAAAAAAGAAATAGAGGTAATAAAACTTGTTGGAGCATCAAATTGGTATGTACGCTGGCCATTTATAATTGAGGGCACAATTCAAGGAATAATGGGAGCATTAATTGCAATAGGTTTGATTTTTATAATCAATATGTCATTTCTAAAAAGATTGGAGAATGCATTTAATAATCTTTTTCCCTTACCATTGAATTTTGCTATAACAGGTACAAATCCATTACAATTTCAGATTTTTCTATTACTTTTTATAACAGGAATATTAATTGGAGCAGTTGGTAGTTTGATTGCACTCAGAAAATTTATTAAAATATAATATTAGTTATAAATAGAAAAGGTAATTTCTATTGATAATTTATAATAAGAGGATTTTAATAAAGGAGATAGAATATAATTCTTAGTATATTATTGCCAGTTCTTGATAATAAAAATCACATATTATGAGATTAATGAAAACAAAATTGAAAAAGAATTTAATTTGCGCTTTCTCTTTAACTCTAATTTTTATATTCCTTTTCTCTAATACTGCTTATGGTGACAATGATAATATATATTCAAATCCCGAACAAAAGCTCGAACAGATTAAGAATGAACAAGAAAAAACTAAAAATCAAATAAACCTTTCTAAGCAAAAAGAAAAGGAATTTCAGACTCAAGTTAATAATGTAGAAGGTGGGATAAATAAGATTCAGGCAGATTTAGATGACCATTTAGCTAAGCTTGATGAGCTTAACTCAGAAATAAGAGGAATTGAGTGGGACTTAGAAAAGAAGAAGAATAAAATTATTCTACTTGAAAATGAACTTAGAGAAAAATATGCAATTTTAGTCAATAGGTTAGTAGAGATATATAAAGATAAAGAGGAAGGCTTTATTTCAATCCTTTCTGAACCCATAGATTTACAGGATTTTATTAATAGATGGAAATTAGTGAATATAGTTGCTGATAAAGATGCGATAATTGTTGAAAATGTATTAAAAACAAGAAATAACATTATAGTGGAGAAGAAAGAGATTGAAGAGGAAAGAGATTATTATGAACATTTGGTTGAAAAACAGACCACATTAATTAGCATTACTGAGAAAGAGAGAAGCGACCTTCAAGAAATTTATAATCAGAAATTCGCTCTGTTAACAAGTGCAAAGAAAAATACCATGCAACTTGAGTACTTACTAAGACAGCAAGAAGCAGAAGCAAAGATGATTGAAGCATATTTAGCTAGTTTAAGAGAAGGTAGCTTTTCAGGAAAGTTTTTATGGCCAACTGTTCGTGGAAGCATATCTTCTGGTTTTGGTTACAGGAATTATCCCCGCAGAACTTTTCATTACGGAATGGACATCGCAGTTCCATATGGATCACCAATATTTGCAGCTGCAAATGGTAAAGTTGTTAAAGTCACTTTTGGGTGGGGAGGCGGCTACGGGAATTATCTCATAATTTATCATGGTGGTGGGCACTCAACATTATATGCTCATTGTTCGAGAATCATTA
>Ga0180009_10003472_pt1 | contig 17896 bp, 16 predicted proteins | sample OS_PC_MetaG_FD_123537 | JGI IMG/M metagenome (GOLD analysis project Ga0180009, IMG submission 123537) | Groundwater microbial communities from the Aspo Hard Rock Laboratory (HRL) deep subsurface site, Sweden - OS_PC_MetaG | ecosystem: Environmental > Aquatic > Deep subsurface > Groundwater... | reverse complement strand
GTATTTTCCTCATATAATCACTCTCCTTTTCTTAATATGTATAATATACATATTAAGTATATAAACTTTATGCATCTAAATTACAATATCCTTAGAACGCTTCAGAAAACTGAATAATTACGAAAAACCGAAAGATTTATATATAAGGAGACTTCTCAAATTGAAAATGACGGGAATATTTCTATCAGTAGGTACTATGCACTACAAAATAGCTCCTCTGGTAGGATGTATGCCCTGGTAGTGTAGCCCGGTCTATCATACAACCCTGTCACGGTTGCGACCCGAGTTCAAATCTCGGCCAGGGCGCTGAAAGCGTCGTGGACGATAAGGAACGCAAGTTCCTGCATCGGCCAGGGCGTAAAAAAGCCCTGCGCACCAGAATGTGGGTGCGCAATGTGGGTTCAAGCAAAGCGAGATACCCACTGGGGTTGATAAGGGCGAAGCCCTTATGGACCGGTAGCGCAGCCTGGTAGCGCACCTGAGCAATCGCGGTGTAACTTTTACCAGGCTTGGAAGATATCAGGTGGTCGCGGGTTCGAATCCCGTCCGGTCCATGAAATTGGCGGATGGGAAGGGATGAAGTCCCTACTCCCGTCCGGTCCATTGAGCGAAGTAAGATGGAACAGGCGGCAAAGGAAAAAGATAAAAATGACTGAAAAGTTTGAGATTCAAATGCACAAGCTTGTGCCGAAGCACACAAAGCTTAGTGAAGAGGAAGCGCAGAAAATTCTTGAGCAGTTTAATATTGCCCTGCGCCAGCTTCCTAAAATCGCAAAATCAGACCAGGCAATAAAAGATTTTGATGCAAAGCCGGGCGACGTAATAAAAATAGAAAGGATAAGCCCTATTGTAGGGAAAACAAATTTTTATAGGGTGGTCATAAATGCTTGATGGAAATGTATTGATAAAAAAGTATTTTGAAGACCATTCGCTTATTGAGTACAATAGAATCTCTTTCAACAACTTCATTGAAAAGGAAATACCAAAGATTGTTAAGGAAGTTGGCGATATTGTGCCTACAGTTATCCCGCCTGATGTGAATGATTTCAGGATCAGGTTTGACAACATAAGGATTGAGAAGCCGAAGATAGTGGAGGCAGACGGCTCAAGAAAAGATATTTATCCAATGGAAGCAAGGCTTAGGCAGCTTACATATTCTGCGCCGATGTTTCTTGATGTTACAGTGCACATTGACGGCGTGCAGAGGGAATCATTCCAGACGCCGATTGGAAAGCTGCCTGTCATGCTCAAGTCAAAGTTTTGCAATCTTGCAGGGCTTGGCAGGGAAGAGCTTATAAAAAGAGGGGAAGACCCTGACGACCCTGGCGGATATTTTGTGCTTAACGGAAATGAAAGAGCCTTGATTACAGTTGAAGACCTTGTGCCAAACAAGATGTTTGTGCAGGAGAGTACAGGGCCGAGCAAGTTTACTGCAAAAATATTCTCGCATAAGGAATCTTATAACATTCCGCACGTGATAGAGCAGATGAGGGACGGCATTATATACATTTCATTTACAAGATTCAAGAGAGTTCCAGTCATGTATGTAATCAAGGCACTGGGCCTTGTGAAAGACCAGGACATAATGCAGTTTATCTGTGATGAAAAAATGTATGATGAGGTTTACATCAACCTGCATGACCTTAGCGAGGTGCGCACGTCTGAGGATGCATTGAATGCGCTTGCTGCAAAAGGCAACATCAATGTCCAGCCAAAGGAAAGCAAGAGCGACAAAGCCCTGGAACAGCTTGACCAGTTCCTGCTTCCGCATATTGGCGTAACACAAAAAGACAGGGCCCTGAAAGCCTACAACCTTTGCAAGCTGGTGAAAAAATTCCTCATGATTTCAAAAGACGGAGCAGCTCCTGCTGACAAGGACCATTACAAGAACAAGAAACTCAAGCTTTCAGGCGATTTGATGGCTGAGCTTATGAGGGTAAACATGAAAGTCCTTGTGAATGACATACTTTATAATTTCCAGAGGCTGGTAAAAAGAGGGAAGTTCCAGTCTGTCAAGACAATTATCAGGGACAAGCTTCTTACCTCAAGAATAAAGAGCGCGATGGCAACAGGCACATGGGTTGGCGGAAGAAAAGGAATAAGCCAGAACCTTGACAGGATAAATTTCATTGCCACAAACTCCCATCTTACAAGGGTTGTTTCACTGCTCTCGGCAACGCAGGAAAACTTTGAGGCAAGGGAGCTGCACTGCACTCACTGGGGCAGGCTGTGCCCAATAGAAACCCCTGAAGGAACGCCTATTGGTCTCAGGAAAAATATGGCAATGCTTTGCGAGATTACACAGGAAGATGTTCAGGAAGACAAGCTAAAGAAGAGTCTGGAGGCTGTTGGCCTGAAAAAGGTAGCATAAAATGGTTGATGTATATATAGACGAAAAGTATGTAGGCATGGTGGACAATGCCAGGGAATTTGTAAGGGCAGTAAGGGAAGAAAGAAGAAAAGGCAAGCTGCCTGCTGCGCTTAATGTATCGTATGAAAGGGATTTCAATGAGGTTGTCCTGAATACAATCACAGGCAGGGCAAGGCGCCCGCTAATCATAGTGGATAACGGCGTCCTAAGGCTTACTGAAGAGCACATAAAAAAGCTAAAGGCCAATGAAATGAACTGGGATGCGCTTGTCAAGGAAGGGGTTATCGAATATCTTGACGCAGGAGAAGAAGAAGAGGCATATGTTGCGCTTAATGAGAAATATCTCACAAAAGAGCATACGCATATGGAAATAAGCCCGATTGTGATCCTGGGCATGATAACATCGCTTGTTCCTTATGCAAATTTCGGGCAGTCATCCAGGCTTAACAGGGGTTCAAAAACCCAGAAACAAAGCCTTGGGATGTATGCATCAAACTTCCTGCTTAGGATAGACACTGATGTAAGCATTCTGCATTATCCGCAGAGGCCCATCGTAAGATCGTTCATGCACGATATTATCCATTATGAAAAACACCCTTCTGGGCATAATCTTACAATTGCTGTAATGAGCTACGACGGCTATAACATGCAGGACGCAATAATCCTTAACAAGGGCTCTGTTGAAAGGGGCGTTGCCCGCTCATCCTACTTCAGGCCTTATGTTGTTGAAGAACTCAGGTACCAGGGCGGGCTTGTTGATGAAATAGGCGTGCCTGACAAAGATGTTAAAGGGTATAAGACAGAAGAGGATTACAGGTACCTTGAAGATGACGGCATTGTTTATCCTGAAGCAAAGCTTCATGAACATGAAGTTGTAATCGGAAAAACATCTCCTCCGAGGTTCCTTGGCGAGCTCGAGGAGTTCAGTATTGCTGCTAACATGAGAAGGGAAAGCTCCCTTACTGTCAAGCAGGGAGAGCATGGAATTGTTGATTTTGTTGCTGTCACAGAGAATGAGGAAGGCAACAAGCTTATCCAGGTAAGGCTTAGGGATTTGAGAATACCGGAAATCGGAGACAAGTTTGCGTCAAGGCACGGCCAGAAAGGGGTTATTGGAAGGATAGTGCCGCAGACAGACATGCCGTTTACAACATCCGGAGTAACTCCTGACATTATTTTCTCTCCGCACAGCCTTCCATCCAGGATGACAATATCGCACTTAATAGAAATCATAGGCGGCAAAGCAGGCGCTTTGGCAGGCAGGTACATTGACGGAAGCACGTTCTCAGCAGAAAGCGAAAGCGACCTGAGAAATATGCTGCTTGATATGGGCTTTAGGGAAAACGGCACTGAGAAAATGTACAACGGCATAACAGGAGAGGCATTCAATGCAGTAATCTTTATCGGAAATATGTATTACATGAAGCTGAAGCATATGGTTGCGAATAAATTGCACGCAAGAGCCTCAGGAAGAATCCAGCTTCTTACAAGGCAGCCTATTGAGGGAAGAAGCAAGGGCGGCGGACTAAGGCTTGGTGAAATGGAGAAGGACTGTTTTGTAGCCCACGGCGCATCATTATTGCTCAAAGAAAGGTTTGATTCAGACAGGGCGGTTGTGTATATATGCGAAAGCTGCGGCATGCTGGCTGTTTATGACAACATGAAAAGCAAGGCCTACTGCACAAAATGCGGCACGAATGTCGACGTGTCATCAGTTGAATTAAGCTATGCTTTCAAGCTGCTGCTTGATGAATTAAAATCGCTTGGAATATATCCAAAAGTACACTTAAAGAGCAAATACTAGGAGAAAAAATGTACGTATCATACAAACGGATTGATAAGATTACCTTTGGGATGCTTTCGCCAAAGATGATCAAGAAAATGTCAACAGCAAAGGTGGTAACCCCTGAGCTTTATGACAGGGAAGGATACCCGGTTGACGGCGGCCTTATGGATATAAGGCTTGGAGTTATCGATCCTGGGTTAAGATGCAAGACCTGCGCTGGCAAGCTAAAGGAATGCCACGGGCATTTCGGATATATCGAGCTTGCAAGGCCTATAATCCATATCAATTATGCAAAGATCCTCATGAACTTTCTTCAGTGCACCTGCCGCGAATGCGGGAAAGTCCTTATTGCTGAAGAAGAAAGGCAGAGGCTGCTTGCCAGGATAGACAAATATCTGCAGAAAAACAATGTTGACGCGTTCAGAAAAGCGGCAAAGCTTGTCAAGATAATGTGCCGTTCAATCAAGAAGTGTCCGCACTGCAAGGCCAAGCAGTTAACAATAAAAATAGAAAAACCAACAACATTCTTCGAGGATACAAAGAGGCTTAACCCGATAGAAATAAGGGCAAGGATGGAAAAGGTTCCTGATGAGGACTGCCTTCTTATGGGCTTAAGGCCGGAATTTGCAAGGCCTGAGTGGATGATACTTACTGTGTTGGGAATTCCGCCTGTAACAATGAGGCCCAGCATTACGCTTGAAACAGGGGAAAGGGCTGAGGACGACTTAACACATAAGCTCAGTGATATAGTCAGGATTAACCAGAGGCTTTTTGAAAATATTAATGCAGGGGCTCCGGAAATCATAATAGAGGATTTATGGGACTTGCTGCAGTACCATGTAACAACTTACTTTGACAATGAGATAACACAGGTTCCGCCGGCAAGGCACAGGAGCGGCCAGCCTTTAAAGACATTAAGCGAAAGAGTAAAGAGCAAGGAAGGAAGGTTCAGGCACAATCTTGCAGGCAAGAGGGTTAATTTTGCAGCGCGTACAGTTATTTCTCCTGACCCGAAGATTGGATTGAATGAGGTAGGCATACCAAAAGAAATTGCAATGGAACTGACTATTCCGGAAACAATAAATGAATGGAACCTTGAATGGATCAAGGCATATGTGAAAAGAGGGCCTAAGGAATATCCAGGCGCAAATTATACTCTCAGTGAGGACGGAAAGAGAAAGAAGATTACTGCTGAAACACAGGAGCAGATTCTGTTGGAGCTTACTCCGGGGCAGATTGTTGAAAGGCATATTGTTGACGGGGATATTGCAGTATTCAACAGGCAGCCGTCTCTGCACAGGATGTCAATCATGTGCCATCGGATGAGGGTTTTGCCAGGAAAATCATTCAGGCTTAACCCAGCTGTATGCAATCCTTACAATGCGGACTTTGACGGTGATGAAATGAACCTGCATGTTCCGCAGACACACGAGGCAATGGCTGAAGCAGAGATACTTATGGAAGTGCAGACACAGATAATGAGCCCGAAGAACGGGCTTAATGTCATTGGCTGCATAGAGGATGCTATTACTGGTAATTATCTCCTGACAAGGGGCGCAAAAATGCCAAAGCAGGAGGCAGTCATGCTGCTTTTGAGTGTTGGAGTGGACAATTCTGAGAAATTCAGGAAATTCAAGGAAATGGTTACAGGAAAAGAAATTTTCAGCGCATTACTGCCGAAAGACTTTAACTTTATCGGCTTTTCAAAGAACTGCAGGAAGCACAAGGTATGCGAAGGAAAGAAATGTGAGACAGACTCCTTTATTGTGATTAAGGACGGCGACCTTGTCAGCGGAATAATCGACAGCAATACAGTTGGTGAAGGAAATGGTACGCTTCTGCGCGACATCCACAGGCTTTATGACGAGCGCACTGCAGTTGAAATATTCGGCAAGATATTCAGGCTTGGCATTGCTTATCTCCTTAAGCGCGGAATGACAATAAAAACATCTGATGCAGACATTCCTGGTGAGATCCAAAACAAGGTAAAGGATTACCTTAACAATGCAGAAACAGAAGTGGATAAGATGATTGCTGATTTCAAGACAGACAAGCTTAAGGCAGGGGTTTCAATGAGCATTGAAGAGACTCTTGAGAGGACAATCCTGCAGAAGCTCAATGAGGCAAGGAATGAGATTGGAAAGCTTATAGCAAGGAGCGCTGTTCCTGGCAATTCATCGCTGATAATGGCGCAGTGCGGGGCAAAAGGAAACATCCTGAACCTTGCGCAGACAGCTGCATTAGTGGGCCAGCAGGCATTAAGGGGCAAAAGGATTACCAAAGGGTATAAGAACAGGACTTTAACATTGTTCAAGCAGTTTGACCTGAGCCCTGCAGCGCATGGCTTTGTAAGGCACAGCTATAAGAAAGGGCTTAATCCGTTTGAGTTCTTTTTCCACGCAATGACAGGAAGGGACTCTCTTATGGATACTGCCTTAAGAACTCCGAAATCAGGATATTTATACAGGAGGCTGGCAAATGCAATGCAGGACCTGAAGATTGAATATGATTTTACAGTTAGGGATGCAAATAATGCGATTGTGCAGTTTACTTATGGTGATGACGGCGTTGATGTTTCAAAGAGCGACGGCGGCACAATAGATGTCAAAAAGATTATTAATGAAGTCGAGGGAGTGAATTAAATGGTCTGCGAGCAGAGCGAAGTGGACCTTGGAACGAGAGGGAGTGAGTGACAATGGGTGCAGATGACGGGCTGATGAAGGAATACAAGGGAAGAATACCAGAGCCAATGCTCAAGACATTTAAGGAATACGCATCAGAGGTTGGGCTTTCCAAGGCAAAGCAGAAAAAGGCCCTGGAGCGCATTGAGCACCGCTTCTTGTCTTCAAAAATTCATCCTGGAGAAGCCATCGGCATAGTAACAGCTGAATCATTCGGTGAGCCAGGCACGCAGATGACATTAAGGACATTCCACTTTGCAGGCGTTGCAGAGGCTAACGTCACGCTTGGCCTTCCAAGGCTGATAGAGCTGTTTGATGCAAGAAAGGACATAAGCACTCCCATAATGGAAATATACCTGAAAAAGCAGCCAAAAGATGACAAGGAACTTGAAAAGCTTATTGCATTAATCAAGGAGATTAAGTTTTCAGAAGTCATTGCTGAGATTACAATCAACATAGTAAAAATGCATATTGAGGTGCAGCTGAACAGGAAAAGAATGAAAGAGATTGAAGTAAGGGAAGATGCCCTGCTTAAATCCATCAGGAATGCGCTTAAGACAGTTGAAATTACTGAGAAGGATGGCATGCTCATAATGAAGCCAAAGATGAAAGAGCTTACCTTGCCAAGCCTTTACGCAATAAAAGAGCGTATTAAGGACGTGCACATAAAAGGCATTGAGGGTATAAAGCAGGTTCTGCCTGTCAAGAGAAACGATGAAATCATACTTATTCCCACAGGCTCAAACCTTAAGAAGGTTATTGAAATAGAACAGGTTGATCCTACTAAAACTGTTTCCAATGATATATTTGAGACAGCAAAAGTGCTCGGCATAGAAGCTGCAAGAAATGCCATTATAAAAGAAATATCAAAAGTTCTCCATGACCAGGGCCTTGAAATTGATGAAAGGCACATCATGTTTGTAGGAGATCTTATGACAACAACTGGCAGTGTCAAGGGAGTTACCAGAAGCGGCATTACAGGTGAAAAGGAAAGCGTGCTTGCAAGGGCATCTTTTGAAACTCCTATTGTGCATCTGATAAATGCCAGCATGGTCGGGGAAATTGATAAATTAAACTCAGTTGTTGAGAATGTCCTGGTTAACCAGCCCATTCCGTTGGGCACAGGCCTGCCAGGGCTGGTCACAAAGATGAAGGAGGGCAAAGATGAGCAGTGAACTGAAAGATGTATTAAAGCAGAAGGGCGTTGTGTTTGGCACAAACGAGACAATCGCTAAATTAAAGCAGGGCAAGGTAAAGAAAGTGCTTGTTGCATCCAACTGCCCCAAGGATGTTAAGGAGTCTCTTGAGTATTATGCAAAGATAGCAGGCGCTTCAGTTGTGCAGCTTGATGTTCCTGACAAGGAAATCGGATTATTGTCTAAAAAGCCCTTTGGGGTTTCTGTTTTGAGCTGTTAGAAAAATGGTAAGCTTTGATATGAAGACAATCGGCTTTATCAACATGTTTGAAAAGCTGACTCGTGCTGCTGTAAAAGACTGTTTTCCTGAGGGGGATTCTTTAGTTTTTGTTGTTGAGCAGGGGCAGATGGGGCTTGCAATCGGAAAAGGCGGTGTTAATATTAAGAATGCATCTTCTGTTTTCAAGAAGGATATCAAGGTTTTTGAATTTAATCCAGAGCCTGTTAAGTTTGTTCAGAATTTACTCTTTCCTTTAAAGCCGAAAGATATTGTGCGTGAGGATAATATTGTTGTGATAAAGACTTCTGGCACTGTTGAAAAAGGGAAAGTGTTTGGCCGTGAGAAGACAAACTTGAAGAGAATACAGGAAATTGTTTCCAAGTACTTTGATGTTGAAGTTAAGGTTGAGTAGAAAACTCCTGCAAAAGTTTTCACCCTCAACTTTTGTGCAATCTGTGATAATAAAATGGCAAAAGTTAAGGAGTAGAAAGATTAATATATTCTGCAGTAAGCTATCATACTATGACTGGATTCAAGGTAACGCCCTGGGAAGTATCAGGCAATATTGATTATGACAGGCTGGTACAGCAGTTTGGCGTTGAAAAGCTGAATGATGCAATGCTTGAAAGGATTAAGAAGCATACTTCTGATTTACATTTCATGCTTCGCAGGAGAGTGTTTTTTGCGCATCGCGACATGAAATTCCTGCTTGATGAGTATGAGAAAGGGAACAAGTTCTTTTTGTATACAGGCAGGGCGCCTTCAGGGTCTGTGCATTTAGGGCACTTGATGCCTTGGATTTTTACAAAATGGCTGCAGGACACTTTTAATGTTGAGCTCTGGTTTCAGTTTCCTGATGAGGAGAAGTTTTTGTTTAAGCAAGGCATGAAGTTTGAGGACACCCAGCACTGGCTTAATGAGAACATGCTTGATGTGATTGCATTGGGATTTGATCCCAAGAAAACTCATTTCCTTATTGACACAAGGGATGCTGGCTTGATGTACAAAGAGGCTTGCAAGGTTTCAAAAAGAATTACATTTTCAATGGTTAAGTCAACGTTTGGATTAGGCAATGATAGTAATACAGGCGCTATTTTTTACACTGCAATGCAGGCTGTTCCTGCTTTTTTGCCGTCTGTTCTTGCTAAGAAGGAAATTCCTTGTTTGATTCCTCACGCAGTTGACCAGGACCCGCATTTTAGATTAACTAGAGATATACTGCCTAAGTTAGGGCATTACAAGCCTGCATCAATCCAGTGCGTGTTTTTGCCGCCATTGTCCGGCGTTGAAGGCAAGATGTCAGCTTCGTCAGCATCTGAGCAGGCTATATTTACAACAGACACTCCTGAGATGGTTAAGAAGAAAGTGAATAAATATGCATTTTCAGGCGGGCAGAGTACGATTGAGGAGCACAGGAAAAAAGGCGGCAACCCTGATGTTGATGTTTCATACCAGTATTTGCGCATGCTGTTTGAGCCTGACGATAAAAAGCTTCAGCAGATATATGATGATTACAAGTCCGGCAAGATGCTTACAGGCGAGCTTAAGGCAATTCTTATTGAGAAAGTGAATGCATTCTTAAAGAAGCACCAGGCTGAAAGAGTGAAGGCAAAATCCAAAATTGAGAAGTTCCTGATTAAGCGTTAACTTTGCGCGCAAAGTTGACGTTGAAAACCTGCTGGTTTGCAAAACGTTAAGGTTATATACTTCTTTTAACTCCTTTTTTTGCTATGGGGATGTAGCATACCCCGGCAGTGCGGCCGGCTCCAGACCGGCTGATCAGGGTTCAAATCCCTGCATCCCCATTTTTCGCTTTTTATAAGGAACATTTATATAGTCTCTGTTACTAACCGCCATTATACGGGGGCAATATGGATAAGACAGAATTAACAGATATAGTGATAAACAGCGCAATTGGCGCAAGAACTCTGTCTTTTCTCACTGATTTTCTGCTAAAGCAGGTAAAGCAGGCAAAGCGCCTGACAACTGATGAAGCGCAGGAAAAATATAACAGCATTGCAGATGATTATATACAGCTTTTGGACAATTATTATGTGCATTCAGAAAAGGATGTTTCTGTTGATGCAAACCGCTTTTATCTGCGCGGCGTGCAAGACCACCTTGCCTATATCCATGACATTGAGGTTGAAGGGATTGTGGATAAGACTTTCTTTGAGCGGACTAAGAAATTAAGAGCTTTTTCAAGTTATGGGGCTATTTTAATTATTACAGCTCCTCTCTCAATGTGGACCGGCGGCTTTGGCATGGCAAGCACCAGCATTTATTTTGGCGCAAGGCTTGCTGAGAGGCGCATAAACAAGTTTATTGCTGAAGTGCAAAAAATAGCTGATGAATTGGCGCCGATAAGGGACAGGCTTCGCGATGCAGAAGTATCAGAAATCCATGAAGTATTGCAGGAGAACAAGGCAAGAGTTAATTCAATTCTTCATCCTCCTGTAAATGAAAAGCCAGTTCATAGGCGAAGGAAAAGAAGAGGTTACGTTGGATCTGCGGGCGGCTACCGCATAAAGCCGGTTTTTTGAGAAAGCTATTTAAAAGACACATTCTTAACTGCAATTTATTCCAGCACAGCCTTAATCCTTCTCACGCCTTTTGAAGAAGCCTCTTCTTTCTTGATTTTGAATTTGCCTAATTCTTTTGTGTTTGAGACATGCGGGCCTGTGCATATTTCCATGCAAACTGTTTCATGAGGGTCGCACACCTTGTAAACAGAAACCTTCTCGCCGTACTTGTGGTCAAACACGCCAATCGCGCCCTGCTTTTTTGCCTCGTCAACAGTCATCTCATCCCTCTGCACTTCAAGCCCTTTCTGGATGTTGGTATTTACTATTTTTTCAACCTCTTTAAGCTGTTCAGGGGTTAGTTTTTGGTCATGCGAAAAATCAAACCTTAACCGTTCAGCAGTAATATTGCTTCCCCTTTGCTCAATATCAGTTCCAATAACCTGCCTTAATGCCGCTAACAACAAATGAGTCGCAGTGTGCAGCCGTGTTGTTTCAGCTGAATTGTCTGCCAGCCCTGACTTGAACTTGCCTTCAGTAGCTGTCCTGCTTATTTCCCGGTGCTTTGCCTGCTCTTCCTCATATTCAATCACATTAACCTCAAGATTGTTTTCTTTTGCAAGCTCCTGCGTCATTTCAATCGGGAATCCAAAGCTCTGATAGAGAAGGAAAGCTGTTTTTCCGTCAATAACTTTTCCTTTTATTGTTTCCTTTAACCTGTCAAAATACTTGATTCCCTTTTCCAAAACTTCTGAGAACCTTTCCTCTTCTTTTTCAAGCTCTGTTAATATAAACTGCTTATTCTCCTTCAAATGCTTATAATCTGGATATATAGGAAATACTCCTTCTCCAATTAATTTTACAAACTTTCCTTCAACCCCAATCAATCTTCCATGCCTTATTGCCCTTCTTATCAATCTTCTTAAAACATACCCCTGCTCAACATTGCTTGGCGCCTTTTTCTCTGCAAGAATCATGACAGAAGCCCTTATGTGGTCTGCTATGATTCTCATGCTTTTTGTTTCTTTTGCATATGATTTGCCTGAAAGCTTTTCAATCTTTTTGATTAAAGGTGATAAGGAATCAGTGTCATATACAGACTCATTGCTGTTCAGCGTTGCAATTGTCCTTTCAACCCCCATTCCTGTATCAACATTCTTTTGCTTCAGCTCTGCAAAGCTTCCGTCTTTCTTTTTCTCGTATTGCATGAACACATTGTTCCATATCTCTGCCCATTCTTTTGGGTTTACTTCAGGATTGCCTTTTGGCTTTCCTTTTCCAACCCAGAAAAATATTTCAGTATCAGGGCCGCAGGGGCCTGTTGTTCCCGGAGGGCTCCACCAGTTGTCTTCTTTCGGCAAAAAAGCTATTCTTTCTTCCTTTACCCCTAATTTCTTCCATTTTTCAGAGGCTTCCCTGTCAACTGGCGCATCCCTGTCTCCTTTAAAGCATGTTACTGCAATCATGTCCAATGGAACACCTAAAGTTTTTGTAAGGAATTCAAATGAGTATTCTATTGATTCATTCTTAAAATAATCGCCAAGGCTCCAGTTGCCAAGCATTTCAAAGAATGTCAGATGAAAATTATCGCCAACTTCATCAATGTCAGTTGTCCTTATGCATTTCTGCACATTGCACAATCTTTTTCCTAAAGGATGCTTCTGCCCTAATAAAAAAGGAACCAATGGGTGCATGCCTGCTGTTGTAAACAATACAGTAGGGTCATTCTGCGGTATTAAAGCAGAGTTTGGAATCTCTTTGTGATTCTTGCTTTTGAAAAAATCAATGTAAAGCTTTACTAGCTCCTGCCTTGTATTCACTGGTTTCATGCTGATTTGTAGAATATAATAGGATTTAAAAAGATAACTGCGGTTTCATTATCAGGGCGCGAATACGTCATTTTTCCGGCAAATATGCAAATCTTCTTTATTTTTTGCAATATTTTCACATTAACCGCAAAAATTAATTAGACGGCGGAAAAATTAACAACTTTCCGGACAAAACTTTTTATATAAGCTCTGCATAGCATCTGCGGCATAAAAAATGGATGAAAGGTATTATGTGGATACTCAAATATGGAGAGATTATTATGAGAATAGGAAAGATAGATTTAGACCTTTGGGCGAATGGGCATTACGATTCTTCAATCAATCTGTGGAGCAAAGGGATATAATATTCTATTCTGGCATAGTTATAGACGAGCTTAAGAAGCAATATGATATAGAGCAGATAAAAAAGATATTCCGTATAATCCCAGCTAAATTATTGCAGAAGCTGGCCACTACAACAGAGCAGTTCCATGAAGCGTTAAGGCTTAAGGCGGAAAGGAAGGTGCCGTTGGGGGATGCATTTCATGCAGTTGTGGCTAGGGATAATAATGCAATAGTCATATCAAGGGATAGGCATTTCCTTCTTTTGGAGGATATTGCGCCGCATAAAAAGCCTGAAGAACTAATCTAGCTTTACTCCGAACTTTTTGGCATATTCCTTTGCGACTTCGTCCCTTATTCTTTCATGCTCATTATCTGTTGTCTTAAGCTTTGAAGCCCCAAAATATTTCTCCAGATTTTTTAGCGCCCTTTTCTTCTGCAGCTCCTCTATCTTGCTTCTTATTGCTTCCCTTATGAAGTCAGTCCTTGTGGAATAATGGAATTCCTTGGCTATTGTATTTATCTCTTTCACTATGCCCTTGTCCAGCTTTACGCATATTGCTTCCATGATATACTATGTATTACAATGTATATTTAAGCTTTTCTGTCAAAAGAATCAATATTGTTCCAGCTTTTCCTGCCATCCTCTTACAATCTCAAAACTGCCTTCCCAGAACTCTCTTGAGCACATGTCCACCCCAATCTCTTTTAAACCCTTGTCAGGGTCTTCAGAGCCTCCATAGGATAATACCTTCTCAATCTTAGGTACAAAGCCCACTCCTTCTTTCTTGTACCTTGCAAACAAAGCCATTGACAATAATTCCCCAAAGTTGTATGCATAGCAGTAAAAAGGCGTTGCAACAATATGCGGAATCCTTGCCCACTCATACCGATATATGGGAGATATATCAACAGAATCCCCAAACTGCTCTTTCAGCATCTCCATATACAAGCCAGACAATTGCTCTGCAGTAATCCCTTTCCTTACAGCTTCATGCGCTTTTTTCTCAAACATCACAAAATAAGCCTGCCTCAGGATTGTTGCAAACGAGTCAGCCATCTTGTCTGAAAGCATTGCCTTTCTTACTTTGTCATTTTTTGCCTTTTCAAGCATTTTCTCAAAAACAACCATCTCACCGAATGTGGAAGCTGTTTCAGACAATGGGAGGTTTGCGTGCTGCGCAGCCATTGGCAGGTGCGCTGCGTACAATGAATGTATCCCATGCCCCAGCTCATGCGCCATTGTTGACACATCCCTTGCAGTGTGCGTGTAATTCAAAAGCACGTAAGGCGCGATTGAAGGCATTAATGTAAGGCAGAATGCCCCTCCTCTCTTGTTCTGCCGCGGATGCGAGTCAATATGCCTGTCATTGATTATCCTTCTTGCCTTTTCGCCAAAGCCTTTTGAAAATTCGTCAAATGTTGAAAGCACAAGCTTTTTTGACTCTTCATAGCTTATCTTCTCGTCTTTTGCGATTTTTAAAGGCGCATAGATGTCATGCCTTCTTAATCTTTTCATGCCAAGCTCTTTTGCTTTGAACCTGAAATATCTCTGGTACACATCCCTGTTTGTCCTGCATACATCCAATAATACTTCAATTGCCTTGTCAGGCACATGGTTTCCTATGTTCCTTACCTGTATTGCGCTTTCATAGCCCCTTCTTTCATAATCATAGCGCCAGTCCTTTACAATTGCCTGATACACCATGAAAAATTTGTCAATGTTTTCCTTGTATTTCTCAAGCAAGGAATTGCACGCAGCCTCTCTTTCATTTGCATTCTTTGAATAGACATGCTTGAGAAGCTCTGCTGCATTGTTGAATATTTTCTCTTTTTTCCCTTTTGGCTTGAACTTAAAGCAGAACTCTGTCTCAATCAGCTCCCTTAAGTCAACAAGCACGCCTGCGCCTGTCATATCTTTTTCAGTTATTATCTTTTCCTCATTTTCCAAAAGCGTGTGCCTTGCAAGCTTCCTTGAATACATCATGCCGTACTGTAATGCAGGCAGTGTTTTGAACAGTCTTTCTGCGTTCTTGTCATCAAGCCTTACAAATCCATCAATCTCCTTGCCCTGCAGCCAGAGGCTGATTTTCCTTGTCTTGTTGCTAAACCTCAATACAAGGTCCTCTGCTTTGCTTTTCAATAGCTTTGCTTCCTGCGACTTTTGGTCTGTGGATTCCCATAGGCAAGGCATCCCCCCAAGCCTCGCAAGCTTCTCAATTATTTTCTCGTCAAATTTCATAAAAGCAACAAAGCCATCCCTGTCCATCTCAGGGCTGAATTTTGGCAGGAAAAAATCATATTTGCTAATATCCTGCTCAATCTCTTTCCATAATTCATCAAACTTTTTAGCAGGCAGAATCTCATCAAGATTCCACCTCATCCCCTCTTTCTTGGCCATTGTAATATATTAGTGCTTAATTGCTTAATAAGTTTTTGCACACATTTGCCCTAAACCAGCTGTTTTGCGGATATGCTGCTTTGGATTTTTTGCGAAAAGATTAAATACCCCCTCTGACAATAATAATACCTGCAGCATGGCAAAGAAATCTAAATCTATTAAGAAATCTGTTAAATCTCCCAAGCGCAGCGAAGGGAGGATTGGAGCGGCAGCGACAAAGAAGGCGGTTAAGGCTCCTATAAAGAAGGCAAAGCCAGTGAAAAAGCCAATTTTTAAAAAGCAGCTGGTAAAAAAGAAGCTGCAAACGCCAGTGCTAAAAGTTCCCGCTGCAAAAGCTCCAAGGATAATGCAAAAGTCTGCTCCTGACACAAAAGTGTCAAACAGGGAAATAGATGACTTGGTTGTCAACCTTGCAGGAGAAGACATACTGCCTCTTGTCGCGCTTCTGAGAGGAAAAGAAAATGTTTCTGAATTCGCTATTGCAGACAGGCTGAACATTACAGTCAACCAGGTAAGGAACATGCTTTACAGGCTGCACAAGGTAAATCTCGTCACCTTTACAAGAAAGAAAGACAAGAAAAAAGGATGGTATATCTATTACTGGACACTTGACGTAAAAAAGCTTGAGGATGCCTTGTTCCAGCAGAAAAAAAGGCAGCTTGCAGAGTTCATGGAGAAGCTTGCAAAAGAGGAATATGGAAAATTCTATGTATGCCCTGAAAAATGCAAAAGGCTGACAATGGAAGATGCAATGGAAGCGGATTTCCACTGCCCTGAATGCGGCCAGCTGCTTGTTGAGCAGGACAACAAGAAGACAATTGACAATATTAAAAGAAGGATAGAGGAGCTTTCTGTTGAAATAAAGGCAGAGGAAGAAAGATTGGCTGTTGAGTTTACCAAATTAATGGCAAAGAGGAGGGTTGTTAGGAAGAAGGTTGTTAAGAAGAATGTTGTGAAAAAAGCAGTTAAGAAGGCTGTGAAGAAGGTTGTTAAGAAGAATGTTGTGAAAAAAGCAGTAAAGAAAGCTGTGAAGAAGGTTGTTAAGAAGAATGTTGTGAAAAAAGCAGTAAAGAAAGCTGTTAAAAAAGTAGTTAAGAAAGCTGTGAAGAAGGCTGTTAAAAAGGCGCCTGCAAAAAAAGCAGTTAAGAAGAAGGTTGTGAAGCCCCCCAAGCGTAGGGAAGGGGGGCTTGGAGCGGCAGCGACAAAGAAAATTGTTAAGAAAGTGGTGAAGAAGGGCTTTTTCTCAGGGCTTAAGCGCGTTGCAAAGAAGATTGTGAAGAAGAGATAATTCTAGAAAAACAGTTTCCATAATCCTGACACTACATGAAACCCGTCAAAGCCGGGTATTGGCAGCATGTTAAAAATAAACAAATACATGTTTATCTTTTTTGTAAGCATTAAAAACAAGAATGTTTTTCTCCTGAATGTCTTCTTGCTTTTCAAATACCACGTAGTGCCAAGCCAGATTATAAGGTTGGCAAAAGGCCCTGCAAATGCTATTAATGTGCTTTGCACCGGCGTTGCAATTGCAGGCATTGTAACAAAGCCAGGCGCGATGATTAAAAATGATGAGCCGACTACTTTTAAAAATACACCTAAGCCTAAGCCCGGCCACCATGCCTGAAAAAACGCAGGTATGCCAAAACCCATTGCAGTAAACTTATGAAACATTTCATGGACAATTACAGCAGGGGCTGCAACCATGGCGGCAAACTTAATCTCATCCCAGCCAGGCTTGAAGCTGTAAGGGTCTTTCCTTGGCACAAACCCTGAAAAGATGTATGCGATTGCAGCTATTACAACTAAAATGCTGAATATTTCATATGGTGTTGTAATCATAGAAGAATAATCCTGAAGATACCTTTAAATATATTGCGGGAGTATAATAGATTATGGACTTCCTGTTTTTATTGCCTATAGTGGTGTTTTTAGGCATGCCCCTGGGGTTATTGCTTGCATGGATGGCAAAAGAAGAGCTTAGGCCAGGCAGAAAATGGATAAAGCTTTTCAGGAGATTGTTGCTGCTTTCTCTTTCTTTGCTTTCAGTATATTTTTTGTTTAAGCATTCCACGCCGTTGGTTGGGGTTGTGGGGGTGGCTTCTGGGATTGTTACGGCAGTTGCCCTAAACATCTTCAAGCATGCTGCAAAACAGCGCTTTAATTATGATTATTTGTTTTTAGGGCTTTTGATGGCTGCTGCCTTTGCTTCATTAAAAGGCGCGCAATTGCTTGTTTTTTCTGTGTTGCTGTTTCTTTACGGCCTGCCTTTCAGCAGTTCAGTATTCCTTAATTCCAAAAAAAGATGCTGGAAGCTTACTGCTTCGCATGCTGCATTATTCTTTCCGCCGTTATTGTTTCTATTTTTAGGAGAATTGGCAGCAATCGGCTTTGGGCTTGCAGCAATCCATCTTTTGGTTAAAGTGAGAGGCTAGAACACGCCTGCAATCTTCTCATTGCAATAAGCGCACTTCCCATTTTTCACATTATTCTCGAGAATATCATATCTGTATCTTTTTATCAATAATTTTTTGCATTTTTTGCAGTAAGTATTCTCCTCTTCTGCTATATT